>LNAP01005444.1_pt1 | contig 12113 bp, 8 predicted proteins | sample 602601 | NCBI WGS metagenome assembly LNAP01 (sample SAMN02440304, study PRJNA202911) | soil metagenome | biome: Subtropical and temperate rainforests or woodlands; isolation source: soil samples (1 kg each in a 20% v/v slurry with milli Q water) were... ... | reverse complement strand
CCAACGCAGCAACCAAGCCAGGCACCAACCTTGTGGCGAGGGGGCTTGCCCCCGTTGGGCTGCGAAGCGGCCCCAAATACTGCAACTCGAGAGCATCAGACAAACCGAATTGTGCGGATTGACGACTGCTATTGAAAAATTGGTTACCTGAAACCCAGGCAGCCAATTTTTAAGTGAGTGAACAATCAGTATCCACGCATCACTCGTGAAGCCTTCCGCCACCACGACTCACGCCGATTGAATGGATCATCCGCCAGAACACACGGCATATCCCGCAACCGAATCCAGGGTTCATTCTGCCAGTGCAGCATACCGAGCGACATTTGAGGCCAGTCCAGCACACTCAGCGTTGGCCGCTCCACCATTCGCGACGGCCGCGCATCACGCAGCGCAGGCACCACCTGATGAGTCAGCCACTCCCGCAGCAATCGATTCTCAGGGTAGTAGTGATAAATCAACAATGCATACACACCCGACTCGCTCACCATCAAATGCTCTTTAGCGACGCCATAGAGGTCAACGAGCATCAATTGCCTCTGGTCCGCATCGAGCTTGCGCGTCACACGCTCATCAAGGTGTTTACCCATAAGTCGACCGAGATCATGCGCGCAGAACCAGGCCTGGTTCTCCAAAAGAAGGGCATGCAGGTGGACGTTGTGACGAGTGAACTGAGTGGGTTTGAGTGATTCAGGCATGGCGGGCCTCCTGGAACGGAAGCGCGTGATTGGATCTGTAGGTACGGCGATGTACCTTCATCGTGAAGGTCGGATGGTCAGGCATATCCTTTACCTCTGGCTGCTTTCTTAGGGTGTCGGGAGCTAAGAAACCCACCAGAGACGGGCCGGACATATTCCCCTTTCGGGTCTTGTATTCGCCCACTCCCGACATAACGGGGATTTTCTCGCAGGCGTAGAGAAACCGCAGACGAAAAAAAGCCGCATGACTGTCGGGTGCGGAGGGCCGCTCTGGTTTAAGGCGTTTCTTAGGCGCCGAATCGAAAGCCTAGAGGCTCAATGCTGCAGGGTCAACCTTTCAAAATCGGTCATGATTTTTTAACCGAAAATATCTAGGGCTTAAGCACTCAATTCGAATATCTTCCGGATTTCAGTGCGTAGGAGTTCTCTGTTTTTGGTGTGGCATTCCCAAATGATTGCCACTCTCCATCCCTGCGCGTTTAGCACCTGCAGTGCATCAGCATCTCGTTCCACGTTCTTCGCCAGTTTTGGCAGCCAAAAGTCCAGCCTACTCTTGGGCGTATACGCATATTTGCAGTCAGGATGTCTGTGCCAAAAGCAGCCATGGACGAATATGCATAGTCGGTGTTTGGGGAACACCAGGTCAGGTTTTCCCGGCAGATCCTTCCTATGCAGACGATAGCGAAGCCCCATTTCATGACACACCGATCGCACGACCATTTCAGGCTGCGTGTTTTTGCCTTTGATCATCGACATGATCTTGGAGCGGTGTTCTGGGGAGACTATGTCTGCACTCATTCAAGTCTTACTCAAAGGAAGCTTGTTTTTCAGTCGTTTCAATTCATGTAGTCTGCATTTCAAGCCGTATTGAGGACTGAACCATAAATGTTGAAACCGTGTCTTATGGGGCTTGACCTCGACCTCAACTGAAATGAGGTCGATACAGAGCATTCCCGTTTGCTCTGCATCTCAACCTCAACTCATTATTAAGAGGCCTCGGGCATTGTGTATTGCACCTGTGAGTAGTGGAAGTCCCTTACTTTCCACCAGCACTCCACCTTCTTGGCCCACTCGGAGATCATTTTTCCGCCTGCTCCTTGATGAAGTGCCTCACTAACCTCATGAGCCCATGAGGCTATCTGTTTTTGAAGTTGAGGAGAGATTGCTTGCTCCTGCCAAACTCTTTGGAAATCGAAGGTCGAGCCGAGTTTAAGTGCAACAATGGAGATGGTATAAGCGGTGATGTTCGCTTGGAATGCCGGGAACAAAGGGCGGATTATCTTGTGTGCTGACTTGAAAATAATCGCCTTGGCAATCATCTGCTTATACTGATTCTGATCTGGGATCACATCTTCTCCCGCAAGCTCACGCTCGGAAAGATCATCCATAAATGCTTGGAAATTCTTTTGACCACCCAAGCTGACTACATGAGGTTGTTGATCCCAAGCAGACAGATATTTCGCCAAATCCGGTTTGGTAAGCCTTCGATGTGAAGGGATGGCTGACTGCAGTTTTTTCCTCTGAGCTGGTGTAGACGCCTCTTTTTCAAGCATAACCTTGTAGCTGCCGGCAGAGCGCTCGTAGAACCAGCGTCCTACCCCATCGGGGCAATAGGAGCGCATCGAAAGTTTTTCCAACTCTCGGTGGTAAGGTTTGTTGGCTGAGAGATCCGACTGTTTGACGACGTTCTGGCTGTTGGCATATCTGGAGATTTTGGAAATGAGTTCCTCATCTTCTTCCTGACCTTTTCGAAGCACAATTATTTTGGCAGGTACTCGAACGCGGCTCAGGTCAATATCGGGATTTTTCTTCTTGGCGAAGTAGATGGAGGCGGTCGTCTGCCCTCCATTAACGATCTGCATGCCTTGCAGCCATAGAATACCGGTTGAACCATCTGATGCACGATCCAGTTTAGCGTCATCGGCCACTATGACGATGCCATTATTGTAAGCCATAAACCGATCAGGCTGGTCCCTAAGGCTGTCGCGGATACCCTTGTTGACGCCTTTACTGCTGACTCCAAGGAAAGAGCGAACGTTTGCTTCAAGAATGCGAGGTCCATATTTTTCATAGAGAAAGCGTAATGCGTCGCCGGGAACGGCTGTCAGTGCATAGTCATACTCGTCCTCTCCTGCTCCGGGTACCCAAACGCTGGGCAGTGCCGTGCCGCAAAGCTCTTGAAAATTGACCACTAGCTCGTCTCGTGGGCGACCTTCTTGCCAGTGGTTATACAAACGTTGGATGTCCATGACCTCAAGGCGAATTTGCTTGGTTTCGATATCTTGGGGGGCATAGTCCCTGGTTTTAGCCTGTCCATCTGTAATAACGAAAATTCGGATACTGTCGAGGTTTTTGTAGACGCGTTCTACCTCTTTAACTAGTGGGTAAACCTCATTGGTTTCATCAAGTTCTTTAGAAAGCTTGCCGGTTGCACAGAATTTCAAAAAATGTAGACCTTGCTTGGCCGTCCTACCTATCTCTACGTCCGGTATGGTTTCAATTTCATTTAATCCTTTGTAAAGACTGACAAATAAATCTAACCGATCTGGATTTCCTTGCTCGTCAGCTGTGTCCGACACAGAGTAACCACTAATTTTTACCTTGTGACTTCCAATTTTTGCACCGTAGTGGCAGACAGTTGGCTCAAAGGTAATTCCCTCGTCAGCCATGTGAGACATCACATGTTCTGTGAACACTGCTTCTGCTGGGACGGGAGTCTGACCAGGTGCGACATCTTTCTCTACTTCTTCTCTGATCGATGAGTGCATTTCACGAAGAAATTCAACAAGTTCCATCAGACGACTCCAAGTTGTTCGAGCGCATCGACGAGAGAGTGGTTGTCGACCGGAAGTAATGCCAAGTCGAGTTCGTATTGCGCTCGTCGGACTGCTGCAGGGACGTTGAAGGGGGCTAGTTTAGGGAACTCTGTATCTATGAGATGGACTCTGAACTCACTTAAAGAGAAATGGCGAGTATAATATTCTGCGTGCATGTCTAAATATCCGGCGTGTATTAGAGCCTGTTCGAAAAGTCGAGTTGCTGCCGCATCTGGTTCCAAGCGTTTACGCAAGTCATCTATGTGCTCAGGTAGCGACATTCCTAACTCACTCGTCACAAAGCGAAGAGCAGCTAGGAAGAGGGGCGAGCGCTGAGAGTCGTCAAGCTGGTCCAAAGATGCGATTCGAACCGGAAAGCCCTCTGTTGCCATCGTAGACTTGACCTCTATAGCTCCAGCCCCTAGCTGAAAATCTTGCAATCCGTCGAGTGGCCCTTTCCAGCTATCAACTGCCGTGAAAAGTAGCACTCCCTCTTCCAGCAGCTTTCGAAGAAGGCAAAGTTCCCCTACTAGCCCAAGTTCAGTTTCGGAACTCAAACCCTCCCTTCCTTTCCGCATGAATTCCTGCCATCCACGAACCCGCCCTAGAAGTCGCTGGTAAACAACGTCTTCAGGGCAATGGCCACTAGAGTGCAGTAGTTCGCATATATCAGTGACAACCGTAGCAAATAAGTTAATATCTCCCGAAGGCTGACAAACTATCGCGAGCCATTGTAATCCACCTGAAACCTCTCCAAGAAATGCACGTTCCATGCGAAATCCTTGGCCCGAAGGAAATTGTGAGGAAGGCGCTATTTTGGCGCTGGAAAAACCAATCAGTACTGCTTCCTCATTGCCGGGAGCATGTCTAGCAGCTTTGATTCGGTAAGTGCCAGCATGGAAGAGATCGATTGTTCTCCATCCTAGCGTTGATGCATTACCGGGAAGAGCTCGCCAGATCCCGAGAATCTCGGTACTACTCAGTGCCGCCATACTGCTGCTCCCATAGAAGGTTAGTGACTATGTATGGCACTGATTTCCCTGCTTTACTTGTAGGAAAACTGATGGCAAACGCAATTATTGGAGTTTCAACGCCCGAAACATTTGAGCTCTTCGGGTCGAGAAGAGATATCAGCAGAAGGCCCCTTTCAGGATGTGGTGCGACATTGTCTCCACCCAATCCCCGGATGTGTCTAATGCTAGGCCCGCTCGGCACCACGGGTAGTTCTCGGCCCTTTGAGCGCCCAGGGTCAGGTTTCCAGCTTTTCTGCGTGAGTCTGAGTGCTTCATTCCATGATTGCTCATCAAGGTCTATTGCTTCATCTTGGGGGGAGAGCAAACGACCGATGGAATACTTGTCATCAGAATCCAGCGATTTATTCTGGCGCTTCATTAGTTTTATTTTAAAGCCAGCAACATTTTCTGTCCTATCAACACCGCCACCGATAACTGCGATTGTCCAAGATGTGAGTTCACCTGAACGGCTCATCTCCTCGATGAAGTCAGCCAACAAATCGCTCCGCACCTTTCGGGAATCTGGGTGAGTTTTATAAGCTCTTAGAAAATCGATGACCGGATGAGCGGAGACACCGATCCAATTTACTCCACTCCAATTGTCTCGTTGTCCGTTTCGTTCTTGTGAAGAAATAGTTGATGCTGTACCCATGCTGGAAACAAGATTCTTGAATGCGTCTTGGTTTTGTTCGATCTTTTCTTTGTCTTTGAAAAAACTGACGGTTTCGACGATATCACCGCTGAAAGAGAGGTACAGGGTTTTCGCAGTCCTCATTTTTAGAGGAGAGGTGACCATTAGCACGGGATGTGATTTGACTTTAAGGCCGTAGTCACGGGGAGTGAGACCACTTTCCATCATGAAGTCGAATTCGGATCTGAGTTCTTCGGCCGCGTCGGCAATGTGCTCGAACCACTCCGTCAAGTCTTCTGTGGTATACAAACGACATACGTCCAAGTATCCCGGTCGATACCCGAACCAACGGCCCATCTGCATCAGCGTGTCGTACATTTTAGAGGCTCGTAGGAAGTAGCTGACACACAGTCCTTCAAGGGTAAGGCCTCGGGCCAGTTTGTCTCCACCAATAGCAATGACCTTGAGCCCCGTTGCACTATCGGCATAGTCCAATGCGTCCTTTGCCGTACCATTTATCATGCGTACATCTATCTGTTCGAGTAGATCAGGTAGAGTTTTTTCAATATCCTCCCAGTTGTTGTTTGATTGGTAGATAATTTCAGAAGTCTGTTCGCCAATTCGCTGGCTGGTTGTCACGAAGTCACGGTCCCAGAGAGTACGTAAATCGGCCAGGAATTCTTTATGGTCTATTTGTCTTCTAAGTCGTTGTTTCAAATGCAATACATAGTTTTGGACTTGTCTGTGCACATGTTGTTGAACGAGATTAAAACGAGTGACATGGACAAGCATCGAGCAGTGATCGGCACCCTGTCCGCGAAGTTGCCGGATGGCGCACCCAAGAATGAAAGCATTGACTGCTTCTATTAACGAGGGAGGCATTATGTCCTCGCCATTTATGGAGGGCACGTAGTTGCTCTTGTGGCTTACTGGCATCCATCCGCTCTTTCCATCTGGCGTACATTGGTCAGATATCAATCGAACCAAGTCGAGTGCCCCAGTTCGTCCATCCTCAGAGGCAAGTCCGAACACTCGTGATGGACCTATATAACTTGAGGGCGCAGCAAGATTCGTGATGAAGGCTGCCGGGAACAAATCCGGTCCTTCCTTTGTGGTTTCGCCGTGCTCATGAATATAAATATTTGCAAATGGCGTTGCTGTGTAACCCACATAAGCCTTTCGAGAGAAAGAATGCAGTATTTGGCGAATTAAGCTGTTGATAGCTGTCGGTTCATGCTCGAGATCCGGAGAGCCATTTTCGTCGACTACCTTTTCACCGGTATCTACCGAAGCATGATCTGCCTCGTCGTCCACAATAAGAAGTGGTAGATGAGTTACTAGAGGGCGACCAGACTCTGGATCAGTTGTTTCTGCGACATGTCGATGAATCCATTTCAGAAGGCGCTGTAGGACAGTCTTGTTTTTTTTGACCACGAAAAGCCATGGTTTTTGTTCTGGTGAAACTCCGAGGTTTTTCACAAACTTTGTGTTGAAGTCACCAGTTTCTGTTCTATTCGTTACATACTGTGGGCGCAATGCTGGCGAGGGGTCTATTCTGCCCACACCGATCGCAATATTCCCCTCTCCTTCGATGGGGCTGGTTTCATAACCGAGAAACCCTTCGTCCAATCGCATTTGTGTCTGGGCACGCAGGTTATTATGAAGTCCTGCCAGTACGATAATAATCTTATATCCCGCATCTGCTGACTTGCAGATTAGGCCAGTGTAGTTCCCTGTTTTCCCTGACTGTACGTGGCCCACCACCATGCCCCGACGATCCCAAGGGTCTTCTCGTTTTGGATCCTCTAGCATCGCGAGAATATTGTCGGTAGTTTTGTCGAGGGCTTCGACTGCACTCCAAGACAACTTGTTCTCCTGCCACTCCCGATACCGCCGCCAGTAGCGCCACTCTTTCTTTCGTTCATTGGTAAGCCAGGGTATATGTCCTGCCATATCAACAAGCGAGGAGTCATCGCCCACCCAAATGCTGAAGCGTCTGATGAGTTCGTCGGTGACAGCACCGCGGTCGAGACCTTCTGCCTTATTTGGCATAATCTTCAGGACCATGTCGATCTTCTGCGAAATGAGTGCAGGTGTAATGACGGATTTGTCTTGTTCGTCTGCAAGCATCTCTTGGACTATCTTGACCACACTCCATTTGTTGTCCTCAGACATCCCTCATTACTCCTTAAATATTGTCAGGCAAGCTATTCACTAGTGAGGGGAAAGCGTGGAAGGGTTCCGTTGCTCGAAGTTGCTCCTTGGCAGAGGTAGTTGAATATCCCTTCTTTTCGATCATGTTGCGATACATGATCATCAGAATCTCGCTGACCTCTTCAGATGAAGTTTTTTCAAAGCCCGTGCAAGGAGTGTCTTTATTTTCTGCCGTGTCGATCCATATTCTTTGGACTGGGACGGTTTCTTCAATAACGCGCAGCATCGCCTTGATTTGTGGTAGCAATGCTCCTGCGTCATCGAGTACCCCTCTAATTGCAGGATGCTCGCTGTCGATTCTGTACCGTATTCCACTTGCCAAGCGCTCAATCTTCCAAGCCTCGATAACCTGTCTATTCCCGAACAGAGAAGGTCTACCTCTGTGGGCAAAGGCTTTCCGGGCGCGTGAGCGAGTGGCTTCAGCAAGTGTTGTCAGCCAGTCGCGAAGGTAAACAGGAGGTCTTGCGGTGGACTTCCGGATATCGATCTTCCAATCGGCATCTGACGAATTGGGAATATCCAGTCGAATTCTAGCCAGTCGGTGCGCTTCATCCTTTGTCCATGATCTACCTGCCCCCAAGCCAAGCCAGCTGCCAGCAACTAATAGACGCTCGTTTCGATAAACGTAAAATCCCTGTTGGGCTGTCCAACCTTCAGGACCGGATAGTCGCTCGAAATGTTCGGGCGAAAGCATATCCTTATGAGGTAGAACATGGCACTCGGCCTCAATTCCCAAACGATTTGGATGCTTGAATACAGGAGGGTTGTATGATTTTCCTGGGTGATCTGTCATGAAAGGATCCCAAGGTCTTACAGGAAGATCATTGATAAGAATCCGGAGGCGAGGCTTACTTCCTTCCAGATATCTGTGGAAGACCATTCCTAGGTGCTGCTCAATTTTATCGGCGAGGTTGAGAAAGTCTTGAACTGTGCTTCCTAAGGTGACAATCCGGTCCAACTCTTCCCACAGTACGAGCGTTCCTCGATGTCCATTGGTAAGACCTTGCAAAAAACCTTCCGAGCCAGGGTGCGAGCCTTCCAAAAGATGCCAGCCATCGTCATCGCTGTTCGCCAGATAGTCGAGGTCCCAGCGGAGAGCGTGCAGTCCGTCGCTACCGGCAGTTGCTACTGTAAGTCTGCGACACTGTGAAAAAGATGCGGTTTTAAGGCCAAGCCCAAAACGCCCCAAATCAGAGGTAGAACGTTCTTCCAATGGGCTGCGTTCACCTAGCCTCATTGCTCGATCAAGGCCGCTTTCGGACATCCCACAGCCATCGTCTAGACAGAGAATGCGGCTTTCTAGCCCTGCCCAGATTAGATCGATGCGAACCTCTGTTGCCCCGGCTGCGATGCTGTTATCAATGATATCTGCCAGCGCAGTTTGTGTGTTGTAACCCAGTCCACGCAGAGCCTCAACCATTGCGCTGGCTTTTGGAGGTGCGCTTCGACTTTTGAATGTAGGTAGCAAGCTAACTCTCCCTTGTTGAGCACGTCGTATAACCATTGGCGCTATTTTTTGTTTTTTCCGCTTCTTATAATCCGGGCGACAACGTCTGCAATCTGTCTAGCCAGTAGCGGAGGTACAGCGTTACCTACTTGGTGGAACTGCTGAGTTCTATTGCCTAAGAAAAAATAGTTGTCAGGGAAAGTTTGCAAGCGCGCAGCCTCGCGAACTGTAAGGCTGCGGCACTGTCTAGGGTCGTAGTGAATAAAATAGTGCCCGTCTTTGGCTATATGACTCGTTATTGTCGTTGAGGTAATACCAGCTCTTTGTACTCTGAAACGGTCATTGAATTTTCCAGTTTTCCAGTTTTTGTGGTCTGGATCGAGCCCGGATAGATTGAAGTCAAGATGGCCTTTAGGTGAATTCTTGTTTGTCTCGGCAAACGCAGCTGCGTAAACGTATCTACGAAGGTCGGCGCTCATATGACCTCTGGCTTCATGATTGAGCCAGTATTTGAGTCGTGGATCTGGCAGCCAGTCATCCAGATGTGTGCCAGTCAATCCATCAAAAGATCCTGTTTTAAGAACGCGCAGTCCACCGTAGTTCATATCAGTGTTATAAAAGCTCCCTGCGAGAATGCCCAGTCTGGCTGCTAAGGCAACGCTTTTTGGCGCCTCAGCTACCTTGCTTTGGGATTCTTGACTTAGCTCTACTAGATGCTGTCGTATTACCTGTGACCACAGATCTGGGGAGTCCTTAACGCGTGTAAGTGTGCTTCGCAGTGGTGGAAGGCGATCGATTACTTGATCAATAGATGGGCCTTGAGCTGGAGTGAGTTTGTGACTGCCTATTGCTCCCCAGTACTCCTCTGAAACTCCGAGTAATATCACACGATGTCTTGCCTGAGGAACTCCATATTCCTCCGCTCGGATGATGTAGTTACTAGGTTCTATGCGCTCTGACTCTGCCTCACTTTCATACATGTCATCCGCCACAAGCGAGCAGATTTTATACTTCGGTCCGTTTGAGCTTTCTCCTAATGCTGCATCCGGGTCAGCAAGGTCCTGCAAGATTTGCGGAAACATCAACTCCCCGGCTACGCGTGCGGAGAGGATGCCCTTAACGTTTTCCATCACGAAGACAGCAGGTCTCTTTTTCTGAATGATTCTCAAGTATTCGCGATACAAAAAGTGTCGATGATCGTCCTCTGCACGATAATCTTGCTTAGCGCGATTTCTAGCTCGACCGACTACTGAGTATGCTTGGCAGGGCGGTCCACCAATCAGAACCCATGGCTTGGTTTCGTCGAGGCGGCTATCCAGAATTTTGTCGAGTCGCGTGTTGCCTTCATCTGTGCCTAGCTCTAGGAGCTGAGCCTCTTGATCTGCATGTTTCCAAGCTTCCAAGCTTCTCTTTGTGTATGGCTCTGGCACATTTGCCGTCTCGCAGAAGTTGTAGTAGTCCTCCAATGCTTCAGGTTGTCTGCGTTTCAGCAGGCGATAAAAAGCTCTGAGTCTCAGTGTAGAGCGTGCAGATTCTTCCATCTCGGCGGAAACCTTGATTTGAAAGGTCTCACCGTTGCCGTCTGCATGAGAAGAGAAGCCTTCTCCAAGGCCTCCCGGCCCGGCAAAAAGATCCACGATCTGAATGGGGTAGCTACTACTCATGAAACCACGCTTTGTTGTGAGATTACGAAATGGATATCGCTGCCATGGCAACAGAGTCCGAGCGACGAATAACATCAGAGGCAAAAGCTTTGAGTTGAAAAGTGTATTCGATACTCCCAACGCTCCTATGGTCACTGCTCGTACGAATCAGGTGGAAAGTAAGATGTTCAGCGATCCGATTAGGGGCGTGAAATTGCTTTCCTATCCCCTTAATTTTTTCAGCCGGCTTCGTCTATTACGGCCAGTACATCATGCGTCCAAGGATGACATTCCCACCCCCCCGAGCCACTTCTTTTCAAGTAGTTACTGAGTGAGCCTGAAAGAAATTTATTGATGTCAGCGATAGGGTAGCCCAGTACCAACTCCGCGTGGGACGCTCTATCCCCGGGGTTGTCAGCAAAATATCTTAGTAGATTCAATGCGGTATTGCCGAGTTTTACGGTTCGTTCTACAAGGGTAATTTCCTTAGGTGCCACGCTCTCACCTTGAGTGGAGGGGGCGCTTTCCAGCATCCAGGAAAATTGATCAGTAGGCTCATCGAGGTTCGGTATTACAGTCCCTTGCTCCGAAACTCGAAAAACTCCTATCGTTTGCTGAATTCGTGCTGCTTCTTGTCTGAGATCAAAGTCATTAACGCTTGGAGTTCTAATTTCACTCGCTGGCGTCCAGTCCCAATCAGAGTGTTCGTCCTCGATGACTGTTTTGACACTGGGGTCAGATTCGGTATCCCCGTGGGCAGGATGTGGGCTTATGTCATGAGCGGGCGTATGGGGTGAAGCTTTAAAAAGTGGCTGCATCTGCAGTTCCTTTAACAGCTTTTCTGAGTCGTATTTTTCGCGTAAAAAGTCGACCAACAGTTCGCGTGCTTCCTCTTCCAGATCGACGGAAACGAGTGATGACACTGCTTGCACCACGCCAACAGGTAGGGCTTTTTTAAAGGAGTTATGAAGCATTTCTATGCACGCAACGCGCTGGACGGGAAGTTGCGTTGGCAGCAGTTGAGCGACGAGCGTTGCCCATTCGTGCGTATTCGTAAGCTGAGGGGCGGACACAGAGCTGGATTCGGGATCGATATTGATACAGCCGTCGATTACCGTACAAAGTAGCTTTTTGTAGGTGACTGCTGGCTGGCCTCCGTTCGTTCTCAAAGGGCGCGTTATGCTATCTATTACCCTTCCGCGATACATGACTTTTACGGTTACTTCCATATCCCTTCCGCCTGGTCATCCTACAGCTGCACCCTTCGACTAGATACTGGCTAGATGCCAGATAATGCCTAGTTAAAGGCATTTCTCCAAGTACGGTTGATCAGATTTTTTTGGACTGAATTGATTCATCGCTAGAAAAAAGCGGCTGTTTTCGCACCGATTGCCGACTCGTTTAGGGGGCAGCTTCCGTGCAAATGATCGTTGGAATATTTTCCGTAAAAAAGCCCCGGCTAAGCCGAGGCATTTTTATCTGTTCAGATAGTCATCAGCTAGCCGCAGCTAGCGCTGGAAATCAATCCCAGCTCAGCGCACCACCGGTTTGGTATTCAATAACCCGAGTCTCAAAGAAGTTCTTCTCTTTCTTCAAGTCCATGATCTCGCTCATCCAAGGGAACGGGTTAGTCGTCCCTGGATACTCTTCCTTC
>LNAP01004902.1_pt1 | contig 12115 bp, 8 predicted proteins | sample 602601 | NCBI WGS metagenome assembly LNAP01 (sample SAMN02440304, study PRJNA202911) | soil metagenome | biome: Subtropical and temperate rainforests or woodlands; isolation source: soil samples (1 kg each in a 20% v/v slurry with milli Q water) were... ... | reverse complement strand
CCTCGTCCCGCTACGACCTGACCGGCCGGACCGCGCTCGTGACCGGCGCCGGCGGCCTGCTGGGCAAGCAGCACGTCGCAGCGCTCAGCGAAGCTGGCGCGCGCGTGGTCGTCACCGACATCGGAACGGCGCAGGCCGAAGCCGCCGTCGCGGCGCTGAAGCAGGTCACGCCTTCAGCCGATCTGATCGCGCTCGAGATCAACGTCACCTCGCTCGACTCGGTGCGGGCAGCCAATGAGCAGCTTGCAGGCCGCAGCATCATCGTCGACATCCTCGTCAACAACGCCGCGATAGATCCGAAGGTGACGTCCGCGCCCGGCGTGATGCACTCCTCGCGCTTCGAGGCGTTTCCGGTGCCGCAATGGCAGACCGAGATCGCCGTCGGCCTGACCGGTGCGATGTTGTGTGCGCAGGTGTTCGGCGGCGAGATGGCCAAACGCGGTCGCGGCGTGATCCTCAACATCGCCTCGGATCTCGGCGTGATCGCGCCGGACCAGCGGCTCTACCGCCAGTCGCAGGTGACGCGCGAAGAAGAACAGCCGGTGAAGCCCGTGACCTATTCGGTGATCAAGCATGGCTTGATCGGGCTGACGAAATATCTGGCGACCTACTGGGCCGATCACGGCGTGCGCGTCAACGCGATCTCGCCGGGGGGCGTATTCAACAACCAGGACCCCGCCTTCGTCGAACGACTGACGCGCCTGATCCCGATGGGCCGCATGGCCGATGTCGACGAATACCGCGCGGCAGTGCAGTTCCTCTGCTCGGACGCATCGAGTTACATGACCGGGCAGAATCTCGTCATGGATGGCGGTCGGAGCGTCTGGTAGGCGCGGCACCGCCGCTCATGACGGCGGCGAGACAACACTGAGGATCCTGCCTGTCCCAGAATCCTTGCATTGCGCCTGCGGCTCCCGTATGACCGAACCGGGCTAGGTGACTTGGTGCCCGCCTGAACGGCCGGAACATCGCTTGTCCTGGACTTACACCGTGCCTCAACGATCGCTCGTCAGCATCGCTCTAATCACGACGTCCGTTCCGCCGAGGAACCGCTGACGTGCGCTGGCAGACAAAAGCACGGGCGTTCTCGGTGCTGTCGGGTATTCCCTTTGGCGAAGACATTCACTACGCCCTTCAGCGCTACGTCACACGGCGGCTGCCGCGGCCCGAGAAGCAGGTCAGATCCATCTACACCCTCGCGAAGCGGCTGCTGACCGTTCACGAGAAGTACAGCTTGCGGCCGCTGCGGGATTCGACTTGCTTCGAATTCGGCGCCGGACGCGATCTGATCGTTCCGCTGGCTTTCAGCGCCCACGGGGCCCGACGCTTCGTCACCGTCGACATCGAGCGCCTGGCCAAGCTGGAGCTGATCCGCTCCAACGCCGCCATCGTTTCTCGACTGAGCGGCACCGACCACCCCGAGATAAATTCCCTGGAGGACCTCGAACCTACGTGGAGGATCGACTATCGCGCACCGGCCGATGCCCGGACGACCGGCCTGCCCGCCGCCTCGATCGACTGCGCCGTCTCCGTCGAAACGCTCGAGCACATTCCCAAGCGCGACATCGCGGCAATCTTGAAGGAGCTGCGACGCATCATGCGTCCCGACGGACTGGTCCTCATGCAAATCGACTATGGCGACCATTTCAAGGGCTTCGATCCGTCCATCAGTTCATTCAACTTCCTGACATATTCCGAGGAGGACTGGGCGCCTTTCCAGTCGCGCTTCCAATACGTCAATCGTCTGCGCCACAGCGAATATCTGCAGCTGTTCAGGGAGGCAGGGTTTCAACTGCTCAGCGACCAACCCGACCGCCGGCCGCCGGAGCAGAACATCCTCGAACGACTGGCACCATGCTTCAGAGACTTCTCCGAAGAGGATCTGTTTACACTCGGCTCGCTGATCGTCGGCCGTCCGGCCGACCTATCGATAGGACACTGAACATCGCCATCTCCCGGTTGCTTGGCCGAAGCCCATTGTAGAGATCTCCCGATGTGGACGACCACCTTTGTCCTGACGCTCCTGTTCTTCCTGATACAGCTCGGCACCGGATTTTCGATTCTGACCATTGCGTCGACGAAATTCATCGAGGTGTGCCGGCTCACGAAGGCTCAGTTCGTCGTTCTCGGATTCACGGTTGGCGCCTCGACAACCGGCATCCTGCTCGGACTACTCTCGCTATTCGTAAACGACATGAGGCTTCAGTTCGCCGCGATGCTTGGCGTCTCCGGCTTCGGCCTTGCCTGGTCATGGCCGAACTGGCGCCCGAGCATCGCCGAGACACGCGACGCGGCCGCTTGGTGCCTCCTGGCGCTGCCGATTGCGCTCCTGACATGGTGGTGGTCCTTCGGCGCATTTTCCAGCTTTCCCTACGGGGACATCGGCGCCGATGTTCACTGGATGAAGACCGCGCAAGAGTACGCCGACAGCGGCGTCATCAATCCCTACGCAGCCCAATCCTACGTCGATCTTCGGTCAGCACTCGCAGGCTCCCTCGCTGGAACGCTCGGCCTGGATCTTCTGAGATTCAGCTGGACCTATCGCTTCTTCTCGATCCTGTTCTTCCTGTTGGCGTCCTATGCCTTCGTGCAGGGCATCTATTCCACGTCTCCGCGAAAATGGATTGCCTTCTTCTTCGCCGCGACCGGCAACGCCGTCGTCTTGATGACAAACGGCAGCCTGGCGGTCGTCAGCAGTGTCGTTCTTCTCGGCGTGCTGATGAACAATTCGAAGCGGAACGCAAACGATCTGTCGACGCGATCCGTCTTGCTGCTGGCGGGTATCGCCGGCGCGACGCTTCTGCTCGCGTTCGCATTCAACAACAACACGCTCGTGCTTGCGTTGCTCATGGCCGGGCTACTCGCGGTCAGGATCCTGAGCAACACCGCAAAATATGCAGGGCTTCTCTTTCTTGGTTGCGTCTGGCCGGCAACACTGCTGCTTGCACATCGCGGTTCCTTCCTGTTCGTTCCAACCGTCCTGGCAAGTTGGCTTCTGTACCTTGTCATCGTGCGGATGATCTCCGCCTGGCCGTCCGTCAGCATCGCGGCCCTGCGATTTTTGTCCTTCGCACTACCCCTGATCACTGCCGGAATTGTCGTCTGCGTTGCGGGAATGCGCTTCGGCTACATTCCGCAGATGAGCGGCAACGACACGTTGTCCTCGATTACGGGCCTGATCCTGGGCAGACGGATCGAGCGCGGCGACGAGCTGTTCCTGGGCTCCGGACCACAGATCGCCACGATCGAGGTTGGCCGGGCGATGGGCCCGCTTTTCACCATCTGCATCACACTGGGCGTTGCGTGGTGGTCGATGACCCGGCCTGTCTTCCGTGGTCCCTCGGGGGCGATCGGACCTCAAGGCAAAGGCTTCGTGACACTCGCGTGGTCCTGGATTGCCGGCTGCGGCCTAATGCTCGCCGTACTCTCTGGCTTCCCTTTCTTGTATCGTACCAGCACGATCATAATGTCGCTGTTCACGATCACGGCCGCTGAGACATTTTGCCAGTTGCTGGTCGATTTCAGCCCTTCCCGATATCGACGGGTCCTGGTTGCGGCAGCCGTTACACTGCTTGCAACCGTCCTCGTGGTACTGGTCTACGCGTTTGCCTGGCGGACCGACCTGCCCTTTGCCCGCTACCAGGCGTTCCTGCGTCCGACAGAAATCGCAGGCATCGTGCTGCTCGCGATACTCGCGCTATCGACCCTGGCCCGGTCGAGGCGGGTCCACGTCTATGGTCTGGTAGGGGTCGTGGGATTGGGCGTGGCGATCGACAAGATTGGCCTGTCCGGCATTGTCAGGAGCTACAGTTACGGCGCGCTTCCCGACCGCACGGCAGTCGTTTCACATTACAACGCCGAGGATCTCGAAGTCGCTCGCTGGCTCCGCGACAATGTGCGAAAGGGAATCATTCTTTCGGACCCGTATACGATGGGCATCGTTCAGGCGATCACGGGCGCGCCGGCCGCCTATCTGTTCTCCAATCTGGACACTGTGAACGAAGCGGTCGCGAAGCGGACAAAATCGATGGTGCGCGCGATGCTGCAGCCGACCGAAGGACGTCAGCGGCTTGAAGACACTTGCAGCCTGATCGCGCCCCTGGTGGGAGCAATCAATTCGGAGGCCTTCTTTCAGATGGGACGGGCCGACGCTTTGGGCGGAATGATGCGATCCGTCCGCACCGTAACGGCACCGCTTCCGGAAACGGGACAACCGTCTTCCGATGCGGGCGCCTGGGTGAGCCCGGAACTTACGGGTAAGGAAGCCAAGCTCGCGTTCCAGAACAATCTGGGAACTGGGGCAGATGCCTGGCACCTCCTCGCGATCATCACGCCCCGCACGATCGCCTGGACACATCTCGCGGCCGACCAGCGCCTCAGCTATTTTCCTTCCACCGAGCCGATCGAGCCTGCGATCATCGATGCGTTGCGCACCGCCCCGTTTCCAGTTCTGTTTGCCAACAGGCAGGCCGCCGTCGTTCGCATTCCTTGCTCGCGCTGATATGAAGTGGACCGGACGTTGATCCTCGCACGGTCGCAGATTGGCGCAACGGCCCGCCAACGGTGGGCTGGGTACCCGGTTGGGTGAGCGCACGAAGCTGGTTCCAAAGCCGATGCTCGACGTCGGCGGAGGGCCGTTTCTCGACACGCTAATCGGCGAGCTGGTGCGCTATGGCGCGTTTGATGAATTCTCCTGCTCGCGGGCCACGAGGCGGAGATCGTCGAGGCACACTACGCCGCGGTCCTCCGGGGGCGGACACGAATCGTCGTGTCGCGCGAAACCGAGCCGCTCGGCACCGCCGGCGCGCTCGTGCATGCGCGCGATGTGCTGCACGATCGCTTTCTGCTGCTCAATGGAGATTCCCTGTTCGACTTCAACCTGCTCGACCTGGTCGCCCGCGCGCCTGGCGGGCGCGTGCACATGGCGCTGCGTGACGGCGTCGTCGGGGATCTGGCGAAGGACCACGCCGGAGTTATTATAACGAACGGACGCAAGTCCCTCATTGGCTGGTCCTTCGGATAGCATGGCTTGACTCATCAGCGGTTTGTGGTGGTAATCGGCGCATGCTGAGCTTGGACCGGGCGAAGAACGACACATCGATCGCGCTTGATCTATTGCGCGCCGTTGCGGCCCAAATGGTTTGCGTCGGGCACGCATGGAATGTTGTTATCGGTCAGCGCAACACGCAGGCCCCTGCTTGGGGCGTTTTGGCCTTCTTTATCCTCTCAGGCTTCGTGATCGCTCACACGCTGTCGACCAAGAGCAAGTCTATTGACTACGGCCTGCTGCGGTATGCAGTCGACCGGATTAGCCGAATCTACTGCGCATATCTACCGGCAATGATGTTCATGCTCCTTGTCGAGAACACGATCAGTCATTTGGGTGTTACCCCCCTCGGGTCGACGGACTGGAAGACATTTCTGGCCAATCTGGCGATGCTTCAGATCTACCCTGGACTTCCGTTCCTGAACTTCGGAGCGTCGGGCCAGACAACGTCTATCGCGGTAGAATTTCACATCTATTTCTTTGTCGGCGGAACGTGGTTTCTGTGCATCCGCCGCAATAGAGTCGCTGCGATGATCGTTGCGATGGCGTTCTGCACTCTGCCGATCGCATACTCCCTCGATCTTTCCGGGCGAGCGCTCTTCGTTTTGTGGCTTGCCGGGTTCGCCCTCTACTTTTTGCTTTCTTCTGTTACAGTAAGCCGAGGTCTTGGCTTGCAACTCTGCGCGGTTTGGCTTTTTGCCATCTACCAATCACGCGACTTCTTCACGCCTGCCGACCCGTATAGTCTGTCAAACTACCTGCCTCTAATTTTCGGCTTTGGCTCCATAGTCGTAATCAGCCAATGCACGAAAGCGCTCATCCCAGTCGAGCGATTGGTCAGATTCTTCGCCGATTACTCGCTGAGCCTGTTTCTGATCCATTTCGTTATAGTGATCTATTTCTCAAAAACATTCCCTCAATCTGGAGTTGTCGGCTTCCTTATTGTGGTGGCACTATCTAATGTACTATCGGCGATCTTCGCACGGTTCACTGAGGCCAAATACAAGATTGTCGCAGACGCGGTTTACCGAAGTCTTCGCGCGCGAGTATCACCCCGCACAGCCAAATTGCTGGTCGTTAACGAGCTGCGCTCCACGGAGTAAACACTTGTCTCGCTGACAATGCTGATGCGCGTGGCCGAAATAATCTCGGAAATTGTCGAGGCCGCGGTCCAGGACTCCACCTTCCGACCAAGGGAAAGGGAGCCAGGAGCAGCCAACAAGATCGGCCCAATCACGAGCGAAAGAACCCAATGTTCTTCGCCCTGCTCAGCCAAACAGGCCATAGCTCGCGGCGTACGCGCTCGGCCATGTTCCCGGCAAGCCCCACAATATGGATGGGAACCGATCAATATCATGCTAAGCAACCTGCGATTATGGTTGATCAATCGACCGATTACCAAAGGGTTCTCGATTAGCGATTGCGGCATGATCGCCCGCTGGCGCTCCACCGAGCCGATTCGTCCAACGAAGACGATCCACGACTTCTCCCTTGCTCGTTGGCACCGGGGGCTGCTAAACTGTAAGCTCACAGCAGTTTCTGTCGCGGCGAGCGGTGCACCAATGGCGAGCGTTGGTGTGGGTGTTTGGTCAGTCGGTGTTGCTTCCTCCTAGTCTTGAGCGAGGGACGACCGAGGCCGGGAGAAGACCCGGCCACCACAGCTCAACCCCACAAAAGGCCAGACCATTGAGACGGCAATGCTGTGCTGCTTACCTTCGACTGAGCTGCCCAGGGGAGAGCTATGCTGAGACAGGCCGCGATCCTCGTCGGTGGGCTGGGTACCCGGTTGGGTGAGCGCACGAAGCAGGTTCCAAAGCCGATGCTCGACGTCGGGGGACGGCCGTTTCTCGATACACTGATCGACGAGTTTGTGCGCTATGGCGTGTTCGATGAAATTCTCCTGCTCGCGGGCCACAAGGCTGAGATCGTCGAGACACACTACGCCGTGGCCGTCCGGGGGCGTACGCGAATCGTCGTGTCGCGCGAGACCGAGCCGCTCGGCACCGCCGGCGCGCTCGTTCATGCGCGCGATCTGCTGCACGATCGCTTTCTGCTGCTCAATGGCGATTCCCTGTTCGACTTCAACCTGCTCGACCTGATCGCCCGCGCGCATGACGGGCGCGTGCACATGGCGCTGCGTGACGGCGTCGTCGGAGATCGCTACGGGCGCGTCGTGCTCGATGGTGACATCGTGCGCGATTTCATCGCCCCGGGGGCGGGCGCTACGGGCCCAGTCAATGCCGGCATCTACGTCATCGACAAATCCGTTCTCGACGACATCGCGACGCTTCCCGCTTCGCTCGAGCAGGAGATATTCCCCGGCCTTGCCAGGTCCGGCGCGCTGCGTGGCACGGCCTATCGCGGTTACTTCATCGACATCGGCATTCCCGATGACTTCGCGCGCGCCGATCGCGAATTGCGCCGGCAGCTGCGGCGGCCGGCCGTGTTCTTCGATCGCGACGGCGTGCTCAACCACGATTCCGGATACACGTTCGAGACGCACAAGCTCGAATGGATCGAGGGGGCACGCGAGGCCGTGAAAGCCGTCAACGATGCCGGTTATTTTGCCTTCGTCATCACCAATCAATCCGGCGTCGCACGCGGCTATTACGAGGAGCATCACGTGGTCTCGCTGCACCGCTGGATGGCGGACCAGATGGCGTTGATCGGCGCGCATATCGATGCATTCGAATATTGCCCTGATCACCCCGACGGAACCGTCGCGCGTTATTGCCGCATCAGCGACCGCCGCAAGCCGGCGCCGGGCATGATCACCGATCTCGTCATGCGCTTCCCCGTCGACATGACACGCAGCATGGTGATCGGGGACAAGGAAAGCGACATGGAAGCGGCGGAGGCCGCGGGCCTTGCTGGCCATTTGTTCAAGGGCGGAAATCTGGAGACGTTCGTGAAGCAACGCCTTGTCCCGGCCGGAGACGCCTAGAGTCGCGCCCAAAAGTGCTGCATCCCCGGGCATTTGGCGAAAGCCGAGCGGTGCTCTGTTGCACGCAACCGCCAGTGTGCTATAGCGCCATCCTATTGCGATGACTGAGCTAATCGCGTTGGGGTCCGACATGGAAGATCTGAAGGATGCCCGCGTCCTCGTCACCGGCAGCGACGGCTTCATCGGCTCGCATGTCGTCGAGGAGCTGGTCAGGGCCGGCGCACGGGTCAAGGCGGTCGTCTATTACAACTCCTTCAACTCCTGGGGCTGGCTCGACACGATACCGCCCGAGATCATGACGTCGGTGGAGGTGGTGGCTGGCGACATCCGCGACCCCCATTTCATGATCGCGGCCGCGAGCGGCTGCACCGACGTGCTGCACCTGGCGGCGCTGATCGCCATCCCCTTCTCCTATGTCGCGCCCGATTCCTATGTCGAGACCAACGTGCGCGGCACCGTGAACGTGCTCCAGGCCGCGCGCATGGCCGGGGTGCGGCGCTTCGTTCAGACCTCGACCAGCGAGGTCTACGGCACGGCGCAGACGGTTCCGATCAAGGAGAGCCATCCGCTGGTCGGGCAGTCCCCCTACTCGGCCTCGAAAATCGCCTCCGACCAGATGGCGCTGTCGTTCCAGGCTTCGTTCGACATGCCCGTCGTGGTGATCCGCCCCTTCAACACCTTTGGCCCGCGGCAATCGGCGCGGGCGGTGATCCCGACGATCATCAGCCAGATCGCGACCGGCAAGCGCAGGATCCGCCTCGGCGCCGTCAGCCCGACGCGCGATTTCTCGTTCGTCACCGACACCGCGCGCGGCCTGATCGCGGGCCTCACCGCACCTATGGAGCAAGTCGTCGGCCAGACCATCAATCTCGGCAGCGGGTTCGAGATTTCGGTCGGCGCGACCGCGCAGATGATCGCGGACGTCATGGGAACGGTGATCGAAATCGAGACCGACGAGGCGCGGCTGCGCCCCGCCAATAGCGAGGTCGAGCGGCTTTGGGCCGACAATTCCAAGGCACGCCAGCAGCTCGGCTGGAGCCCGGAATTCGGCGGCATCGAGGGCATGCGCCGCGGCATGGTCAAGACGGTGAACTGGTTCACCAATCCTGCAAACCTCCGCCGCTACAAGGCGGACGTGTACAATGTCTGAGCCGATGGTGGACAGTCACGTGACGAGGTCAGGCTTCGACCAAAAGACGATCGTCGATGCCGTGCGGCGTGCAGTGGGAACGCCGAACGGCATCCTCGGCCTGCACGAGCCGGTGTTCGCCGGCAACGAGATCGCCTATCTCGAAGAGTGCATCAAGAGCACCTTCGTTTCCTCGGTCGGCCCCTTCGTCGATCGGTTCGAGCGCATGCTCGAGGAGGTCACCGGCGCCAGGCGCGCGGTTGCCGTCGTAAATGGCACCGCCGCGCTGCATGCCTGCTTCATCCTCGCCGGAGTCGAGCCCGGCGACGAGGTCATTTCGCCGGCACTGACCTTCATCGCGACGACGAACGCAATCGCCTATTGCGGCGCGACCCCTCATTTCGTCGACAGCTCACTCGAAACACTCGGCATGGACGCGCGCGCGCTCGCGACGCGCCTCGATGCAATCGCACAAAAGACCGCGACCGGCACCATCAACCGCGAGACCGGCCGCCGCATCGCGGCGATCACCCCGATGCACACCTTCGGGCATCCCGTCGAGCTCGACGAGATCGCAGCACTTGCGAAGGATTGGAACGTCGCGCTGGTCGAAGACGCCGCGGAATCGCTCGGATCAACCTACAAGGGCCACCCGGTCGGATCTCAGGCACGCCTTGCAGCACTGAGCTTCAACGGCAACAAGATCGTCACCACCGGCGGCGGCGGCGCCATCCTGACCAATGACGAGGAGCTTGGCCGCCGCGCCAAGCACCTGACGACGACGGCAAAGCTGCCGCATAAATGGGCCTTCGTCCACGACGAGATCGGCTTCAACTACCGCCTGCCGAACTTGAACGCGGCACTCGGTTGCGCCCAACTCGAGCAACTCGACGGCTTCCTGGCGAGCAAGCGCAAATTGGCCGCGGCCTATCAGCGCGCCTTTGCGGGCGTACCCGGCGTCCATTTCTCGCATGAGCCGAAGGACACCACGAGCAATTACTGGCTGAATGCGATCCTGCTCGACGAGGAAAATGCCGGCCGCCGCGACGATGTCCTCGCCGCGCTCAACGACGCCGGCTTCGGCGCGCGTCCGGCATGGACCTTGATGCACAGGCTGCCGATGTTCGCGCAAAGCCCTCGCGGCGATCTTTCCACCGCCGAAGCCATCGAACGCAGACTGATCAACCTGCCCAGCAGCGCCAGCATCAGGTCCCGCGATGAATAATGGTGCGCGCAAGATCTGCTTCGTCACCGGCAGCCGCGCCGATTTCGGGCTGCTCGTCTGGCCGATGCGCGCGATCCGGGCAACGCCCGACCTGACACTACAACTCGTCGCCACCGGCATGCATTTCGCGCCGGAGTTCGGCTACACCTTCGACGCGATCCGCGACGAGGGATTCGAGGTCGACGCGCGCGTCGAGACGCTGCTGAGCAGCGACACCGGCGCCGGAGTCGCAAAATCCGTCGGCCTTGGTGTCATCGGCTTTGCCGATACCTTCACACGCCTGCAACCGGATCTCGTCGTCGTGCTCGGCGACCGTTTCGAGATGTTCGCGGCCGCACAGGCCGCCATGTTCATGCGGCTGCCGATCGCGCATCTGTTCGGCGGAGACGTCACCGAAGGCGCGATCGACGAGTCGACGCGCCACGCCATCAGCAAGATGTCGCACCTGCATTTCACCAGCAACCGAGAATCGACGCGACGATTGGTGCAGCTTGGTGAGCACCCATCCCGGATCCATACCATTGGCTCGGTCGGTATCGACGCCATCAAGCACCTCGATCTGATGGACCGCGGCGGCATCGGCGATGCGATCGGAATGCCGCTCGGCGAACGCAATGCCCTCATCACGTTCCACCCCGTCACTGTCGAAGCCGGGCGCTCGGTGGCCGGATTGGAGGAATTGTTCGCGGCCCTGTCGACGCTCGATCCCGCCTTTCGCCTCGTGTTCACGCTGGCCAACGCCGACGCTGAGGGCCGCGCCTTGAACGCAGGGATCGAGGCTTTCGCGGCCAGCCGGCCGAACACGATCGCGGTCGCCTCGCTCGGGCAGCTTCGCTATCTCAGCCTGATGAACCAGGTGGATGTCGTGATCGGCAATTCCTCGAGCGGCGTGCTCGAAGCGCCCTCCTTCGGCGTTCCCACGGTCGATATCGGCGACCGTCAGAAGGGCCGCGAGCGCGCAACCTCGGTATTTCATGCAGCGCCCGAGCGCGGGGCCATTGCCACCGCCATTGCGGCGGGGCTCGCGCGCGGCCGTCAAGCCGCCGTCAACCCTTACGGCGACGGCGAATCCAGCCGACGATTTGCCGAGATCATCGCCGGCATCCAGGATTTCAGGCCGCTTCTGGTCAAGGGCTTTTACGAGCTTCCTCCAGGTGGGGCGCAGGCATGACCACGCACACGCTGATCATCGCGGAAGCCGGCGTCAATCACGACGGAAGCCTGGACAAGGCATTGGCCCTCGTCGAGGCGGCCGCCGACGCCGGTGCCGACATCGTCAAATTCCAGACCTTCAACGCGAAGGCATTGGCCGGCAACGCTGCGAAGAAGGCGGACTATCAGCAGCGCACGACGGCCGCTGATGAAAGTCAGCTGGCGATGCTGAAACGGCTGGAGTTGCCGCAGGCTGCGCATCACACGCTGATCGAACGTGCCAGAGAACGCGGCATCGAATTCCTGTCGACGCCGTTCGACGACGCTTCGCTCGCCTTCCTGCTGTCACTGAAGCTGCCGCGCATCAAGATCGGATCTGGCGACCTCACCAACGCGCCGCTGCTTCATGCGGCGGCGAGGGCCGGCGCGACGCTGATCCTGTCGACCGGCATGGCAACGCTCGGCGAGATCGAGGAGGCGCTGGGCGTGCTCGCCCATGGCTACGGCCCATCCTGCGGGACACCCGGCATTGCCGCCTTCCGCGCGGCGCAGGCGGAAAAGCTCGCGCTGGCAAGATATTTCCACGCGCGGCTGGCCGAGATGGACGGCTTCGAGGGC
>LNAP01004901.1_pt1 | contig 12115 bp, 10 predicted proteins | sample 602601 | NCBI WGS metagenome assembly LNAP01 (sample SAMN02440304, study PRJNA202911) | soil metagenome | biome: Subtropical and temperate rainforests or woodlands; isolation source: soil samples (1 kg each in a 20% v/v slurry with milli Q water) were... ... | reverse complement strand
ATCCGAGAAACCACTCAATGTGGTGAGTAGGTTCTCCGATGGTGGTCGTGCCTGAGTTCAGGCCAGCTGAAAATCCGACTTTTTCAACAGAATCGGCCGATTGCGGTCTGTTAGACAACTTTATATTGCCCATCATTAGGCTTGCCGGCCGCGACCAGGAATTCCTGTCGGGCCAGCGCCAGCGTGCCCACGGGCGCTGAGGTGACCTCGTTTTCTACACCCGGATCTGCGCGCCACAATTGCCAGGCGAGGTAGAACAGGTATGCCGCGCCAAGGATCTTGATGGCGTAGAACAGCAGCTCAGAGGTTTGCAACACCACCGCCAGCCCCGCCGAGGCCAGGGCAATCATCCCGGCGAACGCCAGCAACCGGCCGATGCCGGCCACACACGCGGTGCGGTAGCCATAGCGGGTCGAATTGCTGACCGACAACAGGTTGTTGGGGCCTGGCGCCATATTGAGGGCAAAACAGGCCGGCAGAAACAGGGTGAGGGTGGCGAGATCCATGGTGGGCTCCTGTAGCAACAGCGCTATTTTTATCACGGCTCACCCTTGGTCAGAGCCATACAGTCATTGGCGCAAACCACCGTACACGGGGTTATCTGGCGAACTTTTTCGCCCCGGCGACGCAGAGGATCACGGCGACGGTGACACCCAGCATGCCGAGGCTGACATGCTCATGCAGCAGGGTGGCGGCCAGGGTCAGCCCGAAAAACGGCTGAAGCAACTGCAATTGCCCGACGGCGGCGATGCCCCCTTGGGCCAGGCCGCGATACCAGAACACGAAACCGATCAGCATGCTGAACAGCGAGACGTAAGCCAGGCTGAGCCAGGCCGGCGTGCTGATGCCGGTGAACGAAGCCGGCATGCGCATCCAGCTGAGCACGGCCATGATCGGCAGCGACAGCACCAGCGCCCAGCTAATCACCTGCCAGCCACCGAGGGTGCGCGACAGTTTCGCGCCTTCGGCATAACCCAGGCCGCAGGCGAGGATGGCCAGCAGCATCAGGATGTCGCCTTGAGGGGAGGCGGTCAGCCCTTGGGACAGGGCAAACCCGACCACCAGCAGGCTGCCCAGCACCGAGAAAATCCAGAACGCCGCCCTTGGCCGCTCGCCGCCGCGCAGAACGCCAAACACCGCTGTTGCCAGAGGCAGCAGGCCGACAAAGACAATGGAGTGCGCGGAAGTCACGTATTGCAGCGCCAGCGCGGTCAACAGGGGAAAGCCGATGACCACGCCCAGGGCGACGATCATCAATGGAATCAGTTGCTGGCGCGCCGGGCGTTTTTCCTTGAATAACCACAGCAGGCACAGCGCCAGGATCGCCGCGATGGTCGCGCGCGCAACCGTCAGGAACACAGGGTCAAACTCCAGCACCGCCACCCGTGTCGCCGGCAGCGAGCCGCTGAAGATCACCACGCCGATCAGGCCGTTGATCCAGCCGCTGGTACTGTTTTCCAACGTCCGGGGTTGCAGGTTCGAGGTCCGTTCCATTTGGCTCACGCTCATTGTCTGATTGCACGAAACTCATCCTATGAGCGACTATCGATACAATCAAAAAATTGTCATGGATACATCTCGACATGCCTCGATCCCGCTACAAGACCCTGGTAGATACCTTTGCCGCCGACATCCGCTCCGGGCATCTGCCGCCCGGTACGCGCCTGCCGACTCACCGGCAACTGGCAACCGAGCACGGTATGGCGCTGGTCACCGCCAGCCGGGTGTATGCCGAGCTGGAGGGTATGGGTCTGGTCAGCGGCGAAGCCGGACGCGGGACCTTTGTCAGGGAGACCTCGCTGCCGCCGGGGCAGGGCATCTCGCAGCACGTGGTGGCGGCGGGGATGATCGACCTGAATTTCAACTACCCGTCATTACCCGGTCAGGCCGACCTGTTGCGCACTGCCTTGCGTCAATTGGCGTTGTCCGGGGACCTTGAATCCCTCCTGCGCTATCAGCCTCACGCGGGACGCCTGCACGAACGGGCCTCGGTCGCGCGCCATCTGCTTGATCGAGGGCTGAGCGTGCCGGCTGAACAGGTGTTGATCGTCAGCGGCGCTCAACATGGTCTGGCGGTGGCGATGATGTCGCTGCTCAAGCCAGGTGATGTGATCGCCGCCGATGCGCTGACCTATCCCGGTTTCAAGACGCTGGCCGAAACCCTGCATCTGGAAGTCTTGCCGATTCCGGTCACGGATACCGGGCCTGATCTGCCTGCCCTGGAAAAACTCTGTCGCAGCCGATCGGTACGGGCGCTGTACTCGATGCCGACCCTGCACAACCCTTTGGGCTGGGTGATGGACGTCGGTCAGCGCCAGCAACTGGTGGCGATAGCGCGCCGGCATGACCTGACGATCATCGAGGACGCCGCCTATGCGTTCCTGGCCGAAAACGTACCGCCGCCACTGGCCGAGCTGGCGCCTGAGAGAACGGTGTACGTGTCCGGTCTGTCGAAGAATGTCGCCACCGGGCTGCGCGTCGGTTTCATCGCCGCACCGGCGCAATGGGTCGCCGCCTTCGAGCGCACGATCATGGCGACCACCTGGAACACTCCTGGCGTGATGACCGCCATCGCCACGGCCTGGCTCGATGATGGCACCGTCAGCCAACTGGAATCGCAAAAACGTGCAGACGCCCGGGCCCGGCAAGCCCTGGCCCGCGAGATGCTGGCGGGGCTCAGGACCATCAGTCACCCCAATTCCTACTTCATCTGGCTGCCGTTGGCAGAGGACGCCCGGGCCGACCAGATCGCCATGGCACTGATGCGCGAGCAGGTGTCGGTGTCGCCGGCCGAGCCTTTTGCGATTTCGGCCCACGTGCCGCACGCGATACGCCTGGCGTTGGGTTCGGTGGACATGGAGTCGTTGCGCACTGCCTTGAGCAAAGTGAAAAGCATCGTCAGCTATTACTCGTAGCGAGGCCGGGCAGGGTAGTTTTCTTCAATACGCGAGCCGGTGGGGTCTTTACCTTGAGGGCCTTGTTCAACTCGATGGAAGAAGGTGTGCAATGAGTCTGATGATGTCCATGGCAGCGTTTGCGCTGGTCGCGTCCATCACGCCGGGGCCGGTCAACATTGTGGCGTTGAGTTCCGGCGCGCGGTTTGGCTTCCGGGCCAGCCAGCGTCACGTGGCCGGGGCCACCCTAGGGTTTGTTTTGCTGTTGGTGCTGATGGGGTTGGGGCTGCATGAGTTGTTGCAACGATGGCCGGCACTGACGCAGGGGGTGCAATGGGCAGGCGTGGCGTTTCTGTTGTACATGGCCTTCAAGCTGGCGGCCGACAATGGGCAGGTGCAAGCCAGCGAATCGGCGCAGGCGCCGTCGATGCTGTATGGCGCCATCATGCAATGGCTCAACCCGAAAGCCTGGCTGGCCTGCGTGGCCGGCATGGGCGCGTTTGTCGCCGATGGCGAGGCACGCCTGGTTTGGCAATTCGCCGCGATCTACCTGGTGATCTGTTATGTGTCGGTCGGTTGCTGGGCGTATGTCGGGACGTTTTTACGCGGTTTTTTGAACAACCCGGCCGGTATGCGCCTGTTCAATCGCGCGATGGCGTTGCTGTTGGTGGTGAGTGCGTTGTATCTGGTGTTGCCGGAGATGCACTGACAACGAGTGTTTTTCCATCATCTGGTTAGTGTGCAGAAATGCCCTACGCACTTATCAGAATCAGCTTATATCGGTTTTCGTCATCTTCGGGAAAGCTTGCGTGCGCTTGAACGAGGGTGGCTTCCCAGTCCCCCCTTATCCCTCATGCAGACCCAGGGCGTCTGGATTTTCTCAATCCCCTGCGCTCCTTCTTCGACCGTTGCTGCAATAACGACACGTTTACGGTGTTGACGCTGTCCTCACTGGCGAGGGCAGCGAACGGGTAATGGCAGAGCGCGACCCCGGGCTCACTGCTAACCCAATGTAAAAGGACGGACATGAACGACACCTTGCACCGTACGGACACGCTTAATCCCGTCAAGACCGTTATTTGCGGACCCCAAAAAAAGCACTGGATCGAGTTTCAGTTGTTGGACGAGCAGGGTGAGCCGCTGGCAAACCTGCCCTGGCACGCCGTGAATGAGGCCACTCGATGTGGCATTGCTGCCGAATATGCCGGGCAGAGCGATGAACAAGGGGTGATTCGCATTGACGGGCTGCATCCGTTAGCCATCACCTTGCAAATGCAGGCCGATCCCTTGGCTGGGCAATTGCAAGGTCGGCGCCTGCGTGGCGTACGGCCGGAACCACCGCGACCGGGATTAGGTAACCGCACGCCACTGTATGGTCCGCAGCGCTCGGGGTTTTCGCCGATCGAGCAACAGGCGTTGGTGGACGGTCATGGTTATCACTACCTGCGGATTGGGCAGTTATGCGGTCAACTTCCGACGTTCGTGCCGCCTCTGCAGGACCCGGCTGAGCTCCCGGCCTTCCATTTTCCCGAGCGGATATTGAGTGGCTTTACCGTTGACGATGAGCAACTGGATCGTCGTCATGTGCTGGAAGTTTGCCCGTTCCGAGCCTGGTCACTGGTATTGCATCACCAGGCGGAGTACAGCCTGGCCAATGCTTACAACCTGGGGTTGATGAGTATTCTGGCGTACAGCAACCGACCCAAAAAGGACCGTGGATCTGTTGAGGAGCTTTTTGAGGAGCAATGCCTGGATCTGTCGCGTACACCGCGGGTCTGGGATAACGGCCAAGCGTGGCCCTGTTTGGTCACGGACGTACCGTTCAGTGATCGTTATGTAACGGTTAAGCCCATAAATACGGCTCAAGCTGAGCCGCCGGAAGGCAACACGCAGCTGTTTTATGCCATCAGCGCCACTCAGGTGCTGGTCGCCTGGCGCGGCACCGAAACCGATGGTCTCGCCGATCTCATTACCGATGTCACCTTCCGCCCAACCGAGCCGAAGGTTGCGGCCCAGTGTGAAGCCAAGGTGCCTTGTGGCGACCTGACTCCAGCAGGCAGCGTGCACATGGGTTTCCGTGATGCCTTCGAAGTGGCCACAAGGCGTTATGCGAAGGATTTGGGCGAGACGATATTGGAACATGCGTTCGACAAAGAGCTGTTTATCTGTGGCCATAGCCTGGGTGGCGCCCTTGGCCTGATTCATGCGGCGTCGCTCAAACAACGCAACCCACTCTTGTACACCTACGGCATGCCGCGCACCTTCACCCTCAAGGCTATTCAGTCCCTGAACGAGCTCTGGCATTTCCGCCATGTCAACGACACCGATATCGTCCCCCGAGTCCCTCCCGAGGCGGCGCTGGACAATCATCTGTATGACCTCTATGGCCCGATGGGTACATTGCTGGGCTTTAGCTGGTCGGCCCGCCAGGCATTGGTCAGTGCATTGTTCAAACACGACGACCCCTTCAGCCATCACGGCGAAGTCGCCATGTTTTTCCGCACCGAACAACATCAGGAACAACCCATCACGCCATATCCCGCCTACCGCAACCCACAGGGCCAGCCCTATCGCAGCACCATCTCCTACAAATTGCAGGAAAAGGCCAAGTTGTACCTGGTGCCCAGCTTGAGTGAGGCTGAAGAACAGCAGGCCATGCAAGCCCAGGAGCGTCTGCATGCATCGCTCAACGCCGAAAGCCGCGCCAGGTTTTTTCCACCGTACAGCAACCCGGCAGTGGGCCGGATGCTGCGCATAGGTGACCACTACATGTCGCAGTACCAACCGTATATGCACAACCAGCTAATGGAGTCGATCAATTCCGAGCGCGAGCCGTTGCTGGAGCGGCAGGTGCAGCGGCGCAAATTCGAGCGGCAGATGCAGGAATACTACGGCAGGACTCCCGAGGATGAATTCGCCCGAAACAGTGTGTTCCTCGAATTGCAGAAGCTGATCGACCGGGCCTTGCAGGTCACGCGGCAGGCGGAGGGCGGCGCCGAGGCGCTACAGCGCTTCGATGCTGTTGCTGACCCCCTGGCCTTTTACGAAAAAACCTTCGGATAAGGCCGTAACGGTAAAGGAAAATCATGCGCCAAAAAATCTCCGTTGGTTTGTTTGTTGCGTTGTTCAGCCTCAGTGGTTGCGGTCAGGATTACAGCCTGTCTCCGCCTGCGGACAGTGAACAGGTCACGGTGACGGTCAAAGTCCCCAAGGAACTGAAAGCGGAGACCATGCAGGTCATGTACCGCTCGGCCACTTGTAAACGTATTTCTCGAGGTGCCAGCGGTCAGCGTCTTGAGTCAGACGGTCATCACGGATTGGATGTGCAACTGCAACGTCAGGGATCAAGCGATCTCTTTCAAGTCAAGCTGCCGAAGGATGGCGGGGGGGCCTGCAACTGGCATCTGGCCAATGTGACCTTTGGCGTTGTCTATGCCGATCCAACCCGCTTCGGCGAAAACGTGATTACAGGAGGGGGGGGAGGAGTGATCGTGATATTTGACCACAACAATTCGCCACGAGGCGGTGCGGATATTGAAGTGGATGGAGATTTGACGATCAAGAAGGATTATTACCCTTGGTTGAAAGAGAAATTTCTAGGGGGCTACAGCAAGCGTATCAGCCTCGTGGGAGAGGGCGATATCTATCTCAGCTATCAAGCAACGCAGGCGCGGAAAGTGTATTTCGAACCAGTGCTGCATCCCGACTTTGTAGTCTATTCAGCGGAACCAAAAGTAAAGAAAAAAGGTAACCACACCACCTTTACCTATCCCGACGGTACCGTCGTGGCGGATGGTAAATGGCATCCTGTTTTCTTGAAGCTACAAACTATTCGAACCGGGCGTGATCGAGATTGTTTCGATGTTTGGCGTTACGCCAACTGCCATGGCCGCCGTCCACAGCTATTGCCCGATTGGCTGCCCGAGCCTGACCAGGCAGGATTTGGGCGCTACCTCCTAGTCGACGAATGGGGCAACAAGCTGCCGTCGTATTCCTATCGATTGGTTGGCCAAAGCGGTGAGGTATTTCAGGGCCGCACCGAACCCAATGGACGGACAGCACTATTGCCTGTCAGTGCGCATCCGCTGAGCAAGGCCGAGTTTCCCGAGCGGGCTTGGTGATCAGATGGCTCACCCCCGATACTGCCCCGGTGTCGCCGCCAGGTGCTGTTTGAATGCCCGTTGAAAATGCGCCTGATCGGCGAACCCCGCTTCCAGTGCCACGTCCGCAATCAGCTTGCCGCTGCGCAATTGATCCTGGGCGAACTGGATGCGTCGGTTCACCAGGAACGCGTGGGGCGTCATGCCGTAATGCTGTTTGAAGGCGCGGATCAGGTAGGACGGTGACAGTTGCGCCGCCTCGCATATGTCTTCGAGCTTCAGGGTTTGCGTGCAGTGGTCGCGGATGTAATCGGCAGCACGCTCCAGCTTGAAATTGGGTTCGCGCAGCGGCTGATCGACCGGGTTGAACCGGAGCTGAACCTCGGTAAAGAACTCCACGGCCACGCTGTGTTTGCGCAGCACGTCCTGCTGTGGATCGACCAGTACTTCATACAAGCCCGCGAGGCCGGCAAACAGGTTGGCGTCCCGGGTATGGGTCACTGAAAAGCGGCGAAACGCCGCGTCATCGCTGAACCCGAGCTGATGCTGCAAATCGGTCAGCCACGGCGTATCGACGTACAGCATCAGGTACGACCAGGGTTGGTCTTCGATCGGGTTGCAGGCGTGGACGTCACCGGGGTTCATCAGCACGACAGTGCCGACGCTGACCTCGAACGCCGACTGCTCATGGAGATAGGTGCTGCGCCCGGCGGTGATCGCTCCGATGGAAAAGTGCTCGTGGGCATGCCGTGTGTAGCAGACTTCGCGCCCGTCGGCGATGGCGCGGGCTTCGATGAAAGGCAGGGCATCATCGCGCCAGAAGCGCGGGGCCTTGTCGGCGTTCTTGGCAACGGCGTGCTTCATACTCGCTCCTCGGCAGGTCAGTGCCCGAGTGTATTAGCTCTCGCCGTCAAAGGCTCGTTGCAGTTCGGCGATATCGAGTTTTTTCATCTGCATCATCGCCTGCATGGCTCGTTGGGATTTTTTCGTGTCCGGGTCTTTGATCATGTCCATCATCGCAACGGGGACGATCTGCCATGACAGCCCGAACTTGTCCTTGAGCCAGCCGCATTGCTGGGCCTCGGGAGCGCCGCCGGCCGACAGGTTGCCCCAGTAATGATCGACTTCTTCCTGGCTCAGGCAATTGACCTGAAATGAAACCGCTTCACTGAACTTGAACAACGGCCCGCCGTTGAGGCCGGTAAAGCTCTGTCCGTCGAGCTCGAAGCTGACGGTCATGACCGAACCTTCGGGCCGACCGTGGAATTCGAAACCGGCGTGGCCGTAATGGGTAATGGCCGTGATTTTCGAATGATCGAAGATCGAACAATAGAACTTGGCCGCCTCTTCGGCCTGATCGTCGAACCACAGGCAGGGCGTGAGTTTTTGTACACGTTGCATGGCGGGCGCTCCTCGTCAGGTTATGCATGCTGGATTACAGCGTAGCCATCCTGGGTTCGTTCGGCAGTGCCGTAGATCGCCAAACACCCGTCTCAGGCCACGATCAGAACGCCCATCGGGTGGTCAGTTGTACGGCGCGCGGTTCGCCATAAAACCCGGTGCCAAAGTTGCCAAGCCCGGTGTAGTAGGTTTTATCGAACAGGTTCTTCACGTTCAGTGTGGTGCTCAGGTGCTCGTTGACGCGATAGCGCGCCATCGCGTCCACCAGGGCGTAACCGGGCTGGGTGATCGTCGTGTACTGACCGAAGTTCACCGTATCGGCGGGGTCGGGACGGAACACATTGCCAAAGAATTCGCTTTGCCAGTTCACGCCTGCACCGACGGTGAGCCTGTCCCAGTGTCCAGGCAGGCGGTAGGTGCTGAATACTCGCACCACCTGTTCCGGTGCAGTAGTTTGCAGCACCGAACCGTAGACGTAATCACCCTTGGCATCGCGGGCGTGGTTATAGGTGTAGCCGGCCGACAGGTTCCAGCCGTCCCGCAACTCGCCGGCCAGTTCGATCTCGAAGCCTTTGGTGGTGGCGCCCTGGATGGCACGGTACACCGACTCGGTATCAACGCCGCGGACATACTCGGCGATGTTGTCCTGTTCGATGCGGTACAGGGCGAACCTGGTGTTCAGGCGCCCATCGAAGTATTCAGCCTTGATGCCCGCTTCAAGACTTTTGCCTTGTACCGGATCGAGCAGTCGTCGATTGGCGTCCTTGCTCATTTGCGGCTGATAGATGCTGGTGTAGCTGGTGTACACCGACCAGGTGTCGTCGAAATCATAGACAAGCCCGGCATAAGGTGTGACGACACCGCTCTGGCGATAGCTGTCGCGCAGGTCAGCGGTGTGCGGGTCGGTGTAATCCAGGTCGTCGTGCCCCGAGAAGTCGCTGACACGCGTGCCGAGGATCAGCGCCAGGTCATCGACGGGCTTGAGCCGGGTGGCCAGGTAGGCGCCAGTCTGGCGCTGGACAATGTCGTCGGTGCCCACCCGTGGGATCCCGGGTTTCGCAAACTCGCCGCGCCAGTCGAAGATGCTGCCGTCCACTGGCGGGTACACCGAACCGTACACCGGGATGTCCTGGCGGGTGTTCATTGACATGAAACCGACGATCAGTTCGTGATCGCCCCCCCATAGGGTGAATGGGCCGGTCAGGTTGATGTCGATGTTGTCCTGAACCTGATCGCCCTCGAACTTGCCCACGTACATGAACATGCCGTTACCGCTGACCGGGTCCGGGTTGCCGCCACTGGCGGAGGCGAGGAAGGTATCGTGCTGGCGGTGTTTGCGGTCGTAACTGACCTTGAGTGCCCAATCGTTGGCCAGTTGCTGCTGCACGGAGGCGAACACCGTCTGGTTGGTGAAGTCGCGACGGCTCCAGTCGGTGGCCGGGTTGAAGGACCGGGAGAAATCGGTGCGCGAGCCGTCGCTGTAGTACATCGGAAAACCGGTCCAGCTGGCGCCCCGGGAACGGGTGTCTTGCTGGTCGATACCGACGGTGACAAGGGTGTCCGGGGTCATGTCGGCTTCGACAATGCCGTAGGCGATGTCCTTGGTGTTGCGGTAGTGATCGGCGTAGGCGCTACGGTCCTGGTGGACCCCGATCAGGCGCCCGCGGACATTTGCGCTGGCACTCAGCGGGCCGGAAATATCGCCTTCGCTGCGATAGTTGTCCCAGGAGCCGACGGTGCCGGTGACCGAGGCTTTGAATACCGGGGTCGGGCGCTTGCGAATCAGATTGACGGTTGCCGAGGGATCACCCGCGCCGGTCATCAGGCCGGTCGCGCCTTTGATGATCTCAACGCGGTCGTAGGGTGCCAGGTCGGTGCTCGAGGTGCCGTAGTCGTAGACGCCGTCATAGTCGGTGTTGACGCCGTCGTACTGGAAATTGGTGATTGGCAAGCCTCGACTGGAAAATTCCCAGCGTTCGCTGTCGTAGTTTTGTACGCTGATACCAGGAGTGCGGCGCAGGACATCGACGATGCTGGTGGCCCCCTGGTCATCCATGAGTTGGCGGGTGATGACCGTGACCGATTGCGGCGTTTCGCGCAGGGACAGCGGCAGACCAGTGGCTGAAGACGTCGAGCCGACGGTGTAGGCGCGGGAGTCTTCGCTGATCGTCCCGGGTGCCTGCCCGGAAATGTTCGTCGCCCCCAGTTCCAGTGCATCTTGTGTCACGGCTGTGGCCTGCAGCACGTAGCTGCCGGTGCCCTGGCGTTGCGCTTGCAGGCCACTGCCTTGCAGCAGTCGTTGCAACGCTTGCTGCTGGCTGTAGACACCGTCAAGACCAGGGCTGCTTTTGCCGGCCGCGAGGTCATTGTGTCCGGCGAGAAAAATCCCGGCCTGTTCGGCAAAGCGGTTGAGGACGCTCACCAGCGATCCGGCAGCGATGGTGTAATGGCGTGCCTGGCTGCCGGGTTGTTCGCTGTTGACGAGGGGGGCGGCTTGAGTCCGCGACACGTCCAGGCCCGGCAAGACAACCGCCAGAGCCAGCATCAGCGGATGCAAGGCGAAGCGGTTGCGGGTAACGGTGGCGCGCGACATGGGGTTCCCGGGAGTCGGATCAATCGGCAATCGAGGTGCTTGAAGGGTTAACCGGACGAAAAAGGCAAAAGGGAACCGGCGCGACAGAAAAAACCGTCATCAGGCTTTTGGGCCGACGTTGACCCACCAGTCCAGCGGCTTCTGCACCCGTACCGGCAATGCCGCTTCCAGCAGGCGCAAGGCCTGATCGGTGTCCTTGAGCGGGAACGAACCCATGACCGGCAGCCCGGCTACCGACGGGTCGCAGCCCAGATGCCCGTGACGGTATTGGCTCAGCTCCTGGAGCAATTGGCCCAACGGCAGATTGTCTGCCAGCAACAGGCCACGGCGCCAGGCTTCACGTGTCGCCGTGGCGGCGGTCGGTGTCAGTATGTGGTTTTCGCTGAATGTCACTTGGCGTCCCGCTTCCACCACCTGAACCTGGCCTTGGGCAGTCCGGACTTCAACGGCGCCTTCGTAGACGTTGAGCACTGTCTGCCGATCCTCCTGGCGCACACTGAAGTGCGTGCCCAGCGCGCGCATCCGGCCCTGGGCGGTGTGCACCAGCAGCGGGCGGTGGCTGTCTTTGGCGGTATCGATCAACACCTCCCCAAGCCGCAACAGCAGCAGTCGTTGTGTGCTGTCGAACCGAACATTCAGCGCGCTCAACGCATTGAGCCAGATCTGGCTACCATCGCTGAGCCGGGTTTCGCGGGTTTCGCCGGTGCCGGTGGAGAGGTCGGCGCGCCAGCGAACCAGGGTGGGCGCCTGGGCGGTTTCCTCCCAGGCACTCCACCCCAGCAAACCTCCCGACACCAGAACCAGCAAACCCTTCACGGTGTGGCGGCGACTGATGGCGGCACGCCCGGTGTTGCGCAGTACATGGCTGACTGCTTGCGGATGATCGTTCTGCAAGGCGGCAAAGCGCTGGCCAACCCGCTCGACATAATGCCAGGCAGCCTGATGCTCGCTACTTCGCGTCAGCCAGGCTTGCCAGTGCTGGCGCTCTTGTTCCCCGGCCTGTTGGTCGTTGAGTTGGACATACCATTGCGCAGCTTGTTCGAGACTGGCGTGGCTGATGGCGTTCGATGCGGTCTGTGTCATTGAATCAGCAGGCCATCGAGTTCTGCTTCGAGCATGGCGCAATG
>LNAP01013497.1_pt1 | contig 12121 bp, 10 predicted proteins | sample 602601 | NCBI WGS metagenome assembly LNAP01 (sample SAMN02440304, study PRJNA202911) | soil metagenome | biome: Subtropical and temperate rainforests or woodlands; isolation source: soil samples (1 kg each in a 20% v/v slurry with milli Q water) were... ... | reverse complement strand
GGTCTGCTGGCCGGCACGCAGGCGCGCGACCGCTACGGGCGCAGCCTGGCGCATGCCTTCGGTCGCGACGGCCGCAACTGGGAAGCGCAGCTGTTGGCCGCGGGACTGGGCTTTGCCGTGGCCATGGCACCGAACACCGCGCTGGTCGACTGCCAGTTCGCTGCCGAAGGTGCTGCACGGGCGGCGGGCCGCGGTGTCTGGCGCCTGACGCCGCTGCTCGAGACTTCCCGCTTGCGCCGTGGCGGCTTTGCCTTGCTGCGCGGGCGGGTCGCGACGGTCGAGCGCAATCGCGGCGGTCTGTGGCTGGAGCTGGACGGCTCGCTGGTGCTGCAGGTCGAGGCGCAGTCGCTGGCGCTGTTCGACGAGCGTGCGCTGCGCGCACTGGCGGGGCGCACGGTCGTGGTGCGCGGCTGGGTAGTCGATCGCAGCCGGCGTGGCGCACTCAAGCCTGGGCAGGCGCGCTGGCTGCTGCGGCTGAGTCATCCGGCCATGCTTGAGCCGCGCTGAAGGCCGGGGCGCTGTGCGTCTGTACCCGGTTCCGCTGGTCCGTGGCGACCCCTTTCGTCGCTCTGTTTTGGTGGCTGGCGTGCTGGCCAAGCGTACCCGTGGATAGGCCTGGAGACAGCCTGTCGAGGCTCTGGAGTCACGCTCTTGTGGGGGTTCGCGCTCTTGCCGTATGCTCAGGGTCCCTGTCTGTACCTAAATAAAATAGAAAGTGGAAGCACCAATATGTCTGATCTGAAAGCCGCCGCGCTCGAGTATCACGCTCATCCCCGTCCCGGCAAGCTGAGTGTCGAGCTGACCAAGCCCACTGCCACCGCGCGCGACCTGGCCCTGGCCTACAGTCCCGGCGTTGCCGAGCCGGTGCGCGAGATCGCTCGCGATCCCGAGCTGGCCTTCAAGTACACCGGCAAGGGCAACCTGGTGGCGGTGATCTCCGATGGCACCGCGATCCTCGGCCTGGGCAACCTCGGCCCGCTGGCCTCCAAGCCGGTGATGGAAGGCAAGGGCGTGCTGTTCAAGCGCTTCGCCGGCGTCGACGTGTTCGATATCGAAGTGGATGCGGAAAGCCCGCAGGCCTTCATCGATACCGTCAAGCGCATCTCCATCACCTTCGGCGGCATCAATCTGGAAGACATCAAGGCGCCCGAGTGCTTCGAGATCGAGCGCGCGCTGATCGAGCAGTGCGACATCCCGGTGTTCCACGACGACCAGCACGGCACTGCCATCGTCACCGCGGCCGGCATGCTCAACGCCCTGGAAATCGTCGGCAAGAAGCTGGAAGAGGCGAAGATCGTCTGCCTCGGCGCTGGTGCCGCGGCGACCGCCTGCATGAAGCTGCTGGTCAGCATCGGTGCGAATATCGAGAACATTTTCATGATCGACCGCAAGGGCGTGATCCACGCCGGCCGCGACGATCTGAACCAGTACAAGTCGGTATTCGCCCACGAAACCGACAAGCGCACCCTGTCCGATGCCATGGAAGGTGCTGACGTGTTTGTCGGCCTGTCCGGTGCCAACCTGCTGCCAGCCGAAGATCTGGCGCGCATGGCGCCGACCCCGATCGTGTTTGCCTGCTCCAATCCGGATCCGGAAATCGCCCCGGCGCTGGCGCATGCCACCCGTCCGGACGTGATCATGGCTACCGGCCGCTCCGACTACCCGAACCAGGTCAACAACGTCCTTGGCTTCCCGTTCATCTTCCGCGGTGCGCTGGATGTGCGCGCCACCCGGATCAACGAGGAAATGAAGATCGCCGCGGTCAACGCCATCCGCGAACTGGCCAAGCTGCCGGTGCCCAAGGAAGTCTGCGAAGCCTATGGCGTGGACAACCTGGAGTTCGGTCGCGAGTACATCATTCCGAAGCCGATGGACCAGCGCCTGATCCAGCTGGTGCCGGACGCGGTGGCCAAGGCGGCCATCGAGACCGGCGTGGCCCGCCTCGGTTACCCGCGCCACTATCCGCTGACCTCGGTGGATGACGTGTTCAACGGCTGATCGGCCAGCGAGTGACAAAAAAACCCGCAGAAGCGGGTTTTTTTGTGCCTGCCTGAAATCAGAACAGGTCGATGGGGACGGCGGCGGGTTCGCTGCCGAAATTGTCCTGGAAGCTGTTGCTGGCTTCCCGGGCGGGCTGTGGCGGGGCGTCCTTGTTGAACAGCTCGAAGAAGGCTCCGCTGCTGCCGGCCGCAGCGGCTTGGCCGGTGAGCGGATCGACGCGCAGGCGCAACAGGCCTTCCGGCTCGGGCGGCAGGTGTGCCGGCTTGTCCTTGAGGGCTACCCCCATGTAGCGGATCCAGATCGGCAGGGCGACGGTGCCGCCGTATTCGTTGTGGCCGAGCGATTGCGGCTGGTCGAAGCCGACCCAGGCGGTGGTGACGAAGTCGCCGTTGTAGCCGGCGAACCAGGAGTCCTTCTGTTCGTTGGTGGTGCCCGTCTTGCCGGCCAGGTCGCTGCGCTGCAGGCTCAGGGCGCGCCGGCCGGTGCCGCGCTTGATCACGTCCTGCAACATGCTGGTCATGATGTAGGCGGTGCGCGGGTCGAGGACGCGCTCGGCGGTCGGTGGCGTCTCGGCGGGCGGGGCATCCTCGGGGATGGCGGTCGCCACGGCGACAGGCGTCGGCGCTTGCGCTGCGCCAGCGCCGGTCAGGTGCTCCGGTATGCGCGGCGGGTTGGCGCGGAAGAGCGGCTCGCCATCGCGGTTGTCGATTTGCGTGATCAGGTAAGGCTGGACGTGATAACCGCCGTTGGCGAATACCGCATAGCCGGTGGTGACTTCCAGCGGGGTCAGGTTGGCGGTGCCGAGCGCCAGCGAGAAGTTGCGTGGCAGCTCCTCGCGCGGCAGGCCGAAGCGCTTGCTGTAGTCGAGGGCGTATTCGATGCCGATTTCCTGCAGCAGGCGGATCGATACCAGGTTGCGCGACTTGTACAGCGCCTCGCGCATGCGGATCGGGCCGAGGAAGGTGTTGTTGTCGTTCTTCGGGCGCCAGACCTCGCCGCTGTAGGGGTCGACGAACTCGATGGGTGCGTCGTTGATCAGGCTGGCGGCGGTAAAGCCCTTGTCCAGCGCAGCGCTGTAGACGAAGGGCTTGAAGCTGGAGCCAGGCTGGCGCTTGGCCTGGGTGGCGCGATTGTAGTTGCTCTGCTCGAAGGAGAAGCCGCCGGTCAGGGCGCGGATCGCGCCGTCGGCCGGGTCCAGCGAGACCAGGGCGCCTTGCGCCTGCGGCAGCTGGACGAAGCGCAGGCTGCCGTCCTCCTGGCGCAGGACGCGGATCAGGTCGCCCTTCTGCACCACCTCGGCCGGCTTGCCGGGCTGGCGGCCGAGGCTGTTGCTGTTGATGTGGGGGCGGGCCCATTTCATGCTCTGCCAGGCGATCGGCTGTTCGCTGCCGTCGCGGGTCAGCACCTGGATGCCGTCACTGCCAATGGTCGTGACGATGGCGGGCTCGAGTCCGCCCAGCGTGCGCTGCGCGGCCAGTTTGTCCAGCCAGCCGGCCGGGTCGAGGGCGGGGAAGCGCGCCTCGGGGCCGCGATAGCCGTGGCGCTGGTCGTAGTTGAGCAGGCCTTCGCGCAGGGCCTGGTTGGCTTCCGTCTGCAGGTCGCTGCGCACGGTGGTGTGCACGCGGTAGCCTTCGGTATAGGCGTCGCCACCGAAGCGGCCGACGATTTCGGCGCGGGCCATTTCCGCCACATAGGGCGCTTCCAGCTCCGGCGGTCTGACGGCTTGCTGGTGGGCTTCGACGGTTTCGGCCAGCGCAGTCTGGTAGCGCTGCTGGTCGATCTTGCCCAGCTCGTACATGCGCGCGAGGATCCAGTCGCGGCGGATCTTGGCGCGCTCCGGGTTGGCTACCGGGTTGTAGCGCGAGGGGGCCTTGGGTAGGCCGGCGATCATTGCCAGCTGGGCCAGCGACAGCTCGCCGATCGATTTGCCGTAGTAGATCTGCGCCGCCGCCTCGATGCCGTAGGCGCGGTTGCCGAGGTAAATCTTGTTGACGTAGAGCTCGAGGATGGCGTTCTTGTCGAGCGCCCGCTCGATCTGCAGGGCGAGCAGGATCTCGTTGATCTTGCGGGCAAAGCTGCGCTCGTTGGAGAGGAAGAAGTTCTTCGCCACCTGCATGGTGATGGTGCTGCCGCCGGTCTGGATCTGCCCGCTCTGCAATAATTGCGCGGCAGCCCGCATCAGACTTTTGACGTCAACGCCATAATGATTCGCGAAATTATCGTCCTCCGCGGCCAGCAAGGCGTTGATGAAGTCCGGGGGGATGTTGGCGAACTGGATGGGGCTGCGGCGCATTTCGCCGAACTCGGCGATCAGCTTGTCGTCGGCGCTGTAGATGCGCAGCGGGACCTGCATGCGCACGTTGCGCAGGGTTTCCACCGACGGCAGGCCGGGGCTGAGGTAGAGAAAGGCGCCACTGAATCCCAGCATTACTGCGCTGATCAGGGCGATACAGGTCCACGACAGAAGCTTCAACAGACGCATCGGGATCTTGCTTGTCCAGGGAGAGGAATGGGCTGGGTGGGTGGCGCAGGGAAAAGGCAAAAGCTGTTCACATTATAGGTGTTTTTTCCCTGAAGTAGCCATTTGCCCAGCTGTCAAGTGGGGGCATTTAATGCTGAAATACATGAACCGTCCGTAACTTTCGGATGCTGATAGGAAATTGGCCGTGCTAGGGCTCTTCAATAAAACCGCGAATACGCTATTGGGGATCGACATCAGTTCGACTTCAGTCAAGCTGCTGGAGCTGAGCCGCTCGGGGGGGCGCTACAAGGTTGAGGCCTATGCGGTCGAGCCCTTGCCGCTGAATGCGGTTGTCGAGAAGAACATCGCCGAGATCGAGGGCGTGGGGCAGGCGCTCAGCCGGGTGCTGGCCAAGGCACGTACTGGCGCCCGGAACGTGGCCGTGGCTGTGGCCGGTTCGGCGGTGATCACCAAGACCATCGAGATGGATGCCGGATTGTCTGAGGACGAGCTGGAAAACCAGCTGAAGGTCGAGGCGGACCAGTACATTCCCTATCCGCTGGAAGAGGTGGCCATCGACTTCGAGGTGCAGGGTGTCTCGCCGCGCAACCCCGAACGCGCCGAGGTGCTGCTGGCCGCCTGCCGCAAAGAAAACGTCGAGGTGCGCGAAGCCGCGCTGGCGCTGGCCGGTCTGACCGCCAAGGTGGTCGACGTCGAGGCCTATGCGCTGGAGCGGGCCTTTGCCCTACTCGAGCCGCGGCTGGTCGACGGGCGTCACGAGTTGACCGTCGCAGTGGTGGACGTCGGTGCGACCATGACCACCCTCAGCGTCCTGCACAACGGCAAGACCATCTATACCCGTGAGCAGCTGTTCGGCGGCAAGCAGCTGACCGAGGAGATCCAGCGGCGCTATGGCCTGTCCTTCGATGAAGCCGGCCTGGCGAAAAAACAGGGCGGCCTTCCCGATGACTACGACAGCGAAGTGCTGTTGCCGTTCAAGGAGGCGGTGGTGCAGCAGGTGTCGCGCTCGCTGCAGTTCTTCTTCGCGGCCGGTCAGTTCAGCGATGTCGACTGCATCCTGCTGGCCGGTGGTACGGCATCGCTGCCGGATCTCGATCGGATGATCCAGCAGAAGATCGGCACCCCCTGCGTGGTGGCCAATCCTTTCGCCGACATGGCATTGAACAGCAAGGTGAACGCCGCCGCGCTGGCCAGCGATGCCCCATCGCTGATGATCGCCTGCGGGCTGGCGATGAGGAGTTTTGACTGATGGCCAGAATCAACCTTCTACCCTGGCGCGAGCAGCGCCGCGAGGAGCGCCTGGTGGCGCTGGGGGCGGTGCTGGTCGGCGCCGCAGCCTTGGTGTTCGCCGGTGATCAGTACCTGAATGGTGCAATCGAGCAGCAGAACGCACGCAATGACTATGTGCGCAAGGAAATCGCTGCGCTGGATGCACGGATCAAGGAGATCAGCGAGCTGAAGAAACGCCGCGAGGAGCTCCTCGAGCGGATGAAGATCATCCAAGATCTGCAGGGCAACCGTCCGGTCACCGCGCGGGTGTTCGACCAGTTGGTGCGTACCCTGCCGGATGGCGTGCATTTCACCGCGCTGAAGATGACCGGCAAGAACATCGCGATCCAGGGTGCGGCGGAGTCGAACAACCGGGTGTCCGCGCTGATGCGCAACCTCGATGCCTCGGACTGGCTGGCGGCGCCCAACCTGACCGAGGTCAAGGCAGTGACTGCCGGTACCGTGGATCAGGCCAACGTATTCCAGCTGACCGTCCAGCAAACCCGGCCGGATGAGGAGGGCGCTGCGCAGGCGAGCGCCAGCATGGCGGCTGGAAAAGCCCAACAAGCCAATAGCAAAGGAGCCACGAAATGAGTCTGGCTCAATCCCTGGAAAGCCTGCGCAAGGTCAATCTCAGTGAGCTTGACGCCAACAATCTCGGTTCCTGGCCGGCACCGGTGAAGGTGATCGCCGGGGCCCTGCTGCTGATCGGCGTGCTGGCGCTGGGTTACAACTTTCACCTCAAGGATCTGCAGGCCGAGCTGGAGCAGCGGGGCGCCGAAGAGGTCACCCTCAAGCAGCAGTTCGAGACCAAGGCCTTCCAGGCCGCCAATCTGGAGGCCTACCGGCAGCAGATGGTGGAGATGGAGCAGTCCTTCGGCGCGCTGCTGCGCCAGCTGCCGGGCGATACCGAAGTGCCTGGCCACCCGTACCGGTCTGGGCAGCGGCCTGGAGTTCGAGGAGATCAAGCTGCTGCCGGAAGTTACCCAGCAGTTCTACATCGAACTGCCGATCCAGATCCGCGTGGTCGGCGCCTATCACGACCTGGCTACCTTCGTCAGCGGCGCTGCCAGCCTGCCGCGGATCGTCACCCTGCATGATTTCGAGATCAAGCCGGTGGCCAAGGACGGCGAGGCCAAACTGAGCATGAGCATCCTGGCCAAGACCTATCGCTACAACGACAAGGGGCTGCAGAAATGAAGGGAGCCCGCCTGATTATCGGCAGCATGCTGCTGCTCGGCCTGACCGCCTGCGACGGTAGCGGTGATTTCAGTGACCTGCAGGCCTACATGAACGAGGTGCGCGCCAAGCCCAAGGGGGTTGTCGAGCCGCTGCCGCAGTTCCAGCCCTATGAGGCCTTCACCTACAGTGCCGCGGCCATGCGCCACCCGTTCCAGCCGCCGGTGCGTGTCGATCTGCAGAAGCGCCAGAAGGGCTCGGCTGAGATCAAGCCGGACGAGTCGAGACCCAAGCAGTTCCTTGAAGGTTTCAATATCGAGATGTTCCAGATGGTCGGCCTGCTGGCCAACGATGGTGGTCGCTTCGCCTTGGTCAGTGGTGTTGGCGGGGTGCATCGGGTCAAGGTTGGCGACTACCTCGGGCGCAACTACGGGCGCATCGTGGCGATCAATGATGACCGCATCGAGGTCGTCGAAATTGTTACTGACGGCGAGGGGGGCTGGCTCGAGCGGCCGCGCACTCTGACCCTCAAAGAACGTTCCTGAGGGCGGGGGTCCACGCATGAACAATCCAACTCGGTCTGCACAACGGATTCAGACAATGAACAGTTCCATTTCGCGCTTCAGCCTGACCTTGCTGGCTGCAATGCTTTCGCCGGCAGTCCTGGCTGCCAATCTGTGTGGCGGCCCTGCCGGGGGATCGGGTCGAGCTGAAGCTGGCCTTCGACGAGCCGGTGGTCGCTCCGCGCGGTTATACCATCGAGCAGCCGGCGCGCATCGCCCTGGACCTGCCGGGAGTCACCAGCAAGCTGGGCAGTCGCAATCGCGAGCTGGGCGTCGGCAATGCCCGCAGCGTGACGGTGGTCGAGGCCAAGGACCGCACCCGGCTGATCATCAACCTCAACAGCCTGGCTCCCTACACGACCCGTGCCGAGGGCAACAACCTGTTCGTCGTGGTCGGCGGTACCGCCACCTCTGGCGCCAGAAGCGCAGCGGCGCCCGTGGCGCCGCTGGCCAAGCCGGTTGCCCAGGCAGCGAAGCCGTTCGTTCCCGCCGGCAAGGCCATCCGCAATATCGACTTCCAGCGCGGCGCGCAGGGTGAAGGCAATGTGGTCATCGACCTGTCCGAGCCGGGGCTGAGCCCGGACACGGCAAGATCCGTCTGGACTTTCCCCGTACCCAGCTGCCTGATCAGCTGCGCGCGCGTCTGGACGTGAAGGATTTCGCCACGCCGGTGCAGTTCGTCAACGCGTCGGTCAGCGGCGACAAGACCAGCATCATCATCGAGCCGAGCGGTAATTACGACTATCTCGCCTACCAGACCGACAACCGCCTGACTGTCAGCGTCAAGCCGCTGACCCAGGAAGATGTCGAGAAGCGCAGGACCGAGCGATTCGCCTACACTGGCGAAAAGCTGTCGCTGAATTTCCAGGATATCGACGTGCGCTCGGTGCTGCAACTGATCGCCGACTTCACCGACCTCAATCTGGTGGCCAGTGACACCGTGCAGGGCAACATCACCCTGCGCCTGCAGAACGTGCCCTGGGACCAGGCGCTGGACCTGGTGCTGAAGACCAAGGGGCTGGACAAGCGCAAGATCGGCAACGTGCTGCTAGTGGCTCCGGCCGACGAGATCGCTGCGCGTGAACGCCAGGAGATGGAGGCGCAGAAGCAGATTGCCGAGATCGCGCCGCTGCGCCGCGAGCTGATTCAGTTGAGCTATGCCAAAGCATCGGATATCGCCAAGCTGTTTCAGTCGGTGACTAGTGGTGAGGGGCAGGGGAAGGCGCGTGGCTCGGTCACCGTCGATGACCGTACCAACAGTATTATCGCCTATCAGACTCAGGAACAGCTCGACGAGCTGCGTCGCATCGTTACCCAGCTGGATATTCCAGTGCGCCAGGTGATGATCGAAGCGCGCATCGTCGAGGCCGTCGTTGGTTACGACAAGAGCCTCGGGGTGCGCTGGGGTGGCACGGCCCAAACCAATAACGGCAAATGGGCGATGTACGGCAAGGATGGCGCAACGGGGATCGAGGATAAGGAGGACTTCTCTTGTGGCCCCTTCGATGGTCAATGCACCCTGCCAGTGGACGATAACGATTCCCCCGTGCCCTTTGTCGATCTCGGTGCGCTCAGCAGTACTTCTGGGTTCGGTGTCGGTATCGTTACCGATAACCTGATTCTCGACCTGCAGCTGACGGCCATGGAGTCGACCGGCAACGGCGAGGTGGTTTCGCAGCCCAAGGTGGTCACTTCCGACAAGGAAACCGCGAAGATCCTCACCGGCTCGGAGGTGCCCTACCAGGAGGCCAGCTCCAGCGGTGCGACCAGCACTTCGTTCAAGGAGGCGGCGCTGTCGCTGGAGGTGACTCCGCAGATCACCCCGGACAACCGGGTGATCATGGAAGTCAAGATCAACAAGGATGCTCCGGATTACACCAACGCCACCAGAAGCAATGGGGTGCCGGCGATCGCCAAGAACGAGGTCAACGCCAAGGTGCTGGCCGCCGACGGCGAGACCATCGTCATCGGTGGGGTGTTCTCCAACACCCAGAGCAAACAGGTCGAGAAGGTACCGTTCCTCGGCGACCTGCCGTTTCTCGGCCGTCTGTTCCGCCGCGACACGGTCAGCGACCACAAATCCGAGCTGCTGATCTTCCTCACCCCGCGTATCATGGACTCCCAGGCAATTTCCGTGAGTCGTTGATACGTGCGCAATCTGATCCTCGTGGGCCCGATGGGGGCTGGCAAAAGCACCATCGGGCGTCTTCTGGCCAAGGAGCTGCATCTGCCCTTCAAGGATTCCGACAAGGAAATCGAAGTGCGTACCGGTGCGGATATCCCGTGGATCTTCGATGTCGAGGGCGAGCAGGGATTCCGCGAGCGGGAGCAGGCGGTGCTGGTTGATTTGTGTCAGGAGGATGGTCTGGTGCTGGCCACCGGCGGCGGTGCCGTCTTGCGCCAGGCCAACCGCGAGGCGCTGCGTGCCGGGGGGCGGGTGATCTACCTGCATACCTCGGTGGAGCAGCAACTGGAGCGTACCGCCCGGGATCGCAACCGGCCGTTGCTGCGTACGGCCAATCCCGAGCAGGTGCTGCGTGAACTTATGGCGACCCGTGATCCGCTGTATCGCGAAATCGCCGATGTGATCATCGAAACCGACCAGCGTCCGCCGCGCATGGTGGTGCAGGAAGTGCTGAGCCGCCTGGAACAGTTGCCGCCCCGTTAAAAGGGACGCGAACTGCGCTATCCTAACGCCCTTTTCCATAAACGGGGGGCCTTATGCGGACACTTCACGTCGATCTCGGCGAGCGCAGCTATCCCATCTTCATCGGTGCCGGCCTGTTGGGTCAGCGCGACTGCTTCTCTCCCTACATTGCCTGCCGCCAGATAGCGATCATCACCAACCAGACAGTGGCGCCGCTGTACCTGCAGCGCCTACTCGACACCTTGGCAGGCTATGCGGTCACGCCGATCATCCTGCCGGATGGTGAAGCTTTCAAGAATTGGGAAACCCTGCAGCTGATCTTCGACGGTCTGCTGGAGGCTCGTCACGACCGCCGCACCACCCTGATCGCCCTCGGCGGCGGGGTGATCGGCGACATGGCCGGCTTTGCCGCCGCCTGCTACCAGCGTGGCGTGGACTTTATCCAGGTGCCGACCACCCTGCTGTCGCAGGTGGACTCCTCAGTGGGCGGCAAGACCGGGATCAACCATCCGCTGGGCAAGAACATGGTCGGTGCCTTCTACCAGCCGAAGGCCGTGGTGATCGACACCGCGACCCTCGCCACCCTGCCGGCGCGCGAGCTGTCGGCCGGGTTGGCCGAGGTGATCAAGTACGGCCTGATCTGTGACGAGCCGTTCCTCTGCTGGCTGGAGGCGCATATCGATGCGTTGCGTGCACTGGATGGCGAGGCTATCAGCGAGGCAGTGGAGCGCTCCTGCGCCGCCAAGGCGCGGGTGGTGAATGCCGACGAGCGCGAGTCGGGGGTGCGGGCCACCCTCAATCTCGGGCATACCTTTGGCCACGCCATCGAGACCGAGATGGGCTACGGCGTCTGGTTGCATGGCGAGGCGGTGGCTGCCGGCACCGTGATGGCGCTGGAAATGTCGCAGCGTCTCGGCTGGATCGATCGGGCCGCGCGCGACCGCGCCATCCGTCTGCTGCTGCGGGCCGGTCTGCCGGTGGTGCCGCCGCAGGAAATGGGTGTCGAGGAATTTCTCCGCCACATGGCGGTCGACAAAAAGGTACTGGATGGCCGTCTGCGTCTGGTGCTGCTGCACCCGCTGGGCGAGGCCGTGGTGACCGCGGACTATCCCCGCGAAGTTCTTGAAGCAACGCTGCGTACGGACTACGCAGCGCTGGTCCGTCGGAAGTGAATGAGGGATTCATGACCAGCCTGCAAGCCGATGAGGCATTTGTTGAGCATTACCAGTTCAGTCACGACCCGTTCACGCCGCGGGTGCCGGGCTTCAAGTTTTTCCCTGCGCAGCGCAAGCCGGTGCTGGCGCAGCTGCATCAGCTGGCGCGCTACAGTGCGCTGATGCTGGTGGTGACCGGGCCGCTGGGCAGTGGCAAGACCCTGCTGCGTCAGGCGCTGGTTGCCAGCAGCAACAAGCAGAGTGTCGTCAGTGTGGTGGTGTCGGCCCGTCAGGCCGGCAGCAGCGCCGCGCTGCTGCGGCATTTCAGTCAGGGACTCGGCGGCAGCAGTCAGGATGTGGATGGGCTGCTCGGGCAGGTCGCCCGGCTGAACCAGGTCGGCCAGGAGGTCTATCTGCTGGTCGATGACGCCGAGCGTCTGCAGGACGAGGCACTGGCAACCCTGCGCGCGTTGGCCGCCGGCGACAGCGATGGGCGGGCACATGTCTTCCTGTTTGCCGAAACCGAGCTGCTGGCTCGCCTGGAGGCCGCCGGCCTGGCGGACAGCTGTCAGGTGCAGGAGCTGCAGCCCTACAGCCTGGAAGAGACGCGTGCCTACCTGGCGCAGCGTCTTGAAGGCGCTGGTCAGGGCGTGGAGCTGCTCGACGATGCCCAGCTGGAAGAGATTCATGTCGAGTCGGGCGGCTGGCCCGGCGCGATCAATCGGGTGGCGCGCGATACGCTGATCGAGGCAATGCTTGCCGAGCGTCAGCCGGAAGCCTTGGGCGGTCGCGGCATGAGTCTGCCGAAGAAGCATCTGTTGGCATT
>LNAP01004900.1_pt1 | contig 12121 bp, 13 predicted proteins | sample 602601 | NCBI WGS metagenome assembly LNAP01 (sample SAMN02440304, study PRJNA202911) | soil metagenome | biome: Subtropical and temperate rainforests or woodlands; isolation source: soil samples (1 kg each in a 20% v/v slurry with milli Q water) were... ... | reverse complement strand
CCGTGGTGACTACCGTGTGCTTTCTACCAATGCACACGGGCTGCGGGTGCTCCGGGCACCCGGCTTTCCCTGCGCCCTCGTCTTTCGAGGGACAAGGTTCGTGCAAAGCTTCGGGCGCGTGGCGCCGCGGGAATGCGGACCCGTACCTTGGCAGAATAGGTCAGCTCGATTGACCATCTTTTGGCATTGCGGCGGCCTATATTTCTCGTTTAGAACCTCACCGGAGCGTGTCCCTGGCAACGAACCGTCAATGGTTTTGGCTGAGGATTTGGACGTCCAAAGGGTCTGGTAATGCCGATTCGCAGCGAAATGTTCGGAGTTGAGGGTGGAGCGGCCTATGCCGTCCGTCCCGGCGCGATTCCGGCTGCGTCCCTGTCCACCCTGCTTCTTATCGGCCCCTGAGGGCCGTCTGGGCGGTTTGCGCCTGGGCACTCAGGGGTTTGAGCGAGATCACCAGACCCTTCTGCGCCCTGAACAGCGCACCAGCTTGAGGAATTTTCCAATGACCACCGTGAACAAGTCCGACAAGGACCGCGTCATTATTTTTGACACAACGCTGCGCGACGGCGAGCAATGCCCGGGCGCCACCATGAGTTTTGAAGAAAAGCTCAAGGTCGCCGAGATGCTCGACGACATGGGCGTCGATGTCATCGAGGCCGGCTTTCCGATCACTTCCGAGGGCGACTTCCAGGCCGTCAGCGAGATTGCCCGGCGTTCCAAGAACGCGGTGATCGCAGGACTGGCGCGGGCGCATCCGAAAGACATCGACCGCTGTGCGGAAGCCGTGAAGTTCGGCAGACGCGGCCGGGTCCACACCGTGATCGCGACTTCGCCGCTCCACATGCGCGTAAAACTCAACATGACCCCGGAGCAGGTGCTCGAGACGTCGATCGCCAACGTGACCCGCGCGCGCAACCACATCGACGACGTCGAATGGTCGGCGGAAGACGGCACCCGCAGCGAAATGGATTTTCTCTGCCGGATCGTCGAGGCCGTGATCAAGGCCGGCGCGACCACGGTGAATATCCCCGACACCGTCGGCTATACCGTGCCTGAGGAATACACCCACTTCATGCGCACCCTGATCGAGCGGGTGCCGAATTCCGACAAGGCGGTATTCTCGGTGCATTGCCATAACGACCTCGGCATGGCGGTGGCGAATTCGCTGGCCGGCATTGCTGGCGGCGCGCGGCAGATCGAATGCACCGTCAACGGCATCGGCGAGCGGGCAGGCAATGCCGCGCTCGAGGAAGTCGTGATGGCGATCAACGTCCGCAACGACAGGTTTCCGTGGTGGAACAAGATCGACACCACCATGCTGACGCGGGCCTCCAAACTGGTCTCGGCGGCAACCTCGTTTCCGGTGCAGTACAACAAGGCGATCGTCGGCCGGAATGCGTTCGCGCATGAGAGCGGCATCCATCAGGACGGCGTGCTGAAGGACGCCTCGACCTATGAGATCATGCGCCCGGAGATGGTCGGGCTGAAGCAGTCGTCGCTGGTGCTCGGCAAGCATTCGGGACGGCACGCCTTCGTGCACAAGCTGGAGGAGATGGGCTACAAGCTCGGCGCCAACCAGCTCGAGGACGCGTTCGTGCGGATGAAGGCGCTCGCCGACCGCAAGAAGGACATCTATGACGAGGATATCGAGGCGCTGGTCGATCAGGAGATCGCCGCCTCCCATGATCGCATCAAGCTGACCTCGCTGACGGTGATCGCCGGCACCCATGGACCGCAGCGTGCCACCATGAAGCTCGACGTTGACGGCCAGATCAAGATCGAGGAAGCCGAAGGCAACGGTCCGGTCGATGCCGTCTTCAACTGCATCAAGGCGCTGGTGCCGCATGAGGCGAAGCTGGAGCTCTATCAGGTCCACGCCGTCACGGAAGGCACCGACGCGCAGGCCGAAGTGTCGGTCCGGCTCGGCCATGAGGGCCGCTCGATGACGGCCAAGGCCGCCGATCCCGATACGCTGGTAGCCTCGGCCAAGGCCTATCTCGGCGCGCTCAACAAGATCGTCATGAAGCGGCAGCGCGATATGCCGGCGGCTGCGGCAAGCTGACGCATAATCGTCATTCCGGGGTGATGCGAAAGCATCGAACCCGGAAATCTCCAGATTTCCCGATGCGCGATCGTGTATCGGAGGTTCGCATCGACGATGCGCGCTAGAATGATACCAATGTGAATATGCCCGTAAACGCCGCTTTTTGCGATGCAGCAAAGCTTTCCTTCCGACCCCTGCTAACGGGCAATGGCATTTCGGCCGGCTTCTCTGTATTGGTGCGGCTGGCATACAAGGTCGAGAGCCGCGCCATCGCGCGCTCACAAAAACGCACGGGAGGAAGCATGCGTAAACTGATTTGGGCTGCTGCATCGGTCGCAGCATTGGCACTGGCAGGACCGGCGGCGGCGCAATCGCCGATCGTCATCAAGTTCAGCCATGTCGTCGCCCCCAACACCCCGAAGGGGTTGGCCGCGGAGAAATTCAAGGAACTGGCCGAGAAGTACACCGACGGCAAGGTCAAGGTCGAAGTCTACCCGAACTCGCAGCTCTACAAGGACAAGGAAGAGCTGGAAGCGTTGCAACTCGGCGCGGTGCAGATGCTGGCGCCGTCGAACTCCAAGTTCGGCCCGATCGGCGTCAAGGAATTCGAGGTATTCGATCTTCCTTACATCCTGCCGGATCTCGCCACCTTGCGGAAGGTCACCGACGGTCCGCTCGGTGCGAAGCTGTTGAAACTGCTCGATGCCAAGGGCATGACCGGTCTCGCCTACTGGGACAATGGCTTCAAGCAAATGAGCGCCAACAAGAAGCTAGTGGCGCCGGCGGACTATAAGGGTGTGAAATTCCGCATTCAGTCTTCGAAAGTGCTGGAGGCGCAGTTCCGCTCGCTCGGCGCTATTCCCCAGGTGATGGCGTTCTCCGAAGTCTACCAGGCGCTGCAGACGGGCGTCGTGGATGGCCAGGAAAACACCTGGTCGAACATCTACACTCAGAAAATGCATGAAGTGCAGAAGTACATTACCAATACCAATCACGGTTACATCGGTTATGTCGTGGTCGTGAACAAGAAGTTCTGGGACGGCATTCCGGCAGATACTCGCGCGCAACTGGACAAGGCCATGAAGGAGGCGACTGCCTACGGCAACGGCCAGTCGGCGAAGGAAAACGAAGACGCGCTCGCCGAAATCAAGAAGACCGGCAAGAGCGAGATCATCACGCTGACGCCGGAGCAGGATGCCGCCATGCGCAAGGCGATGGAGCCGGTCTACAAGGACGTGGCGAGCCGCGTCGGCCAGCCTCTGATCGACGAATTCCTCAAGGTGACGAAGGGCGCGACCAACTAAGGCGACATCAGGGGCTTCCGCGCTTCGGCCCGGAAGCCCTTTCATGTCCGGGGGCGGCCGCTATCGATAGCCGCAGACGGGATTGCGCAAGGTCAGCCACGATCAAGTCAGGGGTTGCTGACCTCTAAGGGGGACGTTTAGTGCTGCTTCGTATCCTCGACCGGCTTGAGGAGATCCTGATCGCGTCGCTGATGGCGGCCGCGACGTTCATCATCTTCCTGGCCGTGATGCATCGTTATCTGATCGGCATTCCCTTCCTCTATCCGATCCTGTTTCCCATCAATCTGTCCTGGGCGCAGGAACTCTGCATCTACATGTTCGTGTGGGTGGCCAAGTTCGGCGCGGCCTATGGCGTGCGCACCGGCATCCATGTCGGCGTCGATGTCGTGGTCAACCAGCTCAGGTCGCCCTGGCGCAACATCGTCGTGCTGTTCGGACTGTTCTGCGGCGCGTTCTTCACCGCGGTGATCGGCACCATGGGTGCGAAATTCGTGATCGGGCTGATGCAAACCGATCAGGTTTCCCCCGATCTCGAGATTCCGAGCTGGATCGTCTACCTCTGCATCCCGCTCGGTTCCTATTTGATGTGTTTCCGCTTCCTTCAGGTCGCCTTTAACTATTGGCGGACCGGCGAACTGCCGCACCATGATCATGCCCATGTCGAAGGAGTCGACGTCACCGAACCCGGCATCGGCGCCGCGGAGGTCACGCGATGACAACCGCGTTCATCTTCGGGCTCCTGATCGTGCTGATGCTGACGGGCATGCCGATCTCGATCGCGCTCGGCATGACGGTCCTGACCTTCATCTACACCATGACCAACGTGCCGACCGAGTCGGTGGCGCTGAAGCTGTTTACCGGGATCGATAATTTCGAGATCATGGCGATCCCGTTCTTTATCCTGGCGGGCAATTTCCTGACACATGGCGGCGTCGCACGCCGCATGATCAATTTTGCGACTTCCATGGTCGGGCACTGGTATGGCGGGCTCGGACTGGCGGGCGTGATGGCTTGCGCATTGTTCGCCGCGGTGTCCGGGTCGTCCCCGGCGACCGTGATCGCGATCGGATCGATCATGCTCCCGGCGATGGTGAAGCAGGGCTTCCCCAAGCGCTTCGGCGCAGGCGTGATCACCACGTCCGGCGCGCTCGGCATCCTGATCCCACCCTCGATCGTGATGGTGATCTATTGCGTCGCGACCGGCGGCAGTGTCGCGCTCGACCCCGCAGGCCATCGCGTGTCGTCAGCTTCGGTTGGCCAGATGTTCATGGCGGGCGTCATTCCGGGACTCATGCTGGCGACGCTGCTTGGCGTTACAACCTTCTACCGCGCCTGGAAATTCGACTATCCGAGATTGCCGCGTGCAAGCTGGACCGAGCGGTTTGTTGCGTTCCGGAAATGCATGTGGGGCCTGCTGCTGATCCTGATCGTGCTGGGCGGCATCTATGCCGGCCTGTTCACGCCGACGGAAGCGGCTGCCGTCAGCGCGGTCTACGCCTTCGTCATCGCGGTATTCGTCTATCGCGACATGTCGTTGAAGGATGTGCCGAGGGTCCTGCTCGGCTCCGCCAATATGAGCGCGATGATTCTCTACATCATCACCAACGCGGTGCTGTTCTCGTTCCTGATGGCGAACGAGAATATTCCGCAGCAGATCGCCGCCTGGATCACCTCGGTCGGCGTCAACTGGGTGATATTCCTGCTGATCGTGAACGTGCTGCTGCTGCTGGCGGGCAACGTGATGGAGGCGTCCTCGATCGTGCTGATCATGGCGCCGATCCTGTTTCCGGTCGCGGTCAAGCTCGGGATTCATCCGGTGCATCTCGGCATCCTGATGGTGGTCAACATGGAAGTCGGCATGTGCCATCCGCCGGTAGGGCTCAATCTCTACGTGGCATCCGGCATCGCCAAGATGGGCATCACGGAGCTGACGATTGCGGTGTGGCCGTGGCTTCTGACCATGCTGATCTTTCTCGGCGTCGTGACCTACGTTCCCGAGATATCGCTGTGGCTGCCGCGCGCGCTTGGCATGCTGTGACGCGAAATGCTTAACGGTGTCAGATTACATATTGGTAACACAGACCATTCTCTCCAAACTGTAAGTTGATTGCGCCCCTCCGCACGCTCATCTTCAGGCAACCTTTCAAGAGGAGGTTCGCATGAAGAAGTTTGCTATTGCCGGCATCGCCGCGCTCGCCATCGCCGGTTCCTCGGCGGTCTATGCCCAGCACCGTCCGTGGTTTCATCACCATGAGCGGATGAACCCGGAGGACCGGGCGGCCTTCACCGATGCGCGGATCGCTGCCGTCAAGGCTGGTCTTAAGCTGACCGCCGATCAGGAAAAGCTGTGGCCGCCGGTCGAGGCCGCCGTGCGCGATTTCGCAAAATTGCGGATCGATCGCGCCAATGCGCGGATGAAGCCGGATGATACCCAGGGTCAGCAGAAACTGGATGATCCGGTGACGCGCCTGCGCGAGCGCGCCGATACGATGGTAACCACGGCAGCGGCGCTGAAGAAAATCGCCGATGCGGCCGACCCGCTCTACAAGACGCTGGACGACGGCCAGAAGCGCCGTCTTGCCGTCCTGACCCATATGGATCGCCGGTTCGGCGGCGAACGTTGGCGGCACCGCGGCATGGACCGCGGCTACGACCGGGATGACCGGCCGGGCAGGGGTGGTTCCGACCGGCTCTGACGCGCGACCACCCGACTGATCAAAATACCCAAGCCGCCGGATTCCGGCGGCTTTTTGCTCTCGCCAAAGGCCGGGAAAACCCTTCGTCCTTTGCTGGACATCGGGGAGTCGCTTTGCTAAACGACGCCCTCTTGTGAAGGCTTTCCGGGCCGGTTCCGGGCGCATAGCTCAGTTGGTAGAGCAGCTGACTCTTAATCAGCGGGTCCCAGGTTCGAGCCCTGGTGCGCCCACCAAGCTTTTCAATGGCTTGGCGACCTCGCAAGAGAGCCATTCCGACAAGCGGTCAGCCGCTATTCCGACAAACCGGCTGTCTTTGTTCGCTCTTCGCGATGCTTCTTCGTGCCCGAAATGAGCTGTTTGCGCGTGGGCTTCGCATATGTCGGGAGCTGTCTCGAGGACCGGTGCCGGGTGCCGTTGTGGGCAAATAGATGTGCACGTCCGGCCAGCTCTCGAACAAACGGCTGGGCATTGGCGTAGGACCGGGGTTCCGCGCGTTGCCTTGCGGGTATGCGCGATCACCAGCCGGCTCCGCAGATCATGGCCGGCGATGAACTGAATCCATTCGCTGTCGCCAACAGCAGCGGAGTCCTCCATCAAGCGGACGTCCGCTCCCTCATAATATCCGACGCCCCAGCCATCATTGTAAGTTCCGGAAACGCGGCCGTGTTCGGCAAGCTTGGGCAGTGAAACATTCACCGTTGCGGGGGCATTGCTCGATCGTCCGAGGAGTTCACACATGGCTCCGCTCAATCAGACCCTGCACAACATCACCAATTCTGAAATATCGAGCCCTCGTTTTCGAGTGGTCAAATGACTTGGCGAAAAGGCGCATGCAGAATCACGGTACTGCGCAACGAGTTACATTCATACCGGCCGATGTTCCGGTTGAATTGACGTGCCTCAACCCACCTGACTCCCTGGCTGTTAGAAAGTTTGAATACCCTTGCCGCAAACGATCTCTGGAGGCCCTTGCATAATTGTTGGGAGATCACCTATATGCGGTTATGCGCATAGGCGCATTAAGAGGGCAGTTTATGGGTAAGTATATGAATTCAATCACGATTCTTTCCGCACTCGCCGAACCGATCCGGCTCGAAGCGCTCCGGATGCTGTGGGATGGGCGCGAGCATTGCGTTTGCGAATTGATGCGGGGACTCGGCGCCAGCCAGTCCCGAATGTCGCGCCATATGGCGGCCCTCAAGGCGGCCGGTCTCGTGGTGGATCGCCGCGATGCGCAATGGGTCCGCTATCGCCGTGCCCCAGATCTTCCTCAAGCGGTCGCCGCGCTTATCGACGCCGCGCTGGCGATGCCGGCAAGTCAGGAAAGGCATGCCGCATGAGCCTCGGTTCGCTCGCCGAACGCGCCCCGGGTGCCGGCCCTTCCACCGCCAAATGGGTCGGATGGTCGATCGCTGCTCTAATTGTGTGGGGCGCTGTCTACAGTCAGCTCGTTCCATTCTCGGATTGGGTCGTCGCATCGACGCGTGTCGATCCCAAAAGTCATCTCGGCGAGGCGATCAGCTTCTTTGCCTACGACACGCCGAAGGTTCTGATGCTGCTCACCCTGGTCGTGTTCGGCATGGGAGTGGTGCGCAGCTTCTTCTCGCCGGAGAAGACCAGAGCACTGCTTGCCGGAAAGCGTGAAGGCGTCGCCAACGTGCTGGCCGCGTCGCTCGGCATCGTCACTCCCTTCTGCTCCTGCTCCGCCGTGCCGCTGTTTATCGGCTTCGTCAGCGCGGGCGTGCCGCTCGGGGTGACCTTTTCATTCCTGATCTCCGCGCCGATGGTGAACGAGGTGGCGCTCGGACTTCTGTTCGGATTGGTCGGCTGGAAAGTGGCGCTGACCTATCTCGCCTTCGGCCTCGCCGTTGCCATCGTCTCCGGCTGGATCATCGGCCGGTTGCATCTCGAACATTGGCTGGAGGAGTGGGTTCGCAACATCCGCTCGGAGGCGGCCGAGCTTCCTCCGGAAGAACTTTCGATCGTCGACCGTATCCGGGCCGGGATCGACACCGTGAAAGAGATCGTCGGCAAGGTCTGGCCCTGGATCATCGCCGGTATCGCCGTCGGCGCCTTCATCCACGGCTATGTGCCTTCGGACCTGCTGGCCTCGATCATGGGCCGCGATGCCTGGTGGTCGGTGCCGGCTGCCGTATTGATCGGCATTCCCATGTACTCGAACGCCGCCGGCATCATCCCCGTAGTCGAAGCGCTGATCACCAAGGGCGCGGCACTCGGCACCGTGCTCGCCTTCATGATGTCGGTAATCGCACTGTCACTGCCGGAGATGATCATCCTTCGCAAGGTGCTCACGATCCGCCTGATCGCCGTGTTCGTTGGCGTCGTCGGGACCGGAATTCTGGCGGTCGGCTTCATCTTCAATGCCCTTTTCATGAGCTGACGGAGAATATCCATGAAGCAAATCAAAGTGCTCGGTCCCGGCTGCAAGCGATGCGTAGCGACGGCCGAGATGGTTCAGAGCGAAGCGGACAAGCTCGGCATTCCCGTCGTCATTGAGAAGGTGACCGACTATGCGGCCATCGCCGGTTGCGGCATCTTGTCCACGCCGGGGATCGTCGTTGACGGCAAGGTGGTCCATGCGGGCGGCCTGCCCAAGCCCGACGACCTTGCGCGCTGGCTCGCGGCTTGAGATGAAACCGATGCTCGAATACCGCGTCGGCGCTAGGCGGATTGATCCGCATGGCAGCGTCGCTTCTACCAAGGACGCTGAAATTGTCCTCGACACCGACGTCAACGGCCGGCCCGATGCCTTCAATCCGGCGGAGCTGTTCCTTGCCGCTATTGCCGCTTGCATGATCAAGGGCATCGAGCGGGTGACCCCGATGATCAAGTTCGATCTGCGGGGCGTGGAGGTGAAGCTTCACGGTGTCAGGCAGGACAGCCCGCCCAAGATGGTTTCGGTCGACTATGAACTGATCGTTGATACGGACGAAACCGATCAGCGTCTTGAGCTCCTGCATACGAATGTCCGCAAATACGGCACGATCTCGAACACCGTGGCTGCAGCAACGAAACTGGAAGGCGTGATCCGGAGGAGGATGGGGTCTTTGTAGTTCGCGACCCAGCAGCGCGGTATTGGAGGGACCTATAGTCTTGGTCTCTGGCGCACGACGGCGGTCACCCCGACTGCTCAGGCGATAACCTCTCTGGCATGTCTACGTGACGCGTTCCTCGCAGAAGCGGGACCGTCAAACGGACTATATTTTGCGATGCAGTCGTCTATCGGGCGGTGTTTTCATCAACCATAAGCGCATAACGCCGTGCGGGGAGATGTCCGCTCATTCTCACTATATGCGCCATTTGGGTGTCCTATTTTAGTCGGTATCCCGCGTGACAACCCACGCATTGAGCCGTTATTTCCGCAAGCCCCGCAAACACCGGCTTTAGATCGCCGGTAACACCAGCGTCCTGAGCGGTGGTTGCAAACCGGCTTGCAGCGCGGTGCATCGCCGTCCCGGCGTCCTGCATTCCCTGCGGCATATATTTGGAAACTTCCGCGGCGCCGTGCATCCCCAGCGATGACATTCCCAGTCGTGTTTCCGCGATTTTGGCGGCAACGTCCGTATGCCCCATGGCGAGATGGGATTGAATCTCCTGCAGGGTCTGGAGATGATCGCGCATGTTAGCCAGGGTGTGCTCGACCAACGGTGCAGGAAATTTTACAAATTGCCGGGAGTCTGGAGCGACTGGAGCAGACGCACCATGGTGGTGCTGATGCTGCGCGACAGCGATTGTTGCGCTGCCGCCGGCCAGGACAGCAGCGATTATGGCCACCAAAACACGCATAGATCCTCCTGGACATCCGGAAATGAGCGGCAGCCGTGCTTTGGTCAGCCATCGACCAGGCAGGGTGGGCGAGAGTTAGACTGGGCGAAAGCCGACAAGTAACTCTTGCCACATTACCGACTTTCGCGACATGATAATTATCATGTCGCGATCCACCGAACCATTTCTGAAGGGCTTGCGTGCCAGGCAGCGGCACATCGACGGTGGCCAGTATCTGTTCCATCGCGGGGATACCGTGAAGGAAATGCATTTTGTCCTGACTGGCTCGGTCCATTTGGTCCGGCATCAGAGCGATGGATCCATTTTGATCCTGCAAAGGGCGGGTCCCGGATCGATTTTGGCCGAGGCGTCCCTCTACTCCGAACTCTATCATTGCGACGCCGTTGCATTCGGCGCGGCTGAGACTCGGGCATATGCGAAAGCAAGCCTCAAGAAGCTGTTCGCGAAGAGTCCAGAGTTTAGCCACGTTTGGGCGAGTTATCTCGCGCTGGAACTGCAAAGCGCGAGACTGCGCTCGGAGATTCTCTCGTTGAAAACCGTTGCCGGGAGGCTCGATGCCTGGATCGCGTGGAACGGCGGCGGCTCCCCGGAGAGGGGTGAATGGAAGCTTGTCGCCAACGAAATCGGGGTAAGTCCCGAGGCGCTCTATCGGGAAATCGCCAAACGCCGCCAGTGAAATCCTCAGCCAGACCCTGAACCTATCGGCTCGCGGTGCCCTTGATCAATATCGCGAACGACGCCGAGAGCACGAGCAACGAGAAGAGCAGGCCGCTGAGATTTCTCAGGAAACTTGCCGCCGCCTCCGCCTCGGTGCCAATCGTATAGCCAAGCCAGAGATAGGCGAACGTCCAGAAGCTGCGTCCCACTAGACTGAGCATGGCAAACCTGGTCGCCGAATATCGGCTGACGCCAGCGAGCAAGCTCACGACCGTGCTCAAAGTCGCGATTAGCGTTCGGCTTAGGAAGACGGTCGATGCTCCCCATCTGGAAAGCACGCTGGCGAAGAACGTCTGTCGCGCGAGGGAAAGGCCGAGAAACGGGCCCCATTTTGCCAAGAGCGAAGCTCCGAACGTACGTCCGACGACATAGCCTTCGATGTCGCCGAGCAAGGATGCGACGATTCCCAGAGTGAAGGTCAGCCCCCAATCAAGCTTTCCCTGCGCCGGCAGCGATCCCGCGATCGTGACCGCTACCCCACTGGGCAATGACAGCCCAATGCAGCGAGTAACAGGGTCGTGCCGAAGGCCACGTATCCGAATGTCAAAATCAGTGACAAAATGCTGTCGTTCAGAGTGACAAACCATCCTGACGAAGCGGACGATTTCTGCATCGGAGCCGTGTCGGCCACAGCACGCTGAACACGCTGAGTGAATTCGATACGGCGAAGCGACGTGCGATCAGCGAGATCCTTGAGCGAGCTTTTTGGATCTGTATCTGGAGAAAGTTGCAGACGACCCGTAAGGGTGATGAAGGCTACGCGTAGCTTTCAGCCACGTAGCCAATCGTCATCCAGGGCCGGATTCCGCTCGTGCTGGGAACTCCGGTCTAGGTAGCGGACTGAAGCAGACGATAGGTGCCGTAGGTGCGAAAGCCAAAGAAGGCTCCGGCGATCAAAGCAGCGATGAGGATTGCAGTAGCAGCCCAACCCACCCGCGAAAGTCGGCTTTCCGATCTTGTTCAGGCCTCGACCGCTGCCCACAGATTACTTGTCCTTCAGGTCACCCGGCCAAACCAGTCAGATACGGCAGACGGCGCAGTAAGGCATCAGGATATCACTTGCAATTGTTGTGAAGCTTCCATTTTTCGACGTGCCCGATTGCGATGGCGAAAGCTGGGACCTTGCAACGTTCCGCGTCTTCGTTGCCGCCCGGTTGGCCTGTTGCCGCGGTCACCACTTCCTGAGGTCGCGTCGAGTCAGACGTGCCGCCCACCACGTTCGCAGCGGTGGTCATGGCACCCAGAAAACCCAGAACAACCACGACCTGAGCCAAACCGACTCGCTGGATCTCCTGCCTGACATGAACCTCACAAACCTCGCCGGGGCAAAGTTGCGCCTTTTCCTTGTTGAACAGATTGTAGATTGCGCACCCTATGCAAATGGCGAAAGCGGTTTCGAAAAACAAGAGTAACAGACAACGAGCAGACCAGCAGGTTGATCGGGCCACAAACATTCGTACACCTCCGAGGAAGGCCGCCTTGCGAAGCAGGCGTAGCTGATTGACCTTATGGATATGCATAAGGACAATCATCAGGTCATCGGCCTGGAAGTG
>LNAP01004899.1_pt1 | contig 12122 bp, 8 predicted proteins | sample 602601 | NCBI WGS metagenome assembly LNAP01 (sample SAMN02440304, study PRJNA202911) | soil metagenome | biome: Subtropical and temperate rainforests or woodlands; isolation source: soil samples (1 kg each in a 20% v/v slurry with milli Q water) were... ... | reverse complement strand
GCTGGCCACACGACCGAGGACTTTGCCCTTGGCGTCAATCACGTACCAGTCACGTTTGACTTCATGCGGCTTGGCCACAAAGGTCTTCATGATGGTTCCAATATATAAAAAGTAGCGACCCGAACATCGGGTGCGCATTGGCTATCCGGCTTCGTTGCCAAAGCGTTTTACTTCGCCCGTGCAAGTTTTGAAGATGGATAGCCGGCTATTCTAGCATATTTCCTTGCTTTTCCAAGAAGTATTGTGTAGCCGCAGCCGGCATACGCAAAATCCCCAAGCCAGCCCATTGCCATCTTGGGGATTTCTTTACGGGCAGCCGAAAAAAAACCGGCCAGCCACAAGCTGCTTATTTATTCTGGTTGGCCAAAGCGATGCCCAGATAATTGTCGTAAGAGCCTTCGGCGACACGGAACCACGGCACCACGCTGTCGCGGAAAGCCATGTAGTTGTCGTGCACTTTCTTGAACATGGGGTCTTTGTCGCTGAACTCTTTATAGAGTTCGTTGGAGGCCTTGAAGGAAGCGTCCATGACATCGCGCGGGAAGGCCTTGAGCACGGCACCGTTGGCAATGAGACGGCGCAAGGCCGCCGGATTATGCGCATCGTAATCGGCCGTAAGCTGCACGCCGGCATAACGCGTTGCCAGGGCAATAAGCTGCTGATAGTGCTTGGGCAGATTGTTGTAGGCGCCATCGTTGACATACAGCGAAAGCTGCGCCGAACCTTCCCACCAGCCCGGATAGTAGTAATACTTGGCCACTTTCTGGAAACCCAGCTTTTCGTCGTCGACCGGGCCGACGAACTCGACCGCGTCGAGCGTGCCTTTTTCAAGAGACGGGTAGATATCGCCCGGCGGAATTTGCTGCGGCACCACGCCCATGCGCGAAAGCACCTCGCCCGCAAAGCCGGCGGTGCGCATTTTAAGCCCCTTGAGGTCGTCGATGGTCTTGATTTCCTTACGGTACCAGCCGCCCATTTGCGTGCCCGTATTGCCCATGGGGAAATTGATGATATGGCGCGGAGCGAACAATTCGCGCATGAGCTTGAGGCCGTCGCCCTGATCCATCCAGGCATTCATCTGGCGGGCATTCAGGCCAAACGGCACCGCGGTATCAAAGGCGAAAGTCGGGTCGCTGCCGTAAAAATAATACGACGCCGTCTGGCCGCACTCGACCGTATTGTTGCCGACCGCATCCATAACGCCAAAGCCCGGAACGATTTCACCCACCGGATACAAGCGAATCGAGAAGTTGCCGTCAGAGGCTTCTTCGATCATTTTGCAAAAAGTTTGGGCCGAACCGAAAAGAGGCGGCAATGACGGCCCGTAGGTGGACGTCATTTTCCAGCTGATTTTCGGGTTGCTTTGCGCAAAAGCCGGCGCAGCAACGGTGGCAGCGCCTGCCACGGCGCCAAAGCCCGCCTTTTTTAGAAATGAACGACGTTGCATAGTGAAACTTCTCCTAGACTTTACGAATCGAATAATCGGGCGCACATAACGCCATTAACGCATCCTACACCTTGTCGTTGCAAATGTAACGACAGTAAATTCCCTAGTGCCCCGCGCGCGAACCGCGCTCACAGGACAGCAGTTCTATTGACCAGCGATCGACATCTGTTCGATCAGGATGGACCCGGTCGCTTTGGAACCCCGGGCCATTGTGTCGGCCCCGACGGCGACGACCTGCTTGAACATATCGGCCAGATTGCCTGCAATAGTCACCTCTTCCACCGCATGCTGGATCTCGCCATTTTTCACCCAGTAGCCGAAGGCGCCGCGCGAATAATCGCCCGTGACGTAGTTGACGCCCTGGCCAATCAGCTCGGTCACCAAAAAGCCCGTGCCCATTTTCTTGAGCATGGCGCGAAAGTCGTCGGCGGGCCGGGTTAGCCGCGAGGTCAGGCTCAGGTTGTGCGATCCGCCCGCATTCCCGGTTGTTTTCATATTCAGCTTGCGAGCCGTATAGGTCGACAGAAAATACCCTTGCAAAACACCAGCGACGACCACGTCGCGCGCTTGCGTGCGCACCCCCTCGTCATCGAACGGCGCACTGCCCATGCCGCCCACGATATGCGGATTTTCCTTGAGGTCGAGATGATCGGCCAAAACCGGCTGGCCCAAGGAGTCCAGCAAGAAGCTGGCTTTGCGATACAGCGCGCCGCCGCTGGTGGCCTGCACCAGCGCGCCCAGCAAGCCGATGGCCACCGGCGCTTCGAAAAGCACGGGGAATCGGCCGGTTTTAATGCGACGGGCCGACAGACGCGCCAGCGTACGCTCGGCGGCATAGCGCCCAATGGCCTTCGGATCGGCCAACAGCTCGGACTTACGCTCGGCGCTATACCAGTAATCGCGCTGCATTTTGGCGCCGCGTCCGGCAATGGGCGCGACCGACAGGCTATGGCGCGAATAAGGAAACCCGCCCAGGAAGCCGCGGCTGTTGCCCAAAACGAAGTGCCCTTCGAAGGTACCCGCCGACGCGCCGTCTGTATTGGTGATGAGCCTACTGGTAGCGCGGGCCGCGCGCTCGGCGTCGAGAGCCAGCTTGGCCGCCCCCTCGGTGGAGATATCCCAGGGGTGATGCAGTTCCAGATCGGGGTAGTCGGTGGCCAATTGGTCTTCGGCAGGCAAGCCCGAAGCCGGATCGGCCGCCGTATAGCGCGCGATATGCCAAGCGGCGTCGACGGTTTCTCGCAAAGCCTGGGCCGAAAAATCGGAGGTCGAGGCCGATCCGCGCCGATGGCCGGCAAAAACCGTGACATCCAGCGAACGATCGCGTGTCTGTTCGACCGTTTCAATATCTTTATTGCGCACCGAGACCGACAAGCCGCAGCTTTCGGACACTTCGGCGGCAGCGTCCGAGGCGCCGATCGATTTGGCATACCGCAGGGCGTCTTGCACGAGTTCACGGAACCGTGCCTGATTTTCTATAATGGACAAATGTGAAGTGGAGTGTTCGCTCATTGCTGCTCTTATCAAGTTAGACAGTTATCATAGCTAATTAAAAAACATTTTTAACGCCTAAATGCCAAACGACTCAACAGAATACACCGACGACGACGGCTACGACCGCCCCAGCAAGTCGCAGATCAAGCGCGAAATGCTCGAACTGCACGACTTGGGCAAGCAACTCGTTGAGCTACCGGTAGAAAAACTTAAAAAACTGCCTATCGATGAAAAGCTTTTCGACGCCATTCGCATGGCCCAGCGCACCACCAGCCGCGAGGGTCTGCGCCGTCAGGTGCACTACGTAGGCAAACTCATGCGCGACGCCGATGCCGATGCCATTCGCGCCCAGATCGACATCTGGGAAAACGGCTCACGCGAACAAACCAACGCCATGCATCGGCTGGAAACACTGCGCGATCTGCTTCTGAACGACGACGATGCACTGACCAAACTGCTGCATGAATACCCCAACCTCGATATCCAGCACCTGCGCGCCCTGATCCGGGCCGGACGCAAAGAGGCCGAGCACAACCTCACCCTGCAAACAGGTCAGGACCCGCAGCGCAAACACTATCGCGCGCTGTTTCAGGCCCTTAAAACACTCAACGAACCCACAGACCCAGCATGAGCCGCCCTCTTCTAGACAGCATTGAACTTGAAACCGCCCCCCATCCGACCCACGCCGTCATCTGGCTGCATGGCCTGGGCGCCGACGGCAACGACTTCGCCCCCATCGTTCCCGAGCTTGACCTGGAAGGTGCGCCCGCGATCCGTTTCGTCTTTCCGCACGCGCCGGTACGGCCCGTCTCCATCAACTCCGGCATGCCCATGCGCGCCTGGTACGACATCGTGCATGCGGACCTGGTGCGCCGCGAAGACGAGCAAGGGCTGCGCGACTCGCAGCAGTTGGTCCAGGCCCTGATCGCGCGTGAAAACGAACGCGGCATCCCAACCGGCAACATCGTGCTGGCCGGGTTTTCGCAAGGCTGCGCCATGACCTTGCAAGTGGGACCACGGCTGGATCAAAAACTGGCGGGTATGGTGGGGCTGTCGGGCTATATGCCGCTGGCCGCGCACTTCAACGCCGAGCGCCACAACGCCAATCAGGACACCTCGATCTTTTTGGCGCACGGCACGCAAGACCCCGTTGTCGAGCTGGCGCGCGGGCAGGCAGCCCACCAGCAGTTGCAGGAACTGGGGTATTCGGTGACCTGGAAAACCTACAACATGCCGCATTCGGTATGCGTGGAAGAAATCGACGATGTCGCTCAATTCCTGCGCAAGGTATTGGTCTAAGTCAACGGCCCGCTACTTGCCACGACTACGACTGACCCGCGCGGCTTTCCCCTAAATCAAGCCAGACCCGGCGCATGGTCGGGTCGTCGTCGGTTCGATCGTTCTGAAACCCAAGGTGCGCCATCAGGTTCAGCATGGCACGGTTGGTGTTCAGCACATAGCCATCGATGTAAGTCAGCCCCTGGGCCTGCGCCGCCTCGATCAATCCGGCCATCAATTGTGTGCCCAGGCTGCGGCGCTGCCAGTCGTCGCCGATGACTAAAGCGTACTCGGCGCCACGGCCATCGGCATTGCGCAAATAATGCGCAAAACCGATAATCCGCTCTTCAGGATGGCCGCGATGCGCCGGGTTGGGCACCTGCACGGTCGCCACCAAAGCCAGTTCGCGGTCATAGTCAATACGTGTGTAACGGGCCAGCATGCTGGGCGTCAGTTCGCGCAGCATGGAAACAAAGCGCATATAGCGCGACTCGTCGGACAGGTCGCGCACAAAGGCCTGCAGCGGCTCGGCATCTTCCGGCCGGATGGGCCGCATCATCCAGGGCTGGCCGTCGTTGAACTGCTTCGCCTGCACCAGACGCCGTGGATAAGGGTGGATCGCCATATGCCGATAGCCGGAAGTTTCCGGCAAAGCGGCAACGCTGCGGGCCGTCAGTTCGATACGGATCGAATACGCCAACAACTGCATGTTGCTGGCGAACAAGGGATCGACAACCAGGCACTCGACCTCGGGCAGCTCGCTGATGAGATCGGAAATGCGTTCAAGCGCCTCTTGCAACACATCGCAGGCCACCGGGCTCATGTGCCGCGACAAGGAACGGCGCCACACGGCGCTGCGCTCAACCAGCTGGCGTGCCAAATACCCGTTCAACGGCGGCAGCTCAACCCCTCTGTCGTTGATCGAAATGGGCTGCTCATGCCCTCCCGCCCCAAAACGAATATACGGACCAAACTTCGAATCGCACTGAGCCCGGATAGCCATGGCCTCGTGCGGCTCGGCGGCATTGTCGGGCGCGTAAACGGGATGCGCCACCAGCTGAATGGGGATGTGAAAAAAATCAAACAACTGCTGGCATTCGTCTATCGTCAGCACCCTGCGCCGCTCGCTGCGAATCTGTTCAAGCAGTGCACGCGCCTGGGCCAGTTTGGGCGGTTTGCTCAGCGGCTCGGGCGGCAGCATTTGCTGCGACAAGGTCTGGTTGTAATGATAGGTGGCCAACACGCCAAAGGCATTGGCCGCGGTTTCGGGAGTACGAAAGGCCGGCGTCCCGACGTTGTCCAGCAAATGACGCAAGGGTCGCATGCTGGCGTCCCCCATGAAGCACGTAATAATCGGCTTGCGCGCATGGGAAGCCGCCACCGCCAATTGCCGCGCTACGGCAGGCATATCGCATAAAGGGTCGGGCGCCAGCAAGACCAGCACGCCATCGACCCCGGGATCGGCCGCCAGCAAGCGGATGATGGGTTGAATTTTTTCAGGGTCCAGAGGCACGTGGGTAATAATGGGATTGCGTGTTTCCGCCCCCGACTCAAGCAAAGCGCTTAGTTCTTTGACCGAGGCCGCCGACAGATCGGCGCGAAATACCGCCGCATTACCGCCCATGACGTCCAGCGCAAGCTGCGGCGCTCCGGTGCCGTTGGAAAACAAGGCAATCCGACGCCCCCTGGGACGATGCGTATAGCCCAGCACCTTCAACGCCGAAAACAACTGAACGAAATAGCGTATGCGTACCGCCCCCGCCCGGCGCAACAAGGCGCTAAACACCGCGTCCTCGGCCGATGGCGGCCCCGCCAGGCTATGGCCGACCTTAAGGACAACCACCGGCTTGACGCTGGCCGCCGCCCGTAAGGCACTGGTGAATTCGCGTGATGTCGACGGCTCTTCAATGTACAAGGCAATACTGTCTGTGCGTGAGTCGGTGGCCAGGAAATCAAGCACTTCGGCGCCCTGCAGCCCCGACTCATCACCCAGCGAAATCACCGCCGAAAAACCCAGCCGGACATCGTCGGCCCAATCCAGGATGGCTGCGGTCAACGAGCGCGACTGCGTCACCAGGGCCACCCTTCCGGACAGCGCCCCATGCGGCATATGACTGAGATTCAATTGAAGATGCGGACGCTGCACACCAAAAGAGCGCGGCCCGAGGACCGAGCAATCGTTAAGCAGGCCCCAGGCCCGGCAATAAGCGCGGTCCTCTTGCGTATCAAACGGCGCGGCAACATGAGGAAGCAGCACCAGAAAACGCGGCCGATGCGCCTTGATCGCATCCAGCGCCTCTGGCAGGCGTTGCGAATCGACACAGACCAGGGCCAAGTCGACCCGGGCGCCAGCGGCTACGCCATTGAGTTGCGACGGCATGGCAATGGGCGCGTCGGCCTTTACATCGACAAAGCTTGCACTATTACTTAAGGTCTGCGGCACGTTTTGCGCGACAGGCAAAACCCGGTCGGCCACCACCAAAAGCGAGGCGGGCTCGAACAGTGCCGCTAGGCGATGACGCAACATACGTTACCCATTTTCAACAAGAATTAATCTGTACTCTAAAATACAACAATTGCCACAACCCAGTGCGGCGTAAATTCGACTCGCGCCATGCACAGCCTAAAACATAAACTATGACCTCGTCTACCCACTCTGTTGTCCGCACCCGGTTCGCCCCGTCCCCCACCGGCTTCCTGCATTTGGGCGGCGCCCGAACCGCCCTGTTCTCGTGGGCGTTTGCCCGCCACCATAAAGGCACTTTCGTGCTTCGCATCGAAGATACCGATCTGGAGCGCTCAACGCCCGAGGCCGTCCAGGCTATTTTAGACAGCATGGCCTGGCTCGACATGCAGCCCGACGAGGGTCCTTTCTACCAGATGCAGCGCATGGACCGCTACCGTGAGGTCATCGGCAAAATGCTGGCCGACGGCACGGCCTACCATTGCTACAGCAGCCCCCAGGAAGTGGAGGCCATGCGCGAAAAAGCCCGCGCCCTGGGTCTGAAACCGCGCTACGATGGCACATGGCGCCCCGAGGGCGGCAAACAGCTGCCCGCTATTCCTGAAGGCCGTAAACCGGTCGTGCGCTTCAAGAACCCCATCGATGGCGTCACCTCGTGGGACGACCTGATCAAGGGCACGATCAGTTTCGATAACACGGAACTTGACGACCTGATCATCGCCCGCCCCGACGGCACACCGACCTACAACTTCTGTGTGGTGGTCGACGACTGGGACATGCGCATTACCCACGTGCTGCGCGGCGACGACCACGTCAACAACACTCCGCGCCAGATCAACATCCTGCGCGCACTGGGCGCGGAACTGCCCCAGTATGGACACGTTCCCATGATCCTCGGGCCCGACGGCGAAAAGCTGTCCAAGCGTCACGGCGCCGTCAATGTCATGGAGTACGACAAAGAAGGCTATTTGCCTGAAGCCATGGTCAACTACCTAGCGCGCCTGGGCTGGAGCCACGGCAACGACGAAATTTTCAGTCGCGAGCAACTGGTCGATTGGTTCGACACGCGCAATCTGAATAAGTCGCCGGCCCAGTGGGATCCCAAAAAGCTCAATTGGGTCAATGCCCACTACATCAAGCAAAGCGACAATCGCGAGCTGGCCGCCCGAGTCGCGCCACGCGTCGAAGCATTGGGCGGCAATACCCAGGCGGCCGACCTGGATGCGATCATGGGCTTGCTCAAAGACCGCGCCGAAACCTTGAATCAACTGGCTGAAGGCGCCATGCTGTTTTGCGGCACTTATGTGCCGGCCAGTGGTGAGCTGCGCGCCGAGCACCTGAATGACGACGCCATAAACATCCTGAAAGACTTTGCCCAGCGTGCCGAGGTCTTGCCAGACTGGAACACCGAGGCACTGGCCGACGTCATCAAGGCCGTGCTGGCCGCGCACACGATTAAAATGCCGAAGCTGGGTCTTCCATTGCGGCTCGCGGTCACGGGCCAAAAGCAGACCCCGGCACTGGACGCGGTGCTGACCATTCTGGGCCGCGACACCGTGCTGGAGCGTCTGCGGGCCCTATAGACCTGGGGGGCCTAATAGGGCAGGCGATAGCCATCGGGCATGCGCTGGGCTTTGAATTCACCTTCAGAGCCCAGCAACGACAACGTTCTGGCGGTTTGAGAACGTATGGTGTATTTATTGGAATAAATCGGGTCGTCAAGCTCGACCGGCACTCCGTTTGACTGGGTTGTTTTCAGGGTCAGCGTCGTCGCATCGCGATGCCAGCACCCTGTTTCGCTCAGTCCACGCGCCGGCGCCTTGCCACGCTTCAACTGCTCGCTGTAAGCCATGGTGCCGTCGGCATTCAAGGCCATCAGCACATGCAGTTCGCCGGCCAGTCCCTTGTGTTTGCGAACCGCCAACCACGTGCCGATAAACGGATCGCCGGCCGGGGCGGCCGAGCAGGTTACCAAGGCTGGCGTCGCAGGGGCTTTGGGCGCCTCGGGTCGGGTTACGCAACCTGCCAGCAAAACCGTTAGCGTCAGACAACCCGCCAACGCACCTTTACGAAAAACAACGTTATGCATAAAAAACAGCCTCCTGAATTAAGCCCAATGACATTCTCCATCTTATGGATGATTTAGCGCAAACCAGCATTGGTGCGGGTTTGCCCGCGAACGAACAAAAAACAAAAAAATCAAGTCCCTTTTTCACTTGATTCCCCCCACCTTAATCACTACAATTAGTGCCATATTACATAGAAACCACAACATATAGTGGTTACATTCCAAACAGCCCGTTTTCAAAAAAGCACGAACTGGCCGCTTTCTTCCTGTCCACTGTCACTAATTACAAGCATCAGCACGTCAAAAATGCCGTGCGTCTCTTACCCAGGAGCCTTCATGCAAACAACATCATCCACTGAATCCCGCACTGATATCGCCCCACCCGCGTCCGCTGCGCCAGCTACCGCCGCAACCGGCGAACAGTGGTCCAATTTCAACATCATGCGCCGTAATGGATCGGTCGCCGCATTCGAACCCCGCAAAATCGCCATTGCCATGACCAAGGCCTTTTTGGCGGTGAATGGCGGCCAAGGCGCCGCATCGGCCCGCGTACGCGAACTGGTCGAAGAGCTGACCAGCCAGGCGGTGAACGCCCTGATGCGCAACCGCCCCAGCGGCGGCACCTTTCATATCGAAGAAATCCAGGATCAGGTCGAACTGGCGTTGATGCGCTCGGGTCAACACGACGTCGCGCGCGCCTACGTGCTGTACCGCGAAAAACGTTCACAGGAACGCGCCCTGGCCGTTCCGGCCCCGGCGGCTGTTGAAAAAAGCACATTGAATGTAAGCGACAACGGCGCGCTGCGCCCGCTCGACTTGTCCACACTGCGCGCCACCATTGAAGAGGCCGGCCAAAACCTGCCCCACGACATCGACAGCGACGCCATTCTTGCCGAAACCGTCAAGAACCTGTACGACGGCATCCCGGTCGACGAGGTTTATAAATCGGCCATCCTGTCGGCCCGCGCCCTGGTCGAACAAGATCCGTCCTACAGCCAGGTCACGGCCCGCCTTCTGTTGCATACAATCCGCAAAGAAGTCCTTGGCAAGGAAGTCTCGCAAGCGTCCATGCGCACCGGCTACGCCGAATACTTTCCCGACTTCATCCAAACCGGTATTGAAAACAACCTGCTCGACAGCAAGCTGGCCCAGTTCGATCTTCCCCGCCTGGCCAATGCACTGAAAGCCGAACGCGACCAGCAATTCAATTACCTGGGCCTGCAAACCCTGTACGACCGCTACTTCCTGCACGTACGCGGCCGTCGCATCGAACTGCCCCAGGTCTTTTTCATGCGTGTGGCCATGGGCCTGGCCCTGAACGAAACCGACCGTGAAACACGCGCCATCGAGTTCTACGAAATTCTGTCGTCGTTCGACTTCATGAGCTCGACCCCGACCTTGTTCAACTCGGGCACCCTGCACTCGCAACTGTCGTCCTGCTATCTCACCACCGTATCCGACGATCTCGAAGGTATTTACGACGCCATCAAGGAAAACGCCCTGCTGGCCAAATACGCGGGCGGCCTGGGCAACGACTGGACTCCTGTTCGCGCCTTGCGCAGCCACATCAAAGGCACCAACGGCGAAAGCCAGGGCGTCGTGCCGTTCCTGAAAGTCGTCAACGACACGGCCGTGGCCGTGAACCAGGGCGGCAAACGCAAAGGCGCTGTCTGCGCCTACCTGGAAAGCTGGCACCTCGACATCGAAGAGTTCCTCGAGCTGCGTAAAAACACCGGCGACGAACGCCGCCGCACGCACGACATGAACACCGCCAACTGGATCCCCGACCTGTTCATGAAACGCGTCATGGAAAACGGCGACTGGACCTTGTTCTCGCCTTCCGACACGCCCGACCTGCACGACAAATACGGCCGCGCCTTCGAAGAAGCCTATGTCGGCTACGAAGCGAAAGCCGCGCGCGGCGAATTGCCGCTGTTCAAGACCATCCCGGCCATGTCGCTCTGGCGCAAGATGCTGTCGATGCTGTTCGAAACCGGCCATCCCTGGATCACATTCAAAGACCCATGCAACATCCGTTCGCCGCAGCAACATGTCGGCGTCGTACACAGCTCCAACCTGTGCACCGAGATCACGCTCAATACCAACGAGTCTGAAATCGCCGTGTGCAACCTGGGCTCGGTCAACCTGGCAGCGCACCTTAAGCAAGATGCCAGCGGCCAGTACGTGCTCGACCACGACAAGCTGCAGCGCACCATCAACACCGCGATGCGCATGCTCGACAACGTCATCGACATCAACTATTACGCCGTCGCCAAGGCCCGCAACTCCAACGTGCGCCACCGCCCCGTGGGCATGGGCGTCATGGGCTTCCAGGACTGCCTGCACATGATGCGCGTGCCTTTTGCCTCGGACAGCGCCATCGAGTTTTCCGATCGCTCGATGGAAGCCGTGTGTTACTACGCCTACTGGGCTTCCAGCAAGCTGTCGGCCGAGCGCGGCCACTATGAAACCTTCAAGGGCTCGCTCTGGGATCGCGGCGTCTTGCCGCAAGACACGCTGGCCATGTTGCGCGAAGAGCGCGGCGGCTACGTTGAAGTCGACAACAGCGCCACCCTTGACTGGGATTCGCTGCGCGCCCACATCCAGCAGCACGGCATGCGCAACTCCAACTGCGTCGCCATTGCGCCAACCGCGACGATTTCAAACATTATCGGCGTCTCGCCGTGCATCGAACCGAACTACCGCAACCTCTACGTCAAGTCCAACTTGTCGGGCGAATTCACGGTCGTCAACGATCACTTGGTACGCGACCTTAAAGAGCGCAACCTGTGGGACGAAGTCATGGTCGCCGACCTGAAATACTTCGACGGCAGCCTGGCTCGCATCGACCGCATTCCAAGCGATCTGCGCGAGCTCTATGCCACCGCTTTCGAAATCGAGCCAAGCTGGGTGGTGGAATGCGCGGCGCGCCGCTCCAAATGGATCGACCAGGCCCAGTCCCTGAATATTTTCATGACGGGCGTATCCGGTAAGAAACTGGACGACACCTACAAGCTCGCCTGGTTGCGCGGCCTCAAAACCACCTACTACCTGCGCTCCAATGGCGCCACCAGTGCCGAGAAGTCCACCGGCCGCGGGGGCGAGCTCAACGCCGTGTCCAACGGCGCAACCGTGGAACGCGCTGCCGCAGCGCAAGCCGCCGCACTGCCCGAAGCCGAAGTACTCGGAGCCGCATGCACCATGCGCCCCGGCGACGAAGGTTTCGAAGAATGCGAAGCCTGCCAATAATCTAGAGAGAACTCATTATGTTGAACTGGGAAGAAACCCCCTCCACGGCCGCCCCTTCCACGGGCGCGGCCCCTCGCAACGCCAGCAGCGTCCAGGCCGACGCCCCCATCGCGCCGAGCAGC
>LNAP01004898.1_pt1 | contig 12123 bp, 9 predicted proteins | sample 602601 | NCBI WGS metagenome assembly LNAP01 (sample SAMN02440304, study PRJNA202911) | soil metagenome | biome: Subtropical and temperate rainforests or woodlands; isolation source: soil samples (1 kg each in a 20% v/v slurry with milli Q water) were... ... | reverse complement strand
GCGGGCGGCGAACATCAGCAGCAGTTCCGTGAGGGGCGCCATCGACCCCTGGTCCGGTGCCAGCAGCAGTTCGCGCAGGCGTTCCCCGCGGGCCGTGCCGCCACCGTGGCGTGGTGCGCGCTGCTGGCCGTGCTGGTGCTGCTGCCCTTCGCGGCGGGCCAGCACAGCTATGCTGCCGTGCTGCTGACCGATGTCTGCATCGCCGCGCTGTTCGCTGCCAGCCTGCACTTCATCCTGGGGCCGGGGGGCATGCATTCCTTTGGTCATGCGGCCTATTTCGGCCTGGGAGCCTATGGCGCGGCGCTGCTTGTACGCTGGGTGGATGCACCGTTCGGCGTCGTGCTCATGCTCGCACCGCTGCTGGCGGCGGCGGGTGCGCTGCTCTTTGGCTGGTTCTGCGTGCGCCTCTCGGGCGTCTACCTCACCATGCTCACGCTCGCGTTCGCGCAGATCACCTGGGCCATCGCGTTCCAGTGGGACGGCCTCACGGGTGGCAGCAACGGCCTGACCGGCGTCTGGCCGCCCGAGCTGTTCACGCAGGGCGCCGCCTTTTATTGGCTGGTGCTTGCCGTGTGCGCGGCGGGCCTGTATGTGCTGCGGCGCATGCTGTTCGCGCCCTTCGGCTGGTCGCTGCGCGCTGCGCGCGACTCCGGCGCGCGCGCGCAGGCCATCGGCATCGACGTGCGCGGCACGCAGTGGGCGGCTTTCGTGGTGGCAGGCCTGTTTGCGGGCCTGGCGGGCGCGCTGGCCGCGTATTCCAAGGGCAGCATCGCGCCCGATGTGCTGTGGGTCACCAAGTCGGTCGATGCGCTGGTCATGGTGCTGCTGGGCGGCATGCAGACGCTCGCAGGCCCCATCGTGGGGGCGGGCGCTTTCACGTGGCTGCACGACAGCGTGGCGCGCAGCACCGAGTATTGGCGCGCGCTGCTGGGCGGCGTGATGCTGCTGCTGGTGTTGCTGTTTCCACAGGGAATTTCGGGTTTTGCGCAAGCGTGGCAAGCGCGGACAGCTCATAAAAAAGGAGCGATATGACCCTGCTGCGCGTGGAGGACCTGTCCAAATCCTTCGGCGGCGTGCAGGCCGTGCAGGGGCTCTCGTTTGCACTGGCCGAGGGTGAACTGCTCGCCCTCATCGGCCCCAACGGCGCGGGCAAGACCACCACCTTCAACATGGCCGGCGGCCAGCTCGCCCCCGATGGCGGGCGCGTGCTGCTGGATGGCCGCGACATCACCGCCCTGCCGCCGCGCGCCATCTGGCGCCTGGGTGTGGGCCGCACCTTCCAGATTGCGCAGACGCTCATGAGCTTCACCGTGCTGGAGAACGTGCAAATGGCGCTGCTCTCTCACGACGGCCACGCCTGGCGCTGGTGGCGCCGCGCTGGCGCGCATCGGCCACAGGACGCGCTGGCGCTGCTCGCGCAGGTGGGCATGCAGGAACAGGCGCAGCGCCCGTGCAGCGAACTCGCCTATGGCGACGTGAAGCGCGTGGAACTGGCGATCGCTCTCGCGCACGCGCCGCGCCTGCTGCTCATGGATGAGCCCACGGCCGGCATGGCGCCCGCCGAGCGCGTGGCCCTCATGCAGCTCGTGCGCCGCATCGCGCGCGAGCGCCGCATGGGCGTGCTGTTCACCGAGCACAGCATGGACGTGGTCTTCGGCCAAGCCGACCGCGTGGCCGTGCTGGTGCGCGGCCAGTTGCTGGCCGCAGGCACGCCCGAGGCCATCCGCCAGGACGCGCGCGTGCAGGCCGCGTACCTGGGCGGCTCTGAAAATGATAGCTGTCAGCGCTTGCCAGACAAGCGCGAAGTGCCAAAAACACCATTACTCATCGTGGAAGGGCTGCATGCCTGGTATGGCGCGGCTCACATCCTGCACGGCGTCTCGCTCTCCGTGGGGCGCGGCGAGGTTGTGGCCCTCATGGGCCGCAACGGCGCGGGCAAGTCCACTACGCTCAAGAGCATTGCCGGACTGCTCGGCCGCACCGAGGGCCGCGTGGACTTCATGGGGCGGCCTTTGCGCGGCAAGGCCCCGCACCAGATCGCGCGCGCAGGGCTGGGCTACGTGCCCGAGGACCGGCGCATCTTCACGGACCTGACCGTGCAGGAAAACCTGGAAGCCGGCCGCCAGCCGCCGCGCGCGTGGCCCGATGGCGAACCGGCGCCGCACTGGACGCCGGAGCGCCTGTTCACGCTCTTCCCCAACCTGGGCGAGATGCCCGGCCGCCTGGGCGGGCGCATGAGTGGCGGCGAGCAGCAGATGCTCACGGTGGCGCGCACGCTCATGGGCCAGCCCTTCATGGTGCTGCTCGACGAGCCCTCCGAAGGCGTGGCCCCCGTCATCGTCGAGCAGATGGCCCACGCTATCCGCGCGCTCAAGAGCCAAGGCGTGGGCATCCTGCTCAGCGAGCAGAACCTGGCCCTGGCCGAGGCTGTAGCCGACCGCGTCTGCGTGCTGGAAAAGGGCTGCATCGTGCACACCGCGCCCATGGCCGATTTCGCGGGCGATGCGGGGGCGCGGCAGGCGTACCTGGGGGTTTAAGGTGGCCGTGCGGCGCCAGTACCCGGGCGGTTGATTTTGATAAAAATGGCCTAAAGCGCTTATGTATCAAGCGAATTAAGCTATCAATAATGTAGTAAAAACCTGCCCGGAAAGATGCAGCGGCTGAAAGCCTCTCAGGCCGCAGGCCCGCGCAGCACGCGCCGGTATTGCACGGCCTCGGCCACATGGGCCACCTGGGTGCTGGCGGCGCCCGCCAGGTCGGCGATGGTGCGCGCCACCTTCAGGGTGCGGTGCGTGCTGCGGGCCGACCAGCCCAGGCGCGCTGCGGCAGTTTGCAGAAACTGCGCGGCGGAGGGCTCCAGCGCGGTGTGGGTGTCGATTTCCTGGCCCTGCAGCGCCTGGTTGGTTTTGCCCTGGCGGGTGATGGCCGCCTGGCGCGCGCGGGCCACGCGCTCGCGCACGGCGGCGCTGGTCTCGCCCGGTGGTGCGTTCAGCAGGTCGTTGGCGGGCAGGGCGGGCACTTCCACATGCAGGTCGATGCGGTCGAGCAGCGGGCCGCTGAGCTTGCCCTGGTAGCGTGCCACCTGGTCGGGCGTGCAGCGGCAGGCACGCTGCGCCGACCCCAGAAAACCGCAGGGGCACGGGTTCATGGCCGCCACCAATTGAAAGCTGGCCGGAAATTCTGCGCGCCGTGCCGCCCGCGCAATGGTGACGCGCCCGGTTTCCAGCGGCTCGCGCAGGGCCTCCAGGGCGGAGCGGGGAAATTCCGGCATCTCATCCAGAAACAGCACCCCATGGTGGGCCAGCGATATTTCTCCGGGCTGGGGCGGCGAACCCCTGTCGATTACAATAATTTATGAGACTTATTCTGTGCGTTTCCCTAAAGCTGACGCCTTGATACACTATTGGCTGATGAGACTGGCTACACAATTTTCTATGACTGATCGCGAAATTACAATAATTGATGTGACTGAATCAGAAAAGGGTGTGCGCAAGATTCCGAGGAGCTATCGCTCCGTGACGGGGCGAGCCCAAGCATCGGGCGAAACCGTGCCGTATGAAAGCACTCTTGAGCGCGACTTCGCCTACTTGGCAGACTTTGATAGCGAGGTCGACACGATCATCAGCCAGCCGTTGTGCATTCGGTATCGAGTTGGTAACGGTCGGCTGCGCCGGTACACAGTTGACTTTCTTCTGAAATTCCGTTCTGAGGACGGGCGCGGAAGGCGCCGTCCGGGGTTGTATGAGATCAAGTACCGTGAAGAGTTGAGGGATCGCTGGAGTGAACTGGAGTTTGGGTTCAGGGCAGCGAGGCAGTTGTGTCGCTCCCGAGGTTGGAGCTTCCGGGTCGTGACTGAGCGACAGATTCGAGGCCCCTACCTCGATAACGTCACTTTTCTTCGTGGCTTTCGCACCTACGACGACAAAGCCGGCTTGGGCCTTCGATTGCTGGAAACGCTGGAGGAGCTGCAGGTCACGACTCCAGGAGTTCTGCTCGCAGCTGCATTCCAGGACTTTGAGAACCGCGCAATGGCTGTGGGGGTGATGTGGCGTCTCCTCACCATGGGATACATAGGTGTCAACCTAGCTTTTCCGCTCAACATGGCGTCAGAAATCTGGTTCGAGGAGGTACTCATAGATGACTCAGATACCAACTGAGACCGTCACAGCATTCGATGTGAGACCCGGTGCCGCGGTTGCCTACAAAAACGAGTTGCATCGTGTATGCGCCGTGCTGTCACTCGATCGGGTGATCGTTCAGCACGCGCAGAATGGTCGTACAGAAAGTGTCCTGCTGGACCATTTGAGACATCCCAACACTGTTCTCGAGTCTTCAGCCGCGAAGGCTGAGCCGCTGCCGGCGCTCGCTGCATTCTCCAAAGCAGAGCAGGACTTGGCAAAAAAGCGCTTGGAGCAGCTTAACGAGCTGATAGGCAAGGACTCGCGAACGCGCGATGACGTGGCACGCGTCGCTGCGACGATGGCTCTGAGCATCGCCTCGGTCTATCGGCTCATCAAAGACTACGAACATGCGGGCTCCCTTGTAGGGCTTATCCCAGGGCAACGAGGTCCGAAGGGCCCGCGCCTACCCGAGCGGGTAGAAGAGATGATCCGAGACATCATCAACGAGTTCTATCTTCAGGACCAGAAGCTCAAAGTAGTGGATGTGTTTCAGGAGCTTGATGAGAGATGCAAGGCTGAAAAGATCAAGCTGCCGCATATAAATTCAGTGCGGAACCGGATCAAAAAGATACCGGCTAAAGAGGTTCACAGAGCAAGAGGTTTCTCGCAGGAGGCCGACAAGTTCACGCCCACGCCCGGCGAGTTTCCCCCCACCAGGAATGTTCTCGGTGTCGTGCAGATCGACCATGTCCATTTGGACATGACTGTCGTCTATTCGGATACGCGTGAACCCTGGGGACGACCCTGGCTGACGCTGGTCATCGACGTCTATACCCGCATGATCGTGGGCTTCTACTTGAGCATGTCGACGCCCAACTCGACGTCAGCCGGCATGGCGCTTGCGATGGGCATGTTGTCCAAAAAGGATTACCTTGCGGAGCTAGATCTGAGCGGTTCCTGGCCAGTTCAGGGCAAGATCCACAAGGTGCACTGTGACAACGCCAAAGAGTTTCGTGGCGCGGTTCTAGAGCATGCTTGCCATGAGCAGCGCATTGACACTGAGTTTCGCCGTGTCAAAACTCCTCGCTATGGGGGCCACATAGAACGGATGATCGGTAACGTCAACATGATGCTTCAGAAGAAGCCTGGAACGACGTTTTCGAATCCGCAAAAGCGAGGCGACTATGACTCCAAAAAGAAGTCTGCCTACACACTGCGTGAACTGGAAGTCGAGATCGCCGACTGGATCGTCAACCATTACCACGTGAGCAAGCATGGCGCGTTGAGGAAGCCTCCGATCAAAGCTTGGGAAGAAGCAATCCTCGGTACGAGCAAAACCCCAGCCTGCGGATTTCCCCAACTAATCACTGATCCGGAAAAACTGATCTTCGATTTCCTGCCGCAGGATACGCGGGTCGTAAGCCCCACAGGGATCCGTATCAACAAGGCCGACTACTTCTCAGAAGTTTTGATTCCCTGGATCAACTACGTCGATCTAAAAACAGGCAAAAAAAAGAAGTTCGTTATCAAGGAGCACCCGAGGCACCGTGATGCGATCTGGTTTCTCGATCCGCAAACAAGGCAGTACTACAGGATTCCTCAGTTCCCTCTTCAGCCTGATACCGACTACGAGAACCAGCTGACTGGCGAGGAGTTCTCTGCTCTGAGGTCGCGCGATGACGCAGCAGGCAAGGCGATGGAAGACACGGAAGCCAAGGCCGGCTATCGCCAGCGCTCCAAGAAACGTGAGGCCGCTTCGGTTGCTACCACCACTGCGGCCAGAAAGGCTGCCCGGTCAGGCAAATCGAGCCAGGCGGGTAAAAAGACTACCAAGCCAAAGCTGCCCGATCGCTCGCAGATCGAGGATCGCATGCTGGGTGGGGTCAACCCTGCGCCCGACCCTTCGGAAATGTTCTCTGGATTCTCCGACGCGCCGGTCCTTCCTTTTAGTACGCGTAGCTAATGGATTTTGCGCATCTTCATTCCGACGCTCAGGCGGTGCTGCAGTCCTCCCTGGAGGATCGCCTCCACTTTGTGCGCAAAGATCGATTCATTGAGTATCCGGCCGCTGAGGCCATCTTGCGAGATCTTGCGGATGTGGTGACCTATCCTCGTGTCCAGCGACCACCGTGCCGAGCAGTGATTGCAGACAGCGACAACGGGAAGACCTCGTTGACCAGCGAGCTTATAAATCGCAATCCGGTGGTTCTGGATGCGACTGGAAACCCCATCACCAAGGTGTTGTGGGCAGAGTGTCCGCCGGCGCCCGATGAGGGCCGCCTGTTCAGCGCGATCCTTACCGCCTTGGACATTCCGCACAGACCCGATGCCGCGCCGGAGCGATTGGAGGCGGTCGTCTCGCAGGAGTTGATCGCCCACCAGACAACTACCCTGGTGATTGATGAGCTGCACGCGATGCTCAATGGAACTGCGCGCAATCAGCGATTGTTCATGGCGGCGCTAAAGCGGCTCTCCAACACGCGCAATATTTCTGTAGTCTGCAGCGGCACCCAGGAGGTAACGCGAGCGCTTGCCACTGATCCCCAGTTCATGACCCGGTTTCAGAAGCTTGCCTTGCCCAGGTGGCAGGCCAATGCGGATTTCCAGCGCTTGCTGGCAAGCTTTGAGATGTACATTCCGTTGCCCAAGCCATCTGGTTTAAGCCAAGGCAAGCTGGTCCAGCTGATCTATACGAAGTCTGCTCGCACCATTGGATCTGTGCGTGCGATCGTGCGGGCAGCCGCAGAGATGGCCCTGCGCGAAGGTGAGAGTCGGATTACCTACGTCCTGCTAGACAAAGCGATAGACGAGCTCGTCAAGCGCCTTCTCAATGGAGGGCGCACCGATGGTGCAATCTAATTCGCTGCTAGCGCCTCACCCGGACGAGTTGTTGGGATCGCTGCTGGCCAGGCGTGCCTGGGCTGCCGCGCACAACCCAGCATCTTTCGTGAAATCCATGGATTTGACACGGGACGTCTGGTCGCGTGATATTGATCGCAGTGTCAATGCGACGTTCTTGGAGAAGTTTGCAGAAGGTCTGTGCATCGGGCGCGCCCAGTTGGACGCCATGACAGTCAACAGCTTTCTTGCACAGTGCGGTGTCCCGGTACAAGCCATCGGCTTCGAGCCTTGGATCACTTATGTCGGCCTTGTTCAGTGGGCGCGCAAGCGCTACGGTCAGATGTATTGCTGCAGGTGTCTAGGCGCCCCGGATCGATATCTCCGCAGGGATTGGCGTATCGCCACGAATTGGTTTTGTCCAGAGCACTCACTACTTCTGCAGGACTGCTGTCCCGAGTGCAGGAAGCCGTTCACACCTTATAGCAATGATGAGCTGGTGTTGGCGCGCTGTGGGCGGTGTGCTGCCAGTCTCTGCGGACGCGAGTCGCTCTCTGTCTCAGGGTGCGATCTGGAGTTGCACGGTCATCTTGAGAGAATTTGGAATGATGCTTTTGCAGGAAAACCCGGGCCGCTCTGCGCCCTGTATCGGCATCTGAGCGAAGTCACCGCACGTGATCCGCGATTCGCCCGTGCAGGTGAGCATTGGAGTTACTGGCGAACTTGGGAGCGCGCTGAGCTCTTGCGCAGCCAGGAGGGCCGCATCATGCGCTTGGCATGTCACCCTTCACGGGGTGCCTTGGTATGGTGCGGATACAACCGAGCCCGCGACGTGCGTGAGAAACCCAAACGGTCGACCTCGATGCCAACCGACCCTCAGGTGCGCGCCCAGTTGCTTCTTGATTTGGCACGCAAGGTGCGCTGGCCGCGTCGCTCGCGAGCGCGCGTATCTCAATAACTATGAATGACAGCGAATATCTGGGCACGAAGCTTGCCAGAGGAAGGTGTGGAGAGTGCGAGCGTGGGATGCAAAAGGCGCACCGCGTGCATCTGGGCGTCAGCTATTGTTCGAACTGCTATCCACGGATTTTCCCTATCCGCACTTGTCACATATGTGGCGGCACAGCGCGCAGCCATCGCGCTGAAGAGCGGCCTGTCTGCCGCAGTTGCAAGCTGAAGGATCAGACGTGCCTTCGCTGCGCAAAACCTACGCCTCGCGCGGCACTGCGTGTCGGCGATCAAGCCGCATGTGCCGTGTGCGCAAGGTACTTCCGATCGGCCAAACCCTGCCAAGTGTGCGAGAAGCCCACGCAGCGCCTTACCCGGGTCAGTGGGATGGAAGCGCTCGGCCGCATGTGTGATCAGTGTGTCCGTGATCAGACCTGTGCGACGTGCAAGCAGTGCTCAAAACACCGCACCGTGTTTCTTATGCTGCTGTCACGCGAGCCATTGTGCAAGGCATGTGCCGAGAACCTGGACGCGACTCACGCCTGTCCTGACTGCGGGGTCACTGTGGGTGGAACGGGCACTGCACGCTGCTTTGCTTGCGGCATCAAACGTGCCAATTGGGTGAAGGCGCAAGCTGCAATTGATTTGATGAGCGATCAACAGGCGCAGCAATTGACACTGTCCTTCGTGGGATGGGCCAACGGCAGTGGCCGGGAGAGCAAGGTGGCTGCGGGCTTCGCTCGCTATGCACAGGCTCTGATGCGTATCGACAACGCCGTTTCAGTGACTGGCGGCGACATCGACGACAAATTCCTGCAGAAGCTGTTCACGACAGAGGAAATCCGGTCGATGGGCATTCTGGCGCAGTACATGAACGAAACTGGGTTGTTGACTGCCAACAACCACGAGCGGCTTCAAACGTCTCTCGAGCGGCTGATCGAGCGTCAATTGCTGGAGGTCGCAGGGAAGTCTTGGGAGTCGGATGTGCGGGGGTTTTATCGCTTCATGCAGGCCAAAGAAAAGCCGCTGTCGCTGCGGAGCATCAAGGTCTATCTGCACGTGGCAATACAGCTTCTGCAACACAGCCAGGTCAGCCGTGCCGCCTACCTGTCCGACACCGCACTGGAGCAGTACCTGAGAAAGTCTCCAGGATCGACGGCCTCGGCCAGCGCATTCGTCTCCTACCTTCGCGCAACTGGTTTAGTCTCGTTGCGTCTTCAGATTCAGAAGAAGGCAGGCCAGCTACCGACAGCGGCGCATCGCGCCAGGGAGGTACGCAGGATTCAGGACCGTCTTGAGCACGTAATACGCCGCCATGAACGGTTGCCGCTGATTGCGAAGCTTGTCTCCATCCTGTTTGGAGCCCGGCTTGAACATGTGCTTCAGTTGCGCATGGACCAGTTGGCGCTCTCTGCGTCAGGAGCAAAGGTGTTCTTGAAGGATGAGTGGGTCGACGCCCCGCAGGAGGTCGCCGCACTGATGCGTGAAATGGCAGCGAGGCCATCATCGGCACAGGAATCCGGTGAGAGTTGGGTGTTTCCCGGACGTATGGCTTCGGATCATTTGAGCACTGCGGCAGTGCAGTACCACCTGGACAAACTCAATGCATGAGTCTCAGGACCGAGGTATACCCGCGAGCTCCTCCATCTTGTCCAGCACGAGCGAAGGCTTGACCATTCCGTCCTGGTAGCGGTGATTGATGGTGCACGTAGCGAAGGCGTCGTCGTTGAGGGCGAGATTTTTAGTTTTCCAGACACCTTTGCCAAGAACCACTTGCTTGAGGAGAGTGTCCAAGGTGGCGGCAGGCAGAGAAGCGTTAGCTTGCATTCGCAAGAGAAGTGCCCGATGGTGCTTTTCGCCCCTGGATTCGGTTTCCAGCCAATAGAACCGTTGTCCATCTGATCGGGTCAATTCGACGACCCAGCACATCCGGGGGCGCTCGTCGACAAAAGCCCAGGATCGGTCTGTCCCGCCTATGTTGGCTGGCATTGCACAGTAGGTGGCTGACGGGGTCTCCACTGAGTTCACAAGTCCATAGTGCGCAAACGAGAGCAAGTGCTTTTTCTGAACCATCAACTCAAAGCACTCTGCCAGCGCGCGAAACCGGTCTTCAATCCGAACTTGGTCTTCGCTGCTGAGCGAGCCTGGTGGTACCTCTCCCTGTCCGCTGCGCTTTCCGGTTCCCACCCTGTTCTTGCGCGGCGTTCGTTTGCGCTTGGGCTTGTCTGGGTCGTACGGTAGGGTTTTGATGGAAATGACCCGGCGACCTAAAGGCTCCAATTCACTCCACGTGTCCTGGATGCCTATGTGGAGCGCTCTTCCAATGGGCCGCACGTCCTGTGGCCTGGAAATGACCGGTGGATCATCTTCATCTGGCTGTGAATGTGGCGATGGCTCGACTGGGCCCGTGGGAGCCTCCGGTTCAGATTTCGGAATGATCTGCTGCGTCAGGCGAGTGATGGGGTATGCAAGCTTGGGGAACTGCGCATCGTGGATCCAAAGTACAAGCACTCCTCCGCCGGGGAGCGGCTCACCCATGAATGAAACCCGCATTTCCTGGTCCTTCCATGGTGGCCAGGCTTCGATCCATGGAGAGTCATCCCTTCGTCTAACAGCATTGAGAATCCTGACGTATATCTGGGCGGCTTGGGTGAGCGCGTGAGGAGACGTCTGAAAAAGTGCTATCGCACGGCATGCCACATTGCTCAAGCTCACCAGAGGCTCTATTTCGAAATCGCCTTCCTCCGTAACCCGTGTGGTTTCCAGGTTGACCAAGTTGCCAACTTCGCTGGCCCAGGCGCCACTCACGAGGGCGTTGGCTAATTCAGTGGTGACCCCAAAGAAACGACGGAAGATTTCGTGGCAGGGGATGTAAATGTGTAACCCCAATGCAGTTTGTCCGTAGAGGACCGGCATACCAGCCACACTGATTCTCCGCCCTGCAGCGTCAGTTCCTGTCAGAGGCCAGTCTTTGGAACCGAGGGATAAGTCCGTCGACAGACCCAGGGCACCTACCGTAGTCAGCTGCCATGTTTGCTGGGGCAGGTCAGCGTCTCGCACTTGTACCCAGTTTTGAAGGTCGTCCGGCTGAAGTGTCCGATCGCGCCAGAAGGAACCTAGGATCAGGCTGGGGATTGAGCCGGCAGCCTCGTCGATCACCAGAAATTTGATCGAACCGTCATCCCGGCGCGCGTAGATGGCGTCTCCAGTCGCCAACTCTTCCATCTCTGCGAGATACACCATTACACGCCGTGTTTTCTCGGGCGTCGGGGATGGGTATTTCCGGCCCGTGGCGATCAAGCGGTACAGGCGCCCATCAACAGGGAAGCGATCAAAACTTGCAGAACTCACGCGGTCAGAGAGCCCTTTGCGGGCGGTTAGGTTGCAAGACAGCCACGCTGGCTAGCCGTATGGTTATATCTATCAATTTTTCACGCCAAGAGTTTATGCGACTGGCGGGGAGACCTGATCCACTAGATCTCGCTTCACTGCTAATGAGGATGCATGGAGCAGCCTCGATGCGGATCCATTGACGCAGCACCTGCAACAAACCCTGCAATGCGCGGGAACACTCGGCAGCAGCGCCCAGCCGCGGCACCTGATTTCCACTGACTAAAAGACGAAGCATTTTTGGGGCGTCTGAATTTCTGTTTTCGAGGCGGGTTTTTGAGTTGACACCATCGCCATTTTTGGCGATGCTCCCGCCATGAGATACGACGGCGGTAAAGGGGTTGCATACCCACACATCATCAATCTGATGCCTCCTCACTTGAGGTACATCGAATCGCACCTGGGTGGTGGGGCTGTCATGCGACATAAAAGACCCGCCCCTATTCAGATCGGCCTGGAGATCGATAGCTGCGTGATTCGGTCTTATGGGCATGCGTTCAACGCGCTGTGCGAACTTGTCAACGCTGACGCATTAGATTGGTTGGCTCAAGTAGAGCTTGACCAGGATACGTTGATTTATGTCGACCCTCCATACCACCCGTCCACGCGACGTCGCTCTCGGGTGTACAGGCATGACTACACGGAGCAGGACCATGAAAAGCTGCTGACTTTGCTCAACAACGTCCCAGCCAAAGTCATGATCTCTGGGTACGACTGCGCCCTTTACCAGACTGTTGGCGCCGATTCAAAATTGAGCCACCGTGCCGATTGAATTTTGAGCCAGGGCTAATGGCCAACCTGTGAAGGTCGGCTGTGGATAAGTGTA
>LNAP01004896.1_pt1 | contig 12123 bp, 10 predicted proteins | sample 602601 | NCBI WGS metagenome assembly LNAP01 (sample SAMN02440304, study PRJNA202911) | soil metagenome | biome: Subtropical and temperate rainforests or woodlands; isolation source: soil samples (1 kg each in a 20% v/v slurry with milli Q water) were... ... | reverse complement strand
CACAGCACGCTCGCGGACTTCAGGGGAAAATTTGTTGTTCTTGCTCATGGCTTCATTCTCTCAAGAATTGAAGCCTCCTCAAAACCCGGGTCGATTCAGCTCGATGGTTTTTTGGTTGTCTGATGACGACGTTTTCGGATGGAGAAAACGTCTACTCGACTGGAAAAACATCTACTTTCGAACCCTTTTCTTGCAAAATGCTTATTTTTTGGCCTATTTCTTGCAAAACGTCTACTGAGAGGGGGTTGGTTGCAAAAACGTCTACTTTTGCGTGCTGGCTTTAAACTAACTGGCCGACATAGGCGAACACTGAATAAAGAAGGTCGAAAAATTTAGATGGAAGGCGGTCGCTATAGGTAAGAGGCCCATGGATGTATCTGGGATGAACGATAGAAGCCAGTTTGGGATTGGCTATCAATCAGGCGCACAAACTACCTTTATGCGGGTGAACTCCTTGTCAGGGGTATTGAAAATAGCTGCACGAGATAGCAGTACCTTTGTGCAAAAGTCAGACAAAACCTGGTGGGCAGCAGGAAGCAACGCTTGGGGCCTTTTAGGGCTCACGGGGCACACTCAGGTCTTTAGGGAGATTCCCGAGATAAGAGGTGCGCCCCATGTTTACACCAATTATTCTGTAACTTTTGCGCAAATGCCCGACGGAGTCTGGTTAACTTCAGGCAGTATATTTGATACGACAGTGTTTCGGCCTATGGTCTATTAGCTCAATCATTGAACTCGGCAGGAATCGCGACAGCGGATGATAATTCTTTAGCCCGATTTGGACGAGTTATATAACCCGTTCGAGCGAGAGGAGAGAAAGCTTCTAGATTCGCACTACTGTGCGGAAGAATCCCTCTTGATTCGTAATCAAGAGGGATTCTTTATCAATCAATGGTTAATTTTGTCCTATAAAAATTATGGTGTCTGAGGAGTCAAATTCTCAGCATCATTAACTCGATACCGTCGTACTGACAATATCCTTATCAATCATCGCATCTCTCACTGCCCTCAACCACGATGCTGACCCTAACTCCAGTCTCCCTGTGCCGGAAGAGTTGAGCTCACGGTAGAGGAAGAGTACAAAAAGCTTTACCGAACTCGGAACACCCGAAAGCTCTTTTGGTATGAAGGCCCCAAGGAATGGGTCTTCATACAGCTTTCGAATCTCTGATTCGACCTTCAACTCCAGATTGTCCTGCGAGGGCCAGAACAGGTCTGACAATGTGATTCTCTCAGACAAAACTTGAACAAGAATCATGGGAATCCCTAGATACCGAGCGGCATTCTCATGAACTGACCTTTGGGCGTAGGCAATATGACTTTCCCCGCGCCGCCATTGAGTTAGCCTTGCATAAGACACGCCAAGAACCTCCTTTGCGAGGTGATGCATCGTATCCCCGTTTCTGTCTGCCCGAGCAATCAGAGCTCTTAGCAACGGCTGTTGCTCCTTTGGTTCGTCTGGCACTTCAGCGTCGTATCCGTGCTGCTGCTCCTGCTGAGGAGTGTCATTGGAACCAATTCCTTCATTACTGCTACTGCTCCTGTTGCCTGTCAATTTCTACTCCTAAATCCTATATATCAAAAGTTGCTACCGGGCCAATGCGACTGCTTGGCACGGTCTGGCAACTTGTATAGCGACCAGAGGAGGACGTTGGGTAAGCAGGCGGCAGCGCCGCTTTTTACTCAAGACGGATTGCCCAGCTTTTCTGGAAGAAACTCCGCCACCCAACCAGAACCCCATTTTCTTGCGCACCGAACGGAAAGGGAGCCTTTCTGTTTGATAGATTGAACCTTTCCGTCTGCTTCTGCCATTGTGTAGTTTTCTGAGGAACATAATGGAAAGCTCGCGAGCAACGATTCTGCTGCACCCGCCGACCTACAGTTTTTTCGAGTGGCGCATACTTGAAGCCAGTTTTCTAGAGGGGAGCCCTTCGCGTCACCTTATAGGCAGGACAGAAGACAACATCCGAGTGAGCTCGCCAATTTTCGTTATTGATGCAGTCTTGCGGTCATGCATGACACACAGCCGCAACATATACCGACTTGTTGGCAATCCTGGGCAAGGACTGGAAGCCGAGCTGGCTGAGCTATGGGAGAGGTGGGGAAAAACAAATGGCGTCGTATCGGTAACTGACGTCACCGACGACGTTCTTGGCATATTTCGCCAAGTAGACGCGGAGCTTGGCTTTGAGGATGAAAGCATGCCCGATGATTTCCCAAAGGACTGGTTCTTGGGGGCAGTTGCAGGGACGCAGATGAAGTTCCTTGCACGAGATATCAATGGTCGCTATGTGGTGGGACCCACACAAGACGAGCTGGACGAACGATTCGAATTATGTAGGCGGCTAGCAGTGCAATATTTCAGATTGCACCTGCATCGGTCTGAGACTAAGCCACCAGCCGTCACTGCCGACCAGAGTCTCCCGGAGGTCTTCGCATATGACGCGCTCCGAGCCTGGAATCTGTCAGCAGGGGAGCGGAAGTGGATTGTCAACAGAATCGAATCGAGGTCGAGATGAGTAGCAGCTCCCGAAAAGCGTTGTGCAGAGGGCCGCTGTCATTGGGAGAATCGAAAAGGAATTTGATGTGAGCGACACAAAATCTAACCCTATAGTGCCGATTCCCGCTGTGTATGCTGCGGATATTCTGCCTGTTCCTGACGACACTTCCGAGTTGGCGGATGATGGGGAAGGCCAAGGTACGGACCCATTTGACAAGTATGCGCTATATCTCTCGTTGTCCCAAGACAGTGCAAAATTATTTAAGGTGAGAGAACGGCCTTTGGCCATCGAGTTGTCCGTTTTTGACTTGAATACTGATTTTCGTGTCGCTTTTCTTGTACTACAAGCAGAGTCACTGCAGGTGCGGGTAGTTATTCCGCTTTGCGATGAAAAATCTCGGTTATGGCTTGACCAATGTGTAATGCAATCGAGCATTAGGTTTTTCATTGCTGAACAAGACTCGAGCAGCTATAGACGGTTTGATTCGGTACTGGTTCTGCCTGACGCTGAACGTGTATTGCACAGCGTATTTCAGCAGTCGACGGCGACTGCCTTTGATGTGCTTTTGGCGATTTCTAGTAGTTTGCGAAGCATAGCGGAGCCGGAGTCCATACCCTCGTATATTGCTGACATAGACGTCACGCAAGTAAACGTATGCGTTGTCCGCGATTTTTTCAATACGGACGAATGCCTCGAGGCTTTGGAAGAATTCAAACGGCCGCCTCGATGAAAAACAATTACCTCGTAATGCTGTACGCAGAGGGTGCAGGGGAAGCTGTATCCGCATCTCTTCGGCTGACGTCGCTAGAACCCCTCAGAGTGGCGCACGTCTATTTGTATTGCAGCACTAAAAAGGTATCTCAAGCTATGCGGATTGCGCTGATTCGAAAAGACTGGCGTGCCGAGTTTTGGTTTCCAGGGTCTCACAGGACTACCGAAAACATTGAAATTCCTGTTGAATATCGTCCTCTCGACGCAGGTGACTTGTTCACCCGCCTGATGAGGAAACATTTGTCGTTTAAGCTTTTTCTTTGATTATTTACTCGCCATAAAATCAGTATTTTTCGTGGTACGGGTCTTCGTCGGAGTAGTCAGGGCCGACTTCGCCGAAATTAATTTCTCGCCGTGAAGAAACGAGTTCCATCTCAACAATAGAAGGTGGAACGGGACCCTCTGGGTTGTCGAATGTTATTAAAACATCCAAGGGAATTTGCTGTCTTGATTGAACGTCGGCGGAACCGATGGAAACCATATCTCGGTCGACATAGTCTCGTGTTGAAAACTGGAAATGACATGTGGCCCTAACATCGACATCAACGGATAAGCGTGCGACAAGTATCCCTGCCTGAAAGCTCACAGGCCTGAGTTTCTTTTTGGTTAGGATTTCTACGTGCAGCACTTCTACGTCACCCATTTCAGGGTCGTAGTAAAAATCAGAATAAGCCTCCGGATACCAGTCGATAGAATAGATTTGGTCGGATATTTCGTTGCCGATTTTCCCCTCCAAGTCTGGATAATCACCATCTTGGATGTGTTTCATGATGGAATTGCATAGCTCAGCGCGGTGCTTATCCCGCTCCTGGATGAGCGATAGGGCTTCGCTTAAGTCATCAATCGCTGCAAGATGCCGGCTGCTATCACAATACTCTTGGCATCCTTTGTCCTTCGTCACCAGCAGGACCGCCGTTCTGTTATTTTCGGCCCAAGATTCCAATGTCATTAAGGCAATGGCATCGGGAAACTCGTTCTTTTTTTCTTTCTTTGATTCGAAAGGTGCTTGGAGCGAAAAATACCGATTTACAAGGTTGCTCACGTCGACATTGCCCTGAGTCAGTATGGTTTCTGCGTTACAGCGCTTCAGAAAACTATTGAGTCGCTCGGAGGCCTTGGTGAGGTGGTCATTGGTGCCGGTGAGTTGAGAAAGCACTTTGGCACGTTGGTCTTCGGGAATTAACCAATAATTTCCCATATCGCCAAGCCCCTTTTTGAGGCTTGATAGTGCTTCCTCGGTTTTCTTTGCTAGATGGGCTGAAAATTCTCGTAAGATTATCTCAGGGAAAACAAGACGAAAGCTACCAGAGCGGAACTGTTCTAATTGTTTGAAAATACCCTGTTCAAGCTTGTGGCCAGCTTGGTCGAAGGCGCATGTGTCTATAGATAGCGCTTCTATAGTGCCATCAAGTAGTTTGTCCCGAATTTCTTCTTTTTTCATTGGCGTCGGCTCTGGTCGTTTTAGGAGATTGCAGGATGTTGATGTTATTCAGCTATACGCGCTGCTTGTTTGTGCAAGGAGGAAAATTGGTGCATCCCAGGAACGGCCCATAAGGTCCATTGCGGGGCACGAGGAAGCCCTTACCGCATACGTTGCATAGCTGTGCTTCGTTGTCGTCGCCATCCGAATTTGTCACCCTTATCTTGTGCTCGCGAATTAACTCCATGATGAATGGCGATTCCTTATGGGCGACGGTAATGAGCGTGATGGTCGACCGGGCACGAGTTAGGGCAACGTAGAACAACCGTCGTTCTTCAGCATGCTCGAAATTGTCACCATCTGGCATTGCCAGCTGTAGCACTGGGTCATCCTCAACCTGACTCGGGAACCCGAGAGTCTCTGCTGTCATTCGAGGAATGATGACATGGTCGGCCTCCAGTCCCTTTGAGCTGTGCACAGTGACGAACTTGACCTTTACGCCCGGCCTGTTCAAGTTAGGGCAGTAGGCGGCATCTCTTCTATAGCGCCCAAGGACGTAGATTGACGTTTCCTTTCCGTTAGACGCAGATTGAGCTGCTAGCTCTCGTATCCTCATATACACCGCAGCTCGTATATCGTCTTCGCGCGGCACCTGCACAATGGTCACCGGATTGGCGACATTGGGCTTTGCCGACCGTACGGATTTGCGCAATTGCTTTGGGTTCTTTTGGATAAATCGGCTGCTGATATCACACAGTGACTGTGGGCAGCGGAAGGTGTTCTCAAGGTGCAGTGTGACAGCACCGGCAAATGACTTGTCGAAGCCTGTCATGACCTCAAGGTCGGCGCCCGCAAAGCGGTTGATACTTTGCCAGTCGTCGCCAACCGCAAAAAAGCATTTGTCCGGCTCCGTGAGTAGAGAACGTACCAGTCGTGCACGGGCTTGGCTGGAGTCTTGAAATTCGTCGACCATGACCAGTTCGTATGGGCTCTTCCAACGACCCTGCTCGATACAGTCCGCAGCGATACCCAGCATGTCTTCGAAATCTATGTAGCTATCGGCCCGCAATTTCGTCTCCCAGGAATTCCATATCGCTTCAAACAGGCGAAGGAACATTTCGTGGCGGAAGCTAAAATGGCCTGCTACACCTGTGTCGAGACGAGCGCGGAGGTCTGAAAGAGTCAGGCGATTGCTCTTTACATGGGTCAGGAAAGAGCGAAAGGTGCCCAACAGACGGGGGTTTTCCACGGGCTTGCGCCCAGGGACTTCGCGGTCAGGATTGGGGTCCAGCTCTACTCCAAGGGCTGTAAGCTCTTTAGATAGTTTGCGAAATGCCTGGCCCGACCAAAGGTCGGCCATCGTGGTTTCCAAAAGCGTGGTCTTATGTTTTTGGTGAAGTTCCTTCTTCCATACCATACCCTCGCGGTAGCCATGGAACTCCTCGGGCGGATTTCCTTCTGCGTCCACGGCCCAATGCTCTAGGTAGGCGTCGATATCCGGGAAGTAAAAATCGGGATGGTATTGCGTGTATTTCTCGTCGGCAGTGGAGAGGGGATAGGCGCGCTCGTACTGATAACGCACACCGTTGTAGAACAGCCAATTTGCTAACAGCTGCTCGCCACGACTTTTAACCGTCTCATTGTTTAAAGTCCAAAATCCGGTCCGGCTATTCTCCTTATCCCAAGAGTCACCATCTTCCTGTTCATGGCCGAATTTAGGCAGGTCTTGGGCCAGAACGAGGCGAAACATGTCCCAATCCGTTCGAAAGCCTTCATCTCGGTCCCGCAGGTCATCGACCATGTCTTGCATTGCCGCGATATCTTTCTCTATCCATGGTGCCAGTGACGGTTTTCTGCTTGTTGCCTCTCCGATAATCTCCAGCCCAAAGGCATGGAACGTCTTGGCGACCAGCCCATCTTGGGATATCCCGGCTGCGGTCAGGCGCTCGTTCAGGCGGACTCGCAGCTCGGCGGCCGCGTCCCGGTTGAAGGCAAGCAGAAGTATCTTGTCCGCAGAGAAGTACCGCCGCTGAATAGCATACGCTGCCTTTGCCACCATGGTCGATGTCTTGCCTGACCCAGCGGAAGCCACAAGCAGCACTCTGTTGTCAAAGCAAAGAACCGCTTTTGCTTGCTCCTCGGTCAGCGGTGACTTCTCGATTCGGTCGAAAAACTCTTTGGACGAAGCAAGCTGCTTTGTCTCAAAATAATGATTTAGTTCTTCCAGGCGCTGAGGAAGGTCTGACTTCCAAAAGGCGAGGGCCTGTCGGGCAGTGTCTGGCTGTTCTTTGAGATGGGCTGCAACTATCGGGGTATCGAAGAACGATGGTGAGATACTTGGCTTGGTAGTGTTAAGCCTCTGCTTGAATTCAAAACTCAGCCACCCTCTGCGCTCAAATTCTTCTTTGCAGCTGCGTCGAATGTCCGTGTACCAGGTTTCCAAATCTCCCAAAAAATGGTCGGCCCGGGAGAGCAAGATGGAGTCTGAAAGATGACGTGCTGCCGCATTGGGGAGGCCTTTGAGCTCAATACAGGTGCCGTTTTGTTCTTGGAATCGGACGGTGGCCCATAGCCATCCTAGCTTGACCTCAAAGAGGGGGAGTTCCCCAGCGCTGTAACGCTTATCTCCTTGAGTTGTCTTCACAAGGAGGTGGCCGCTTTCCTGTCGCAAGGACCAACTTGTTGACCATGTGAAGATTTTTCCTGCGACTGATGGCTTCCACAACGCTGACACAGCTACTGCATCTTTCGACGCACGGAATAGTCGAGCTTTAAGCTGGAGAAGTCAGTTATGGTGATGAGGAAGTCTCCCATAGGCACTTCTGCGGGGAGCTCTTCTTTTGATACATCAACAACTACTGCACCTCGTTGATTGATGACAGCATCTGGTGTATTTGCAGGAATCACCGTAGGCGAGCCTGTAGTGGTTGAAGTTCCGCTAAAGTAGGTGCCGCCGACATTCCCGCGATAGCTGGTGTTCGTCTGATTCGGGATTACCAAGGGAGTGCTGTTCATGGTAGTGGCTCCGGTTTCGATATCCAGTGTTTCCCTAACCAAAATAGCCTTGCCATCTCGTACCCCATGGTAGGTCACGGTGGTGATACCTGTGGGAGTCGTTCTGCCAAAAACGTCTGCTTTGCCGAAAGCGTTAGGTAGATTTTTTTCTGTCTTGATTTTTAGCAGAGCATCGCCTGCGCCAGCTTGCAACGGCATGTTCTCGGAGACGCTCGCAGTCGAGCGCTCCTGGATGGCTGCGCATCCAGCGAGGGTAGTAGCCATCATGGCTACTGCGAGCAATATTTTTGTTGTCACCAGAGACCACCCTTTTCCTGTCGGCAAGCGAACTGGGATGGTATAACGAAATGTTACTGCTCTGCAACGCCCGATGACCTTGCATCAAACGGCGGCAGGCCTAACGAGCGTTCTTCGTTTCTATCTCGTCTAGCCTGTCGATGAGGCGTCTGTTGTCAGCAGAAAAGAACCTCAGTGCATCAGCCAGGCTTTCTTCGATAGCGTCGAAGCTGCGTGCAATGTTGTTGGCCCAAGTGACCCATTCCCGGCGCCTTTGTGCACTCAATGCTTTGACATCAATGCGGTCCAGGTCATAAATCTTGTCTTTCAGTTCGGTCGTGGCCTGGTGAGGGTTGTCGTTCAAAAAGCTGAGGCCTTGCAGGTCACCCATTTTTTCAGGGACATAGCGAAGGGGCTTTGCGTCAGGGTTCATCGCTTGGTGTCGTTCACGCTCCTCTTTTGTGGCGTCCCGTACATCTTCCACGGACGTTTCTCCTCTAGCGGCCATCGTATATAGCTTCGACGCAGTTTGGGCGCCAATGGATTCTTTGAGCCGTCTGAGCAGAGCGTCGGCCCATCGAGTGCCAGTGCGTCGGTCATACAGCTCCGAAATCCGAGCTAGATGCGTGTCTTTGTTGCCACGTACCGCTTGGATGGTGTCGAGCTGGTATTTCATGTCCGCTCGTTGCTTTTGCAAGTTTGCTTTGATGACAAAGTCTTCGCCGAAAATCCTTTTGCCGCAGTCTTTCCCAACATTAGTCTCGACCCCATCGTTAGTCACGACGAGAAATCCCTGTTGATGCGGTTGTCGACACGATGAGAGCCCACAGGGGTACGGCTCATCGAAGTGGTATGGGGCGAGTACCTCTGCTAGCTTTGAATCGGAGGCGTCAAGAGAGGGGTGGTAGGCAGGCCGACCTTGAAGGTCAAGCGGCCCTTTGAGGTCTACCAATAGAGAAAAATCATCCAACGCAGCAGTCATCTCGGCGTCCAATAGCTGGTTTTTTATACAGCATATGTCGTGACTTCAAGAAATGCAACAGGTCGAGCGTGATTCACACACCGGGACGATGATAGAAGATGCGACGCGTCAGTAGATGGGGGGCTAAGCTCATGTGGCTGGGAGTAAATTCACATTTCTAATTGTTTCATAAAAGTGCTGCTTCCTGTATAGTGCTCCTCTATACAAATCTGATGCTAGGGTAACGTGATGTCGGGTGGGAAGAACGTAGCGATGAGTTTTCGCGTGTCACCGCGTTTTAAAACGCTGCTAAACGCTGCAGCGGCAAAGGAACGAAGAAGTCTTACGAACATGCTTGAGACGCTGCTATTTGATTACTGCAAACAGCATGGTCTGGAAGAAATCAAGGTGCCCCCTGAGGGCTCTGCTGAGCAAAGAGAAGGGGCTGCTGAATGAACGAAATGACGAAACGCGTTATTGACCTGCTTACCTATATCGAGCAAGTCGAAAAGCTCAAAAACAAGCCCGCGTTTTCTGTACCGACAGACTACTTCGTCGCTTACGAGCATGAATTGCAGGGGCTGCCGGAGTTGCAGTTCAACCTACAAGCTGACGACGATGACGTATGGCTGAGACTACCTCGATTACAAGAAATTTCTGCCCCTCCGTTGGACGAGCAGCTCAAAGCGTGGGCCACATTGCCCAAAAGCCCCGAGAAAACGCCCGAGCTGAAGGCGGAATGTGTGGTCTACGAAAGTAAGCAAGAAGTTGCGCGCCATCAACTGAAAGACCATCCTGAAATCAAGGAACTGTTTGATTGGTACGTAGAGAACCAATGGGAGCCATGGGCAGCAGCAGAACGGCCTCGTCGCAAATTGATTGCCCGCTACAACCAGTTGTTCTCTTTGCAGCAGGTCATTGCGTCAGAAGGGGCTGAGACACCCATTGAACTGGTATGGGGTATTGGACATGCTTCTTGGAAGAAAGAGGGGTTTGGGGTACCGGTTCGTCATCCGTTGTTAGTGCAATCTTGTGAGGTCACACTCAACGAAAAAACCTTCGACCTGGAAATACGGCCGCGAGACGCAGAGCCTCGTCTGGAGGCGGACTGCTACTCGGAGATGAATGTTCCAGGTGTGCCTGCTCTTGAGGCGTTCTGGAAGAGCACGCTGGCTACAGGCGCAAATCGACCCAACCCGTTTGAGTCCTCAACGTACGAGGGAGTGCTGAAAGCGGCAGTTGGCCATCTGGACCCATCAGGTGTCTACGAGGAGCGTTTATCTGATATGGCTCCGCCGGCACCCGATGAGCATTTAAAGGTAACCAGTACGTGGGTGCTTTTCGGGCGTAAGCGCTCAGGAGACATCTTCATCGAGGATGTACGGCGTCTAAAAAAGAGTGTTGAGGCCGCTCCTTCTTTGCCAAGCGTTATTGAGAACTTTGTTCAGCATGGCGATGACAAAGTCAGAGTGCGACCATCTCAACCGTTTCGTGGCTTGTCGTCGAGTGACAGTCCGGCAGACGCGTTTGAGCTGTACTTTCCCATGCCGTACAACGACGAGCAAGTTTCAATCGTTCAAAAGCTGGCGAATAACGATGGTGTCGTTGTTCAAGGCCCTCCTGGAACCGGCAAAACCCATACGATTGCCAATGTAGTCTCGCACTACCTAGCACAAGGCAAGCGCGTGCTTGTTACGGCCAAGAGTGAGACAGCCCTGGCCGTCCTTCGAGAAAAATTGCCGGAGCGGATTCGGCCACTGAGTGTCGCTCTGTTATCCGACGAGCGAGACGGTATGAAGCAGTTCGAGCATTCTATTCAGACGATAGCTTCGAGCGTGGCTACTCTGAACCCAACGCGCGCTGAAAGTGCAATCGCAGCCGCTGAAGAAAAGCTTAACCAGCTCCACGCTAAGATTTCACGCGTTGACCAATCCGTAGCTGCGTATGCAGAAAAGCATATGCAAACATATTCCTTCCAAGGCCGCGATGTGACGCCCGAGGAGATGGCAAAGCTCGTTGTGGAACAGGCTGAGGAGTATGAATGGTTCGACGATGAACCGCCCGCCTCTACGGATGGCTCGTTGCCTTTTGATGATAGTGATGTAAGCGCCATACGCCAGGCACGGATGAAGGCTGGTAAGGACTTGGTGTACTTAGGCTCGACCTTGCCCGCACCCTCGGCATTTCCTGGCTGGGAAGTCTTACTTGGGCTTCATCGCGACCTCGTAAAGGCCCAAGCTATTGATGCCAGTGTTCTTATTGGAGGCGTGCTGCCTTTAGTAGACGCCCGTATTGATACATTTGAGAAGGCACAAGCGCTCATATCCTTCCTAGATGAGCGGCATGTCCTTAAGCGTAGGCTGACCAATCCTCCGGAATGGGTCAATACGTTGCGCGAACGGATGGCCAACGTGCAATCCGATGACCCAATATGGAAGGCCCTGCAGCAGGTCTGCGTCGAGTTGAAAGTGCTTGAAGAGCTTCGTCGCGAGCTGCTGCCAAAAGCGATAGATTTGCCGGCGGGGGCGGAATCGAATCAAGACTTCAGCGACGCCTTGGTACGTCTTGTCGCGGGCAAGAGCGCATTTGGGATGCCTTTTGGAAAAGGGGAGGCACGTAAGTTTGTCCAGGCTGTCAAGGTACTCGGAGTCGCTCCGGCGTCGGTCGACGATTGGGCAACGGTTAAACGATTAACTACTTGGCGTCAGGATGTTCGTAAGCTGCTGGCACGCTGGAATGCTCTGTCGGCAGAGTTCGGCCTTGAAGCGGCAGGCGCAGACGTTGACGCTGCTTTCCGAGAGGTTGTACGAGCGCAAGTCTTTATTGAGGACACGTATCGGCTCCAAGCTGAGTTCGATGCGTGTCTTTATGGACTCATCACCGAGGTGTTTGGGCGAGACGTTGCTGACGAAGTCGAGGAGAGAGGCGAAAGCTATCTCTTGGAAGTGGGGACCAGCCTTAACGCTCATGTTGACAAGGGACGTCTAGGTTACGCCAGGCTGCGTGTCCACGAACTTTCAAAGAATCTCCAGGGATGCAGTGGTGTCCTTGTCGACCAACTACAGGACTTTATTTCTAACCAAATCGGGGACCCGTCGGCAGATGAACCTAGCTTGGATAAGGCTTGGGGGAGCTTGTATACCGAGCTCGAGCGATTATCGGTCCAGCGCTCATCGCTT
>LNAP01004895.1_pt1 | contig 12125 bp, 12 predicted proteins | sample 602601 | NCBI WGS metagenome assembly LNAP01 (sample SAMN02440304, study PRJNA202911) | soil metagenome | biome: Subtropical and temperate rainforests or woodlands; isolation source: soil samples (1 kg each in a 20% v/v slurry with milli Q water) were... ... | reverse complement strand
CCGGGCAAACCACCTTGAATTCGGCATTGACGCTCTCCCAATGGGTTAATGCCATGGCCGCTCTCAGCGCTTGCATAGTCAAGCGTCGAGTTTCGCCATTGGGGGCTTCGGCCACGAGCGCTGCGCCCCGCGAAGGTGCTCCCACGCCCGGGCCATTTTTAGGACTCCCAGGTCGTCAAAGCGCCTTCCCACTATCTGAAGGCCGATTGGTAAGCCTCCTTTCGTGTACCCGCAATTGATCGACGCTGCGGGCTGTTCAGATAGATTGAAGGGCTGTGTAAATACTCCATCCGACAATCCATCGACCGGTTGATTCGATGCGCAGTAATTCTCTGCCGGAATCGCTGCTATGGGCGCAGTCGGCGACAACATGTAATCGTACGACGCTGTGGCGGCGATCGTAGCAGATCGAATCTGGAACAGCGCATGAAGAATCTTCAACATATCTTCAGCCGTCGCCACGCCGGTCGTGCTAGCCCAGGTGCGGAGGAATGCCGGTACATTCCCACGATCAACTGCAAATGGCTCAAGCTCTATTCGCAACCGAATCCGCAGCAGGTCGTAATAAGCTTCCAGTGCTGATCTGTCGAGCCAGGGCTTGATCGGTTCAACGACTGCGCCGGCTGCTTGTAACGTTCGGCCCGCATCACGCACCGCGCTTTCGATGTCCGGATCGACCGACACGTCAGTTCCGGTCTCCAGCAATATCGCTATTCGCTTTCCTCTTACGAAGGCGGCGTCCTCGCCTAAATCACGCCAGCTAATGGAAACTGGCGGAAGGCTCGTAAAGTCTCGTATATCCGGTTTACTCAAGACTTCCATTAATAGAGCGGCGTCGGCGACTGTGCGCGTCATGGGCCCGGTTACCCGGCCAATATAGGGCGGATCTATGGGTATTCTTCCCAGGCTGGGTTTTAGACCGAAGACTCCGCACCAACTTGCGGGCATGCGAACCGACCCGGCAATATCGGTACCGAGGTGCAAAGCACCGTAGCCCGCCGCAACCGCGGCCCCAGCACCCGAACTGGACCCTCCAGTATTACGGGTGACGTCCCATGGATTCCGCGTTGTGCCATACAGATCGGACCGACCGGAAATAAGCAAACCGAAATCGGGCATTGTGGTGCGGCAGACGAAAACCGCACCTGACTCACGCAACCGCGCGACCGGCGGAGCATCAACTTGCGCTGGCGAGGGTTTGGAGAACCGTGTTCCCACGGGCGAGCAGCGACCTGTTATGGCTAAAATGTCCTTAACGGAAACTGGCACGCCGTCCAGTGGCCCGCACGGCTCGCCCCGTTGCCAGCGTGCCTCAGATTCCCGCGCCATGCGCAGCGTTGATTCTCTGTCATCGTCGAACGTGGCATTGAGGTGCGGTTCCCAAGTGGCGATATGCTCAAGCACCGCCGTCGCGACTTCGACGGGAGAGAGCTTCCGTGTTTGATACATCGGAAGGATCTGCGTCGCATTGAGATTGTGAAGCTCAGTCATAAAATAGCTGCCTTTTGAAACGGGTAGTTGTTTAACTTTGAAAGCCGATGGCTGTGTCATCGCATAACAAACGGACTCAATGGGGCGCCTTTGGCGTATGAAATCCAAGTGCTCTTGGTTTCCAGGAACGCCTTAATTGACTCCATCCCACTTTCCCTTCCGATGCCCGAATGCTTCATGCCCCCGAAAGGCATCATGTAACTGATAGCACGGTAGGTATTGACCCAGACACTACCAGCCTTAATTGCGGACGATACCCGCATCGCACGGCCGATGTCTTGGGTCCATATTCCAGCGGCTAACCCGTAAATTGTGTCATTAGCCAGCGTTATGGCCTCTTCTTCATCTTCGAATCCGATAATTGAGAGGACCGGCCCGAACACTTCCTCTCGGGCGATACGCATGGAAGGGACGACGTCAGTGAAAATCGTCGGTTCCACAAACTGTCCGCCCGGAAGAACTGATCCTACAGCAGGGCCGCCCCCAAGGATGCAATGCGCCCCTTCAGCTTTGGCGATCTCTATATAATCTAGAATTTTCTTGTATTGCAAGGGTGTCGTGACGGGTCCGATGTTGGTCTCTGGGGACATTGGGTCGCCCTTGCGAGCTGTCTTTCCCAACGCGATAAGCCGTCCGGTGAGCTCGGCCTTTATAGCGTTCTGGACCAAGAGACGTGACCCGGCGATGCAGGTCTGTCCCGTCGCCGCAAATATCCCCGAAATAACACCAGCCGCCGCTTGATCCAAGTCGCAGTCACTGAAGACTATATTGGGAGATTTACCACCCAACTCGAGCGATACCCTTTTCATGCTTTTAGCGGCCTGCGCGTAGATCAGCGCGCCTGTCGCGTCAGATCCCGTGAACGTAATTTTGGCCACGTCAGGGTGGTCCACTAAAGCGGCGCCGACTTCCGCCCCGTAACCCGCCACGACGTTAAACACGCCATCGGGGAAGCCGGCTTCCTTTGTCAGTTCTGCGAAAACCAGCGTGGAAACCGAAGCGTACTCCGACGGCTTGACAACCACGGCGCAGCCAGCAGCAATAGCCGCAGCGCACTTCCAAGCGATAAATAAAAGCGGGGAGTTCCATGCGGTCAACGCGCCCACTACGCCTACCGGCTCCGATCTGGTGAATGCAAACACATCCGGCTTATCGATCGGCATAACGGCACCTTCAACTTTGTCTGCCAAGCCCCCGTAGTAGCGCCACCACTCTGGGTGGTAATTCAGCTGACCGCGCATTTCCGCCAGTAGCTTGCCGTTGTCCCGGACCTCCAGCTGTGCAAGGCGCTCTGCGTTCGCTTCTACCAGATCCGCTAGCCGCAGCATCAATTTGCCTCGCTGTGTCGCGGTCATCGTCACCCACGGACCCTCGCGCATCGCCCTAGAGGCAGCCTGCACGGCCAGGTCAACGTCTTTCACGCAACCTCGGGGAATTCTGGCCCAGGGTTGTCCAAGATACGGGTCAATACTGTCGATCCATTTACCTCCTACCGGCTCAACGTATTTTCCGTCTATAAAGTGGTTATGGGTTTCCATCTTGATTTACTCCAAAAAGCAGACATTCAGTTCCAAAATTTTTAAGCCGCCTTTGGCGAAGTTGGCTCGCTGGCGATAAGCCCTGTCCAGGCAGAGCTCCGCCACCGGCATCTTGAGCCGATGGTTCTCGTCTTCACGCAACCTCAAGTGGTAGCGACCTGGCTCGTCCCCAAGCCCGCGTACTGCCTCTTTCAGCTGTAGTACGTCTCCCAGAATCCCCAGATACGGACCAAGTCCGCTACCCGCGTCTCACATCACAACGACGTTACAAGCGCGTGAACCTTTTGAAAGAAGATGCTTTTTTCATCGCGCAGCGCGTCCAACTCGTCAAAATGGTCCGCATCTGGCACAACATACCGGTCGAAGCTGCGTTTTGAAGTAGAAAACGCTTGAACGTACTCGTCTGCTTGCCGGTGGAATTCCTCAGTTTCTCTGCCGCCGCAGACGACTATTTGCGGCGCATCCGTCGCGGGGACGTGAAGCATCGGACTTTGCATACGCGCTTCCTCCGCGGTCATTCGTACGGCATCGTTGATCGACGTGGAGCGAAGAGGTTCAAGCTCAAACAATCCGGATATCGGCACGCCGCCCTTGATCATATCGTGAGGTAACCCAGCGCCAAAAGTCGGCCAATGCGTTGCCATTAGCAATGCTGTTATATGGCCGCCAGCAGAGTGCCCCATCACATAAAGCCTATCACGTGACGCACCTATTTCCTCTAGTGTTCGCCAAATCCATGATAACGACTGGCGGGCCTGCGACACGATTCCCGAAATGGAACCGGCTGGGCATAGGTCATAATTGACGAGTGCTACTGACACCCCGCTTTTCAGGAACGGTTCGGCTAGAAAGCTATAAACAGATTTATCACCCCGCTGCCAATAGCCACCGTGAAAGTAAACTATGGTAGGTGCATTTTTGACGGGTGCCGGAAAAAAATCTAAACGCTCACGCGCTCCTTGCCCATATGCCAAGTCCAGGCCGCAATTGACCCTTTCTCTTAAAGCTGCGCTCTGCCGTATCCAGCGCGGGACTATATCGGTTTCGTAGTCGGGTCGAGCAAGACGCAAGTTATACTGCAGTTCTAATTCGTCGGCGGTATATTTTTGAATGATTCCCATCAGACTACCTCTATAGAAAACAACTTATTAACTCTCAACCGCTGCAACGCTACCGGGCAGTTCTCGATAGACTTTCGAAACAATGTGCCAGCCGCTAGGGTCCGCGACTAGAGTAAGATAATCGACGTAATACTTTGGCTGCACTGCTGAATACACTTTAGCCAACGCAGTTGCAGGCCCGGACTGATCTATAGTTAAAATCTTGCCGTAAAGCGGTTCACCGTTTGCCTTCGGAGATCGCCTGGTGCGCAGTACGTCAAGATAATTGTTAAGCGGAATCGATTGCGTTTCAGCGTCGGTTGGACAGAAAAGCGTGCACTGCGGATGAAACAATCGCTGTGCAGCACTAGCATCACCCTCGTGCAAAATCCTAAAGTATTCGCTTAGGATCGTAATAATTGAGTTCTTATCGGGCATATGTAATAGATCAAAGAGTCAGCAGATGCGGTAACTGCGCCGAAACGGTAAAGACTACCTTTTGAAGGGACGAGAATCGCGAGGTAAACGCTCCGCCGCAGACTATATGAATTGCTATAAAAAGTAGTGCGACGAGCCGTAGCGCGAATGAATTACGTAAGCTGGCACCCAGTTTCCTCTACTGATCGGTATGCCTGTCCAAACGTAACTATTTCAGCGTAATCGTTCTTGTCAGCCATCTCGGAGGGATTCTTACCTTTGAGCAAGTAATAGTTCTTTATGACTTGGTGGTCATCTGCACGAACTCGTTCTCTGCCGGTCAACCCATCGTATTCCATGCCTTCGAGAGTCTTGATCACCTTGCCAGCATCTATACTATTGGCTTTTACTATCGCGTCTAATACTATCTTGGTGCATTGATATGAACCAGCCAAACTATAATTGGGATCCATATCGAGCTTTGCGTTGACCAACTTGACGAATTCTTTATTAGTGGCGGTATCAATTCCATGCCAATACTGAGCACCGAAGTAGACTCCGTCACAAACGTCTGCGCCCAATGCTTGAAACTGCTCCAAACCTGAGGCCCACGCGAGCAGAATTGTGGTTTTGCTCTTCATGCCGAAGCTCGCGGCCTGCCTGATCACATCGCTCGACGGTGCGCCAAAACCTAAAACCAAAAGAACGTCGGGCCGTGCCGCCATCGCGTTTGTGAGATGGCCGCTGTACTCCTTCTCGGCCATAGCATGGTAGCTGTTCCCCACATGCTCAATCCCGGTGTCTTGGAAAACAGCCTTCGCTGCGGAAAGCATGCCTTCACCGAAGATAAATCTAGGCGTAATGGTGTACCACCTTTTGGCGTGCGGCATTTTTTCCAGCAGCGGACGAACTGTCCTATTGATAGCGCCGTAGCTAGGCATTGGCCAACGGAAGGTGCCGCGGTTACACTCTGTTCCAGTGACTTCATCTGAACCTGAAAGTACGAACTGTAAACTATTTGAGTTCGTTATTTCCTTACCTGCCGCAAGCACATCCGGTGTCAGGATACCGCCCACAAAAAAGTGCGTTCCGTTACGGATTTCCTCTTGTGTTTTGCGCAGGGCAGTCGCCGGCTTGCCTTCCGTATCTACCACGGTGTAAATGATGCCTTTGCCCAAAACTTTACCGTATGTATCAATGGCAAGCCGCATTCCTATATCGGCAAATAGGCCGTTAGTAGCAAACGGGCCCGACATAGGATTCGCCGATGCCATGCGCAGAACATCAGACTGCGCAAACGCATAGCGAGTGGCCAACGTACTAGACCCCGCTGTGGCGGCAAGTTTGAGAAACTCCCTTCGGTTAAACATTGTTCGATCTCCTCAAGTGACTGGGATATGAAAAATTAATAGGGCTGGAAGTAGCCGCCGACTTCATCACGCTTTAAATCGTGAGGGAGCTATGTTGTGAATAGCCTTCGGACTATCCGACGCCTAGATAACGGTCCTTCACTTCAGCGTTTGCAATGAAGTCGGCGTTATTTCCCGTGTACACGACACGGCCTTGCTCTATGATGTAGTGGCGATCCGCCAGCTGCGTGCAAACTTCTAGGTTCTGCTCAACTAAAATGATCGACATTCCGCTCTGCTGTACGAGTTTAAGTTGGGCGACAATTTCATCTACGATGACAGGGGCTAGCCCCTCGACTGGCTCATCTAGCATTAACAGCTTCGGATGCGTCATCAGAGCTCGCCCGATCGCCAACATCTGTTGTTCTCCACCCGAAAGCTGACCCCCTCCGTTCTTCCGGCGCTCCTTCAGGCGCGGGAAAATTTGATAAATATCATCCAGTTGCCATAAGGAATCTCGCTTTGCCGCCATAGTCAGATTCTCTTCGACGGAGAGAAGTTTAAATACGCCACGATGCTCGGGAACTAGACATACGCCTCGCCTCGCCACGAGATAGGCGGGCCTACCTACTAGGTCTTCATTCTGGAACACCACCCTACCAGCGGAAGCTTTTATCGCTCCTCCAATAGTTTTGAGAGTTGTACTTTTTCCGGCACCGTTCCGCCCTAAAAGCGTGATCACTTCACCTTTCTGGACATCAAGCGATACACCTTGAAGGACATGGCTCTTGCCATAATGGCTGTGGATCTGGTCGACATGGAGAATCATGCGCGTCCTCCAGTTATCATGCTGCCTAAGTAGGCACGACGCACTCGCTCATCATGGCGAACCTCGTCGGGCTCTCCTTCCACTAGTATTCGGCCCTGCTGCATGACAGTGATCTTGTCGGAAATATCCATCACGATGTCCATATTGTGTTCTATCAGAAGGACTGTATAGTCAGTTCGGAGGTCACGAATTAGCCTTTTCATTTCGGCAATGTCGTCAATACCCATTCCAGAGGTTGGTTCATCGAGAAGGATTACTTTTGGACGCCCCGCCATCGCCATACCCACCTCCAAACGCCGCTGCTGGCCGTGCGATAGCTCGCCGACTTGGCGCTGAGACACGGCTTCCAAATTTAACCGCCTGATAAGGGTGTCCGCCTGTGCGCTCGGAGCGGCGAACGACTCAACGTCCCGCCACGCAAGAAGCGCTTGGAGTGGGTTGCGACCCTGCGCCGCGATCCGCAAGTTCTCCCATACCGTTAAGCTCGTAAAAAGGCTAGTCACTTGAAACGAACGCGCCAACCCCTTAAGAACTCTTTTGTAGTCCGGCAGGTTCGTAATGTTCTCGCCGGATACATTTATCGTACCTTCCGTTATCGGAACTGTCCCGGTGAGCGTATGGAAGAGCGTTGTCTTACCTGCCCCGTTGGGCCCGATAACTGAATGTATAACGCCAGGCATCACATCGAGAGTGACGTCATTGACGGCAGCAAATTTGCCGTATCGTTTCGTTAAATTCGTCGCCCGTAGAATGGGTTCAGTCACGGGGCACCTCCCTTCCGGGCCCAACTTCACCCGATATATTCTGTTGGGGGAGCTTTACACGCGATAACAACGAATGGATCATGCCGTAAATTCCCTTGTGCATGTATAAGCTGACAGCTATCAAAAGAAACCCCAACAACATTAGCCACCGAGGCCATAATGCCGAGAGCCAATGGCTGGATAGCACATAAAATGCGGCGCCAAGCACTGATGCGTACAGATTTCCCGCGCCACCTAATACAGTCATAATAAGAATCGACTCACTGGCATGGAGATCAATGTTCGCCAATGCCACCATGCCGGCCATGACGGCATGCAACCCTCCCGCCAATCCGGTTATAGCCCCTGAGATTACGAAAGCAGCCAGCTTAAACAACCCTATGTCATAGCCCACGGCTGAGGCCCGCTCCTCGTTATCGCGAATTGCTAACAACGTTCGGCCAAAGACCGAATCGACGATGCGTCGCAGCCCCCAGAAGATCACGACGAAAACCACCGCTACAAAACTGTAGTACTGCCAGGGCGTAGCCGTAGGAAAGATGGTGATATCGAACATCGTCACATCCGCTCGCGGAATGTTCAATAAGCCATCGTCACCACCCGTGACGTCTTTCAACGAGTATGCGAGAAAGTAGAACATCTGTGCAAAAGCGAACGTAAGCATCACGAAATACGTGCCTCGACGCCGGATAGAAAACCAGCCCACGACGAGCGCCGTTACCGCCCCAATCGCACTAGCGAGAACGAGTGAACTCAGTAGCGAGACGTCTAGATGTATGAGGGACAAACCGCCAATGTAACTGCCTACGCCGAGAAAGATGCCCTGACCGAAGGACAGCAATCCCGCATATCCAAGTAGCAAATTGCATCCCAGGGCGGCTAAAGAAAAGATCAATATTTCTGTTGCGAGCGTTCCCGAGTCTAACGTTACGGGGAGAACCAGAACTGTGGAAATAGCCAGTAGTAGTGAGTGATTTTGTAGCAAACGCTTCATGTGTTTCCCTTTATCCCGCACGCCCAAACAACCCGTGGGGCCGGAGCAGAAGTACGGCAGCCATAGAGACAAAAATCATCAGTTGTGCGCCTTCCGACCATATTGTGCTCATCGTCGTCTGCACAATTCCAACGAGGAGCCCTCCGGCCAAAGCGCCAAAAAAGCTACCGAGGCCCCCAATTACCACAACGACAAACGCAATCCCTAAAGCTTCGATTCCCATAAACGGGTCCACTCCCCTAATAGGAGCAGCTAGCGCACCGGCCAAGCCAGCCGTGGCTGCGCCGAGCGCAAACACCAGCCCGAAAATACGGTTTATATTCAATCCGAGTAGCGACACCATTTCAGTAGACTCGCTGCCCGCGCGCACAATTGCACCTAGTCTTGTACCTTCGAGTACCCACCACAACAGGAGAGCGATGACTGTCGTGAAGGCGATAACGAATAAGCGATATTTTGGATAAATAAAATTCCCGATCGAGACTACGCCCTGCAGCATATCGGGCGGCGTTATGTGGCTGCCAACCGGGCCCCAAAAGGAAATCACCGCCTCTTGTACGACCAAAGCGAGACCGACGGTGAAGAGAATATGAAAGTGGTGCGGCAGGGAGTACACCCGACGCAATATGGAGCTCTCGATGGCCCAAGCTACCAAGCCAACTGTTAAAGGGCCCAACATCAAAGCCCACCAAAAGCTTAATCCGATGCTATTCAGCTGGAAGCAAAAATAGGCACCCAAGACGAAGAATGACCCATGAGCAAAGTTGACGAACCTTAACAGTCCAAATACTATGCTCAACCCTACCGCCATCAGGAAGTAAAGCATGCCGATACCAATCCCATTGGCAATTTGAAGCAAGTAAATATTCATGAATACCGTTCTTGTAAAAGGATGAGCCGGCCCACACCGGCGCATCGTCTTCGACTGGCGCGTGTATGCAGTACCGAGCAGCAGGTTTCAGTCGACGTATAACTCGACGACCATAATTCCACGAATATGAAAGTTTTGCAACGACTTTTCATATTATGCTGAGCAAAATTACCTTGTATAAAAGGCGATATAACGAGACAATGGTAGAAATTACTGACGGTTTGCTGTAGGTTATGGCTGTTTTGGCTGTCTTCTTGGGGAAAACACTAATCTGCATGAGTTTCAATATTATGGGATCATGCGAATAGAGGCGGAGTAACACTATCCATGCAAAAAACGAATCAAACTCTTGCGGCAATCGATCACTTGATCGGTTCGGCCATCCGTGCGCGGCGGCTGGAGATGGGGCTTTCTCTGAAGGATGTGGGTTCTTCGACGGGTCTATCGATTGGACTTCTCAGTCAAATTGAACGCGGCCTCTCCTCGCCGTCGGTTCGGTCACTTAACTTGGTAGCCAACGCCCTGAACGTTTCACCCGCATGGATCTTCGATTCCGTCGACGTCGAACTGGAGCAGTCAGATATCGTTGTGCGGAAAGACCAGCGATGGACAGTGAATTACGCTGAAGGAATTACGAAACAAGTATTAACTCGTCAAGGGACCGAAGGTCTTGAATTACTGTTGGTGGTTATGGAGCCACACGCATCATCGGGTGCCGACTTTTATTCACACGAGGGGCTGGAAGCAGGGCTGGTTATGCTTGGTTCGTTGTTACTGTTCGTGGACAGTGAAGTTTTCCGTTTGAAAGAAGGGGACTCGTTTAAGTTTAGGAGCACCATACCGCATCGTTTCGAGAATCCAGGCGAGAAGGAATCCCAAGTATTATGGGCTCTCACCACCCCCTCATACGTCTAAAACGGTGCGCCTCTCCTTACGCGGATCGTAAAGCGGTCTAGGGAGCCACCTGCATCGAGTGCCCCGGCATGGATGGCCCGGCGTATCGCAGCGAACTCCCGATGTTGGTGGCGCAATAGTGCACAATCGCCTAAAGCGTGCTCACCGTTGTCTACGTCGAACAGCTCGGGGTATCCGGGCTCTCATGAACTCAACTTCTCGAACCGTCCAGTGTGGGGCCCGCATGCCGGGTGATGTGGGAGGCGCGCAGCCACAATAATCGGGCGCTGCCCCGATTTAGTTGTGATTCGTACTGTGGATTTGGTGGCTCTTTCCGGAAAACGGGGATAGGCACCGGTACAAGGCCTATGAGCACCGGTTGTTGCGCCAGGTGCGGTGCTTGACGCATTGGCGTTAGGGCTATTTATGCGCTATCCGGTCGTACGTATTAGGAATATCGATCGTAAACGTTCCGCGATCCATCTAGCCCCTTGGCAGACGGAGGGCCCATGGCCGATCACTACAACTTAGCAACATTTGACTTAATATCCATACGTCTAGTTGTTGGCTGCATACAGCATGGCAGCTTGAGTGCCGCCGCTCGACACGCCCACTTGGCTGTGACTGCAGCCAGCCGACGCATTCGCGACTTAGAGAACGCGGTGGGCGAGCCTCTATTCGTGCGCCATAGCCGAGGCTTACTGCCCACGCCTGCGGGACGTGTACTTATGCGCCACGCAGTGAACCTTCTTCAATCCCTGGAGCAGCTCAATTCGGAGCTATCCGACTTGCGCCAAGGAGTAGCAACACATGTTCGGCTATCTGCCAGTACAGCTGCAATCAACCAGTTTCTGCCTCCACTACTCGCAGAGTATGCCCAGCGGGCTCGACATGTAAGAGTCGATTTAGAAGAGCAAGTTTCGCGCGGTGTTACGACCGCACTTCGCGAACGACGGTCTGATGTAGGAATATTTATAGAGGGCCCTGAAACGCATGGATTAGAGTGCCGTTTTTTTGGTCAAGATGAAATTGGTCTCGTTCTACCTCCGAGGCATAGCTTGCTCGGTCGTGCACCCCTCTTTTTTTTTGAGGCTTTGGATGAAGATTGGGTCAAGTTAGCTGCTGCGGATGCTTGTACATTTCTTCCTTTTTCATCGCCAACACCAAAGGGTACCCATTCGCCCAAGGCCAAGCTCATCACCGCGCGTCGAGCTATGCTGCGTGCCGCGCGCGTATCGAGATCTTCAATGGCGGCCTGCGGGTACTTCAGACGGTCTTGCTTGAGTAAGCGCACCTGCCTGCGATCGCTGCGGCAATGGACCTCGCGATCGATCAGGAGCGCCAGGCGTTCCTCGAAGCTCATGGTGGCCATGGCCGGCTGAATTAATTGTTCCTCAAGTCCGGCCGTCAAGTGCTCGGAAAGATAGACAAATCTGTGTTGGAAGCCGCAGCCGTGCTGGGCGCGACCCCCGTACGCAGCTTCATCCGCGTCGTGCTTCCTCTGTCTGTTCAAGGCATTGCATCAGGTTCTGTCATTGTGTTTTGCCTTTGCATCGGGGCGTACATCACCCCCATTTGGCTGGGGCGCGGCCATGTCACCGTCATGTCCATTTCGATTTATGAACAAATGGTGGTCATGGTTGATTGGCCCTTGGGCTCAGCCGCCTCGATGAATCTTACGCTTGTCACGCTTTTGGTGCTATTGATCTACGGCCTTGCAATACGGAGGCATGCGAAACGATGAAAACCAATGAAAAAGTATTGAGCATATACGTAGGGGTCGTCCTGGCATTTTTAGCCTTGCCGATCGCGGTCGTCATTCCCGCAGCCTTCAGTAATGATTCAACACTCAGCTTCCCGCCCAAGGGGTTTTCACTC
>LNAP01007165.1_pt1 | contig 12127 bp, 9 predicted proteins | sample 602601 | NCBI WGS metagenome assembly LNAP01 (sample SAMN02440304, study PRJNA202911) | soil metagenome | biome: Subtropical and temperate rainforests or woodlands; isolation source: soil samples (1 kg each in a 20% v/v slurry with milli Q water) were... ... | reverse complement strand
ATTCATCTATCTGGGCGACCACGTCCGGGTTCGCCTGGAAGTCTGCGGCAAGACCGACTTCTTCGTGAAACAACCGATTGCCGAGCTCGATCCCGCGCTCGCTGTCGGCGACGTGGTACCGCTTGGCTGGCAGGTCGAACACGTTCGCGCGCTCGACCCACTTTTAGAGGCGCATTGATCGCCCCGGCTACACCAACACCAACCCTGCACGTGGAGAGAACAATAAATGTTGAGATCCCTGAAATTCACCGCCCTGGTCGTGGGCATGATGGGTGCGGCACACGCGATGGCGGCGGGCCCGGACCTGACCGTGGTGTCCTTTGGCGGGGCGAACAAGGCGGCGCAGGTCAAAGCCTTCTACGCACCGTGGGAAGCGGCGGGCAACGGCAAGATCGTGGCGGGCGAGTACAACGGCGAGATGGCCAAGGTCAAAGCCATGGTCGACACCAAGAGCGTGTCCTGGGACCTGGTGGAAGTTGAATCGCCGGAACTGTCCCGTGGTTGCGATGAAGACATGTTCGAGCAACTCGACCCTGCGCTGTTTGGCAAGTCCGAAGACTACGTCAAGGGCGCTATCCAGCCGTGCGGCGTGGGCTTCTTCGTGTGGTCGACCGTGTTGGCCTACAACGCTGACAAGCTGGCATCCGCACCGACCAGTTGGGTCGATTTCTGGGACACCAAGAAATTCCCGGGCAAGCGCGGCTTGCGTAAAGGCGCCAAGTACACCCTGGAATTCGCACTGATGGCTGACGGCGTTGCGCCGAAAGACGTTTACAAAGTGCTGGCCGGCAAGGACGGTCAGGACCGTGCGTTCAAGAAACTCGATGAGCTCAAACCAAGCATTCAGTGGTGGGAAGCCGGCGCTCAACCGCCGCAATACCTCGCCTCCGGTGACGTGGTCATGAGCTCGGCCTACAACGGCCGAATCGCGGCGGTACAGAAAGAAAGCAACCTGAAAGTGGTGTGGAACGGCGGTATCTACGACTTCGACGCGTGGGCGATTCCAAAAGGTCTGGACAAGACCCGTGCTGAAGCGGCGAAGAAATTCATCGCCTTCACCGTGCAACCGCAGCAACAGAAGACCTACTCGGAAAACATCGCTTACGGCCCGGCCAACACCAAATGGCCAAGGATGTCCTGAAAGACATGCCGACCACCCCGGAAAACATCGCCAACCAGGTGCAGATCGACGTCAGCTTCTGGGCTGACAACGGCGAGCAACTGGAACAGCGCTTCAATTCCTGGGCTGCCAAGTAAGACCACCCCGTGGGCTTACCCACTCCTGTAGGAGCGAGGCTTGCCCGCGAAGACGTCAGCACATTCAACATCAATGTTGACTGACACGTCGCCTTCGCGGGCAAGCCTCGCTCCTACAGGGGTGATGTGTAGTTATCAAGAACAGAGGTGGCCTTGCGGTCACGGAATGCCGCCTCTGTAACGATCAAAGATTTCCGGAGTACGCCATGGCTATCGCCGTTCCCGTGAACGCGGGCACTGACCCCACCTTGAAGCAGCGGCTCAAGCACGCCGAGCGGATCAACCGCTGGAAAGCTCAAGCCTTGATCGCGCCGTTGGTGCTGTTTCTGTTGCTGGTGTTCCTGGTGCCGATCGTGGCGCTGCTCTACAAAAGCGTCGGCAACCCCGAAGTGGTCGGCGCCATGCCGCGCACCGTGGCAGCCATCGCCAGTTGGGATGGCCGCGGCCTGCCGGCAGAGCCTGTGTACAAGGCCGCCAGCGAAGACCTCGCCGAAGCCCGCAAGAGTCAGACCTTGGGTGACTTGTCCAAGCGCTTGAACATGGAGTTGGCTGGCTACCGCAGCCTGCTGACCAAAACCGCACGCGCCTTGCCGTTCGCCACCGAGCCGACTTCCTATAAGGAAGCGCTCGAAGCGCTGGACGAGCGTTGGGGCGATCCGGCCTATTGGCAGGTCGTGCGCCGCAATACCAGTAATGTGACGCCTTATTACCTGCTGGCCGCTGTCGATCATCGTATCGACGACCTCGGTGAGCTGGCCCCGGCCACCCCCGATCAGGCGATCTACCTCGATATCTTTGCCCGGACCTTCTGGATGGGCCTGATCATCACCGTGATCTGCCTGGTGCTGGCCTACCCACTGGCCTACCTGCTGGCGAACCTGCCATCGCGGCAAAGCAACCTGTTGATGATTCTGGTGCTGTTGCCGTTCTGGACCTCGATTCTGGTGCGGGTCGCTGCGTGGATCGTGTTGCTACAGTCGGGCGGTTTGATCAACAGCGGGCTGATGGCCATGGGCATTATCGATAAGCCGCTGGAGCTGGTGTTCAACCGCACCGGGGTTTACATCTCGATGGTGCACATCCTGCTGCCATTCATGATTCTGCCGATCTACAGCGTAATGAAAGGCATCTCGCCGACTTACATGCGCGCCGCGATTTCCCTCGGCTGCCACCCGTTCGCCAGTTTCTGGCGGGTGTATTTCCCGCAAACCTATGCCGGTGTCGGCGCCGGTTGCCTATTGGTGTTCATCCTCGCCATCGGCTACTACATCACCCCGGCGTTGCTGGGCAGCCCGAACGATCAGATGGTCAGTTATTTCGTCGCCTTCTACACCAACACCAGCATCAACTGGGGCATGGCGACCGCGCTCGGTGGGCTGTTGCTGCTGGCGACCGTGGTGCTTTATCTGATTTACAGCCGGCTGGTGGGCGCCAGTCGCCTGCGCCTGAGCTAAGGGGAGAATGAAATGCTGAGTCCTCGAACGGGTGTGGTTCTACAGCTTGCGGATTCTCTGCGGCTTGATTCTGTTGTTCCTGATCCTGCCGGTGCTGGTGATCATTCCGCTGTCGTTCAACTCGGGGAGTTTTCTGGTCTATCCGCTGCAAGGCTTCTCACTGCACTGGTATCAGGACTTCTTTGCTTCGGCGGAATGGATGCGTTCGTTGAAGAACAGCATGATTGTGGCTCCGGCGGCGACCGTGCTGGCGATGATCTTCGGTACGCTGGCAGCGATCGGCCTGACCCGGGGCGATTTCCCGGGCAAACCGCTGGTGATGGCGCTGGTGATTTCGCCGATGGTGGTGCCGGTAGTGATCATTGGTGTGGCCAGTTACCTGACCTTTGCCCCACTGGGATTTGGCAACAGCTATATCTCGCTGATCGTCGTGCACGCCGTCTTGGGTGTGCCGTTTGTGATCATCACGGTATCGGCGACGTTGCAGGGGTTTAACCAGAACCTGGTGCGGGCCGCTGCAAGCCTTGGGGCTTCGCCGCTGACTGCGTTCCGGCGGGTGACCTTGCCGTTGATTGCGCCGGGCGTGATTTCCGGTGCGCTGTTTGCCTTCGCCACCTCATTCGATGAAGTGGTGGTGACGCTGTTCCTTGCCGGTCCCGAACAAGCGACCTTGCCTCGGCAGATGTTCAGCGGTATCCGCGAAAACCTCAGCCCGACGATTGCCGCTGCCGCGACGCTGCTGATTGCGTTCTCGGTGGTCCTGTTGCTGACGCTGGAGTGGCTGCGAGGGCGCAGCGAAAAACTTCGCACCGCGCAGGTCTGAAATTACACACAGCTGAAAATGTGGGAGCGGGCTTGCCCGCGAAGGCGGTGGAACATTCGACATACACGTCGGCTGACACTCCGCCTTCGCGAGCAAGCCCGCTCCCACAGTTGATCTGTGTGGTTTTCAGGATCGGCGGTCATTCACCAACTTAATAGCAGACAACCCCCAATCCCCAGCTACTATTGTGCCCAGCTCCCCTATCTATAAGAGGTTGCGCACATGAGTCTTTCCTCTTTCAAAATCGCTCACAAACTGATCACTGGCGCAGGTGCCATCGAGCAACTGGCGGCTGAGCTCACACGTCTGGACATCGATAACCCGCTGATCGTTACCGACGACGCACTGGTCAAGTCCGGCACGGTAGCGCTGGCGCTGGCGCAGCTGGGCGAGCGCAGTTACGAGATTTTCGACCGGGTGCTGCCGGATCCGGAAATCGCCATCGTCGAAGATTGCATGCGGGTTTACCGTGAAGGCGGGCATGACGGGCTGATCGGCCTCGGTGGCGGCAGTGCCATCGACATCGCCAAGAGTGTTGCAGCCTATGCCGGTTACCACGGCGCCCTGGAGGACTTGTTCGGCGTCGATCAGGTGCCGCGCAAAGGCCCGCCGCTGATTGCTATCCCGACCACTGCCGGCACCGGTTCGGAAGTGACCAACGTGGCCATCCTCTCCGACAAGATCGCGCAACTGAAGAAAGGTATTGTCAGCGATTACCTGTTGCCGGACGTGGCACTGATCAGCCCGCAAATGACCTTGACCTGCCCGCGCAGTGTCACCGCTGCCAGTGGCGTCGATGCGCTGGTGCACGCCATCGAGTCCTACCTGTCGCTCAATGCCTCGCCGATCACCGATGCCCTGGCCATTGGCGCGATCAAACTGATTACCAAAGCACTGCCCAAGGCCTACGCCAATCCATCCCATCTGCAAGCCCGCGAAGACATGGCCACCGCCAGCCTGATGGCCGGCATGGCGTTCGGCAATGCCGGGGTCGGCGCGGTGCATGCGTTGGCGTATCCACTGGGCGGGCGTTTCAACATTGCCCATGGCGTCAGCAATGCCTTGCTGCTGCCGTACGTCATGACCTGGAACAAGATGGCTTGCGTGGAGCGCATGCAGGATATTGCCGAGGCCATGGGGGTGAAGACCGCTCATCTGAGCGCCAACGAAGCGGCGGACAAAGCCGTGGAGGCGATGACCGAGCTGTGTGCAGCGGTAGAAATCCCGCTGGGCCTGCGCAGTTTCGGGGTGCCCGAGGATGCGATCCCGGCCATGGCGGTGGAAGCCGCCGGGATTGAGCGCCTGATGCGTAACAATCCGCGCAAGTTGAGTACCGTCGATATCGAGAAGATCTACCGAGCGGCCTATTAGTACCCAATCATCGCAGCACGGTGCGCGCGTCAAAGCATGAGGTATACAATGCGCGCCATCGTGATTCTGCTCAAAAAAGGTGCGTCATGCAGCCCTTCGTCATTGCTCCGTCGATTCTCTCCGCCGACTTCGCCCGCCTGGGCGAGGAAGTGGACAACGTCCTGGCCGCCGGCGCCGACTTCGTGCACTTCGATGTCATGGACAATCATTACGTGCCCAACCTGACCATCGGCCCGATGGTGTGTGCCGCGCTGCGCAAGTACGGCGTGACCGCGCCGATCGATGCCCACTTGATGGTCAGCCCGGTGGACCGCATCGTCGGTGACTTCATCGAAGCCGGTGCGACCTACATTACTTTCCACCCGGAAGCCACGCAGCACGTCGACCGTTCCCTGCAACTGATCCGCGAGGGCGGTTGCAAGGCGGGCCTGGTGTTCAACCCGGCGACCCCGCTGGACGTGCTCAAGTACGTGATGGACAAGGTCGACATGGTGTTGCTGATGAGCGTCAACCCGGGCTTCGGCGGGCAGAAGTTCATTCCCGGCACCCTCGACAAGCTGCGTGAGGCGCGGGCGCTGATCGATGCCTCCGGTCGTGACATCCGCCTGGAAATCGACGGTGGGGTGAACGTGAACAACATTCGCGAAATCGCTGCTGCTGGCGCCGACACCTTCGTGGCCGGTTCGGCGATCTTCAATGCGCCGAACTATCAGGAAGTGATTGAAAAAATGCGCTCCGAACTGGCGCTGGCTCGCCCATGAGTGGTTTTGAGCAGCTGTTCCCCGGGCGTCTGCCGCGGCTGGTGATGTTCGATCTGGATGGCACGCTGGTCGATTCGGTCCCCGACCTCGCGGCGGCCGTGGATAACATGCTGCTCAAACTCGGGCGTCAACCTGCCGGTATCGAACCGGTACGGGAGTGGGTCGGCAACGGCGTGCACATGCTGGTGCGCCGGGCCTTGGCCAACCACATCGACGCCGAGGGTGTCGATGAGGTCGAGGCCGAGCATGCCCTGGAATTGTTCAACGGCTTTTATGAAGATGGTCACGAACTGACGGTGGTTTACCCCGGCGTGCGTGACACCCTCAAGTGGCTGAACAAACAAGGCGTCGAAATGGCGCTGATCACCAACAAGCCGGAACGCTTCGTCGCGCCGCTGCTGGATCAGATGAAGATCGGCCGTTACTTCAAATGGATCATCGGTGGCGACACTCTACCGAATAAGAAACCCGACCCGGCCGCGCTGTTTTTCGTGATGAAAATGGCCAACATTCCAGCGTCCCAATCGTTGTTCGTCGGCGACTCGCGCAGCGACGTGCTGGCGGCGAAAGCGGCGGGGGTCAAATGCGTAGCCCTCAGTTACGGCTATAACCACGGTCGGCCAATCGCCGAAGAATCGCCGGCGCTGGTGATCGATGATCTGCGCAAACTAATTCCCGGTTGCCTGGATCCGGCCGCTGAGATAACGTTGCCCGACGCTGTTCAATCCCCTCCTGGAAACGCCATCGTGGTGGTCACTCGCAAACTCTGGATGAAAGTCATCAAGGCCCTGGCCCGCTGGCGTTGGCGCGCCTGACTTGTTCCTGGCCGGCGTACCGGCGCGTTTGCACACCTGACCGTTAGACCCTCAAGCCACGAGGCACCTCATGATCCGCGAAGAATTCCTGCGTTTGGCCGCTGCCGGCTACAACCGCATCCCGCTTGCCTGCGAAACCCTGGCCGACTTCGACACGCCGTTGTCGATCTACCTGAAACTGGCCGACGAGCCCAATTCCTACCTGCTGGAGTCGGTGCAGGGTGGCGAGAAATGGGGCCGTTATTCGATCATTGGCCTGCCGTGCCGCACCGTGCTGCGGGTTCACGATCACCACATCAGCGTCACCCACGACGGCGTCGAGATCGAAAGCCACGACGTTGAAGACCCGCTGGCCTTTGTCGAAGCCTTCAAGGCGCGTTACAACGTGCCGACCATCGCCGGTCTGCCGCGCTTCAATGGCGGTCTGGTGGGCTACTTCGGTTACGACTGCGTGCGCTATGTGGAGAAGCGTCTGGGCAAATGCCCGAACCCGGATCCACTGGGCGTACCGGATATTTTGCTGATGGTGTCCGACGCGGTAGTGGTGTTCGACAACCTCGCCGGCAAAATGCACGCGATTGTCCTGGCCGATCCATCGCAGGAAGACGCCTTCGAACAAGGTCAGGCGCGTCTGCAAGCACTGCTGGAACAACTCCGTCAGCCGATTACCCCGCGCCGTGGCCTGGATTTCAGCAAGCAACAGTCTGCTGATCCGGTGTTCCGCTCGAGCTTCACCCAGGACGATTACGAAAAAGCCGTCGACACCATCAAGGAATACATCCTGGCCGGTGACTGCATGCAGGTCGTGCCGTCCCAGCGTATGTCGATCGACTTCAAGGCTGCGCCTATCGATCTGTATCGGGCGCTGCGCTGCTTCAACCCGACGCCTTACATGTACTTCTTCAACTTCGGCGACTTCCACGTTGTCGGCAGTTCGCCGGAAGTACTGGTGCGGGTCGAAGACAACCTGATCACCGTGCGCCCGATTGCCGGCACTCGTCCGCGAGGTGCCAACGAAGAGGCCGACCTGGCGCTGGAAAAAGACCTGCTGTCGGACGACAAGGAAATCGCCGAGCACTTGATGCTGATCGATCTTGGGCGCAACGACACCGGTCGGGTTTCGGAAATCGGTTCGGTGAAACTCACCGAGAAAATGGTCATCGAGCGTTATTCCAACGTGATGCACATCGTGTCCAACGTCACCGGTCAATTGAAGGCCGGGCTGACGGCGATGGACGCACTGCGGGCGATCCTGCCGGCCGGCACCTTGTCTGGCGCGCCGAAGATTCGCGCGATGGAAATCATCGACGAGCTGGAACCGGTCAAGCGTGGCGTCTACGGCGGCGCGGTCGGTTACTTCGCCTGGAACGGCAACATGGACACTGCGATTGCGATCCGCACCGCAGTGATCAAGAACGGCGAACTGCACGTGCAGGCCGGTGGCGGCATCGTCGCCGACTCTGTGCCGGCACTGGAATGGGAAGAAACCCTGAACAAGCGCCGCGCCATGTTCCGTGCAGTAGCCCTGGCCGAGCAGACGCCGGACACCTGAGTTCATGCAATACCTGTGGCGAGCCTGCTCGCGATGGGGCCTGCACTGCTGACATTGATGTTGCCTGACTCATCGCTATCGCGAGCAGGCTCCCACATGGACCTCACCACCATAAAAAAAACGCGGCGCCTGTGAGGGCACCGCGTTTTTTATTGCCTGCGGTTTAGAAATCCAACGCCACCCCAACGTTGATCCCCTGTTGGGTAAAGTCATCATCCTTGCGGAACGTGTAACCACCACGCAGCGCAAGGTCGGCGGTCAACTTGTGGCTGACCCCCAGGCTCACGCGGTTCAAGTGACTCTGCGGCGTATAACCTTCCAGCGTAAAGTCGTTCGCCGGCAGGCTGTTGAGGGCGATGTTTACCTTCTGAACGTCATCTTCGTACTCACGTTCGTAGGCATATTCGCCAAATACCTGGGTCTGACGGGTGAAGTTGTACTTTCCTTGCAAACCGACACCCAGGCGTTTCGAATCTCGGGTCTGATCATCAAAGGTCAGCGCCGTGGAGCGGGTGCTGTTTTCCGAGTAGCCGTCGACTTCCACTTTGGCGTAATCGGCGCTGATGAACGGTGACAGATGCCATTCGCTGCCCGGTTGCGCAATGTCATAGCCAAGGCGAGTGCTGAAGGCCCAGAGGTGGCCATCGGTATCACCCTTTTCCCCACCTTCGCTGACACCCAGGTCGAATTTGCGTTCGAGGTTGTCGTAATCCAGTTTGCCACCGGTCAATGCTGCATCGGCCCACCAGCGATTCTGCTGAAACTGGGCGAAGGCGGTCGCCAGATAGCTATTGAGTTTGTAGTCCGAATCGTTACTACCAGCGTCCAGGTTCTGACGATAGAAGCCTGCTGCCACACCCACGCGCCAGGCTTCATTGAGGCGATAGCTGCCGCCGATATTCAGGTTGTAGCCGCTGCCATCGGCGCTGGCGCCGCTGCTTTGGCTATCGACATCCAGATGCTGTCCACCGCCGGCGACAATCGCGCGCCATTGGCCGACGGCCTGCCAGTTCTCCCAGTCGGATTGCCACTGGCTACGCAGTTCATCCTGATGGGCGCGTAAGGTGGCGTGGGCCATTTCCGGCAGCAGCGTCAGTTCCCAAGGCGCCGACAGCAAGGAATAGGCGTAATCGGCTATCAGCTTTTGTCCGGCTTCGGTGGGGTGAACCGAGTCGTTATAAATCAGCTTGCTCGGGTCCGGGGTGGCACTGTTGATGCCATATACGGCGTTCTCCGTACAACCGCTGCCGCTAAAACAGGTGGCCGTCAGGTTCTGGCCGGTGGCGAGGCCGAAACGCGCCGGGTCGGCGAAGGTTTCCTGCAACAGCAGTGGAATGTTCAGCGGGATAATTTCGGCATTGATCCCCGCCAGGCGTGTGACCAACTGTTGATTAAAGTCGGTACTCAGCTGTGAGATCGAGGCTTGTAATGGAGTGCCATTGACGGCGGGCGCCAATCCAAGGTCAGGCAGCAACCAGACCACGATGTATTTGGCGCCGGCGGTTTGCAGGGTCTGCACGCTGTCGGCCAGTTGATTCGCCGCGGTGTTGGCCTGGGCGGTATTGAGTACGCGGCCTTGAAGGAAGTCGTTGCCGCCCCCGGAGATGTAATACAGCGCATTCGGATCGGCGCGGAAATTGTTCGTCGGCAGATAGCCTGGTCGGGTGCGTTCGCCCGTGGCGGATTCGGTAGTGATCGAATCCAGAATCTGGTCGGTGCGGTAACCGCCCACGGCCCAGTTGTTGCCATCCACCAGTCCTTCATTGGCGCGTACAGCCGAAGTCGAGGCGGCGGTCTGGTCTGCTGAGAACCCGAGACGTCCACCCAACAATTGCGTGGAGTTCAGCGAGCGAAATTCACCACTGCCATCCAGGTAGACCGGCCCGGTCCGGTTGGTAAAACGCTGGGTCGCACCGGCAGGGCCGCCCGTGTCAGTAAACTGCCCGGCATCGTTGAGGCTGTCGCCAAAGACGACGAAATTCGAATACGGGTTGGGCGCGGCAATCGCCTGGGAACAGGCAGCAGCGAGCAGGCATCCGGCGAGCGGTACAAACAACGTCTGTTTGATCATGAGCAAGTCCGTTTATTTATTGTTGTTGTAAACGAAACGACAGTACCAAAAACTTCCGGCCCTTTGCCATCTGTCGCGAACCCTTTGATTGTTTCGCCAGCTGTCGCCCCGGCCATATTGCACGCTCTGCCCAGCTAAGTTACTGTGCCGAGACGTATGAATGAGACCTTCCCCGTGTTGATCGTCAGCAAACTCCTGGATCAAGTCATCAAGGCACACGCCCGTTGGCGTTGGCGCGCCTGAATCTTTTCTGCCGGCCTGGCCGGACCTGTACCGCTTTGCCTTCTTTACCTGTATGAAATGCCGCTTTGCTGGCGCCACTCCAGCACCTGACAAAGCGCAGCGCACTGCGGGTAAATCATTCGAAGGCCGTCTTAAAAGTCAGTGAATTCAAGAGGTTCTTAACGCCATGTTGCTGATGATCGATAACTACGACTCTTTTACTTACAACGTTGTGCAATACCTTGGCGAGCTGGGCTCCGAGGTCAAAGTCGTGCGCAACGATGAACTCACCATTGCCGAAATCGAAGCGCTCAACCCTGAGCGCATTGTCGTGTCGCCCGGTCCTTGCACTCCGACCGAAGCCGGTATTTCTATCGAAGCGATCAAGCACTTCGCCGGCAAACTGCCGATTCTCGGTGTTTGCCTGGGGCACCAATCCATCGGGCAAGCCTTTGGTGGTGATGTGGTCCGTGCCCGTCAGGTCATGCACGGTAAGACTAGCCCGGTATTCCACGAGGACAAGGGCGTATTCGAAGGTCTGAATCGTCCGCTGACGGTCACCCGCTACCACTCGCTGATCGTCAAGCGTGAAACCCTGCCCGATTGCCTGGAACTGACCGCCTGGACCCAGCTCGAAGATGGCTCGGTCGACGAGATCATGGGCCTGCGCCACAAAACGCTGAACATCGAAGGTGTGCAATTCCACCCTGAGTCTATCCTCACCGAACAGGGCCACGAGCTGTTCGCCAATTTCCTCAAACAAACCGGCGGCACGCGCTAAGGACTTTTCATGGATATCAAGACAGCCCTGAGCCGTATCGTCGGCCATCTCGACCTCAGTACCGATGAGATGCGCGATGTCATGCGCGAAATCATGACCGGGCAATGCACGGATGCGCAGATCGGCGCGTTCATGATGGCCATGCGCATGAAGAGCGAAAGCATCGATGAGATCGTCGGCGCCGTGACGGCGATGCGCGAGTTGGCGGACAAGGTCGAACTCAACACCCTCGACGGCGTGGTCGATGTGGTCGGCACCGGCGGCGACGGTGCGAACATTTTCAACGTTTCCACCGCTTCTTCGTTTGTCGTTGCCGCGGCCGGTTGCACCGTGGCCAAGCACGGTAACCGTGCGGTGTCGGGCAAAAGCGGCAGCGCCGACCTGCTGGAAGCCGCAGGTATCTACCTGAACCTGACCCCGGTACAGGTGGCGCGTTGCATCGACAACGTCGGCATCGGTTTCATGTTTGCCCAGACTCACCATAGCGCCATGAAGCACGCCGCCGGCCCGCGCCGCGAGCTGGGCTTGCGCACCTTGTTCAACATGCTCGGCCCGCTTACGAATCCGGCCGGTGTGAAACATCAGGTGGTGGGAGTGTTCAGTCAGGCGTTGTGCCGGCCATTGGCCGAAGTCCTGCAGCGCTTGGGCAGCAAACACGTGCTGGTGGTGCACTCTAAAGATGGCCTGGACGAGTTCAGTCTGGCGGCTCCGACCTTTGTGGCTGAATTGAAGAATGACCAGATCACCGAGTATTGGGTCGAACCCGAAGACTTGGGGATGAAGAGCCAGAGCCTGCACGGTCTGGCAGTGGAAAGTCCGGCGGCCTCCCTTGAGCTGATTCGCGATGCCTTGGGCAAGCGCAAGACCGAGAACGGTCAGAAAGCCGCCGAGATGATCGTGCTCAATGCCGGTGCCGCTTTGTACGCCGCCGACCATGCCAGCAGTTTGAAAGAAGGCGTTGCCCTGGCGCACGATGCGCTGCACACAGGCCTCGCTCGGGAAAAACTGGAGGAGTTGGGT
>LNAP01004894.1_pt1 | contig 12127 bp, 8 predicted proteins | sample 602601 | NCBI WGS metagenome assembly LNAP01 (sample SAMN02440304, study PRJNA202911) | soil metagenome | biome: Subtropical and temperate rainforests or woodlands; isolation source: soil samples (1 kg each in a 20% v/v slurry with milli Q water) were... ... | reverse complement strand
CAGCTCGACGCTCCTCTTCGCGAAATCGATATGACCCAGGCGCCTTGGATGATCACGGTCACCCAACGCGGTGGTGTGCACTCGCTGGCCGACCTGCTCGGTCGAGAGACCGAGTACAGTCTTGTTCGCTTCAGCAACCAGTGGCAGCTGTCGGCTATCACTGCCTGCGGTCCTTCGGTTGATCTTCAGCAATTCTGCGCTTTCCATCGCATCTTCAAGGAGACTCTCACGACGCTGCCATGGATGCTCTACGTGACCACGCGGCGAGCCGATGCCGAATTCGCAGGCGCTGGTTATATCTTGCAGTATAATCCGGACAGTCTGACCGTTGGTCCCACTGCCGACGGGCAGTTCGCGACGTACAAGTTGGTCTGCCGCGTTTGGTTCGAGCGTTCGCATTACAAGGCTGATCTGCGCGATCCCCGCGACGGTAGCTATACCGAGTGGAACTTCGCGGCTGCCAGACCGACGGACATGTCGACCATGCGCAACGACACGAAGAGCAGGCTCCTGATCTGGCAGCGCCTCGAGTAGATTCTGACATAGAGATCGCGACCTACTTATCCTTTTTTTCTCCTATCGATTTTCATTATTTTTTTCCGCCATGGATTCCTCCGCTCTGATTGGCAAGCTGGTGCCGAAGAATGTCGTCTCGACTTACTTCACCAAAGTCGGCGACTTCGGGTGCGATATCAATCTGCCTGCCGTCGCCGTTGTGTGCTCGGGCAAATACGGACGCGGCGTGTTTCCCGCTGTGGTGAGCAAGGCGCGCATCCCGATCTCGGGCGTGGAGGAGCCCGTGCCGTCGGCCGCCTCGCTGTATCCGCTGCAGAAGAAGGTCAAGCTGGCCAAGTCCGCCACGTCCAAGCACGCCACCATTGCGCGGAATAAGAAGCTCAAGGCGCTGCTGCACGAGGCCAATCAGCTGGCGCCGAAACAGTATTTGACTGCGACGGATTCTCAGTTCAAGTCCGGCCAGAATGTGGTCGCCGGCGGCACCAGCGTGGCGTCCAACACTCTGATCGCCTACACGTTCATCCGCCGCCTGTCGCACGATCTCGGTCTGGATCTGCGCATCTACAACATGCAGACGCAGAACATCGTGTGCAGCACGTATTTGGGCTACGAGCTGAACCCGGAGTGGATCGTGCAGGAGGCCGACGCCCGCGGCTGGGAAGTCTACTACTGCCCCGAGGAGTTCATCGGCCTGAGCTGGATCACCATCGAGAACGGCATCAAGATTGTGTTCGTTGTGTTCAGCACGGGCAAGATCGTCGCGACGGGCATCAAGACGATGGAGCAGATTCCGATCGCCGAGGAGCGCATGCACCGGCTGATTGGCCCGTTCCGCCGCGGCAGCGAGCCGGTCTCGTTCGACGCCGCCCACCCCCGCATGCGCGACGCGGGCACTCTCAACAAAATAAAATCGGATTTGCTTCGTGTGTCTGCGAAATCGTATCAACACTCCAAAGCGAACGCGGCCAGGCGCAACTCCAACAAGCTATCCAACGAGGTGCGCGCGATGATGAAGCAGATCGCGTGCGTGATCGAGGAGGGCGAGGGCGAGTGCGAGGCGCGCGACGAGGACGCCGCGTGGGACGTGCTGCTGGACGAGGACGAGCCGGTCATGTAGTCCACACCAGCCGCTGCAGCAGATCGCCGCCGGAATTTCGCTGCAGCAGCTCGATCATGCAGACGCGGAACAGCTTACTGGCCTGCGTGAAGTTTTTCACTTTGATCTCGCCCGTCGACAGAGACAGCCGCTTGAGATCGCGCACCTGTGGGATATTTTGCTTGACCCATTGGCTGAACGGCACGACTTGGTTTTGCAGACAGCGATAGCCGTGGCACATGTTATAGACAATCGCCAATAGATGATATTCGGGTTGATATCTTCGCTTCTTTCGAGCAATCGTGTCGCTGCCTTGAATGAGCAGCCACGTGCGCTCGGCATTAAGCGCAATCGTGCGGAACAGCCCTTTGTGTGTGTTGACGTGTTCGGCGAAAATGTGTGTCAGCATGCTTTCGAATAACGCGATGCGCGCGTGGTGCTCGCCCTCGTCGAAGCTGGCCTCTGTGTCGTCCATGTCGGCGTCCATCTGCTGTGTCGACTCCTCTGGTTCCCACTGCAGTCGTTCGGCGTCGGTGTCTGTCGCCGCGTGTTTCGGCGCCAGTGCTTGCTCCATGGTTCGCTCTTTGGATATCAGCGTGGCGTCGTCATCGTGCAGACTGAAATGCACGCGTGGCGGAGTGGGTGCGCGGCTGAGTTCTTCTGTCTCGTTTCTGACCGCGTCTGTGTCGTCGCCGTAGTCGTCGCAGTGCGCATTCGCAGGCGCGGCCGTGGCGTCGTCGTCCGCGCCTCCGCCGCCTGACGCGCGCTGGTAGTGGAGCACGTCCCCGCCCGTGTCGAGCTCGAGGTCGTAGGCCATGCCCGACAACGGGCAGACTTGTCTCTCCGACGTGCGAATCATTCGGTCGCAGGTTTCCTCTGTGCAGTAGTGCCAGTTGAGCGTCGCCTTGCAGATATTGACATTTCGGTACTGAAAGAAATCGCACGAGGCGCCGCAGCGGTGCGCCGGCGGCCGCCACTGGAACGGCGACGAGGAGGGCCGGCGCGGCACGCTGTGGATGAACCGCTCGTAGGCTACCTGGATTTCTTCTTGCACGCTTTTTTCTTTGAAGATTTGCTGTTGCTGCTGCTGCTGCATGTTGCCGCAGTGAGCTCGGCCACGAGGAGCCAGTCGATGTCGAACACCGTGGGGTCGGGCTCCGTCTCGACGCGCGGCAGTTTTTTACTGCTTCGTCTCCGCTTTTTGCCGCTCGTGCTGCGCTTCTGTGATTCGGAGGTCTCTGCTGCTGCCGCTGCGTGTGTCTCCTTCTGCATGTCGAGTCGTGAGGGGCCAAGCTGCGGCGCTGGGTGCTGACTTGCCGGTGCCAGAAAAAAAAACAGGCACTGCAATGACCCTATCGGGGGTCAGTAGTTAGTGGAATTTTTGTGTTTCGCACTGCGTCCTGGTGGAAGACCCAAATCAGCCACAGCGCGTAGTGAATGATTTCTTTAAACGACGAGCTCGATGCGCCGTTCGCCATGGCCATCATGCGAGTCGCTTTTGATGCGTCGATGTGTGTCTCGGGCGCACCCTTCTCGATGGGGCGCAGCGCCAGTGCGGGCAGAATTTCGCGGTCCTCGATGGCTTTGAACACGGGCAGCAGCCTTCGGCGGCCCACGTTGGCGTAGACGGCGGGCAGCACGCGCGCGAACAGCTCGGGGGGGAGCAGAGCCGGCTCGGGTGGCAGTTTGCTGATGGCTCTTTGGATGTTGATTTGTTGATGCTCTTTTTCGGCCTCGTAGAGGAGCAGCAGGTCGGCTCCAATTTTGATGCACACTCGCGCTGCCCCTTCAGCGACCTCGTCTCTGTCGTCTGTTTGCCCGATTGCGACGCTTTTGTCGATGTTTTGCCGCATTTTTGTTTTTTCTTCTCTGAGCATGATGAACGCCTTGCAGAAGATGCTCGGGTCGTTGAACTGCACATTCTTCAGCTGCATCACGCTGTGCTTATTGATTTCTCTCTCAATGGGTGTCGGCGCTGCGTCATCCGGCTTTTTGTCGTCCTCGAAATTGGAAGCCAGGTATTTCTTGATCGCTGCCTTATTATTGTCCTTCGCCCATGGCACGAGTGTCTGCAGAATCCATAGGCCGTATCGCGCTGTGTCGTGATAAATGGCCTCGTCCGATAGAGCGGCCTGTGCGGACTGATAGTCGAGTTGCTTTTCGCCCATGGCGTTGTAGAGTTTCTCGACGTGCTGCTTCGTGAGCTCCTTCGCGACTGATTCGGCCTGCTGCTTCACATCCGATGGAGTGAGCTCGTTGTCTATGAGACTCTGGATAAACGCATAGATACGCGATGCGTGCATCCACCTGAGATTGGCGCGCACGTAGTCCTCGTACGACTCGCGCCACGCGCTGCCCTGAAACAGCTTGTCGAATTCAGCCCAGTGCGCATCGCGCTGTGTGATCGTCTTCGCGGCGAGCTCTTTGAGCCACTCGATTGCGAACAGGTGCTCTCGCGTGTAGATCTTCTCGCAGAATTGCCGAATTTTACTCTTGAGGATCTTGAGCGGTCTCGTCTCCGCGTCTTCGATGATGAATCCACCGCGCTCTTTGTTCGGCACTTGATGCGCTGTCTCGGCTTCTGCCTGTGCGTTGGACAGCCAGACGTGCAGCTGGAACGTCTTCTCCATTTCGGCGTTGAGGTCTTTGATCGTCTCGCTTTGCTGTAGCTGCTGCGCCTTGATCGCCTGCTCGGCTGCCTCGCCGATTGTCTTGAGATCGTCGGAGTTGAAATTCAGCGCCTGTGCGGGCGGTCTCCACAGCTGCGCCTTCTCCTCTGCCGCCGCCTGCTGTGCGCTTGGCTTGTCGAGCTCGAGCAGCCATTGCTGTACGCCCTTCAGCACCGTCAGCTCGCGCCCGCCCGGCAGTCCCACATACTTCATCCACACGTCGTTCCACAGCGTGAGGAACGTGACGCTCTTAAAATAAAGATCCATGAAATTCGCGCTCTCGATCGCGTGCTGCTGAAAGTAAACTCGCGCGTTCTGCTGCAGTGCGATTCGGTAGAGGCTCCACTGAGGGGGCAGCTCGGTCATCATGACTGCGAGCTCGATGGTGTCGCCGTTTTTCTCTTGTTGTTTCTGCATGGCTTCGAGCACCGCCTCTACGCCGCTGTTGATGGAGAATCCATAGCGAACCAGCGCCTTGGCAATGAGCTGCCCGTGGTCCTGTTTCGCGATGGCGCGCTCTTTCGTCGCAGCGGCCAGCTGTTCCTCGTCGAGGTCGCGCAGCCAGCCCTTCAGCACTGGCAGCACGTCCCGCGCCTTCACGAACGCGGTGCTCGATGCCATTATGGGATTTTGAAGTGCATTGTGTTTCATCATTGTTTGGCAGTAAATATAGGACGCAACAAATGCTTCTACTACCAACCGATGCCTCCAATCGCGCCCCCGATTCCTCCGACCGCGTCCCCAATTCCGTCTGTCACGCTTCCGCCCACGTCTCCAATTTTGTTGACCACGTTTTTGACCTCGTTAATGCCGTTCATAATTTCGCCCGCGATCGAAATGATCTGTCTGACGGCGATCATGATTCCGTCCACGACCACTTCGAGCTGATCGAACGCGTCGATCACAAACTGAATCGGTCCGATGAGTGTGTTCCAGATCGAAGCGAAGAGGTTCCACACCGGCGCGAAGATCGCCCCGAGTGTGAAGAAGATGGTGACCATGAGCATCACGCACAGCATGCAAGGCAGCATCGCGGTGACGCACGGCAACCAGCAGCAGATGACCTGAAAACAGTAGCCCGTTACTGTGCAGGTGCTCTCCTCCTCGCGTCGCTTCTTCCTTTTGCGTCGCCGCTCTCTGTTCTTTTCGCTCTCGATGTCCGTGTCATCGTCGCTGTAGTCGTAGTCGTGCTTCTTTCGCTTTGCAGTCTTGTCTTGTTTCTTCTTAGGCGATGCGAAGTTCACCATTGGCATATACTGCGGTGGCGCGGTCACGCTCTTGGGTGCCTTCTTGATGGTGATCCGGTGGCTGTGTGGGTCTGCATTCTTCTTCGTCGACGGTTTCCGCGCATTGATCGCTGTGTGTTTCTTCGCCAGAAACGGATCCAACTCCACGGTCGCTGTCGGTGCAGTCGTCATTCGTACTCCATTGTGATTTCTTTTAGCCGACCTTCGCGATTATAGCTCGACATTTACCTTGAAATTTCGTCTCAAAAAAAGCTGGGCAGTACCCACTGCCCCGCCGTGTGTTCGTTTCGAGTGCCTTTTTGGTTGGTTTTTTTTGTCCAATCCACTCGCTGCCTCCGGCCTCGCCATGTCCGTCTCGGATTCAAATGGCCACGCGAGCCGATCGTTTTTGGATGAGCTGTTCGACGGCGTTCCTTCTGTGAATCCGAGCGATCGCGAGCTTGATCGGCTGCGCCTGGAGAACCGCTCTCTTCGCGCGCAGCTGGCGACGGCCCGCACTGCCTCTCGCCTGGGCGCCGACGCTCTGCGGCGTCTGCTGTCCGACCTGGAGACCGTGATGGGGCGCGCCACGGCCAAGCCCTCGCCTGTTCTGCTGCAACGCGGAGGCGAGCTGACCGTCTACCAACTCGCCGCCGGCATCAAGCCGGACAAGCCGCAGCTCGACGGTCCGATCGGCCGCGAGATCATCGGCCACGTGGTCGAGATCATGACGGCGCACTTCTGGGACATGGTCGAGCACGTGAATTACCGCTATCTGATTTCTGTGACTGGTCAGAAGGTGCACACTGCGCATGTCATGCTGGCGAATTTGTTGATCTGGGTGTTCGGTGTGGGCGTGCCCGACTGGGACAAGTTCAGCGCGCCGAAGAGCGGCATGACTCTGTCGCAGGAGGTGTCCTCTTTTCTCCGCGCCGCCATGGCCGTTCGCTCGTACCACACCACGCAGAACAAGTTTCCCATCGCTCTGTTGTACACCTTCATCGTCAACTGGAACTCGTTCGCCGCCCAGCAGATCGACCTCTACCCGCTGCCGCTGGACCCGCACCTCGGCCTCAGCGCGCTGCCCCTCGAGGCCATGCAGTTCCCGTTCAACCTCGAGTGCGAGTGCGCTGTCTACAGACCGCCGGCGCACAAGACGCCTGCGCCCGACGCCGCCGCCAAAAAAACGGCGCGATCTCTGTACAGCATTCGTCTGTATCTGCTCGCCCCGGTGACTGCATCTGTGGCGCCTGTTGTGCGCTCCGCGCCTCGTCTGCTGCGCAACTCTCCCGCAGCTGCTGCTGCGTCGTATTCCTCCGCAGTCGGCCGCGCGCTCACGCTCCCTGGCCTGTCTCTGTCGGCTGTGCCCGTGCCGGATGAGCCGTCGCGCGAAGTGCCCGAAGCCGCCCCTGCTGCTTCCGCGCCTGCTGCCGCCGCTGCTGTTTCTGCCGTTCAGCATTAAGAGCGCACGCGTATATTGCCTTTATTTTTGTTCCGCGTCGATTAGTTCTGCTCGCCGCTCCGGCGGGCGCACCCCCACACATTCGTCATGAGCGCGTGCGAGTACTGCGCGAGTGGTTCGAAGCATCCCCTTTTTGTTTATCTGCTAAGTGACCGTCGCTGCGTGAACAATCCCAAGCACCATAAGGTGGTGCCGTATATTGGCCTGGCGAGCAACCCCTTCGTTAAGCTCTGCGCGCACAACCGCAACGGCAAACAGTTCGGGTACGGCAGCCAGCTGACCAAGCTCGGCGCGGGCCACTATCAGCTCGAGCTGGTCTTCGGCCCTCTGTTCCACGGCGGCCGCGCTTTCAAGGCGCTGTGCCGTCTCAAGAGCCGCAAGATCCGCTCTCGCATCCTGCGCTTCTGCGACTATGCCAGTTATCTGCAGCGGCGCCGCGGAATTCGCGCTCATCTTTACGCGCGCGACCAGTCGCTGGTGCGGTCGCTGTATCAGCAGCGCGCGTCTGTCTCGTCGTCGTCGTCGTCGTCGTCGTCTGTCGCTAAAAAGCCAGCAGACCGTGAGTCGCCCAGATCGGCTGGGATAGTAGGCTCTGAACCGTCGGACGAGGCGGCGTGAAGAGCAGCTGGGGTCGCACGATCATTTTGCAGGGCATCGGTTCGGTGACTTCTCCCACGTATCGCGCCGTGAGGATGGTGACGGCGTATCGCATCGTGCGCAGTCTCTTGCACGGCAGCATGGTGACCTGCACGCACGAGACTGCGCGCGTGTGGAAGAACAGCGGGTAGCGCAGCCGTGCCGTCGACGCCTGCATCATCACGTATTTGGCGATCGCGTTGTCGCTCATATAGGCGAGTGTCTCCGAATCCAACACAAATTGCTGATCGAGGAGCTGATCACCGTATCTGGCCATGTGTTCGAGTAGAAATTCCTCGCGGCTGGTGCTGCTGACTTTTTGGCCCCATGTGTGCTGTAATTCTGCGCGTATATTTTCGCTGAGTGATTCTCTCTTGCGCATCAGCACTGCATACGTTGAGCAATTCATCTGTGCGCGCGAGTGCATGAGGTGTCGCGCATGGTGGTGATATGAATATCCTGACCGCTTTTAGTTTCTGTTGGTTCGCGGGTCGGTACCTTCTGACCCCCGACTGGCCGTTGCGTTTTCGTTTTCTCGTTAAGTGTCTGTGGGGCAAGACTCGTGCCGAACCTCCGCGCGTGTTGACGTCGGATAGAAGGTACTGCCCCACCAGTCGCTCGTTGCAGCTCGGGTTTGTCGGTGAGTGTCGGTCGCCATCTGCTCTCGCGATTATTTTTCGTTGCCATGTCGGAGCTGCTGCGCAGCGATGAGTTGAAGATGCGGGAGGAAAGCGGCGATGCGTCGGCCGCCATTGTTCCCACCGTGCACCTTCACGTGGAGCATCCGTTCCGTGTGGACGATCGCATCCGCGACCCGAAGGGTGAGATGTGCTTCTTTTTTCCTCGCGAGTGCCTGTGGGCCTCGTCGGCGAAGGGCTTCGGCCAGCTCAAAGGCGCGCTGATTCCGAACTCGACTGCGTGCTACAAGAGCATGATCGAGGCGGTCTTTCTCACGAGTCAGAGGCTCGGTGAGGGCATGGAGAATGGCCTGCAGCGTCAGTTTGTGACGTGGACCGTGGTGCCGAGCGTGGACGACGAGAATCAATATGCCGGTTTTCTGGTGCGCTGCATCTACCAGCTCGAGATGGACGCTGTGCACAAATTCTGGTCGGCGTACTTGGATGACTGCGACGAAATGGAGAAGAGCGCCATCAAGAAGGGCCGCCAGGTCGGAGCGAGCTACTGGCGCTTCACGCACAACGCCTACGTGAACACGTGCGACTATTACATGGGCAAGAGCGTGGCCGATCGCGCCCGTGGGTTCCAGGATCTTGACGATCCGGACAATCCCTACAACCCGCTCAAGGTTTTCAGCCTCGACGTCGCCCTCCAGCGCATGAAAAATGCGGGCGCGGCTGTCGATTTCTGCCGTCGCATCGAATTCCTGGACGCGGGTGGAGGCGTTTCCTTTCCGCGCGATGGTGAGTGCACCTACCTCGTGGCTTCGTCCCAGCTCGCCGTCGCCAACATGAACAAGATTTTCATGCCGCATGCACCCCGCAGCGAGGTCGAAGACACGAGCATCGAATATTTGCTCTTCCAGCGGAACGCTGGGGGCGATCGCCCGGTCCATGCCGCTGCCGCCGACGATTCGGAGGCCGAAGACGGCGGTGCTCCTCCCGATGCCGAACAGCGCCGCCGCAACTACCTCAAGATGGCGACGAACACCGAGGCCGACGCCTCTACCAGCCTGGATTCGTTCAAGAAGCGCGTGAAAAAGCGCATGGCTCTGGCGCGCCGTGCCGCTGGCGACGACGAGTACGCGTGGGCAAAGGAGAGGCGCGCGGCTCAGATCGAGTGCATCCGCTGGTTCATGACCGACATCTTCACGACCGACGACACGGCCGACGTGGGTGACTCGCTCAAGCGGATCGCCAAGTGGTACAACGAGCACCTCGTGGCGCACACCAATTTCATGATGCCGTCAGCCAAATACTCTGCGAATCTGTCGCGCTTCGGAGACATGCAGGCGGCGCAGGCGGCCGAGTCCGAAGCTGTCTGGGCGATCAACACCGCTCACGCCGAGATAAAATCGCTGCGTCTGGCGTGCATGCACGTCTACTTCTACTCGCCGTTTCACTGTCACACCTGCCTGTTCGGTCAGCCGGGCGCCGGTAAGTCCAACGCCTTCCAGGTCAACAACTCCATGATGATCGACGGCACGACGCGCGACATCGGCAGTGAGAGCGCCAAGGCCAAGATGACCCCGGGCAAGAAGACCGATCTGTCCGTCGAGACGTTCGAGGATATCCCGCCGAGTCAGCTTGGTGTGTCCAATTTCAACGGCGGCGGCCCCGGCCGTTCGTCGCTGACCTCGAACACCGACCAGGAGTCGCTGCTCAAGTACCGCCTCACTAAGGGCCGCGTCAAGGGCGTCTACAAGAAGGTCGTCAACGGTGTGCACTCCATGATGGAGGTCGACTCGTTCTGCAACACTGTGATGCTCATCGGCATGAACGCGCTGCTGAGTCAGGTGCCCAAGTCGATTTCCGATCGATTCAACAATATTCAATTTCAGCACCGCGCACGCCTCGATCACAGCGGCAACGATCAGTCGATGTTTCAGAAGCACCAGCTTGCTGACGATCGTGATCTGGACGCCACGAAGCAGTCGCTGATTCGGCGCGCGCATCGCAATCAGTGCTTCCACGCCATCATCCAGCTGCTGTGCTGGTCGGGTGTGTTTGAGAAGCCCGATCTGTCCGTGCCCGTGTTGATCTGGAAACGCACGCTGAGTCTCGCGCAGCAGAAAGGCCTACAGGAGACCACCAACGTGCGCCACTTCGAGCGCCTCGGCTTTCACTGCTCGACGCTGGTCGTGGAGGACGCCATCGACCGCGTTCTCGACTCTGAGTTTTCTCCCCTCGACCCCGATGAGCCGTTCAAGATCGAGGACATCATCCATTTCGAGAAGCACCTCTACGGCAACACCGAGCATGCCGCCTTCACTCTCGGGCTGATGCAGCACCAATTCGAGAGTCCTGTGATTTCGGCGGTTGAGAAGTTTTTCCATTCGAAGTTTTTGCGCCATAAGATTAACCAGAAAGACATCGGCAAGCTCGACGCGATTCCCGAACTGCAGAACGAGATGTCCTACTATTACGTCGCCAAATTCGAGGCGTCGGTGCAGTCCAACTCTTCCAACTTCGACCGCGAGAAGGCGATGCAGTTGTCGGAGCAGCTGCGGCGATTGGCTATTTTCGCTCACAAGCAGATGAACCCGAAGCCGTCGGTGGACGAGGTGGTCTACGCACTCCAGTGCCTCCACGACCTGCAGATTGACGTCGACAGCAATACGAAGCCCGGCGAGAAGATCCGCATTCCTTCGCTGGCCTTCTCGCGCGACGGCGAGGTCATGATCGCGGAGCACATGATGCGCCACTACGAGACGGACCGCCTCAAGCAGTGCCTCAAAGAGGTGCTCTCGCACGAGTTCACGCGCCCAAAGAATCTTCTCTTCGGCCGCGTGCATGAGAACTGCCCGTTTCTGTGGCAGATGCTGCCGATTCTTCCGACCAGGGGCAAGCGACTCGTCATGGACAACCCGAAATACTTCTCCCACAAGCTCTTGCGACTCACCCACCGCTCCGTGGAGGGCGTCAGCCGCTCTCTCAAGCACGGTGTGATTCTGTCTGATGAACTGGCACCGGAGGAATCCACGCGTGCTGCCTTCAGCGCGCTGTTCAGCGAGACTCCTCACGTGAACATCGATCTCGACCTCGACACCTTTGCGTCTCAGATCCACGCGGCCAAGATCGGGCTGGAATTTTTCCCTCCGACGCCCGACGCTCCGAACTTCGACACCTCGCCTGAGGCCTTGACTGTCGCTGTACGTGCCAGCTTGACGGACGATGCCGTAGAACTGCTGGAGAAGTATCCGAGAGCGCTGTGCGACAGCTTGGGTGCCGCATCCCGCATGGCTCAAAAGCAGGACCAACGCGATCACCCTGAAAAATACTCAGCCACTCAAATCGTGAAGCAGTCGCAGAAGCGCAAGCGCGACGAGCGGGAGGATGAACTCGATGAGTCGAAATCGGACGAGGAGATGGAGGACGCTGCGCCGCCTGCGCATGTTGCGGACCTTGATTTCGCCAGTGACAACGACAACGGGGACGGCGATTTCGACGCCGATTCCGATGCTGATGCCCCGCCCGCGCGTCAGAATTCTTTCGCTGCTGGCTTGCCGCCCGTGCCGCCGCCGTCTTTCGTGTGGACCGGTGTCCCCGCCGCTGCGTCTGCTTCGCCGATTCCCGCGCAGCCTTTGGATCTGCGCATGCAGGGCTATGTTTCTCGCTTGAGCGCGTATCCGTAGGCTTCGTGTTTTGGCGGCTAGTAGTTACTGCCTTGTGCGCTGTTCGTTGCGGATTTGATATAATTTGGCTGCAAAATTCCATCCATCCGCTCTCGCTTCGACACCTTTGTTTGGTGCCTCGTGCGTTAACTTTTAATTACCACGCCACATCCCTCACGCCCGTCATGTCTGACAACGAGATCAGCGATTCTGAGTCGGTGAAGGCCCGCC
>LNAP01004892.1_pt1 | contig 12128 bp, 11 predicted proteins | sample 602601 | NCBI WGS metagenome assembly LNAP01 (sample SAMN02440304, study PRJNA202911) | soil metagenome | biome: Subtropical and temperate rainforests or woodlands; isolation source: soil samples (1 kg each in a 20% v/v slurry with milli Q water) were... ... | reverse complement strand
GTCGGAGATGAACATCACGATCGCCGCCAGGTTCTGGCCGCCGGCGACGATGCCGAACTCGCCGGCCTGCTTGATCGCGTTGATGGTGTCGCCGCCGCCGTTGGCGAGGCCGATGATCTTGGCCTTGGAAGCCTGCGCCTGCAGCAGGAAGGACGAGAAGTCCGCGGTGTTGAGCGGATGCTTGACGCTGCCCAGCACCTTGCCGCCCGCGGCCTTCACGACATCGCCGGTGTCGCGCTCGACCGAATGGCCGAACACGTAGTCGGCGGTCAGGAAGAACCAGGTGTCGCCGCCGTTCTTGACGATCGCGCTGCCGACGGTGTGCGCGTTGGCGTAGGTGTCGTAGGTCCAGTGCGCGGTGTAGGGCGAGCAGGATTTTCCGGTGATGTCGGAGCTCGCCGCGTCCGTCACGATCATGATCTTCTCGTACTGCTTCGACAGCTCCATCACCGCGAGCGCGGTCGCCGAGGTCGGCAGGTCGATGATCATGTCGACGCCCTCGGTCTCCCACCATTTGCGAGCGATGGTGGAGGCGACGTCGGGCTTGTTGAGCACGTCGGCGGAGACCATGTCGATCGGCTTGCCGAACATCTGACCGCCGAAATCCTCGATCGCCATCTTGGTGGCCTCGACATTTCCCATGCCGCCGATATCGGAATAGACGGACGAGAAGTCGGAGAGTACGCCAATCTTGAGCGGCGCCTGCTGGGCCGAAGCCGAACCGACCGAGGACGTCAACAGCAATCCAATCGCAACGGCAACGCCCGCATTCCGGTACATGAACATTTCCCCCGTGAAATTATTATTTATGGCGCGCAAACTTAGGTTCGCGCCGCCGACGCGCCAAATCTTGCGTGATGGCGTCGGAGCGGGGCCGATTTGACGCGGCCTGTTGCGGCCATTACGCTTCGCGCAGATCCAAAAGGGCGTACATGTCGAGGCTGTCCAAGCCGGCATTTGCGTCGACAACAAATTCCAGGGGAACGGAAATGTCGAGCGATACCGCAGCCACCATCGCGAAGGCGCGCGAACATTCGATCGGCGATCTCCTGCGCCGTTCTGCAAGCCGCGAACCGGAGAAGCTTGCGGTGAGCTGCGGCAATGTCAGCTGGACCTTTGCCAAGATGGACGCGATCTGCAACCGGCTCGGCCGTGGTCTGCTTGGTCTCGGCGCCAAGAAGGGTGACCGCATTGCGGTGCTCTCGCGCAATTCGCATGCCTTTGCCGCGCTGCGCTTCGCGGTGGCGCGGATCGGCGCGGTGCTGGTGCCGATCAACTTCATGCTCAATCCGGACGAGATCAATTTCATCCTGAAGAGCTCCGGGGCAAGATTGCTCGCGACCGGCCCCGATTTCGTCGAGCCGGCGCGCGCAGCCAGCGCCAGGGATTGCGCGGTCGAGAAGATGATCTGGCTGCCGGGCGAGGATCCCGCGTCGGCGTCCGCTGATCTCACCACCTTCGACGATCTGCTTGATGCCGACGGTTCGTCCCTGGAGGCGTCGGTCGACAGCCGCGATCTCGCCCAGATCGTCTACACCAGCGGCACGGAATCCCTGCCCAAGGGTGCGATGCTGACCCATGAGGCCGTGATGTGGCAGTATGTCAGCTGCATCATCGACGGCGGCATGAGCGTGGAGGACAAATTCCTGCACGCGCTGCCGCTCTATCACTGCGCCCAGCTCGACGTGTTCCTGGGGCCGCAGATCTATCTCGGTGCCTCCGGCGTGATCACGGGCAAGCCGACGGCCGACAACATTCTCGCGCTGATCCAGGCGCACAAGATCACGTCCTTCTTCGCGCCGCCGACGATCTGGATCGCGATGCTGCGCTCGCCGAATTTCGACAAGACCGATCTGTCCACGCTGCAGAAGGGTTATTACGGCGCCTCGATCATGCCGGTCGAGGTGCTGCTCGAACTGCAGCGTCGCTTGCCCGCCGTCAAGTTCTGGAACTTCTACGGCCAGACCGAGATCGCGCCGCTCGCGACCGTGCTACGGCCGGAGGACCAGCTGCGCAAGGCGGGCTCGGCGGGCAAGCCCGTGCTCAATGTCGAGACGCGCGTGGTCAATACGTCGATGGAGGACGTCAAGGTCGGCGAAGTCGGCGAGATCGTGCATCGTTCACCGCATCTATTGTCCGGCTATTACAACGACCCTGAAAAGACCGCAGCGGCGTTCGCCGGCGGGTGGTTTCATTCCGGCGATCTCGCCACCGTCGACGAAGAGGGCCACATCACCGTGGTCGATCGCGTTAAGGACATGATCAAGACCGGCGGCGAGAATGTTGCGAGCCGTGAGGTCGAGGAGATGGTCTACCGCATCCCTGCGGTCTCCGAGGTCGCCGTGGTCGGCCTGCCCGATCCGCGCTGGATCGAGGCGGTCACCGCCATCGTCGTGGTCAAAAGCGGTGAAAAGCTCGACGAAGAATCCGTCATCAAGCATTGCGCCGGCCAGATGGCGCATTTCAAGGTGCCCAAGCGCGTCATCTTCGTGGATGCCTTGCCGAAGAACCCGAGCGGCAAGCTGCTCAAGCGCGAGCTGCGCCAGCGCTTCGTCGGCGGCGAGACGCTCGACAAGGCGGTTCAAAAGAGCTTTGGCACCTGAGACGGAGCGCTTCCCATGAAAGTGTGGCAGGTTGCGCGCGACTGGTCGATCGAAGGGATGGAGCTGACGGATCTGCCGGACCCGACGCCCAGTCCGGGCCAGGTCGCGGTGCGGATGAAGGCGGCAGCGCTCAACTATCGCGATCTGCTTACGATGCAGGGCAAGGGCGGCGTCACCCGATTGCCGCTGATCCCCTTCTCCGACGGTGCGGGCGAGGTGGTCGCAATCGGCGACGGCGTGACCCGGGTCGCGGTCGGCGATCGCGTCTGTCCGATGTTCTTCCAGTCCTGGATCGATGGGAAAGTTTCGGCGGCCAGTCGCCGTTACACGCTCGGCGGCACGCGGCCGGGCGTTCTGCAGGAGGTGATGGTGCTCGACGCCGAGGGCGTGGGCCGCATTCCTTCGCATCTGTCGTTCCAGGAGGCTGCGACGCTGCCTTGCGCCGGGCTCACCGCCTGGCGTGCATTGTTCGAAGAAGCGCATGTGAAGCCCGGCGATACCGTGCTGGTGCAGGGCACCGGCGGCGTCTCGATCTTCGCGCTGCAATTCGCGAAGCTCGCCGGCGCCAGCGTGATCGTGACGTCGTCGAGCGACGAGAAGCTCGAACGCGCCAGGGCGCTCGGTGCCAACCACACCATCAACTATCGGTCAGTACCGGAATGGGGAAAGGCCGCGGCGGAATGGACCGGCGGAGGGGTCGATCACGTCGTCGAAGTCGGCGGCAAGGACACCTTCGCGCAATCGCTCGAGGCCGCGCGCGTCGGTGGCACCATCCTGGTGATCGGCGTGCTCACGGGCGTCTCGCAGCAGATCGCAATCCCGAGCCTGTTTGCCAAGAACCTGCACGTCATCGGCCTCTCGGTCGGAAGCCGCCGGATGTTCGAGGGCATGACGGCCGCAATCGAACGCAACGGCATGAAGCCGGTGATCGATCGCGTGTGCAGTTTCGATGCCGTACCGGACGCGCTGCGCCTGATGCAGCAGGGCGGCCATTTCGGCAAGATCGTGGTGGAGTTTCCCTGAACGGTAATCGATGACGGTGGCGCGAAAGCTCGTTCGCAATGTCATCCTGCGATCTTCTCACGGAGTTCTGGTCATGCCTCTCTGGACCTGCGAAACCTGCGGCGCGCAATTCCCGAACGGCGGAAATCCACCCGCCTCCTGCGTGATCTGCGAGGACGAGCGGCAGTTCGTGAACTGGACCGGGCAGACCTTTCTCACGCGCGAGGAACTCGCGCGGGGACACCGGCTGTTGCAACGCGATGATCTCGGCCTCACCGGAATCGGCATGGAGCCGAGCTTCGCCATCGGGCAGCGCGCGCTGCTGGTGCCTCAAGGCGACGGCTGCGTGATGTGGGATTGCATTCCGCTCGCGACCGACGACGCCATCCCATACGTCGCAGCGCTCGGCGGCCTGAAGGCGATCGCGATCTCGCATCCGCATTACTACGGCGCGGCCGCCGACTGGAGTGACGTCTTTGGCGGCGTGCCGGTTTATCTGCATGCCGACGATCGCGCTTTCGTCACGCGACCGCATCCTTCCATCGTGCACTGGACCGGAGAGAGCCACCGCATCTCCGACGATGTGCTGCTGCTGCGCACCGGCGGTCATTTCGCCGGCGCCACCATGCTGCACTCGGCGCGCAGTGCGGATGGCAGGGGCGCGCTGCTCACCGGCGACATCGCACAGGTGACGATGGACCGCCGCTTCGTCAGCTTCATGTATTCCTACCCCAACTACATGCCGCTCAATGCAGCCGCGGTGCGGCGGATCGCGGCCGCCGTCGAGCCGCTCGCCTTCGACCGCATCTATGGCGCCTGGTGGGGCCGCAACATCGCTGGCGGCGCCAAGGCCGCTTTTGCGGCGTCGGTGGAGCGCTATCTGGCGGCCATCGCGTGAACGGGCGGGCGTTCGGATTTATCTTGCCGGCCCGTCATAACTGGACTAAAAGTACAGTTATTGAGCGTGGCGCAACGGCGCGTCCGCTGGGCCCGGCATGATCGATGCATTGCCGCGTCAGCGGCGCATTCTTTGGCTGCGGGCGGAGTTCGGTTCATGACGGCGCACTACGAGATCTTCGAGGCTGGCGAGGTCACCCTGCAGTCCGGGACCGTCTTCCCCTCGATGAAGCTAGCCTACAAGACCTACGGCACGCTGAGCCCGGCCAAAGACAACGTCATCCTCTATCCGACCTCGTTCAGTGCGCAGCACGCCGACACCGAATGGCTGATCGGTCCGGACGGCGTGCTCGACCCCACGCGCTACTTCATCGTCATCCCGAACCTGTTCGGCAACGGCCTGTCGTCTTCGCCGTCGAATACAGCAGTGCAGTTTCCCGAGGTGAGTTATCACGATGCCATCGCGGTCCAGCACCGGCTCCTTACCGAGCGCTTCGGCATCACGAAGCTTGCTCTCGTCTATGGCTGGTCGATGGGCGGCATGCAGGCCTATCACTGGGCGGCGCTGCATCCTGATATGGTCGAGCGTGCCGCCGTGGTCTGCGGCAGCGCGCGTTGCGCGCCCTACAATTACGTCTTCCTGGAGAGCGTGAAGGCCGCGCTCACCGCCGATCCCGCCTTCCGCGACGGCCGCTTCGTCGAGAGGCCCGTTGCCGGTTATCGCGCCATGGGGCGGGTCTATGCCGGCTGGGCGATGTCGCACGGCTTCTATCGCGACGAGCTCTGGCGCGAGGCCGGGTTCACCTCGCTGGAGGATTATCTCGTCCGTGTCTGGGACGTGACGTTCGCTCGCCGCGACGCCAATGACCTGCTGGCGCAGATCGGCATCTGGCAGAATGGCGACATCAGCCGCTGTGCGAGCTTCGCCGGCGATTTCGATCATGCGCTGGCGGCGATCAAGGCGCACATGCTGCTGATGCCGGGCGCGACCGACCGCTATTTCGATGTCCGCGACAACGAAGACGAGCTCGGCCGGCTGACTGGCGCGAAATCGGCGGTGCTGCATCCGATCCCGTCGCTGCATGGCCATCGCGCCGGCAACCCCATTGGCAATCCGCGCGACCAGGCCTTTCTCAGGGCCGAGGTCGCGGCACTTCTCGGCAAGTAAGGCAGGCATCGATCATGACCGACGCGACCGTTTCAGAGTCCGGCCACCGCCTGAAGCCGCTGACGCCGGCGATGCTGCGCGAGCTGTCGGTCCGCTCCGATCTCAGGGGCGCGGCGCAGAGCCTCGGCCATTATGGCGTGATCGTGCTGATGGGGGTGCTGATCTGGAAGATTTCGTCGAATTGGGGCTTGCTCTGGGCGCTGCCGTTGATGGCAGTGCAGGGCTATGTCGTCGCCTTCCTGTTCATGGCGGTGCACGAGACCGCGCACAAGACCGCGTTCAGGAGCCGGAGCCTCAACCTCGTCGTCGGCTATCTCTCGGCCTTCCTCATCGGACTGCCTTACGAATATTACTGCCTGTTTCACTGGGACCATCACCGCTACACCCAGGATCCGGACAAGGATCCCGAACTTATCGTCGGGGTGAAGCCGACATCCGACACGCAGCTCGCGATCGCCTATAGCGGTGTGCTCCAGGTCGCCGGCCGCCTCCGGCTGATGCTCGTCCATGCGGTCACCGGAGAGGCCACCGTGCCCTGGATCCCCGAAAACAAGCGCGCCGTCATCGTGAGAGAGTCGCGTGTCTATGTCGCGCTCTATGCGCTGCTGCTTGCGCTGTCGCTGTGGTGCTCCTCGGCCTTGCTGCTCTGGGTCTGGATCGTTCCGCTCGTCATCGGGCAGTTCTTCCTGCGGCCCTATCTCTATGCCGAGCATACCGGCTGCGAGCGCACCCGCAGCGCTTTCCAGAATACCCGCACCACCTACACCGGCGCGATGGTCAAATGGTTTGCGTGGAACATGCCCTACCATGTCGAGCATCACGCCTATCCCTCGATCCCGTTTCACGCGCTGCCGAAGCTGAACGAGATCGTCGATGACGACATCGTCCATCGCGGCCGCGGCTACATCAGAACGACGCGCGAGACCTGGGCCTGGTTTCGCCGGCAGCGGCGGGCGGGCTAGTCGCGCGCACGCATTTGCCAGCTTCCGATAGAGAGCTTCACGACGCGTTGATTGCAATTGCGCATGGCGCGGAATATTCCGCTACCGCTGCGCCGAGCCTCTCGGAAACGCCATGAAAATCAATCGCTTGAAGGCCGCGAAAACGTGCCTAACGTTTCCTTCCGGATCTGGAAAGTTTTAGCCGTCTTGTACTCATGACCAGGGGCGGCCGCTGCTCTAGGTTGACGACATCAACGCCGCCGACGTGTCGAGAGATGGGTGATGAGTGCGACGAGAGGCCGTCTACTGGTGGTCGACGACGATCTGGTGCAACGCGTTGTGATCGGCAAGATCGGGGCGAAGCTCGGCTACGAGACGGTCGTTGCTTCCTCCTACGATGCGGCAACCGAGCTTCTGACGCGCGAGGCCTTCGAGATCATGGCACTCGACCTGTCGCTCGGCGAGCGTGACGGAGTGGAGTTGTTGCGCTTCGTCGCGGAAGCTGGCCTCCGCGCGATGTCGATCGTGATCATCAGCGGTTGCGATGACCGCATCATGAAGGCCACGCGGCGGGTCGCGAACGGTTTGAAGCTGTCGCTCGGCGGATGCCTGACGAAGCCGCTGGATCTGAACCGCCTGCGCAGCGCACTGGAATTACCGGACCGCGCGCCGCCGGCCGCGACGTCCGCCTCGCCGCAGTTCCGGATCACACCGGAGAGGATTTTGCGAGGCCTCGCCGACGGCGAATTCTTCGTCGAGTTTCAGCCGAAGGTCGCGCTCCAGACCGGCAGGGTCGTCGGCGCCGAGGCACTGGCGCGCTGGCGCACGGCCGAATTCGGAATGGTCTCGCCGATGGTCTTCATTCCGATCGCCGAGGAGGCCGGCATGATGCGCGAAGTGACCGATTGCATCCTGTCATCGGCGATGTCGCAGGGCCGCAAGCTGATCCAGCGCAATCCCGGTTTCACCATTGCCGTCAACATCTCGGGCTCGCTGATGTCGGATCTGGCCCTGCCCGACCGGATCGAGGAGATCCTGCGCCGCGAAAACATCTCTCCGTCCTCGCTGATGGTGGAGATCACCGAGACCTCTGCGATGGCCGACATCGACCGCGCCAACGACATTCTGGTGCGGTTGCGGATCAAGAAGATCGGCACGGCAATCGACGATTTCGGCACCGGCTATTCTTCGCTTGCGGCCTTGGCGCGGCTTCCGTTCAGCGAGCTGAAGATCGACCAGTCCTTCATCAAGGGCTGCGCATCAGACGACGACATGATGAAGATCGTCGACGCCTCCGTGGCGCTCGCGAAGGCGTTCAACATGAAAGTGGTGGCCGAAGGCGTCGAGACTCCGGAGGCGCTCGAGATCATCCGTCGGATCGGCTGTGACGTCGCACAGGGCTTCCTGTTTGCGCCCTCGCTGCGGCGCTCGCGCGCGGAACGATGGATCTCTGAGCGCAATGCTCTCGCGGACGACCAATCCGCATCCGCGACCCCGACGGCTCTCGCGAGTTGAAGCGGCGAGCCCCGGTCGCGGAACGACCGGGGCTGCGTCGGCCGATCAGGCAGGCTCAGTAGATGCCGTAGGCGCAGACATTCACGACGCGCACGCGCAGGCCGTGGCGGGTCCGGACGAGGCGCTCCTGGTAGCAGTTGCTGACGCCGGTGTTGAGGTAGATGCCGCCGCCGTAGCCCCAGCCGTGACCCCAGTGATGATGAGGATAGAAGCCGCCGGCCGACGCCGCGGTGGGCGCGAGAGCGGCGACGCCGAGCGAACCGGCAGCGATCAGACCAAGAGCAAGCTTACGAAACATTTTCATTCTCCAGTGTGGCGCTAAGGCCGTTGTTGTGTCCCTGCATCTCGGTCGGGCCGAAACGCGAATGCGTTCACACGGCAAGGGGAGAATCGTGTTTCAGGACTGTTTCGTGGGCCTCGGCGAAATATGCCGGCGTCATGTTTTTCGCGCCGCGCGATATCGCGCGGCCATCGCCTCCGTCATCTCGGCCATTTTGTCGCGGAGATCGACGGGCTCCAGCACCTCGACCTCGGAGCCAAGCCGCAGCAATTCCGACGCGGCGTGCCAGGACGTCTTGCCGACAGGCACGCGCGCAATGCGCCAGCCGTCCACGTCGGTGGTCTCCTCGAACTGCGTGCGCGCCTTGACGTAAGGCTGGCTCAGCGCGTCCAGCAGTTTGACGCCGAACGGCGACAGCCTGACGATCGCGATATTGGGATGCATCTCCGCTTCGAGGCGGAGCGTCGCGGCCTGCCAATAGCCGGCGAGATCGAAATCGGCGGGACGATCGAAGCGGTCGTCGAGCGCGGTGCAGTCGAGCACGCGCGCGATCCGGTACGTGCGCACGCTGGTGTCGACTTGTCCGGCCAGATACCAGCTGCCGCCCTTCAGCACGAGACCGAGCGGCGCGAGGCGACGCTGCTTCTCCGCGCGCCAGCTCTGATAGCGGATCTTGATCAGCGTCCCGCGCAGCACGGCGCCCGCAATCGTGCGCAGATGCTTCGGCTCTTCGGCCTCGCCGAACCAGCCCGGCGCGTCCAGATGAAACCGTTCCTGCATCCGGCCGGCATCCTGGCGCAGGTGGACTGGCAGCGCCGCCATCAGCTTGTTCTGCGCGGCAATCATGGCCACATCCAGCCCGAGCGCCGCCGCCGGGCCCGGCAAGCCCGCCAGGAACAGCGTCTCGGCCTCGCTCGGTGACAGGCCGTTCAGCCGCACGCGATAGCCATCGAGCAGCCGATAGCCGCCTTCCGCGCCACGGTCGGCGTAAACGGGAACGCCGGACGCGGCGAGCGCGTCGATGTCGCGATAGATCGTACGGACCGAGACCTCGCAGGCCTCCGCGAGTTCAGGCGCGGTGACCTGCCCCCTGGCCTGGAGGGTGGTGAGGATCGACAACATCCGGCTCGCGCGCATGATTGTTTAAACCATACCTGACACAGGATGTCAGGTATGGCCCGCTACAAGCTGCGCCATCGCCAGCAGGCCAGATAGGATTTGCCATGACCGATTCGAACCGCGTTACCCTGTATTACTCGCCGCAGAGCCGCGCCACCGGCACGCGGGTGCTGCTGGAGGAACTGGGCGCGCCCTACGATCTGCATGTCCTCAACATGAAGGCCGGCGAGCAGCGTCAGCCGGCTTATCTCGCCATCAATCCGCTCGGCAAGGTCCCGGCGATCAGCCACGGCGGTGCCCCCGTGACCGAGCAGGTTGCGATCACCATCTATCTCGCCGATCTTTTCCCGCAGGCAGGTCTGACGCCCGCGCTGAACGATCCGTTGCGCGGGCCCTATCTGCGCTGGATCGCCTATTACGGCTCATCCTTCGAGCCGGCGCTGATCGACAAGTTCATGCAGCGCGAGCCGGCGCCGATCACGCAGTCACCCTATGCCGACTACGACACCATGCTCGGCGCGCTGGAAGCGCAGCTGTCGAAGGGGCCGTATCTGCTCGGCGAGCGGATGACGGCCGCGGATGTGCTGTGGGGCGTAGCGTTCAACTGGACCATGATGTTCGGCATCGTGCCGAAGAGGGACGTGTTCGTCCGCTATGCCGAGCGCATGACCGCGCGGCCTGCGTTTCAGCGGGTCACAGCAGCGGATGACGAGATGGCGGCGCAGCATGCCGCGGCTATTGGTGGTTGAATGATCCAGGGCTGCAGATGACGAAGCCGATGCACACGACCAACTGCTTCAATACCTTCATCCGGGTTGCCGAAGACTGTCCCGCGCGGGTTGGGGAGGAGCCGCCGTTGCGCGCGGGAAAGCCGACGGTCGCGTGCCTGCAATATGCGATGATCGCGAAGTCGCCCTACAAATACACGTCCGATGACGTGATCTTCGCGACGTCTGCGCCGGGACGCGAGTTCGATGCGAAGGCGACGAAGGCGGAGAAGCATGCGGCCCGTGAAGCGTTCTTCTCCCGGGGGCAGGCGTGCATGAGGGCGTCAAGCCTCGGCAAGCGCTTCGGCTGGGGCGTTCATGCCGATGGCGAGGGACGGATCGCGATCTACGCCGTCGAAAGCAGGCGTTACCAGGCGCTCGTGCGCGATCCCAAGCTCACGCAGGTGCGCGCGATGCGGTCGAAGCGGGGGTGATCAAAACCTCGGCGCTCGCTTCTCCGCGAACGCCTTGATGCCTTCCTTGATCTCGTCGCCGCGCATGCTGTCGCGGTGACGCTGATCGGCGGCGGCTTCATCGAGCTCGCCGCGGGCGAATTCGTTGATCGCGCGCTTCATGCCGCGCATCGCTTGGGGCGCGTTGCCGGCGAGGATATTGGCGAGCTTGTCGACTTCCTCGTCGAGCGTCTCCTCGGGCACCATCGCGGTGAGATAGCCGATGCGCAGCATCTCCGGCGCGCTGATCTTCTGCGCCGTCAGGAACAGCTTCTTCGCATTGTCGACGCCGAGCCGCGTCACGTAGCGCTTGATGCCGCTCCGGTAATAGTGCAGCCCGAGCCGCGCCGCCGGCATGAACATCTCGGCGGTGTCGATGCCGATGCGGAAATCGCAGGCGAGCGCAAGATCGGTCGAGCCGCCATAGACGCCGCCGTTGAGCCGGCAGATCGTCGGCACGCCCAAATCCTCCAGACGGTTGACGACCACCTCGAAGGCGGAGCCGGCGCTCGGCTGCGCGTTTGCGCTCACCGCGCGCTCGGCGACCGAATTGAGGTCGTAGCCCGCGGAGAAGGCGCGGCCGGTACCGGTCAGCACCAGCACGCGGATCGCAGGATCGGCCTCGACCTGGTCGAACAGCTTGACAAGCTCTGCGAGGTCCTCGGCCTGCAGGCGGTTGAGATGCTTGGGCCGATTGAGGCGGATGGTGGCGCGTGCGCCGTCGCGTTCGAGCACGGGGCTGGTGGCTGCGTCGGTGATGTCCGACATTCTCGTCTCCTTTTACCTGTTTTCGAGTGCGCGCCGTTTCGCCTCGGCGTCGATGGTCTCCGCGAGATCGGGATGCCGTGCCATCAGCACGCGGAAGTCGACGAGGTCGAGCACCAGAAGCCGCGACACTTTCGTGGTCGAGACATTGGCGCCGCGCATGTTGTTGCCGAGCAGCGCCATCTCGCCGAAGAATGCGCCTTCGCCGAGCTGCACCTTCTTGCCGGGCAGGTCGACCTCGACCTCGCCGGCCGCGATGAAATACATGCAGTCGCCCTGCGCGCCCTTGCGGATGACCAACGTGCGCGCCGGCAGCTCCATGGTCCGCAGCATGTGAGTGACGTCGGCAATCGCGGAGGGTCCGAGGGCCGCGAAGAACGGCACCTTGCTGACAGCCTCCCAGGTCCTGAGGAAATTGTCGCGCCGCGTCTCGGCGGCAAATCCTGTCGCCAGGATACCGGTCCAGAGGCCGAACACGCCGAGGCCGGAGATCATCACCGCGGCCGCCACCAAGCGCCCGAGCGGCGTGACCGGCACGACGTCGCCATAGCCTGTCGTCGTTAGTGTGACGACCGCCCACCACAGCGCGGCGGGGACGCTGCCAAACGTCTGCGGCTGC
>LNAP01004889.1_pt1 | contig 12129 bp, 10 predicted proteins | sample 602601 | NCBI WGS metagenome assembly LNAP01 (sample SAMN02440304, study PRJNA202911) | soil metagenome | biome: Subtropical and temperate rainforests or woodlands; isolation source: soil samples (1 kg each in a 20% v/v slurry with milli Q water) were... ... | reverse complement strand
CGTGGCTGCGCCGGCCGATGCCGCCGCGGCACCCGCAGCCGCCACTGCCGATGCGGCCCCTGCAGCACCCGTGCCCAAGCTCGATTCCGGCGATACCGCGTGGATGCTGACCTCCACCCTGCTCGTGATCCTGATGGTCATTCCGGGCCTGGCCCTGTTCTACGGCGGCCTGGCCCGCTCCAAGAACATGCTGTCGGTACTGGTGCAGGTGTTCGTGATCTTTGCGCTGATCACCGTGCTGTGGGCCATTTATGGCTACAGCCTGGCCTTTGCCGGTGAGGGCCAGTTCTTCGGCGGCTTCGACAAGCTCTTCCTCAAGGGCATTGCGCCAGACACGCTGTCGGGGCTGCTGCCGACGATTCCTGAATACGTGTTCGTGGCCTTCCAGTCCACCTTTGCCGCCATCACCGTGGCGCTGATCGTGGGTTCGTTTGCCGAGCGCATCAAGTTTGCTGCCGTGCTGATCTTTGCCGTGCTGTGGTTCACCTTCAGCTACATCCCCATGGCCCACATGGTGTGGGGCGGCGGCCTGCTGGGCAAGGACGGCGCGCTCGACTTTGCTGGCGGCACCGTGGTCCACATCAATGCCGGTATTGCCGGTCTGGTGGGCGCCTACATGGTGGGCAAGCGCATCGGTTTCGGCAAGGAAGCACTGACCCCGCACAGCCTGACGCTGACCATGGTGGGTGCCTCGCTGCTGTGGGTGGGCTGGTTCGGCTTCAACGCCGGCTCGGCCGGTGCCGCCAACGGCGCAGCCGGCCTGGCCTTCATCAACACCATCCTGGCCACGGGCGCTGCCACGCTGTCCTGGCTGGCCGGTGAAGCCCTGCACAAGGGCAAGGCCTCCATGCTGGGTGCCGCCTCGGGTGCGGTGGCCGGTCTGGTGGCGGTCACGCCGGCTGCCGGTTTCGTGGGCCCCATGGGTTCCATCGTGATGGGCCTGATCGCTGGCGTCATCTGCCTGTGGGGCGTGGGTGGCCTCAAGAAGATGCTGGGCGCCGACGATGCGTTCGATGTGTTCGGCGTGCATGGCGTGGGCGGCATCCTCGGTGCCATCCTGACCGGGGTGTTTGCCTCGCAGAACCTGGGTGGCACGGGTGGTCTCACCCCCGACACCTTCGCCATGGGTGCCCAGGTGTGGATCCAGACCAAGAGCGTGCTGCTGACCATCGTGTGGTCGGGCGTGGTCTCGTTCATCGCCTACAAGATCGCCGATCTGCTGGTGGGCCTGCGCGTCGCCGAAGAAGCCGAGCGCGAAGGGCTGGACATCACTTCGCACGGCGAAACAGCGTACAACCGCTGAACGCCCCCGCGCTGCGGTGTCTGGTGGCGCCGCAGCGCCTAACGATGGAGGGGGAAACCTCCAGGTCCTGGCCCGCCCTTTCGGCGGGCCTTTTTTCTGGGCGAAGCAACAGCTTGCGCCCAGACCGGACGGCGCACCTGTGGAATGCATAGCCCCTAGTCAAAAAATTCAAATGCCCCATCCGGCATGCCCATTGGTGGTGCCGCTACCATGCAGTCCATGTAATTTGCCCTTCGCCAGATCGTTGACCGTGTTCACGTTACTGGTAGAAATGAATGCGGCATTGACCATGAGCTCGCGTACATGGTCCGGACATTGGCGAGCAAGTGCACTGCATACGATTCAGGCACGCGACAGCCGGGAACTGACGGATCACCACGCCATCAACTCTCGCAAAAGTGGGGGGCATAGATTCCCATCGGAAACACGTTGACCGCAGCTAGCTTGATCGGCCTGACGTGGAGGAGAGACAATGACCTCCTGATGAAAATCCCTCCCCTCAACCCCCTCAAGGTCTTTGAAGTTGTTGCGCGCACCAACAACCTCACGCTGGCGGCCAGCGAGCTGAATGTGAGCCAGTCGGCGGTGAGTCGCCAGGTGGCTGTGTTAGAGGAGTATTTGGGCGTGCAGTTGTTTGCACGCGAACGGGTGGGCGTGCGCCTGACCGAAGTGGGCGAAACCTACGCCCGTCGCATTGGCCCGGCGTTCGAGGAGATTGCTGCCGCTACGGCTGCCATCACGCAAAAGTATTCCAACAACGTCATCCGCCTGCGCACCTACACCACGCTCACGGCGCGCTGGCTGATCCCGCGTCTGCCGCACTTCAAGGCCCAATACCCGGACGTGGAGGTGTCCATCCTCAACAGCAACGCGCCGCTGGATTTCGGTTCAGAGAAGTGCGATTTGGCCATCGTGCTAGGCAACGGCACCTGGCCCGACGCCGAAGCCACCTTGCTGATAGAGGACATCGTGGAGCCGGTCTGCGTGCCTGGCTTCATCGAGGGAGCGGCCACGCCCGAGGGTTTACGCGGCAAGCGCCTGCTGGTCTCCAGGTACCGCAAGGACGACTGGCCGCGCTGGCTCGAATACGCCGGCATGCCCGGCATGTTCGAGACCGCCGAGAAGATGGTCTTCAGCAGTTCCATCCTGACCTGGCAGGCGGCCATGGACGGCCTGGGCATCGCCATCGGCCAGCAGCACATGCTGGACGCCGATTTCCAGGCTGGCCGCCTGGTACGCCCATTTGCACGCCCGCTGCGCACAGGCCAGGGACAATACATCGTCACCCCGGCGCTGCAGCGTCACTCCGACAAAATCGTGGCGTTCAAGGACTGGCTGATGCGCGAGGCGGGGTAACTATGCAAACATGATCTGCTTGCGCTTTGCATGCAATGTTTTCAGGCAGTTTTAATGCAGAAACATAGCCGGTAAGCGCAAGATGCCATGCTTTTTCAAGCACGCACCAAACGATAGATCACCGGGTAGTAGTTCATCGCATAGCCGCGCGCGCAGGCCTTATCCAGCAACGCCGCCGTGGCCTGGGCCACTGCCGGTGTGATGCCTGAGGACTGCGCCAGGGCCAGTGCGAGCCGCAGGTCTTTGAGCGCGTAGGCCGTGGGAAAGAGCTTTTCGGGAAACTCGTCCTTCGCCAGCTTTTCGCCTGTGAGCCGAAGCGCGAACGAATCGGCTGAACCCAGGCGCAGCACGCTGGCGAGCAGCGCCTTGTCCACGCCAGCGGCCTCGGCAATGGCCATGGCCTCGGCCAGCGCGTTGACCGTGGACAGCAGCACCATGTTGTTCATGATCTTGACCACTTGCCCGGCGCCCACACTGCCGCAGTGCACCACGTCCGAGCCCATGCAGCGAAGCCATGGCGCCACGGACTCAAACAGGTCGTCTGGTCCGCCCACGGTGACGAGCAGCGTGCCGTTGTTCGCGGCCTCGCGGCTGCGGGCCACGGGTGCATCGAGAAACCGCACGCCGTGTGCGGCCAGGCGCTCTGCCAGCGCGCGGGTGCGCGGCACGTCGCTGGTGCTCATGTCCACCACGGTCTTCACCGTTCCGCCTGGAACAATGAGCGGTTCGGCGCCAAAGCACACCGCTTCCACCTGATCGATCGAAGGCAGCGAAAGAAACACCGTGTGCGCCGTGTCGCGCAGCCTCGGCACGCTCGACGCCACCGCACCCAGCGCCGCAAGGCGCGCCACGTTCTCGACCTGCACGTCAGCCACGTGCACCGGCAACCCGCATTTCTGCAGCAGGTTGCGGCACATGCCCTCGCCCATCACGCCCACTCCGACGAAGCCCAGCACCGGGGTCATGCCGACACCCCCTGGCGCACGCACTTGACGCGCAGGAATTCTTGCAGGCCCTCGATACCGCCCTCCGAACCCAGGCCACTGTCCTTGTGGCCGCCGAAGGGAGTTTCGGGCAGTGAGGCCTGCCACTCGTTGATGCAGACCACGCCACTGTCAATCTCGCCCGCGAGGCGGTGTGAGCGCTCCAGGTGATTGGTGAACGCATAGGCCGCCAGTCCGAAGGGCAGGCGGTTGGCCTCGGCAATCGCTTCGTCCAACTCCGTGAATGGACTGATCAGCGCCACCGGTCCGAAGGGCTCGATGTTGGCGGCATCGCAATCGAGCGAGGGCCGCACGATCACCGTGGGCTGGTAGAAGAAGCCTTCGGTGCCGATGCGTTCGCCGCCCGTGGCGATGGTCAGACCCCGCTTGCGCGCATCCTGCACCAGCTGCTCGATGGCTTGCAGGCGGCGCAGGTTCTTGAGCGGCCCCATTTGCGTGGCCGCATCGAAGGGATCGCCCACCTTCACGGCCTGTGCGGCCTGCACGAAGCGTGTGCAAAAAGCGTCAAACACGCCCGCCTGCACCAGAAAGCGCGTGGGCGATGTACAGACCTGGCCCGCATTGCGGTACTTGGTGGCCACGGCCATGCGCACCACGCGGTCCACGTCGGCATCGTCGCAGACGATCACTGGCGCATGGCCACCCAGCTCCAGCGTGGCACGCTTCATCGTGCGCGCGGCCAGGGCGCCGATCTGCTTGCCGACCGAGGTGGCTCCCGTGAAGGTGACCATGGCCACCTGCGGCGAGGCGCAGAGCTGGTCGGCGATTTCTCCGGGATCGCCAAACACCATGTTGACGACACCGTCGGGCACGCCCGCATCCTGTACCGCACGCGCGATGTGCAGCGCCACGCCCGCCGTTTCCTCCGAGGGTTTGATGACGATGGCGCAGCCCGCCGCCAGCGCGCCGCTGATCTTGCGCGCCGGTGTGATGGCGGGCGCGTTCCAGCCCGCGAACGCGGCTACCACGCCAATGGGCTCCAGCACCATGGTCTGTGTGACGCCCGCGGTGCGTGCGGGAATGGTTCGACCATAGATGCGCCGCGCCTCCTCGGCCGCCCACTCGAACATCTCGGAGGCGGTCACCACTTCCTTTTGCGCCTCGCCCAGGGGTTTGCCCAGTTCGCTCGCAATCTGCGTGCCGATGGCCTCCCAGCGCTCGCGCATCAGTGCGGCTACGCGGCGCAGCATCGTCGATCGCTCCAGGGCCGAGGTCTTGCTCCAGGTACGCAGCGCCTGGCTTGCCGCGTCGATGGCGGCCTGCACATCTGCCTGCGTCGCGTGGGCGTAATCGCCCAGCGGCTGGCCAGTGCTGGGGTTGATGACGGTAAAACGCTGGGTGGATGCGCCCTGGCGGAACTCGCCAGCAATCCATTGCGAATACGACATGCTTATTCTTCCATCTTGATGTTGGCCGACTGGATCACTGCAGCCCAACGTTCGGTCTGCGCCTTGATATGGTCGGTGAATTGTTGGGGCGTTCCCGTGAGCGGGTATTGCTCCATGGTTGCCAGGCGGGCCACCACGTCCGGGCGGTTCATGATTTGGTTCACGGCTGCGTTGAGCTTGGCGACGATGGGCTGGGAGATGCCCTTGGGACCCATCAGTCCGTTCCACGGCTCGGCGGCGTAGCCCTTGAAGCGCTGCTCGCCCAGCGTTGGCAGACCGTCGCCGCCACGCCCGGGTACGGCGCTCGCAGAAGCCAGCAGCCGCATCTTGCCGGCCTTGGTCTGTGGCAGCGCCACGGAGCCCGCGAGGAAGGCAAAATCCAGCCGACCTGCCACGAGGTCGGTGACCGCGGCGGAGTCGCCCTTGTAGGGGATGTGCACCGCGTTGATCTTCGCCTCGTGCTTGAACCACTCGGCGGCGAGGTGGTTGACCGCGCCGTTGCCGGCGGAGCCGTAGCTCAGGCGCGATGAGGGGTTGCGGCCTTGCTTGAGCAATTCGTCCAGGGAGGTGATGTTCGACGAAGCGGGAGCCACCAGGAAGTACGGATAGCTCGCCACCAGGCCGATGGCGGTGAAGTCCCGAAGCGGGTTGTAGCCGGTCTTTTGCAGGGTGGGAATGATAGAGAGCGTGCTGCTGCTACCGAACATCAACGTGTATCCGTCGGGCGCGGCCTGCTTGACCTGCATGGCTGCCACGCCGCCGGATGCACCGGCCTTGTTGTCCACTACGAAGCTCTGCTTGAATTGAGTGGAGAGGTTGTCGGCCAATATGCGCGCCACCACGTCGGTGGGGCCGCCCGCGCTGAAGCCGACGACGATGGTGACGGGTCGCGTGGGCCAGTCGCTGTCTGCTGTTTGGGCGAAGACCGAACTGCCGAGGGTCAGGGCCACGCAGCCCAGAAGGAAAGAACGCTTGCTTTGGTGGTTTGAATTCATGTCAATGTGTCTTCATTCATAAAAGTTGTCAGGCGATATGCCAGGCGTGGACGCCGGGGATATCTGCACTCTTGAAGCGTGCGCAGACTGCGGGGTCATGGCCTGGCACGATGAGGTCTTCGCCATCCGCCAGTTCACGGATATGTGCATATCCAGTGAGCATGTCTTCCAGGCTGAAGATGGCAGGGAAAGGGTTTTGCCGCGTCAAGTTTTCGTAGTAGTGCGCAGCATCGGACGCGAGAACCACCCAGCCGCGCGCGGTGCGCACGCGCACCACCTGGAGGCCGTCGGTATGGCCGCCCACGCGGTGCAACTCGATGCCGTCACGCAGTGGGTGAAATCCATCAACCAGCCGCACATTGCCTTGGTACAGGCGCTTGATGAGAACGCCCACGTCATTGGTCGAGAAGAAGTGGTTCTGCTTCGGATCGCACATACAGTCGCCCGTTGCGTAGCGCACTTCGCGGTCTTGCACCCAGACGGTGGCGGCTGGGAACTCGCCGATGTTGCCCGCGTGGTCGTAGTGCAGGTGCGTAAGCACCACGTCGCGGATCCCCTCGGGAGCGTGGCCCAGGCGGCGCAGCGATTCCAGCGGCGAGACCAGGTAGCGCCGCCCGCGCGCGAGCGCCGAGGCGGAGCTGAACCCCGTGTCCACCAGTACCGCGCCGCCCGGTCCCTGGATCAGCCAGACAAAGAAGTCCAGCGCCATCGGCGCCTCGGGGTCACCGGGGGCAGGGTGCAGGAAATTGCTGCCCCGGGCCCGATCCACCGTGGCGTACTTCACTGCGAGGACCTGGTAGCAGACTTGGTTCATGGCGTGGACATCACGACTTGACCAGGGAGCACTTGCTATCGGAGAGAGGGTGAAACGCCTGCTCGCCCGGCACGGTTTCCAGCATGGTGTAGTAGTCCCACGCGGCCTTCGATTCCTGCGGTGTCTTCACGCGCACCAGGTACATGTCATGGATCATCTTGCCGTCGCCACGCACCTTGCCGTTCTTGGCGAAGGCATCCTGGATAGGCATGCCCTTGATGGCCTTCATCACGTCGGCCACGTTGTCGGACTTGGCCTTTTCGATGGCCTTGAGATAGTTCAACGTGGCCGAGTACTGCCCGGCCTGCAGTGCGGTGGGCATGCGCTTGGTGCGTTCGAAGAACTTGCGCGCGAATGCGCGCGAGGCGTCGTCCAGGTCCCAGTAGAACGATTCGGCGAACAGCATGCCGCCCGCATCCTTCAGACCCACGCCGTGCACGTCCATGATGCTCATGAGCATGGCCACGGTCTTTTGCCCGCCGCTGGCCAGACCGAACTCCTTGCCCTGCTTGATGGCGTTCTGCAAGTCGAGCCCTGCTGTGGCGATGGCCACCGCGTTGGCCTTGCTGCCCTGTGCCTTGAGTATGTAGGAGGCGAAGTCACTGCCAGGAAATGGGTAGCGCGACGAGCCCAGTACCTTGCCGCCGGCGGCTTCGATGAATTGCTTGCCGTCGTTCTCCAGTGAATGTCCAAAGGCGTAGTCCGCTGTGAGGTAATACCAGGTCTTGGCGCCCCCCTTCACCACAGACTGCGTGCCCACCTTGGCCAGCGAGTAGGTGTCATACACCCAGTGCAGATTGTTGGGCGTGCAGTCCTCATTGGAGATGCGCACCGCTCCAGCGCCGGTGACGATGGACATGCGCCCTTTCTCCTGCGCGAGCCGCATCGCGGCCAAGGCCACGGCGCTGTTGCCCAGTTCCGTCGCTGCGTCCACCTGGTCGCGGTCGAACCATTCACGCACACGGGCGGAGCCCACGTCGGCCTTGTTCTGATGGTCGGCAGTAACCATCTGGATCGGGTAGCCAAGCATTTTGCCGCCAAATTCCTCGATAGCGATTTCGGTGGCGACGACGGAACCCTTGCCCACGTTGTCCATGAAAGGGCCGTTCATGTCGGTCAGCACGCCGATCTTGACGATGCCGTCCGAGATGCGAGCGCTCTTATCCTGCGCGGGCGCGAGCATCGAGGCGGTGAGCAGCGCGGCGGCGAGCGTTGCCTTTGTGTAGGTGAGTTTCATGGCTTGTCTCCTGTAAAGTTTTTGGTTGCTTGGGGTATTTTTTTGCATGCAGGGCGCTACATCCGTAGCGGCAGCAGCCCGTTGGACTCGGCCCAGAAATCCGTCATGCACGAGGTGTCCTGCCCATCCTTGCCGGCATGGCGTGCAAGTTGAAACAGGCTGCGCGCCAGGTTGCCCATGGGCAGCGAGATACCGGCCGATTGCGCTGCCTGGCAGGCCAGCGTGAGGTCCTTGAAGCCCAGTGCGATATCGAAGCCCGGCGTCAGATCGCCGCCCAGCACCTTCACGGGCCACTTCTCCTTGAGCTGCCCGTTGGACGCCGTGGTGCCCGTCAGCACATCAAAGGTCTTGCGCGTATCCAGACCCAGCGCATTGGCCAGCACCAGTGCCTCGGAGTTGAGCTGGCAGTAGCACAGCACCATCAGGTTGTTGATGAGCTTCATGCGTGTGCCACTGCCCGGATCGCCGCAGTGCAGCACCGTGGTGCCCATCTGCAGCAGCAGGGACTCCAGCCTGGCGCGGTCGGCTTCGGCAGCGCCCAGCATGAACAGCGATTCGCCGCGGTCGGCGTGGGCGGCCAGGCGGCCCACGGGAGCGTCGGCGAAATGCACGCCGCGCTCGCGCGATGCACGTGCCAGTTCGTCCACTGTATCGGTGTCGATGGTGCTCAGCTCCACCAGGAAGCTGCCACCGCGCAGACCGTCCAGCACGCCGCCCTCGCCCAGGATGACAGCGCGCGATTGCTTGGGACCGGGCAGCATGGTGAACACCACGTCCACGCCGGTCGCGAGCTCCCGGGTGCTGGCCGCACGCAAGGCGCCCTGCGCCACGAGCGCATCCACGGGAGCACTCTGAATGTCGTGCACCGTGAGATGAACGCCCTTGCGCAGCAGGTGGGAGGCCAGGGCGAAGCCCATGCGGCCGAGGCCGATGAATCCGACTTTCATGAAGTTCCTTACGAAGTTTGAATGCGTTGCAGCACGGGAAGCAGGTGGCGCAGGAATTCCTGCGGCGCCTCACTCATCGGGAAGTGACCCAGGCCAGGCATGACCTGAAGCTGTGCACCGGGAATCAGGCGCGCCAGCTCCTGGCTGTCCTCGGGCGTGCATGAATAGTCGTACTCGCCCGTGAGCAGGTAGAGCGGGCAGCGCGCGGTGTCGATCTGCTGCACGCGGCCGCGCAGGTCGCCCTCACCCGTGTAGAAATGCAGGTCACCCTTGAAGACGCCGGGGCCGCTTTGCATGTAGTGCCACAGCGTCTCCCAGCGGTCGCGTTGCGATGCACCTGGCCCGATCAGGCCGGAAACAATGCCGGCGCATACCTCGCCGCCGTGCACGTCGGGGCGGTGCAACCAGTCCAGGTCGTAGTAGGGGTGGACGTGCGCGCCCGATTGCAGGCCGATCAGCGCCTTGAAGCGCTCCGGCTGCTGCAACGCCAGGTGCAGCACCACGCGACCGCCGATCGAGCAACCCATGGCGATGGGGCGCTCGACCTGCATCGCATCCATGAAGGCCAGGATGGTTTGCACATAGAGCGCGCTGGTCAGCTGGTATTCATGTGTTTCCCAGCCCTCGGGCGGGGAAGATTTGCCGTGCCAGGGCATATCGAAGCAGATCACCTGGTGGCTCGCCGTCAGTTCAGGCGAATTGAGCAGCGCGCGATACTGGCGTGTGTCGCTGCCCGCCGTGTGCAGGCACAGCAGGGGTTGACCGCTGCCGGCCGTCTCGTAGTACACACGGCACATGCGGCCCGCGATCTCGAAGTTCACGTAGCCGCCGGTCACGGCTTCTTTCTCAACGCGCATGGAATTGCCCTCCGAGCCGCTTGACCAGCTCCTTGAAGTACAGCAGATTGCTCATGAAGATGGTTGGATCGCCTTCGACCCGCAGCGTCTTGAACTTGACCATCGCCATCAGGTCGTGAAAGCGCGGTTGCGGCTCCTGCGCCCAGAAGCGTTGCCAGGCGTCCTCACCCGCGACCAACGCGAATGTCCAGCGCGGCATCACGTGCGGACCGGGCTGGATGCGCTGAACGCGCCCGCCTTGCAGGGTGACCAGGTATTCTTCCTCGCCCTTTTTGAGCAGGAAGGTTACGTTGACCCAGCGGCCACGGTGGGCCAGCCAGTCTTCAGCGCTACCGGATGGGTCGCCATCGATGGTGTGCATAAATTTGTGTCTCCTGGAGGGAATGTTCCATAGCACCATCACAGGCACAACCGACAATTTGTCGTGGAGGAATGAGCTTTGGTCATGACTGCCGCGAGTGCATGCCAGCGTGCAGGCGCGTCGCCCACAGCCAGTAGGCCGGGCGCACCAGCACCAGCACCGCCACCAACCGTGTCACCTGCAGGGCCGTGACCACGGGCACGCCCAACTGCAGCGCCTTGGCGGTGATGGACATCTCCGTCATGCCGCCCGGTGCCGTGCCCAGGATGGCGGTGGCTGGATGCAACCCCGTGGCCCAGGCCAGCAGCACGCCAAACGCAGCGCAGGCCGCGATCAGGCCCGCGGTGCCCAGCGCCACGCGCGCCAGCCAGCGCGGCGCGGTGTGCAGGAACTGCGGACTGAAGCGCACACCCAGGCTGACGCCGATGACCAGCTGCGCCGCGTTCGACAGCAGCGTGGGCACAGCCACAGGTGCCGTTTCAGTGGCGGCCAGCGTGATGGCCACCAGCAGCGGGCCGAGAAACCAGGGGTTGGGCAGGCGCAGCACATGCAGCGCCAGGCCCCCGGCCACCGTCAGCAGCGCCAGCCAGGCCGCGCCAGTGAGCGTGAAGGGTGCGCTGGCCAGCGGGGCGAGGCTGACCACTTCCAGGTTCCACCACGACTTGGCCAGCAGCATGCCGAAGGGCATGACCAGTACCACGATCAGCATGCGCAGGCTGTGCGATGCGGCCACGAGGTCGGTGCGGGCACCTTCCTTCTCCGCCAGCAGTGTCATTTCGGAGGCCGCGCCGATGGCGCCCGCGAAGTAGGCCGAGGGCCGCAGTGCCGCGTCGTGTACGCCGTGCAACCGACCTGCGCAAGAGCGGTACAGCCAGTAGCCATACACCATGCCCAGCGCCAGCGACCAGGCCACCGCTGCCAGCACCGCCCACCACAGCGCGCCCAGCTGGGCCACGATGGCTGGCGTGAAGTACAGGCCCAGCGATGCGCCCATCACCCACTGGCCGCCGTTGCGCAGCCGCAGGCTGCTGCGGGTGGGCAGACCGGCCAGCGTGGCCAGCGCCGTGGCCAGCAGTGGGCCCAGCATCCACGGAACAGGAATGTGCAGGCGGCGGAAGATGTCCGCCGCTGCCCAGGCCAGCAGCAGCGTGAGGAGTTTGGACGTGGCGCTGCGCATGGGCCGTCAGAGGTCCAGCAGGTGCGTGCGCGTGTCCAGTGCCCAGAGGTTGCCCAGCAAGGTGCGGGCGCGCCCATCGCCCACCACGGGTGCAGCCAGCTCCATGAATTTGTCGGAGAGTTCGGCGTCCGTCAGGGGCTGCTCCGGATCGCCTTTGCGCGTGGGTTGCAGGTACTCGGCCTGCCGACCGTCGGTGGTGGTCAAGCGCAGGCGCGCGGCCCGCTGGCCCGGGAAGCGGGTGTCCAGCTCAGGATCGACACTGAGTCGGATGCGTGCCATGAGTGCGCGGATGTCCGCATCGGCCAGCCGCTCGGGCGTGAAGGCCGACAGGCGCACGCTGCCGTGAATCAGGGCCGTGGCCACCACGAAGGGAATGGAAAAACGCGCCTCGGCCGCCGTGCTGGGGGTGAAGTTGCCCGCCACCGCCAGCGCCGGGGCGTAGGTGGCCACTTCCATGGCGTCCAGCGCTTGCCAGCGAACGCCCATGCGCGCCTGCAACTCCAGTGCGCCGTCGATGGGCGCAAAGGTGTGGCCGCAGCAAGCGTGGTTTTTGAACGTCATGCGCGTGATGTGGAAGTCCTGCCCCAGCGTGGCGGTGGCCAGGTTCCAGTCGGGCGCATCGCCCATGGCGCGGCCCATGCCCGCATCGCCGTCGAGTACGTCGAGCGAGCCGGTCACGCCGCGTTCGGC
>LNAP01004888.1_pt1 | contig 12131 bp, 13 predicted proteins | sample 602601 | NCBI WGS metagenome assembly LNAP01 (sample SAMN02440304, study PRJNA202911) | soil metagenome | biome: Subtropical and temperate rainforests or woodlands; isolation source: soil samples (1 kg each in a 20% v/v slurry with milli Q water) were... ... | reverse complement strand
TGGGTTGGCCAGAGATTTCGGCCCGCTACAACGCCGTAGGACGCTTCGGGCGTATATCGGAGGTGGCCTCGCGCATTGCCGGGCAACTCAGCGGTGAAGGCAACTCTGCCGCCTTTCGCGAGTTTGCCTGGCGTTTCGTCAACATCATCGCCCGAGCCCTGATCGAGCTGGGCCGGCGCCCGGACTACCTGCAAATCCAACGGCATGTGGTCAACATCGATGCGCTGTTTATCGAGTACGCCCAGCAGCTTTTCGCCAAGACTGACCCGCAGGCCTGGGCGGTCATTGTCCAACTCGAAGGCAAACTCAACGAGAAGAACATTCCTCGGCATATGGTCGGACGCGAAAAACGCGTGGTGGCCATCGAACAATACCTGGCGGCGAAACGGGTCTTTGACCCGGTGCTGGATGGATTGCGCTCGGCGGTGCGTTACGACCGCACCTACTTCGACAAAATCGTCGCCTCACTGCTGCCGCTGCTGGAGAAACTCACCACCGGTAAGACTGCGCAGTTGCTGGCCCCCAACTACACCGACCTGGAGGATCCGCGACCGATCTTCGACTGGATGCAGATCATCCGCAAACGCGGCATCGTCTATGTCGGCTTGGATGCGCTGACCGATGCCGAGGTCGCCGCGGCGGTGGGCAACTCCATGTTCGCCGACCTGGTCTCGGTGGCCGGGCATATCTACAAGCATGGTATCGACCATGGCTTGCCTACCGCGGACAGCAGCGCCGACAAACTACCGATTAACCTGCACGCCGACGAGTTCAACGAGTTGATGGGCGATGAATTCATTCCGCTGATCAACAAGGGCGGTGGCGCAGGCATTCAGGTGACGGCCTACACCCAAACCCTCAGCGATATCGAGGCACGTATCGGCAACCGGGCCAAAGCCGGCCAGCTCATCGGTAACTTCAACACCCTGCAGATGCTCCGGGTGCGCGAAACCGCCACCGCGGAACTGCTCACCCAACAATTGCCCAAGATCAACGTGCTGACCAAAACCCTGGTCTCAGGAGCCACCGATACCTCCGACCCGGAGGCCACCACTGACTTCACTTCGTCCTCCCAAGATCGGGTCAGCAGCACCAGCGTACCGCTGATCGAGCCGGCTCACATCGTCAGCTTGCCCAAGGGGCAAATGTTCTCCTTCCAGGTGGGCGGGCAGCTCTGGAAAGTTCGCATGCCACTGCCCAAGCCTTCGCCAGACGATGCCATGCCCAAGGATTTGCAGGAACTGACTCAGCGGATGCGCGCCAGCTACAACGAGCAGGCGGGACACTGGTGGAGTGCGAGCGGGGGCGGTCCCACGCTCGACTTCGATCCGGACCGAGTCACGCCACCCCGCCCCTCTGTAACGGTGGACTCGAGTGGGCCTACTCAGGAGGTCCCATGACGATGTCGGCCCAGCGCGCCTCGCGGAGTCAAGGAGGATGACTTCAGTTCAGCGCCCTCCACCGCAACCCATCCAGCGCCCAGGGCTAATCGTCTTGGCGATTAGCCTAGTCCTGCACATTACCGGTTTGCTGATTGCCTCGTTGCTGTTCTCGATTCTGATCGAGTGGGCCGGTCTGCTGCTGTTCTGGGGTGATCAAGGCTGGCGACACAGTCAGGCGATGCTGAGCAGCGAACTGGGCTGGCTCAGTGAGCACTTCACATCCTCACTCATTATCCAACAGCCTGGACAGACGATTATCCAGTGGCTGGATTTCCTCCATCAATGGCTGTTGGTCAAAACCGGTTTTGTGGGCTTCGCCCAGCAGGCGCGGCTGTCGAGCCAGGACAACGGTTTCTGGAGCGAGATCAATCAGCTGTATGTGAGCATTGAGGATTTCGTCCTGGCGGCGGTGTATGTCACCTTCACCTTTGTGGTGCGCCTGACCATCTTGGCCTTGGCGATTCCTCTATTTCTGCTGGCCATGTTCACCGGCTTTATCGACGGCCTAATGCGCCGCGACCTGCGCAAGTTTGGAGCTGGGCGCGAAAGCAGCTTTGTCTATCACCGAGCCAAGCGAGCGGTCATCCCACTGCTGATCGTGCCCTGGATCCTTTACCTGTCGCTGCCCTTTTCGCTCAACCCCATGGCGGTATTTCTGCCTTGCGCCGTGATGCTCGGGGTGACCATGGCTATCACAGCGGCGACGTTCAAAAAATATCTCTAAGAATTAAACGAAGCTATTAAATCTTGAACACGTCGATCAAGGACTGTGCCTTTTCCGCAACCTAGCACTTGCTAGCAGCATACAAATCGCAAAACTTGCGGCGAGCATGAGCCATGCAGCTGGCGAAGTCGTCACAGACCTGCTTGCAGCTCCAGCTGCTCAGAAGGCTTCTACCATACTCACCGGCACGGCTCGGGTTGAAATCGTAAAAAGACTGCTGCCAAGTCCACAAACGAGCTGGTGGCATAGCCCAACCATCGGCGCGATGAGTCTTCTTGACGCCCGGGATAAGCATCCATACCGGATCTTCATCGACATGGATCACCCCGTGTTTGAGCACTGCTTCGCACAGCGTACCCATCAGCTGTTGCAGTTGCCCGCCGGTAACAACTCCGCCTCTTCCCCGCGCAAAAATCCATTTCTCTTGCGCCACGACGTAGCGTTCGGTAACGAATCGCACCGCTTTGATATACCCGCCTGCCCATAAAAGGCGTTTCAGAGACGAAAAACATTCAAATCGTTCTTAAAATCGTTACTTGGCATGATAATAGCATTCATTAAAACAATAGATTGTTGAACAATTACAGCCCTATTGCTTTCACCAACAGAGGATAACGAACATGCAAAAAGGTCTGACGGGCAAGAAAACCACGCGCAACGTGGCGCTGACGATAGCCCTGGCGTGCGTGGCGCCGCTAGTGTCTGCCGCAGAGATCAAGGGCACGCTGAAACAGGGAGAGTTGTCGGTAGGCTCCGACCTTACCTACCCGCCCTACACCTATCTGGAGCAAAAGCAGCCATCGGGCTTCGACCCCGAGTTCATGCAGTTGATAGGCAAGCAACTGGGGCTGGAGCCGCGCTTCCTCGATACCCGCTTTGCCAACCTGATATTGGGCGTCAATGCCCAACGCTTCGATGTGGTTGCCTCGGCGCTGTATGTCACCCCGGAACGCGCCAAGCAGGTGGACTTTCTCAGCTATCTGAAGACCGGCTCCTCTCTGATGGTGCTCAGTGCCGGCGACTTTAGGCCACAGCGACCGGAAGACCTTTGCGGCAAGCGCGTGGGCTCAATCAAGGGCGCATCCTGGGTTCCCAAGCTCAACAAGGTTTCCGCCGAATACTGCCTGGCCTCGGGCAAACCGGCGATCCAGTCTCGTGAATTCCCGACCTCGCCCGAAGCGGCTCAGGCCCTATTGGCCCAGGCGGTCGACGTGCAGATGGAAGATCCTGCGGTAGCCAAGATCACCGTAGAAAAACTGCAGGGCAAAACCGTTATCAGTTCCAGCGAACTGATCTATCCGGTGGTCATCGGGCTGGCCGTGCGCAAAGGCAACCAGGCGCTATTGGAAGAATTGACCACGGCTCTCGGCCAGATCAAACAGAACGGCAGCTACGGCGAGCTGCTCGCCCGCTACAACCTGGCCGAACCGAATGCCGAGGAAATCAGTGCGGCGCTGGGTGCCAGCACACACTGAGACACCGCGCCGAGCGCACCCGGTAGCGGATTCATCGATCCTTTCCAACTTGCGGAAAGATCACAGCAACGCGGAGAAAGTACATGCAATTCGATTGGCACTACACCTTGGGCCTGTTGTGGAACGGCGACTTCTGGCGAGCCGTGGCGACCGTGGTCGAACTGAGCCTGGAAACCTGGCTGCTGGGTATCGTCTTCGGCTTCTTCCTGGCCCTGGCACGACAGTCGCAGCGGCGTTGGTTACGGGATGCGGCCGGCCTCTATATCTGGTTTTTCCGCAGTCTGCCGTTACTGGTTCTACTGATTTTCGTCTACAACCTGCCCCAGGTGTTTCCTTCCACCAGCGCGCTGCTGTCCAATCCCTACTCGGCAGGCCTGATCGCCTTAGTGCTCAGCGAAGCGGCGTATATCGCCGAGATCCATCGCGGCGGCCTGCTGGCGGTGGTCAAGGGTCAACTGGAAGCTGGCAAGGCCCTGGGCGTCGGCTATCGCGGCGTACAGCAACTGATCGTGGTGCCCCAGGCACTCCGCGTAGCCCTGCCGACCCTGGCTAATGAATACATTACCATTGTCAAGCTGACCTCGCTGGTCTCGGTGATTTCGCTGTCGGAAATCCTTCTGGTAGGCCAACAGCTCTATACCCAGAACTTCCTGGTCATGGAAACCATGTTCGCGGTGGCCTTCTACTACGTGTTTATCGTCACCGTGTTCAGCCGCCTGTTGCGCCTGCTGGAGAACCATCTGGACGTGACCCGGCGCAAACCGAAGAGCATCGCCCCTGCCGAACTCGGGCAGGTGGCGACCCGGCGTGCCGCCGGCCAGGCCGAGCCTGGCGAGTTCGCCCTGCAAGCGCGGGGCGTACGCAAGTCCTATGGCGAGCTGGAAGTGCTCAAGGGCGTTGACCTGAATGTGCGCTGGGGCGAGGTGGTGTCGATCATCGGCCCATCGGGCTCAGGCAAAACCACGCTGATCCGCACCATGAACGGCCTAGAGAGCCTAGATCATGGCGAAATCACACTGCAAGGCCAACCGTTCCTGCGCGGCACCAAGGAACCGGAGGGGCCCCTGGGTAACAAGGTACATATGCAGGGCATCGTGCATGTCGGGATGGTCTTCCAAGGCTTCAACTTGTTCCCGCACAAGACCGCTCTGGAAAACGTCATGCTCGCACCGGCCTATCACGCCCATGGGGGCGGCGAAGAACTGCGCCTGTTGAGCCTGGCACTGCTGCGCAAGGTGGGCATGCTCGAGCATGCCGGCAAATACCCGCACCAGCTTTCCGGCGGCCAGCAGCAGCGCGTGGCGATTGCCCGGGCGCTGGCGATGCGACCTTCGGTCATGCTGTTCGACGAGCCGACCTCGGCCCTCGACCCGGAACTGGTCGGCGATGTACTGGCCGTGATCGAGGAACTGGCTCGCGAAGGCATGACCATGGTGATCGTCACCCACGAAATGAACTTCGCCTTCAAGCTCTCCGATCGGGTGGTGTTTATGGAAGGCGGCGAGATTATCCAGAACGCTGCGCCGCGAGAGATGCTGGAGCAGCGCAGCGAGCGCATGACCAAGTTCCTCAAAGACGTACAACTGGCGTGAGCCGAGGGAGCACAACGGTGAGTCAACCCAAGGAAAAAATTCTGCCGCTGACGGATCAGGTTGCCATCGAGCTGCGCGAAGACATCATCGGCGGGCGCCTGTTGCCGGGCATGCCACTGGTGGAAAGCGAGTTAGTCAATGCCTACAACGCCTCGCGCAATACGGTGCGCGAGGCGCTGCACCAGCTGGGCCGCGAAGGCCTGACCAGCTACGTGCGCAACAAAGGTGTGATGGTGCGCCGACTGGGCATCGACGAAGTGCGCGATATCTTCAAGGTCCGCCGCACCCTCGAATTGCAGGCTATCGCGGCGAGTAAGCCGCTGCGCGAGTACCAGTCCGACTTGATGCTCGAAGCTATCGAGGCAGCGCAACTGGCCCAGGACCGCGAGAACTGGCAAGCCTTCGGCACCCATAGCCTGCGTTTTCACCAACATGTCGTGGGCCTGTTGCGCAGTCCGCTGTTAGACGAGTTTTTCACCCATGTCGCGGCCCAGATGCGCCTGGTTTTTTCCAGCGCCCCCAGTGAGGAAACCTTCCAGAAACCCTGGCTCAAACGAGATCGGCATATCCACGATCTGCTGGGCGAAGGTCGTAAAAAAGAAGCCGAGGAAGCCATGAGCAGCTACCTCAACGACTCCGAACTCGTGCTGCTGGACATTCTGAGCAGCATTCCAAAACACTAATAAAGAGGACCCACCATGTACAAGGACTATCCAGCGGCCTACCAGGTCAGCAAAGGCGCCGCATTGCAGGTCGACAATGCCTTCTATGATCGCGTGCGCGAATCCAGGGAAAACCGGACCCTGGTCGAGCAGTTCGAAGTACCGATCCGCACTGGTCGCGCCTGGAAAGTGCCGGCGGGCCATGTTTTTCGCGTGACCACCCCGGTCGGCCCACAGGTAGGCGACTTCAACGTGTGGAATGCCAACGACCCCCGCGAGCGCATGTGGGCGGCCCGTACCCGCCAGTTGCAAGGCGCCCACGTCAGCACTTACGACCGCCTGTGGTCGAACCTGCCATTCCTGCGGCCGATGGTCACCATCACCGACGACAGCCTGGCCAACTACGGCATCGACGAACACGGCGGCCGTCTCCACGACTTGCTGGGCACCCGCTGCGACCCTTACGTGAACAAGATGCTCACCGGCGAGGACTTCCACCACCACTGCCATTCCAACCTGACCCGCGCCGTGTTGCCTCACGGTCTGACCGAGTTCGACGTGCACGACGTACTGAATATCTTTCAGTGCACCGGCCTCAATCACGACGACATGTACTTCATGAAAGCCTGCCCGGCCAAACAGGGCGACTACCTGGAGTTCTTCGCCGAAATCGACCTGCTGTGCGCCCTTTCCACCTGCCCGGGCGGCGACCTGTCGCTGCCAATGTGGGGCCCCGACGCCGAAGATCCGCTCAAAGTCTGCCGTCCGCTGGGCGTGGAAATCTATCGCCTCGACGAGTCGCTGCTGGACGGTTGGAAACAACCCCAACGCGCCGCCTACAACGGCAACCACGGCCTGCTGATTCGCAAAGCCGAGTGGGAAAAGTAACGGCAAGGTCCATCGACACCCGGGGCACTCGACCGCCCCGGGGCGTTTTGCAGCCTCGCTGCACAGCCAAGGCAGGAGTCAATAACCATGAACACACCATTACTGAACTGCGATATCGGAGAGAGCTTCGGCACCTGGAACATGAGTTGCGACGCCGACATCATGCCCTTTATCGATTGTGCCAACATCGCCTGCGGCTTCCATGCCTCCGACCCCAGCACCATGCGCAAGACCGTGACCCTGGCCCTGGCCCACGACGTGTGCATAGGTGCCCATCCGGCCTACCCGGACCTGGTCGGCTTCGGACGTCGCTCCATGAGCTGCTCGCCGCAAGAAGTCGAAGACCTGATGCTCTACCAGATCGGTGCACTGGAAGGCATTTGCCGCGCGCTGGGCGGCCGGGTGCAATACGTCAAACCTCACGGCGCGCTGTACAACGACATGATGCGCGACGCCAGACAGCTGCGCGCGGTATTCAAGGCCGTGTCCGCCTACGAAGGCGAATTGCGGCTGATGCTCATGTCCCAACGCGATAACAGCACGGCCCTGGCCCTAAGCGCCGAATTCGGCGTACCGGTCTGGTTCGAAGCCTTCGCCGATCGCGCTTACGACCCGGCCGGGCACCTGGTCTCACGCAGCTTACCCGGCGCGGTTCACCACAACCCCCAAACCGTGATCGACCAGGCCCTGACCCTAGCCCGTGGCGAAGACCTGATTGCCAGTGATGGCAGAGCCCTGCATCTGCAGGTCGATACGATTTGCGTGCATGGCGACAACGACAGTTCGATTGCCGCAGTACAGCGCATTCGCCTAGCCCTCGGGGAGCTGAAGAAGGCATGAAGATCCGCATCGAAATCGTCGCCGTAGATTGCCTGATGGTGCGGTTGTTCGACACCATCGATGAAGCCAACATGCCCTGGCTACTGGCGGCTTCCCGGCGCTTGCGCGAATGCTTCGGCCAAGGCCTGATTGACCTGGTGCCCTCCTACACCACGCTGATGGTGCATTACGACCTGCGCCAACTGCTGGCGAGCGACGCCCGGGGGTTGATCGCTCAGGCCCTCGACGGCCTGCAACCCGATGCTGGCGGCAGTGGCCGCAGCCACAGCCTGCCAACCTGGTACGACCACAGCGTGGGTCCCGAGCTGAAGCTGCTGGCGCAGCGCAGTGGGCTGCCCATCAAGGAAGTCATCGAGCGCCACAGCAGCCACGAGTACCAGGTGTTTGCCCTGGGCTTCGTACCCGGTTTCGCCTTTATGGGTCTTGTCGAGGAAATCCTCGCCAGTCGGCGCCTGAGCACCCCGCGCAAACGTGTGGCGACCGGTAGCGTCGGTATTGCCGAGCGCCAGACCGCCGTGTACCCCCAAGCCTCTCCCGGGGGCTGGAACCTGATCGGGCGCACGCCAGTGAGACTGTTCGACCACTCGCTTGAGGGTTATAGCCTTCTGCAACCGGGTGACCGGGTGCGCTTCGAAGCGGTCAGCCATGACGAATTCATCCGCCTGGGCGGCGATGACACACCACTGGAGGCGGACGCATGAGTGGCTTGCTGGTAGAACGAAGTACCCCCTTGGTCCTGCTGCAAGACAGCGGCCGCTTTGGCATTCGCCAACTGGGCGTGACCCAGGGCGGTGCCACCGACTGGATCTCCATGTCCTGGGCCAACTGGCTGCTTGGCAATTCGCTGGAAGCGGCGGTGATCGAGATCACCCTCGGCGGTCTCAGCCTGATTGCTCAGCAGGATGCCTGCTTGGCCTTGGCCGGTGCCGACCTCGGCGCTAGCCTCGACGGCCAGCCGTTGCAACCCTGGCGCAGTTTCCTCGTACGCCGCGGCCAACGCCTCGTTTTCAGCCAGCCGATCCAGGGCGCACGCGCCTACTTGGCGGCCCCTGGCGGTTTCGATGCGACACCCGCCATGGGCAGCAAGGCCACCGTCTGCCGTGAAGGCCTGGGCGGCCTCGACGGCTCGGGGCTGGCACTGGCGGCGGGCAATCGGCTCGGCTGGCCCGGCACCTCCCCGGTGCCACGGGAACTAGAGGCGCCCCGAATCCCCGACCTGAGCCCGACCAAGCCCCTGGAAACCGTGCTTGGCGCGCAAATCGCCGACTTCGCCGGACAGAGCCTGTTCGATGCCTTCAACAGCCCCTGGCAAGTCGACTCGAGGGCCGACCGCATGGGCGTGCGCCTGCTCGGCCCGGTCCTGCACTACCAGGGCAAGGCGCTGATCTCCGAGGGCATTCCCCTGGGCGCCATCCAGGTGCCGCCGGACGGCCAGCCGATCATCCTGCTCAACGATCGCCAGACCATCGGCGGCTACCCACGCCTGGGCGCCCTGACCCCGCGCTCGCTGGCTCGCCTGGCGCAGTTCCTGTCGGGTACCGAACTGCGTTTATCGCCCGTAGTCCAAGAGGTCGCGCAGGGGCAGCATCTACGCTTGCTCGCTCAGTGGCATTAACGCAAGCGAATACCTCCACGCCCGGTTTCAGGGCGTGGTTTAGGCGCAATGCCCCCGCCGTCATCCGTGGTACATCTAACCTGCCCGCTTGCCCCTACCATATGCACAATATCTGGATATCGGTGTTTCGCCCTCTCCCTTCCCTGCAGTGAGTACGACGTCAGCGGCAAGCCAAAGCTCAGTAGGTATCGACTAACGCTTTCAGACATTGATTGAATTAGTCAGACAGCCCCCAAAAAAAGCGATCTACCCTAACTCGCTTTTTTTGCTGCACAACTCCTGCCATTAACTCGATTCTGTGCCCATACCGACATGGGGCAGGATCATGCCAACTACCACCTTTCGCTGCTGGTTACTGCTGTCACTGGCCATCGTCCAGGGCAGCAGCCATGCCGCCTCCGCCCAGGAACAGACTCAGTTCAGTCTGATCCTGCAGCAACTGGACACGATCGAACGCCTTGCCACGCGAGCTGAGACCGCCAGCACGGCCGAATATAGCGAACGCTATCGCTTCGACTATTCCCGCCTATCCAAAGACATTCAGCGCATCCGCCAAGGGGTACAGGGCTATCTGTCGCCTTCCCGAGCCCAACCGCGCGATCCCGCTGAACTGATCGGCGACTACCGCCTCGACACGCCGCCCGCGGAGCCCTCGCCATGAGCATGACGGCCGCGCAAACCGCCGCGTACCAAAACGCTTCCGGCTTCTCGGCGCAGAGCAGTTCGACGCTCTGGCTATCCCTGACGCTCGTCCTGGCATTGCTCTGGTGTACCTGGGTGATGTGGACAGCGTACCGGGGTTGGGCGACTGGCAATGTGCGCTTCGGCGCGTTTGGCGGCAGTGCCGCGCGGGTCGTGCTGGTGTTGCTGGTCCTGATGTTTTTCACCCTGTCCTAATCCAGGAGATCGCCGTCATGCTCAAGTGCTTTGCCCCCCTGAACAACAATCTGCGTGACCGTGCCAGCCAGCGCCTGATCGGTCTGTTGCTAGCACTCGGACCCAGCCTGGCCTTGGCCGCACTCCCGACCATGGAAGCACCTTCCCGGGGTGAAGGCACCGGCTTGATCGAGACGATCAAAAACTACGCCTACGACGGCGGTATCTTGCTCGGCCTGCTGATTGCCCTACTGGCTTTCCTGGGCGTGGCTTGGCATTCGCTGACCGTGTATGCCGACGTGCAGAACCAACGTAAGACCTGGAAAGACCTCGGCGCGGTGGTCGGCATCGGTGCCCTGCTGGTGGTGATCATCATCTGGTTCCTGACCAAGGCTGCCGCGATTCTGTGAGGTCGCCATGAACGACGCTATCGAATGCCTCGCCGACGGCACCTTGGTCTTTCTGCCGGAACGGCTCAACCGTGATCCGGCGGTATTGCGTGGTTTGACCAATGACGAGATGTGGCTCGCCTTAGGGACCGGTGCACTCCTTGGCCTACTGCTCGGTGTCCCCCTGGCGCTCGCCACGGCCTCGATTGCCGTGGCGCCGACCAGCATGATCGCGGGCATGGCACTGGTACTCTTTGCTGGCGGCACACTCCTGCGTCAGGCCAAACGGGCCCGCCCCGAAACCTGGTTGTACCGCAAACTCGAATGGGTCCTGGCCAGCCGCTGGCTTCTAGGGCGCGGGAGTTTGATCCTCTACTCCGGATCTTGGACGGTACGCCGTTCGCGACGTCTGCGCCCTGCCTTGTCACGGTGGCAGCCATGAGCCGCTTTCGGAACAAGGTCGATGCACAACAAGCCCATATCGTCAGCCTGCGTCTGGCGGTAGTGATTCTGGCGCTGATCTGTGCCGGGCTCTGGTATGGCTGGCGTTCAGCGCCGACTGATCTGACCATACATGTTCCGCCGGATCTGCGCTCGGGCAGCACTCGCAAATGGTGGGACGTGCCCCCGGAGAATGTGTATGCCTTTGCCCTTTACATCTTCGGCCAGCTCAACCGCTGGCCGTCGGATGGCGAGCAGGATTATCGCCGTGCCATCTACAGTTTGCAGGCCTACCTGACACCCGGTTGCAAGACCTTCCTCGCCGGCGACTACGAGTACCGCAAGGCCGCCGGCGAACTGCGTCAGCGCGTACGCGGGGTCTATGAAGTGTTGGGCCGCGGCTACAGCGAGGATCCAGCCTTACGGGTCAAGCAACTCGACCGCGACAGCTGGCTGATCCAGCTCGACCTCAATGCCGATGAGTACTACGCCGCCGAGCCGGTGAAACGGGTGGTGGTGCGTTATCCGTTGCGCGTGGTGCGTTTTGACCTGGATCCCGAACGTAATAAATGGGGATTGGCTCTGGATTGTTACCAGGGCACACCGCAAAAAATCGCCCTGCCCGGAGGTGAGCCATGAAACGAATGTTAGTGATTGGGCCCGCCGTGCTGTTGGCGCTGTACGGGGTCCTGGCTCAGGCCGTCGAGCTGATGCACTGGGAGCGCCTGCCCCTCGTCGTCCCGTTGGTAATTGGTCAGGAGCGGGTGGTCTTTATCGACGAGGACGTTCGCGTCGGCCTGCCCTCATCGCTGAGCGGCAAACTGCGGGTGCAATCCACCGGTGGCACGCTGTACCTGCGCGCGGCGGAGGCCATTGCTCCTACCCGATTACAACTGCAATCGGTGGCGACGGGCGAGATCATCCTGCTGGATATCGCGGCCACTTCTGGTGATCAAGCGTTGGAGCCCGTTCGCATCCTCAGAAACACTCAGCCGCCACAAACCACCGACGGTGAACCGAGCAGCGCCCCTGCTCCAGAACGCACACCGATCCCGGTCGCCTTGACCCGCTATGCCGCACAAAGCCTGTACGCGCCGCTTCGCACCGTGGAGTCTCTGCCCGGCGTACGGCGGGTACCGCTTACGCGGCGTACCGCACTGCCGACCCTGCTACCAAGCGAGAATGTG
>LNAP01004887.1_pt1 | contig 12132 bp, 9 predicted proteins | sample 602601 | NCBI WGS metagenome assembly LNAP01 (sample SAMN02440304, study PRJNA202911) | soil metagenome | biome: Subtropical and temperate rainforests or woodlands; isolation source: soil samples (1 kg each in a 20% v/v slurry with milli Q water) were... ... | reverse complement strand
AGCTAGCGACCCCTAGCACTAGTGCTAAGGGGAACATGAATATCCGCTGGTACCAGCACAACACGCACGGCGTCCTGCCCATTACCTCGCCGATGAATACTGCCGACAGCGTCGCAACCAAGGCTGTTATCCAACCTATGGTCAGCCAAATGGTGGCGACCCTAGAATGACGCGTGGTTTGCTTTGAAACGCTCGTCACCGCAAGCTCCTATCAATACACAGGGGAGGGCAGTAGCCCGAGTACTTCAATGTCCGTGAGCAGTCGTGCTTGTGAAGTGAGAACCGGAATAGCTTTCGAGCGCGCATGTTGGCGGCAAACTTCAAACCTGACAATTGGCCTTGTGAAAGATTGAAAGTCCTCGATTTGCAAGGTGCTCCCCGTTGAACAATCGCTTGCGAATCATGAGGCATTTCTCGGATCAAGAGGCATTCGAGGGGGGCTCTTCTCCGGCTTCGGCTGCGTCGCTGAGAATTTCCCGCCCACCTTTGGCAGCAATTGCCGCCACCACCAACCCAAGAATCAGGTCTGGCACGTTCGATCCCGACCACATCACAAGTGCTCCGGACAAGACGATCGCGAGATTCACGATCGAGTCGTTGCTAGTGAATATGGCCGAAGCCTTGAAATTCACGTCTTCCCCCCGATGACGCTTCAACAGGCGTAGGCATATGAGGTTTAATGCGGCGTTGATTGCCGCCATTACCATCATGGCAGGGCCAATCGGCGGTTCGCCACCAAAGAAGCGGCGGAGCACCTCCACAAGCAACATTATTGCCAGGCCGATCAGCAACCACCCGGAAAGACGGGCCGCTCGGACCTTGATTTCCCGCGCCCGCCCTACTGCATAAAGGCTAACTCCGTACACCGATGCGTCTGCCAAGTTGTCCAGTGCGGCGCCTATCAGCGCGGTCGAGGACGCCCACAGACCAACGCCTGCGCCGACGATACTCTGCGCGAGATTAATTAGCAGCACCAACGTCAGGGTACGGCGGTCCTCTGACTCGTTGGAGTCGAGATTTTGTGCCCTGTCTTGGGCGCAGTTCTCACTCATAGATCTCTCCTTGATGCCGCCACTGGAAAGCGTCGGTAACGCTAATTACACGCCCTAAACGGGGTGGAGGGTCAAGATGTGCAGTCGCCGAATGGGCTGCCTTGTGTGGTGACCGCCCAGGCCGGCTTTGTAGATCGCTTGGATATCCTTGGATAGAGTCGATTTCCGCGTCCAAGCGGTTAGGTCGTTGGCTTATCGTTGGCTGCCGTCGTCAACCGGATTTGCCCTACGTTATCGGTCCGTCTCGGTTCTGAGGTTTTATAATTAGATGGGTGTAGAAGGCTTCCGAGCAGCATTCGACCTGAGAGAGTTGGTGATTTCCAGTTCACATTCCGGGCACGGCACGTCGATTCTGAAACCTATTGTCGTGTGCCGGCCGGCCGACTGTGCAAAAGTAGTGCCGCCATGCATGCGGGCAATGGCGGCGACAATGGCAAGTCCCAGGCCGTGATGATTTGCTTCAAATTCACGGGAACTGTCGGTTCGATAAAAGCGGTAAAAAAGTCGCGGTAAGTGCTCGGGCGAGATCGGCACGCCTTCATTACACACGGCTAACACCACCTCACCGACTTTCTCGTTCGACAGGCTGATCTTTATAACGCTTCTCGCAATGGCATAACGGATAGCATTTGAAAGCAGGTTGGAAACCGCCCGCTGGAATAGCGGTCTGTCTATCCGCGAAGCCGCATCGCCTTCTACGACAATGGATACGCCAGCCTCCAGGGCTTCGGCCTCATGGTACTGGCTCACTTCATGCACAATCGCTGCAATACTGTGTTCCCATGCCCCCCTGACCCTAGCACCTCGATCGGCCTGCGATAGGAAAAGCATGTCTTTCACGATGCTGGACAGCCGTTCCAATTCTTCGAGATTCGATCCCAAAATATCCAGCAGCGCGTCTCGGTCGGGACGTGTCCGCAGGGCAAGCTCCGTTTCACCGATCAACGTGGTGAGCGGCGTACGCATTTCGTGGGCCACATCGGCATTGAAGCCTTCCATTTGAATGTAAGCGCGCTCCAATCGCTGCAATACTGCATTGAACTGGCGCACGAGGGGCAAGATCTCAATTGCTTGACCTGCCTCATTGAGGCGCTCGCCGATGCGGTCTGGTGAAAGTTTGGCGGCCTGTTGCGCGAGCGAGTCTACGGGCGTGAGCGCCATGCGCACAGTAATGGTTCCCATGGCAGCCACCACAAGCGAGCCTAAAAGGGCGCAGGCGAATAGCGTCCATGCTAGCCCCCTACGAAGCCGCACATCCTCCGAAATATCGAGAACCAATTTGGCGGTCAACGACCCGCCCCGCGTGCCTGGATGTGGCAAGGAGAACGATATGCTGCGTTCTCTATCGGCATCATTGTTCAACGGGTTGCCAAAGACGACTGGCTTTCCGTTAACTTCAAGTACCAGAGTAAACTCCGGGCGCCCGTAGAAAAAATCTTCGAGCTTGTGCTGCATCCTGGCTGAGTCGCCATCGGCGCCATTCTCCTCGACGACGTGACGAACCACTTCAACCTTCTGTTGCATCAGGGCGTCTTGGCGACGGGCGAGGTTTAGATTTGTCGCGTAATAGACCGCGATGCAGACCAAGCTGAGCGCTATGAAGGTTTGGATCGCGAGTCTTTGCGATAGCCAACGCCGTAGGGATCTAGGCTGTTTGCCCACAATTAAATTTTCCGGACTTCCAGCACATAGCCCATACCGCGCACTGTGTGCAGCAACTTGTTGTCAAACGGATCATCGACCTTGCCTCGTAGGCGGCGGATAGCGACTTCAACTACGTTGGTGTTGCTGTTGAAGTTCATGTCCCAAACTTGTTCGGCCAACTCGAGCCGTGACAGTACTTCTCCTTGCTTTCGCATTAGAAGCGTCAGAAGCGTGAACTCCTTTGCTGTCAGTTCTAAACGTTGTCCGTTTCGACTCGCACGTCTGCGCAACAGGTCCAGATCAAGGTCTCCGACTCGAAGTAAGTTGGGGCTTTCGGCCTGCGGTGCCTGTCGGCCACTGCGCCGGACCAGCGCTAACACACGTGCAAGCAATTCCGACAACGCAAAGGGTTTGGACAGGTAGTCGTCTGCGCCTTCATGCAAGCCGTGCACGCGGTCTTCGAGCTTGTCCCTCGCCGTGAGCATGAGGACCGGAACCTGGCTGGTCTTCCGCAGTTCGTTCAGAATGCTAAGGCCGTCCATGCCGGGCAGCATGATGTCAAGAAGGACGAGATCGTATTCGCTTTCTTGGGCAAGATGAAGACCGACACGGCCGTCGGTCGCGACGTCGACAACATAGTTGTGGTCTGTCAGCGCGCGTCTTAAATACTCGGCAAGCTTTTTCTCGTCTTCGATTACAAGAACTTTCATGTTTGCCAATAGAGGAAAATGCCAGGAGCGGCAGTACAGTGAATATTCTATTCCAGGCATGACCCCCATCGATATCCATGACAGGGCCAAAGAGCGACGACCGGTCCAAACCTCAATCTGCCTTAGCCTGGCGTGTAGATCTGGTCAATACGAGCACGGTCCTCGGCGCTCATCGCTGCGGCCTCATTCTGCACATCTGCGCGCGTACGACCAGTCTCCTGTTTCGACCACCCAGGGCTAGCCACGTTTCTGTACGTCAAGGCCCAAGCGCGCTTGTCAGCCTTCGCTTCGGCCAGTTCCGCCTTGACCTGTTCGGCGGACTTTCCATCCGTTGCATGGCCCTGAGCGGTCTCATAGCCGATTTCGGTATTTGTTTGATGCCACGAGCCCGACGCCTGCGCGGCAGTTGACAACGAAAATGCTGCGGCGAGCGTGAGTACGATGCGGGTGGGATAGGTCAGCATAAGAGTCTCCGTGTTTCATGGTAGGCGCCGCGGTTACAGGGCCTACACGCTTGTGATGAAGCGGTTGTGACACTCTACGGAATGGATCCTGTCAATTCGCAAACACCCTGATTACAAAATCGTAAGCGCGGCCAACATTACAGAATTGTCATGTTTCTGTCGGGAATTTGACGAGGTGCGTTGGATAAAGTGCCGGTCACACTCCCTATTCCCGCTCGCGAAATACGAGTGGGCCAGTTGATTGCGGGCGCGCTCCCAATAGCAGGCCCTCCTACCGGTTAAGATCATGCGTGTATTCCTGCCGCCGCTCGCTGTCGCGGCCATGCTTTGCTTTGTCTCGCCCCAGATCAAAGCTGCAGAGACGCAAGGTTCGTTTCTTGCGACGCCTATAACCACAAGCAAGTCCGGTCCGCATGAGCGCCGATTGACGCTTGACGAGGCGTTAGCTGCTGCACTAGAGCGGAATCCGGGCCTGGCTGCGGCAAAGCATGAAGCAGCGGCAGGCGATGGCCAAGTTACTCAAGCTGGCCTGATGCCCAATCCTTCCATAGACGTCAGCGTCGATGACACGAAGAAGGCAACACGTACGACCACGGCCTTACTGAGCATGCCGGTCGAGTTGGGGGGCAAGCGCGCTGCACGCGTCAGCGCTGCGGAGCTTTCACGCGATATAGCCAGGCAGGACGTGCACAGCGCTCGCGCCACGCTGCGCGCGGCGGTCGTCACTGCGTTCTTTGACATGGCGGTCGCGCAAGAGGCGGTTCGCGTGACAGAACAGAACGTCGACATTGCCTCAGACGCTCTACGCTTGGCCGAACGCAGGGTGGCAGCCGGAAAGGCACCTCCGCTAGAAAGCGGTAAGGCCGGGGTCGCCCTAGCAAATTCACGGATTGAGGCGCGTGCCGCAAGGGCAAAGCTGGAGGACGCACGCCGCAATCTGTCCGTCCTATGGGGTGAGAACGACCCGGATTTTGGCTACGTGACGGCGAACATTGACGCCTTGCCAACGCGCCAGACGTTGGATGCATTACGCGCCAGTCTGGCGGAATCTCCATTTATGCAGTCCGGCCGGATCGCTGTGCGGTTGGGCGAGGCCCAGGTCGCGGTTGAGAAGAGCAAGCGCTTTCCGGACATCACTCTCAGCGCGGGTATCGCCCGTGACAATGAAGCAGGTCGCGACAAACCGCAGATTGGTATTTCAATCCCTCTGCCGCTGATCGACCGCAACCAGGGCAATGTGTATGCGGCATCCATGCAAGCTTACAAAGCGAAGGACACCTTCCGCGATCTGGAAGCCCGCTTGATGGCTGATCTGCTGCGAGCGGTTACCCAATTCGACCTCGCCCTTGCTACGGCAGAGGATTACAGAAGCTCTGTCCTCCCCGGAGCGACGCAAGCCTACGAGTCAGCTCGGAAGGGCTTTGAAGCGGGAAAGTTTGGCTTTCTTGAAGTGCTGGATGCGCAACGGACGCTTTCAGAAGGGAATATTGCCTACCTAAAAGTCGTGGCGACCGCGTATCAAGCGCGATCCGAAATTGATCGGCTTCTCGGACATTGAGTTTCTAAGAGATAAATCATGTTGAAAAAGGCATATTCATCCACCGTCAAGCGCCTCTCTGGCGCTACGGCTATTACGAGCTTGGCGCTATTCCTGAGCGTTAGCACCTTACATGCCGCAGAGGATGAGCACGGTCATGAAGCCCAAGAGTCTGGTACGGCCGGCCCTAACGGTGGCGCATTGACATTACGGGACCAGTTAGGGGTAGAGCTGCTGCTGAGTGAAGATAAAGGTGAGCCTCGCCTGAAGATCTGGGGCTATGACGGTGGCAAGGCGGTCGCCGTGGACGCCTCAGAAGCGAAGGTCCAAGTGAGACGGCCGAATGGCGAGATTGAAGCGCTCACGTTTCGCAAGGAAGGCGCCGCATTGGTGAGCGTGCAAACCGTCGGAGAGCCGCACTATCTGGAGGTCGATGCGGAGGTCAAGCTTCCTGGCCAATCCGAGGCAATGCATGCCTCGCTAGAAAAAGACGAGGGAAAGATCGCACTGTCCGCTGTACAGGTGCAGACGGCCGGTATAAAACTCGCCACGGCCGGTCCGGCACCATTGGCTACGTCTGCGCAATTTCCGGGCGAAATAAAGTTCAACGCGGACCGTACCGCGCACGTGGTACCTCGCATGGCTGGAATCGTGGAAAGCGTCTCTGCGGACCTTGGGCAACAGGTGAAGAAGGGAGAGCTGTTGGCGGTCATTTCCAGCGCATCGCTGTCCGAATTGCGAAGTGAATGGCTTGCAGCGACCAAGCGGCGTGATTTGGCTGCACAGACACATGCCCGGGAACAACGGCTTTGGCGCGAGAAAGTTTCCGCTGAGCAGGACTACCAGGTCGCCCGAGCTGCATTTCAAGAGGCGGAGATCGCTGTGCAAAATGCTGTGCAGAAGCTGCGCGCCGTCGCTGCGGCACCGCGCTCCACTGAGCTTGCATCGCTCGAAATTCGAGCGCCGTTCGACGGGATGGTTGTGGAGAAGCACATCGCGCTTGGGGAAGCCCTAGCAGCGGATGCGAGCATTTTTACGATATCCGATCTGCGCACGGTTTGGGCGGAATTCTTGATCGCTCCCAAGGACTTGCAAGCGGTGCGCGTAGGAGAAGACGCGATCGTCTCGTCCACCGCATTTTCCGAAACTGCGCAGGGCCAGGTCTCTTATATCGGATCATTGCTGGGTCAACAGACACGCACGGCTACCGCACGCGTAACGCTTGACAATCCGGGAGCTGCATGGCGGCCGGGGCTGTTTGTCACGGTGCAGGTGGTGACAGACAGTTCAGAAGTAGCAGTCGGCGTCGACCCTGATGCCGTTCACACGATTGACGGCCAGAATATCGTCTTTATTGAGGTTCCCGGCGGATTTTTGCCGCAGCCCATTACGATAGGTAAAAGCTCCAACGCCATGGTGGAAGTCACGCGAGGTTTGAAGGTGGGCGTACGGTACGCGGTCGAGAATGCATTTGTACTGAAGTCGGAGCTCGGCAAGGCCAGCGCTGACCACGCACACTGATCGCGGAGAGACCATGTTTGAACGCCTCATCCGGTTTTCGATTGAACAGCGCTGGTTGGTCCTATTCCTTACCCTGGGAATGGCTGCCGTTGGCATATATAACTACACGCGCCTCGCAATCGACGCGGTTCCCGACATCACGAACGTGCAGGTTCAAGTCAACGTAGGTGCACCCGGCTACTCTCCGCTTGAGACGGAGCAACGTATTACCTACCCGATTGAGACGGTAATGGCCGGCCTGCCGGGCCTGGAGCAAACGCGGTCCTTATCACGCTACGGGCTGTCCCAAACCACCGTGATTTTTAAAGATGGCACCGATATCTACTTTGCGCGGCAACTGGTCAACCAGCGATTGCAGGAGGCGCGCGAGAGCTTACCGGCAGGAATAACCCCTTCTCTTGGGCCAATTTCATCAGGCTTGGGGGAGATCTTTTTGTGGACGGTCGAAGCTGAGCACGATGCGAGAAAGGAGGATGGGACGCCCTACACCCCGATGGATCTGCGTGAATTGCAGGATTGGGTTATCAAACCGCAGCTCCGCAATATACCCGGCGTTACCGAGGTAAATTCGATAGGCGGCTTCGCTAAGGAGTATCAAGTCGCACCAAGCACCGAGCGGCTCGCATCATATGGCTTGACCCTTGCCGACATTATGGCCGCCCTAGAGAACAACAACTCGAACGTGGGTGCAGGCTACATCGAGCGCAAGGGAGAGCAGTATCTGATTCGAGCGCCGGGCCAGGTCAAGTCCATTGAAGACATCGGCAACGTAGTGTTGACCTCGGTCGGCGGACAGGCGATTCGTATTCGGGATGTTGCCGATGTCGGTATCGGCCGTGAGCTGAGAACAGGGGCGGCCACAGACAACGGGCAGGAAGTGGTGCTGGGCACGGTCTTCATGCTGATTGGCGAGAATAGCCGTGCTGTGTCACAGGCGGTGTCGGAGAAGCTCGAAGTCATCAACAAATCTCTGCCTGCGGGGGTGAAAGCGATCACCGTGTACGATCGCACGAATTTGATTGATAAAGCTATCGCCACGGTCAAAAAGAACCTCCTTGAGGGAGCTGCGCTCGTAATCGTAGTGTTGTTTGTATTCCTCGGAAACATCCGCGCTGCGCTCGTCACTGCAATGATAATTCCGCTTTCAATGCTGTTCACCTTTACGGGGATGGTCGCCTATAAGGTAAGTGCGAACCTCATGAGCCTAGGTGCTTTGGATTTCGGAATCATCGTCGACGGCGCCGTCGTCATTGTGGAAAACTGTGTTCGGCGGTTAAGCCACGCGCAGGCTCATCATCAACGTCCGTTGACCCGGACTGAGCGCTTCCACGAAGTTTTTGCAGCTGCGCGTGAAGCACGCCGCCCATTGCTATTTGGGCAACTGATCATCATGGTGGTGTATCTGCCGATCTTCGCGCTAAGTGGTGTGGAAGGGCGCATGTTCCACCCCATGGCCTTGACAGTGGTACTGGCTCTCCTCGGAGCGATGATCTTGTCCGTGACGTTTGTGCCTGCGGCGGTTGCGTTGTTCATCGGAAACAAAGTGTCGGAGAAGGAAAGCCGTCTGATGGTGTGGGCTACCCGCCGTTACCAGCCGCTTCTTGAAGGTTCGCTGCGGCGTACGCCATGGGTGCTCGGTGCGGCAACCGTCTTGGTGGTGCTATGCGGAGTGCTGGCGTCACGATTGGGCAGTGAATTTATCCCGAACCTGAACGAGGGGGACATAGCAATTCAGGCCCTTCGCATCCCAGGTACAAGTCTCACACAGTCTGTCGAGATGCAGAAGCAGATCGAGGCTCGCCTGAAGGAGAAGTTCCCCGAGATCGAACGAGTGTTCGCGCGTACGGGAACTGCGGAAATTGCTTCCGATGCCATGCCGCCAAATATCTCGGACGGCTACGTGATGTTGAAGCCGCTGGACGAATGGCCGACCCCCAGGAAGTCGCATGCCGAGTTGTTGGCAGCTATTCGTGAGGAAGCCGCACAGATCCCAGGGAACAACTATGAATTCTCTCAACCGATCCAGCTGCGATTCAACGAGCTGATCTCTGGCGTTCGTAGCGACGTGGCAGTAAAGGTGTTCGGCGATGACAACGACGTGCTGAACGCAACCGCCGCTGAGATCGCTGAAGTGTTGGAACAGGTGCCCGGTGCATCCGAGGTTAAGGTCGAGCAGACCACGGGATTGCCCATGCTCACGGTCAACATTGATCGCGAACGAGCGGCGCGCTACGGTTTGAGCTTGACCGCAATACAGGACACGCTAGCGATAGCGGTGGGTGGTCGAGAGGCAGGTACGTTCTTTCAAGGTGATCGTCGCTTCGATATCGTGGTGCGCTTACCCGAGACTGTGCGGGCAAATATAGCTGAACTTCGGAACCTGCCAATTGCGTTGCCGACTTCTGCGGGACTGGCGCAGGCCTCCTACATTCCGTTAAGTGAGGTAGCCAGCTTTGATCTTTCGCCCGGGCCGAATCAGATCTCGCGAGAAGACGGTAAGCGTCGTGTTGTGGTGAGTGCGAATGTGCGCGGGAGAGACCTGGGCTCATTCGTCGCTCAGGCCACGACGGACATCCAGCAACGCGTGAAAGTTCCTACAGGCTACTGGACCTCATGGGGCGGAACTTTCGAGCAGCTACAGTCCGCAGCGCAACGGCTTCAAATCGTCGTGCCGGCGGCGTTGCTCCTCGTTTTCGGGCTATTGTTTGCGATGTTCGGAAACGTTCGAGATGGCCTCATCGTCTTCACGGGTATCCCGTTTGCTTTAACCGGTGGCATTATCGCGTTATGGCTTAGGGACATTCCGCTATCTATCACCGCAGCCGTTGGCTTTATCGCGCTTTGCGGCGTGGCTGTGTTGAATGGTTTGGTCTTGCTTTCGTTTATCAGCTCAATGCGCGAGGCCGGAAAATCGCTGGATCGCGCCGTTCGCGAAGGTGCTATTAGCCGATTGCGGCCGGTATTGATGACCGCCTTAGTAGCATCGCTGGGCTTTGTTCCCATGGCGATTGCAACTGGCACGGGCGCAGAGGTGCAGCGGCCGTTGGCTACTGTAGTGATAGGTGGCATCATATCGTCGACGATCCTGACACTGCTGGTACTTCCCGCGCTCTATCGCTTGGTTCACAGGCGCGATATTGAGGAGCTTGAATTGGCGGACGCCAATTCGAGGGCGTGAGGCGCTTCGCCACGCAGAATAGATTTGTTTTGGCGATCGTTCAGCCACGGCCCTTCCGTGGTCTCATAGGACGTTGTCGTGACCTGCCCGGGGGGCAGGTCCATGGCACGGTATCGGCGGATAGACATTGCGCGTAACGGCCAAGCGACTTAGGCCCCTCACCGTCCTTTAACGGAGTCTGGCGAAACGTCCGCTTGTGGCCGAACTCAGCCGGTCACGACCAGCAGCTTGGTCAGCCGCAATCGGCACAGGTGGTCAGTTCAACCGGAATACGCACCTACCCGGCGGTGCACCGTTGCCGGAGCCAAGGCGACGCTTAGGAATGTGATTTACGTCCTGTCGCCGCGAGCGCTTCAAGTCCAAATTGGACGAGATAAGGCGCCGGCTTCCCTTCGTCCTCTGCCAAGTAGTAGCGCATCATCCGCACCGACACCCCGAGACGTCGCGCGGCCTCTTGCTGGCTCAAACCTGCCTCGTCCAATAACCGCCGCAGATAGTTGGGATCTGGATTGTGGCGCTCCACGTTGGGACTGGAAACCAGCACTGCATCATTATCCTGCTTCATGTACTTTCCTCGCGATATCCGGGGCCGAGATGACCAGACTTTTGTAGGCCGCGCCAGCTTCAGTCTTCGAAGTCGCAGCCGTCCAAACAATTCGTCAATGCGGCGAGCAATCCTGCTAACTCGCCCGCCATTAAAGCAAAGCTCGCGTCGAACATCTCTTCATCGTCCCGCCCATCAGAGGGCAGATCCTTCTTAAGAACATCCAGGGCCCGCAGGCGGCGCAAAGTCAGATCCTCGGTCAACATGAACGAGATTTTATCGGCCCACGTCATCGCCAGCTGCGTGCATTGCTTGCCTTGCTCGATGTGCCTTCTGGCGTCGACGGTCTCGATTGAATGCCGCACCCATCGAATTGCGCCCTGGCCGCGCCCCCGCGATCGCAGCTCTGCATCCTGATCAATCGAGAACCCATGGGGTGCCTCCCCTTCGAGAACCCACTCTGTCATTGCCAGACCTGGCGCGGTCTGGACTTGCAACGGCTCGACAGCAAACGGGTCGACAGTCTTGCTGAGAAGCGACAACACCTCATCCGCGCGCTTCGAAGAAGCAGTATCGACAACCAGCCAACCATTACGGCGATCGATCCATACATCGGTATCGCGCATTTGAAGAAACGCCTTCGGAAGAAGCTCCTCCAGCACACGGTCCTTGATGTCCTTCAACTGTCTCCGCCCAGGCTTGTACCCTTGGCGATGCTCGATCAATGCTGAGACCTCCTTAACACGCTGCTTCACCACAGCGGGAGGTAGGATTCGTTTAGCCGTCCTCATACGTATAAGCCAGTTGCCCCCCACGTCACGGGCCCTACTTTTGCCCGCGCCAGCGCGAAGCCAACCTCGCCCTTCACGCCCGCTTTCAGGCATCGCGAAGGCCTGCCGGCCGAGCTGCTCCTCCAGTACTTCGGTGGAACTGGCGATGTCTTCCTGCGCTCTGTAAAGATGGGCATTCTTGAAGAAGATATGGTTCATCGAACGCGTCCAGGTTGCGATACTCGCTGAGTCGACCGCGCTTCGCTCCAAACTGCGCGCACGTACCAGAAGAGCCAATGCCCGCGCCGCCATGCGGTCCTGGTGGCTAGAGTGCGCTGCCTCGATTCAGCCGCACATACCCCGACGCCGTGGAGCTCTGCCAACCTCGCCATCAATTCAAGCATGCGCCCGCGTCCGTCGTGCTCCCGGTATGCCACGTACATCGACTCCACTCCCGCGCGCCTCCACGCCGCCAACAGCCCCGACAAATAGACGTATGTCGATCGCGCAACGAAGCGGAAACGACGTGCTTCAACCTCGCGCATGCAATGGTCTAGCGACACGTGAAGCGCCCCTCGCAGCCGTCCGATCGACGCCGCATCGCAATCGCCAAATATCAACCGCAAACTCCACATCAGAGCGAAGCCCTCGATGCGGGACAAGCGCTTTGTCGACGTCAGAACCTGCGATTGGCCTACGCCAATCAACTCCA
>LNAP01010881.1_pt1 | contig 12133 bp, 12 predicted proteins | sample 602601 | NCBI WGS metagenome assembly LNAP01 (sample SAMN02440304, study PRJNA202911) | soil metagenome | biome: Subtropical and temperate rainforests or woodlands; isolation source: soil samples (1 kg each in a 20% v/v slurry with milli Q water) were... ... | reverse complement strand
GGCGGGGGCCTCGGCGACGGGCGGCCTGTCCGACGGCGCAGCGGCCGTCGTGCCGGTCAGCGCCGCATCGAGCACGGCCTGCGTGAGGCTGCGGCAATGCACCAGGATCTCGCCCATCTCCTGCGCCCCCTCGTCGCCGAGCAGATCGAGGTAGTCGGCCACCGGGCTTCCCGGTGGCACGATGCGCACGGCGCAATCGTCCTGAACGAACTCGAAGGCGCCTTCGATGGCCGCACGGTCCGCCGTGCTCTGCAATGCGAGCTCGAAGCCCAGGTAGCACGACTCGGCATCCATCTCGGCCAGCGCCGGCAGCGCATCCGGCAAGGTAGCGATGGCGGCGATGGTGCCCAGCTTCTTCAGGTAGCGCAGGAAGGACAGCGGGTCCATGCCGTTGCGCAACACGTCCGGGCCGAAGCGCAGCGAGATGTGCCAATGGGCCGGGTCGGCTTCGACGCCGGTGGACGCCGTCGCCACGCGCGACGATGCCGCCTCCGGCGCATGGCTCGGCTCGCTGCCGAGATGCCGATGCAGTTGCACCAGCAGCGGTGCAGCGCGTGCCTTCATGTCCTCGTCGGCCTCGGTGTGGCCCGCGGCCGCGGCGTCGACCAGGCTGCCGACATGATCGCGACAGGCCAGCAGCAGCGTGACCATCGCATCGTCCATCGGCAGCGCACCGGCGCGCACCTTGTCGAGCACGCTCTCGGCCACATGGGCGAACTCCACGATGAAGTCGAGCCCGAACAGGCCGGCCGACCCCTTGATGGTGTGTGCCGCACGGAAGATGGCGTTGACCGAATCGGAAGGGTCTTCTTCCTGCAGCACGCCGAGCAGCGCGGTGTCCATGTCCTCGAGCAGTTCCCTGCACTCGACGAAGAAGGTCTGGAGGGCTTCGTCCATGTTCATGCGGGCTCTCCCTGCGGCGAGGCCGCCGTCGCGATGTCGAAGAAGGCGGCGAGGTCGAACAGTTCGATCACGTCGCGCACGGCGTCGCTCGGCGCGTGGAACGTCAACGTGCGGCCGCTGACCCGAGCCGCGCGCTGCGTGGCCATCAGGAGCTGCACGCCGGCACTGTCGAGTTCGGTCACGTCGGCCAGGTCGATTTCCAGGCCCTCGGGCGCATCGGCCAGCGCCGCGACCAGACGCGCCTGCAGTTCCGCCGCGCCGTAGATGGTGAGCTCGCCCTCCAGGACGAGCCGCTTCACGGCGCTCACGGCAGCACCAGCTTCTCGACCGCCGCCAGCAGCATCGCCGGCTGGAACGGCTTGACCACCCAGGCCTTGGCGCCGGCCGCCTGGCCTTCGCGCTTCTTGGCTTCCTGGCTTTCGGTCGTGAGCATGATCACCGGCGTGAACCGATAGGCCGGCATGGCCTTCACGTTCTTCACGAAGGTGATGCCATCCATGTTGGGCATGTTCACGTCGCTGATGATCAGATGCACCTTCTGGCCGGTGAGCTTGGTCAGCGCATCCTGGCCGTCGCGGCCCTCGATGACGTCGTACCCGGCGCCCTTGAGCGCGATACCGACGACCTGGCGCACCGAGGCGGAGTCGTCGACGATCAGGATGGTCTTTGCCATGGGAGTCCTCTAGAAGAAAGTGATCTCGTTCTGCGGAGCCGGGGCCGATGCCTTGGCACCGCCCGGGCCTTGATGGATGTCGCGCTCGCTGGCCATCGCATAGGTGGCCTCGAGTTCCTTGAGCAGGCCCGCAGCCTCCAGCGGCCGCAGGTCGCCGCCGCGCTCGCAGGCCTCGCAGTGGTCCTGCACCACGTTGGGCATGCGCGTGATGTTGTCGCGCACATGCGCCAGCACCTGGCTCACGCGGTCCTGGAACTGCAGCTGCACCAGGGCGTCGTTGACCTCGGCCTGGATGCCCACGCTCTCTTCGCGCAGGAAGGCGGCCGAATCGGCCAGCGAGCCGGTCAGGCCCTGGAACTGCGCGAGCACGTCGCGGATGCGTGTCTCCGAGGCGGAGACGACCTGTTGTTCCTGCGAGCGCGTGACCTCGGCCACGCTGCGCACGTCATCGATGGCGGTACGGATCGCGCCGGTCTTGCTGGCGATGAGCCGGCCGGTTTCGCCGGACGCCCGCGACAGCGCGCGCACCTCCTGCGCCACCTGCGAAAAGCCGCGGCCGCTTTCGCCCGCATGCGCCGCCTCGATGGCCGCGTTGATGGCCAGCAGGTTGGTCTGCTGCGCCAGCCGCGACACGCCGTCGGCCATCTCGTGGAGTTCGCCGACGAAGATCTGCAGCCCCTGCACCTTGTCGAGCATCTGCGCCTTGCTCCGCATGGCGTCGCGCAGCGAGGCGACCACGGCCTGGAGCTGTTCCTGGCTGTCCGCATAGAGGGCCGCGGCGGCGGCGTCCGAGGTATTGCCTCCGCCGCTACCGGATTCCGACAGCATCCGCCCGAGCTTCAGCACGATGGCCGCGAAGCGTTCGCTCAGCGCGGCGATGGCGGTCTCCATCTGGCTGCGCGAGGCTTCGATCTGGCCGGACCAGACCGGTGCCACGTCAGCGCTGAAGGCCAGATGCCCCATGAAGTAGCGCCGAAGGGCCTCGTCGGCCGACTGCTGCGCCTTCACGGCGAACCAGCCCGCCCCCGCGCCCAGGCCGGCCAGCACCACGAAGCAGGCTGCGCCGGCAAGGCTCGCCGACGACAGGAACAGACAGGCCGCGCCGCCGAGCACGCCCACTGCGGGTGCAGCGAGAAACTGCGCGTTCTTCCGGTTCAGCATCGAGTTCAGGTTCATGTTGGGTTCCAGGAATGCGCACACGCCGGGTCCGTGGGTCAACGGCCACAGAGGCCGCGGACACGTGCGTCAGTCACCCTTCTATGTCGGCGTGCAAGGCGTCACCGAAGAGGGCACGAGTGACGAAATAGAGGACTTATCCGGCCAACATCGCCCAATTGGCCGAGGGCTCGTCTCACTAGCATCGGGTCCATGAAGTCCTCCCACCCCGCCCTTGCGTTGCACGCCGCCCCCGTTGGCGCGGCCGCTGCCTGCGAGCTCGGGCACCGTGCCGACATCGCGCCGGTGGTGCTGCGATCGCTGGTGGCGCACGCACGAGCGCGGGGGAAAGACCCGTCCGGCCTCCTGCGCGGCCTGGGCTTCGACCTGGCCGATCTGGACTCGCCCGTGATGCAGGTGTCGTACCGGCAGTGCGCCGAGGCCATCCGGCGCGCGCTCGTCCTGCTGCCGAACCCCCACCTTGGACTGGAGGTCGGCGAGGCGCTGAACGTCGTGTCGCTCGGCAAGGTCGGCCTGGGGATGATGGCGAGCGAGAACCTGCAACGGATGCTCGAATTCCTCATCGCGTTTCCGCACCCGGCCGGCTGCCTGCTGTCGCTGCACGGCGAATCGACCGGGACGCACTTGCGCATCGTGGCGCAGCCGCTGTTCCACGACCCGCCATTGCAGCGCTTCCTGATCACCTACACCCTGGCGTCGCTGGCGTCGCTGGCACGCCAGATCGTCGGCCCGGCCTGCCGCCCGCTGTCGATCGAACTGACGTTGCCGCGGCCGGCCGCCACGGCGGCCTACGAGCGGGCCTTCGGGCAGACGCCGCAGTTCGAGCGGCCGGCCAACCAGCTGGTCTTTGCCGCGAGCGCGCACCCCCTGCCCTTCGCGGAGCCCTCGGTAGCCCGCGCGATGCAGGAGGCGTTGCAGGAGGCCCGATCGGACTCCCCCGTTCAGGAGATCGGCGCGGCCGTGGCCCAGATCATCCGTCGGCACCACGGCGCGCCCCCGCCGCTGGCGCAGGTGGCCCGCGCCCTGAACATGAGCGAGCGCTCCTTGCGCCGCCGACTGTGCGAGGAAGGGCTGAGCTTCCGGGGGCTGGTGGCCGAAGACCGGCGCATCCGCACGCTGAACCTCGTGACGCAGTCGGACGCATCCTTGACGCAGGTGGCGTCGCGCTCGGGCTACACCAACGCGCGCAGCCTGCGGCGGGCCGTCAACCGGTGGACGGGCGTCGGGCCGTCCAGCCTGCGCAAGACCGCTCAGCGGCTGGACTGAGAACGGATCAGGCCGGCGTCGGCGCTTCGCTGCGCGCCAGGCTGTCCAGCGGCCAGCGCGGCTTCACATCGAAGGCGTAGACCTCGGTCGCCTCCTGCAGACCGGCCTGCAGGCGCATCGCGGCGGCCATGGCGATCATGGCGCCGTTGTCGGTGCACAGGTGCAGCTCCGGGTAGTGCACCCGCACGCCGCGCTGCGCGCAGGCGGCGTCGAGTTGCTGGCGCAGCATCCGGTTGGCGCCGACGCCGCCGGCCACCACCAGGCGCTTCAGGCCGGTCGCGGTCAGCGCCGACAGGCTCTTCTTCAGCAGCACCTCGACGATGGCAGCCTGCGTCGAGGCCGCCAGGTCGGCCTTGCGCGCCTCGAGCTGGTCCCCGAGCTTCTTCGCCTGCGTGAGCACCGCGGTCTTGAGGCCGGCGAAGGAAAAGTCGAGGTCGCCGCTGTGCAGCAGCGGGCGCGGCAGCTTGAAAGCCGCCGGGTCGCCCTGCTCCGCCAGTTTGGCGAGCCAGGGGCCGCCGGGGTACGGCAGGCCCATCAGCTTGGCGGACTTGTCGAAGGCCTCGCCCGCGGCGTCGTCGATGGTTTCGCCCAGGATCTCGTAGCGGCCTACGCCGTCGACCCGCATGAGCTGGGTGTGGCCGCCCGACACGAGCAGCGCCACGAAGGGGAATTCGGGCGGATCGGCACTGAGGAAGGGCGACAGCAGGTGCCCTTCGAGGTGGTGCACGCCCAGCACCGGCCTGCCCAGCGCGGCGCCCAGCGCACAGGCCACGCCGGCCCCCACCAGCAGCGCGCCCGCGAGGCCGGGGCCGCGGGTGTAGGCCACGACATCGACGTCGGCCAGCCGCTTGCCGGCCTCGTCGAACACCGTCTGCGTCAGCGGCAGCACACGGCGGATGTGGTCGCGGCTGGCGAGTTCGGGCACCACGCCGCCGTAGGCCTGGTGCATGGCGATCTGGCTGTGCAGTGCGTGCGCGGCCAGCCGCGGCACGGCCGCGCCCTGCCATTCGACCAGCGCCACGCCGGTTTCGTCGCACGACGATTCGATTCCCAATACGAGCATGGCCGCGAGTGTAGGATGCGCCCGCTTTCGGGGCATGGATGTTGCTGCATGCCCCTTCACCTCGCCTCTCGGAACGCCCACGACACGATGAAATCCGGACTGAGCTTCCTGATCGCCGCATTGCGCAGCGAGATCGACGAACTCGATCAGCTGTCGCGCACCAGCGCCCTGGTCGGCACCATCGGCCGGCTGGTGCACGCGCTGCAGCGCGAACGCGGCATCTCCAACGTGCTGCTGGCCTCCGGCGGCCAGCGCTTCGCCGCCGAACGGAGCGCGCAGATCGCCGAATGCACCGGCCTCGAGCAGGCGGTGCGCGAATGCTTCGACGCCCTCGAGGCCGACCCGCGCCGTCTGGGCAACAGCGCCCGCCTGTTCAGCCGCATCGCGTGGGTGGTGCCGGGCCTGGACGCCCTGCCAGCGCTGCGCCAGCGCATCGGCGCCCTGCAGATGCCGGCCAGCGAGGCGACGAATGCCTTCGTCAAGGTGATCGCCGGGCTGCTCGCGGTGGTGTTCGAGGCCGCCGACGGCGCGACCGACCCCGAAATTTCCCGCCTGCTGGTGGCGATGTTCAATTTCATGCAGGGCAAGGAGCTCGCCGGCCAGGAGCGCGCCTGCGGTGCCGCCGCCTTCGCGTCCGGCCGCAACGAGTCGGTGCGGCAGCAGCAATGGCTGCACCTGATCGAATCGCAGGAGCGATGCTTCCAGGTGTTCTCGGAATTCTCCGGCCCCGAACTGGAAGCGCAATGGCTGGCCCACCTGCCGCCGGCCCAGACCGCCGAACTCGAGCGGCTGCGGCGCATCGCCTGCGCCGCGCCCGCCGGGGTGGCGCTCGACCCCAACCTGAGCCCGGCCTGGTTCGACTGCTGCACGCGACGCATCGACGCCATGCAGACCGTCGAGGAACGCCTGGCGGCGGATCTGCGCCAGCTCTGCGCCGTCAAGATCGGCCATGCCCGCGGCGAACTGGCGAACCACGAGACGCTGCTCGCGCAGATGGCGCACCAGCCGGCGGCTGCGTCGTCGGCGTTCTTCGATCAGCCGGATGCCCCGCCCGTGGCCCCGGCGGCGAGCGGTGCGCCGGCCTACGGACGCCAGCTGGAGCGATCCATCCTCGACCTGGTGCAGGACCAGGCGCAACGGCTGCAGGCGATGGGCGACGAACTCGACACCGTGCGCGCCTCGCTCAACGAGCGCAAGCTGGTCGAGCGCGCCAAGGGCCTGCTGATGGCGCACCGCCGGTTGAGCGAAGCCGAGGCGCACAAGATGCTGCGCCAGACCGCGATGAACCAGAACCGGCGGCTGATCGACGTGGCCGAATCGGTGCTTTCGATGGCGGAATACCTGCCCGTGGACGGGAAGCCCTGAGCGCAATTGGTGCGTTGCACAACAAGCGTGCCCTGTGCGGGCTTCGCGAGCCTATCCCTCTTCGCCCCCGGCCAGATCTCACTTCATTGCTATGAATTGAGCAGCAGAACAACGCCCTGGATCATTGGCACAACGCTTGCATGTGAAGCCGCATAGACCGACGTAGGTCTTCAGGCAGGTGGCATCCAACGCAGGGTGCCGCCCACCGAACCGGACAAAGGCGTCCGTGTCCGTCGAAGCTCGCTCCCCAGCAGCTTCGACGCGATGCGGACGCCTTTTTTGTTTTGTCTTTTCGTGTTGTCACTTTCCGGAGTTCGCCCCATGTCCGATCTGCTGAAAACGAAGTTGAGCCGCCGCCGCGTGCTGCAGGCTGCCGCCGTCGGTGCCGCCGGCATCGACCCTGCGCTGCGCGCCATCGCCTATGCGCAGGGCCCGAGAAGGCGGAAGTCAAGATCGGCTTCATCCCGCTGACCGACTGCGCCAGCGTCGTGATGGCCTCGGTGCTGGGCATCGACAAGAAGTACGGCGTCAAGATCGTTCCGAGCAAGGAGGCGAGCTGGGCGGGCGTGCGCGACAAGCTGGTCAACGGCGAACTCGACTTCGCCCATGTGCTGTACGGCCTGGTCTACGGCGTGCACCTGGGCGCGTCGGGCCCGAAGAAGGACATGGCCGTGCTCATGACCCTGAACAACAACGGCCAGGCGATCACGCTGTCGAAGAAGCTGGCCGACAAGGGCGCGGTCGACGCGCCGTCGCTGGCCAAGCTGATCGCCAAGGAAAAGGGCGACTACACCTTCGCCCAGACCTTCCCGACCGGCACGCACGCCATGTGGCTGTACTACTGGCTCGCCTCGGCCGGCATCGACCCGTTCCGGGACGTGAAGAACATCGTGGTGCCACCCCCGCAGATGGTGGCCAACATGCGCATCGGCAACATGGACGGCTTCTGCGTGGGCGAGCCCTGGGGCCAGCGCGCCATCATGGACGGCATCGGGGTGACGGCCATCACCACGCAGGACATCTGGAAGGACCACCCCGAGAAGGTGCTGGGCACCACGGCCGACTTCGTGAAGAAATACCCGAACACCGCGCGCGCCGTGACCGCCGCCATCCTCGAGGCCGGCAAGTGGATCGACGCCGGTCTGCAGAACAAGAACAAGATGGCCGAGACGATCGCCGACAAGAGCTACGTCAACACCAGCGTCGACGCCATCAACCAGCGCATCCTGGGCCGCTACACCAACGGCATGGGCAAGAGCTGGGACGACCCGAACCACATGAAGTTCTACGGCGACGGCGCGGTGAACTTCCCGTACCTGTCGGACGGCATGTGGTTTCTCACGCAGCACAAACGCTGGGGGCTGCTGAAGGCGCACCCGGACTATCTGAAGGTGGCCACCGAGATCAACCGCATCGACATCTACAAGCAGGCCGCGACCGCCACGCAGACACCGGTGCCCAAGGACCTGATGCGCACCAGCAAGCTGATGGACGGCGTGGTGTGGGACGGCAAGGACCCCGCCAGGTACGCCGATTCGTTCAAGGTCAAGGCCTGAGGAGAACACCATGGTGAGCGCCGTTTTCCATTCCCCGCTGGAGGCCGCCGTGCCTCTTCCTGCACAGGCGACCACGCCGGCCACCGCATCGGCTTGCGTGCCAGCCAAGGCCGCCGCCGTGGCGGTGCCTGCGCCGGTACAGGCGGCGCCCCGCAAGCCGCTCGACCTGCGCGCCTTCTGGATGCGCGTGCTGCCGCCGCTGGCCGGCTTCGGCCTGCTGCTGCTGATCTGGGAGCTGATCGCAACGAACAGCACCACCGGCTTCCCCTCGCCACTCGTCACGGGCAAGCAGGCGCTGACGGTGTTCGCCGATCCGTTCTACAGCAAGGGGCCGAACGACCAGGGCGTCGGCTGGAACGTGCTGTCCTCGCTGCAGCGCGTGGCGATGGGCTTCGGCCTGGCGGCGCTGGTCGGCATTCCGGCGGGCTTCGCCATCGGCCGCTTCGAGTTCCTCTCGCGCATGTTCAACCCGCTCATCAGTCTGCTGCGCCCGGTGTCGCCGCTGGCCTGGCTGCCGATCGGCCTGTTGGTGTTCAAGGGCGCCAACCCGGCGGCCATCTGGACCATCTTCATCTGCTCGATCTGGCCGATGGTGATCAACACCGCGGTCGGCGTGCAGCGCGTGCCGAGCGACTACATGAACGTGGCGAGGGTGCTGAACCTCAGCGAATGGAAGATCCTCACCAAGATCCTCTTCCCCGCCGTGCTGCCCTACATGCTGACCGGCGTGCGGCTGGCCGTCGGCACCGCGTGGCTGGTGATCGTCGCGGCCGAGATGCTGACCGGCGGCGTGGGCATCGGCTTCTGGGTGTGGGACGAGTGGAACAACCTCAACGTCGCCAACATCATCATCGCGATCTTCGTGATCGGCGTGGTCGGCCTGGTGCTCGAGTTCGCACTCATCAAGATCGCCACCGCCTTCACGTTCGAGGAGGTGAAGTCATGAATCAGGACAAGTTCATCGAGATCAGCGATGTCGAGCAGACCTTCAGGACGCCCAAGGGCAGCTTCCAGGCGCTGCGCGACATCCACCTGACGGTCGCCAAGGGCGAGTTCGTCGCGCTGATCGGCCATTCGGGCTGCGGCAAGTCGACGCTGCTGAACCTGATCGCCGGCCTCACGAAGCCGACGCACGGCACGCTGCTGTGCGCCGACAGGGAAATCGCCGGCCCCGGCCCGGAGCGCGCGGTGGTCTTCCAGAACCACTCGCTGCTGCCCTGGCTCACCTGCTACGAGAACATCTACCTGGGCGTGGAGCGCGTCTTCGCGGCGACCGAGAGCAAGGCGCAGCTCAAGGCCCGCACCGACGCGGCGCTGGCCCTGGTCGGCCTGACGCCCGCGACCGGCAAGCGTCCGGGCGAGATCTCCGGCGGCATGAAGCAGCGCGTGGGCATCGCCCGTGCGCTGGCGATGGAACCCAAGGTGCTGCTGATGGACGAGCCCTTCGGCGCGCTGGACGCGCTCACCCGCGCCCGCCTGCAGGACGAACTGCTGGCCATCGTGCAGAAGACGCACAGCACGGTCGTGATGGTCACGCACGACGTGGACGAGGCCGTGCTGCTGTCCGACAAGATCGTGATGATGACCAACGGCCCGTCGGCCACCATCGGCGAGGTGCTGCCGGTGAACCTGCCGCGCCCGCGCCACCGCGTCGAGCTGGCCGAGGACCGCGACTACGTGCACTACCGCAAAGCGGTCATCGACTTCCTCTACACGCGGCAGGGCCACGTCGAGAAGGCGGCCTGAGCGCCGCCTGCCGGGAACCATCATGGACATGCGCGTGAAGAAGCAGAAGCTGGTGCTCGTGGGCAACGGGATGGCCGGCGTGCGCACGCTCGAGGGATCGATCCGGCGCTCTACGACATCACCGTGTTCGGCGCGGAGCCGCACCCCAACTACAACCGCATCCTGCTGTCGCCGGTGCTGGCGGGCGAGCAGAGCCTCGACGAGATCGTGCTGAACCCCTGGTCGTGGTACGAGGAACACGGCATCACGGTGCATGCGGGCCGCCGCGTGGTCGAGGTCGACCGCGTGCGCCGCATCGTGCGCGCCGACGATGGCACCGAGGCGCCCTACGACCGGCTGCTGCTGTGCACCGGCTCCCACCCCTTCATGCTGCCGGTGCCGGGCAACACGCTGGAGGGCGTGATCGCCTACCGCGACATCGCCGACACGCAGGCCATGATCGACACAGCGAAGACGCACCGGCACGCGGTCGTCATCGGCGGCGGCCTGCTCGGGCTGGAAGCGGCCAACGGCCTGATGCTGCGCGGCATGAGCGTGACCGTCGTACACGTCAGCGAATGGCTAATGAACCGCCAGCTCGACGACGTGGCCGCCGGGCTGCTGCGCGAGTCGCTCGAAGACCGCGGCCTGAAGTTCCGCCTGGGTGCCCACACGCAGGCGCTGCTCGACGACGGCGCGGGCCGCGTGCGCGCCGTTCGCTTCGAGGACGGCAGCGAAGCGCCCGCCGACCTGGTGGTGATGGCCGTCGGCATCCGCCCGAACGTCGCGCTGGCCGAATCGATGCGGCTGCACTGCCAGCGCGGCATCGTCGTCACCGAGTGACCGACGCGCGCATCTACGCGGTGGGCGAATGCGCGGCGCACCGCGGCATCGCCTACGGGCTGGTCGCGCCGCTGTTCGAGCAGGCGCGCGTGGCCGCCAACCACCTGGCCGAGATGGGCTACGGCCGCTACATGGGATCGCTCACCTCGACCAAGCTGAAGGTGACCGGCATCGACCTCTTCAGCGCCGGCGACTTCATGGGCGGCGAAGGCACCGAGGCCATCGTGATGCGCGACCCGGCGGGCGGCGTCTACAAGAAGCTGGTGATCAAGGGCGACAAGCTGGTCGGCGCCTGCCTCTATGGCGACACGGCCGACGGCAGCTGGTACGTCCAGCTGTTGCGCGAGGGCCGCAGCGTGCAGGGCATCCGCGACACGCTGATGTTCGGCGAGAACGCCTGAGCGGCCATGAGCCTTGGTCCGTCCATGTTCGATGCGCCGCGGGAGACCCGGTCCACCTGCCCCTATTGCGGCGTGGGCTGCGGCGTGATCATCGAATCCGCCGGCGCGCAGATCACCGGCGTGCGCGGCGACCCGGACCATCCGGCCAACTTCGGCCGGCTGTGCACCAAGGGCTCGACGCTGCACCTCACGGCCACCGCCGCGGTCACGATGCAGACCCGCCTGCTGCAGCCGATGCGTCGCGCGGAGCGCGGCGCGGCGCCTGCGGCCATCACCTGGGACGATGCGCTCGCCACGGCCACGAACAAATTCGCCCAGGTGATCCGCGACCACGGCCCCGACGCCGTCGGCTTCTACATCTCGGGCCAATTGCTCACCGAGGACTACTACGTCTTCAACAAGCTGGCCAAGGGCCTGATCGGCACCAACAACATCGACACCAATTCGCGCCTGTGCATGAGCAGCGCGGTCGCGGGCTACAAGAAGACGCTGGGCGCCGATGCGCCGCCGGCCTGCTACGACGACGTCAAGGAGGCGCAGTGCCTGTTCATCGTCGGCAGCAACACGGCGTGGGCGCACCCCATCCTGTTCCGCCGGATCGAGGATGCGAAGCGCGCCAACCCCGCGATGAAGATCGTCGTGGTCGACCCGCGCCGCACCGACACCTGCGAGATCGCCGACCTGCACCTGGCCATCCAGCCCGGCACCGACGTGATGCTGTTCCATGGCCTGCTGCACCTGATGCTGCGGGAGGGCTGGACCCGGCCCGGCTACATCGCCGCGCACACCAGCGGCTTCGACGCCCTGCCCGCAACGGTGCGCGACTGCACGCCCGAGCGCGTGGCGCAGGTCTGCGGCATCGATGCCCGCGACCTGCTCGACACCGCGCGCCTCTTCGCCACCTCGGCCGCGACGCTGAGCCTGTACTGCCAGGGGCTGAACCAGTCGTCGTCGGGCACCGCGAAGAACGCGACGCTGATCAACCTGCATCTCGCCACCGCACAGATCGGTCGCCCCGGCGCCGGGCCCTTCTCGCTCACCGGCCAGCCCAACGCCATGGGGGGCCGCGAGGTCGGCGGCATGGCCAACCTGCTGAGCGCGCATCGCGACCTGGGCAACCCGGCGCACCGCGCCGAAGTGGCCGCGCTGTGGGGCGTGGCAG
>LNAP01004886.1_pt1 | contig 12134 bp, 11 predicted proteins | sample 602601 | NCBI WGS metagenome assembly LNAP01 (sample SAMN02440304, study PRJNA202911) | soil metagenome | biome: Subtropical and temperate rainforests or woodlands; isolation source: soil samples (1 kg each in a 20% v/v slurry with milli Q water) were... ... | reverse complement strand
TCTGCAGCGATGCGGCGGGCTTCATGACCGGCAGCAACGTGGCCATGAACGGCGGCCAGCACATGGACTGACGCCCGGACGGCGCGCGGCGGTCAAGCACCTGCGGATCAGGGGACGCACCCGCAGCGCCTGTACTGCTTTTTTTGTAACTCGCAACCCCGCATCGCATCTGAACTGATGGCTTTTCCCCTATGACGGTTCGCGAAACCGCCTGCATTTCATACAACTGATCCGCTTTTTTAAGCGCTTTCTGAATCTGTACTAAGCAGTCTCCATATCCTAACTTCGTGCGGTAGGTTCAACACCCGCCTGCGCATGCCGTCTTGTGACGGTTGCCCGCGCCGGCGACGAAGTCAGGAAGACCGCTATGGATAGCGACGCGCTATTGCTTGCCCGAATACAGTTCGGCTTCACCATTTCTTTCCACATCGTTTTCCCCGCGATCACCATCGGGCTGGCCAGTTATCTGGCCGTGCTGGAAGGTCTGTGGCTGAAAACGCAAAAAACCGTCTATCGCGACCTTTACCATTTCTGGACCAAGATCTTCGCCGTCAACTTCGGCATGGGCGTCGTGTCCGGTCTGGTGATGGCTTATCAGTTCGGCACCAACTGGAGCTTCTTTTCCGATTTTGCGGGCAGCGTCACGGGGCCGCTCCTGGCCTACGAAGTGCTGACCGCCTTCTTTCTGGAAGCCGGGTTCCTGGGCGTGATGCTGTTCGGCTGGTCGCGCGTGGGCCCCGGCCTGCACTTTTTCTCGACCATCATGGTGGCGCTGGGCACGCTGGTGTCGGCCACCTGGATCCTGGCGTCCAACAGCTGGATGCAGACGCCCGCGGGCTACGAAATCCTGGACGGCCGCGTGGTGCCCACCGATTGGCTGGCCGTGATCTTCAATCCGTCCTTCCCCTACCGCCTGGCGCACATGGGCATCGCCGCCTTCCTGGCCACCGCGCTGATGGTAGGCGCGTCCGGCGCGTGGCACCTGCTGCGCGGCGACCGCAGCCCGGCCGTGAAGAAGATGTTCGCGATGGCGATGGGCATGCTGCTGCTGGTCGCGCCGCTGCAAGCCGTGGTGGGCGACATCCACGGCTTGAACACGCTGAAGCACCAGCCCGCCAAGATCGCGGCCATCGAAGGCCATTGGGAAAACGAGCCGGGCGCGGGCGTGCCGCTGACGCTCTTCGGCATTCCCGACATGGAGCGCGAGGAAACGCGATACGCGGTGAACGTGCCGCGCCTGGGCAGCCTGATCCTCACGCACAGCTGGGACGGCCAGTTCCCCGGTTTGAAGTCCTATCCGCCCGAAGACCGGCCCAACGCGACCGTGGTGTTCTGGTCGTTCCGCGTCATGGCCGGGCTTGGCACGCTGATGATCCTGCTGGCGGGCTGGGCGCTGTGGACGCGCTGGCGCGGCCGGCTGTACGAATCGCGCGCGCTGCAACGCTTTGCGCTGTGGATGGGACCGTCTGGCATCGTGGCGATGCTTGCCGGCTGGTATGTCACCGAGATCGGCCGCCAGCCCTGGATCGTCTATGGCGTGATGCGCACGGCGGACGCGGCCACCCCCCATGGGCTGGGCGAACTGACACTGACGCTGACGTTGTTCGTGGTCGTGTACCTGTTGGTGTTCGGCGCCGGCGTGTCCTACATGCTGCGGCTGATCCGCATGGGTCCCAGCCCCGCGCCCGGCCACGCGCCGCTGTCCGGCGGGCCGGGCGAACCGCGCCAACCGTCTCGGCCGTTGTCCGCCGCATCCACCCTGGCGGGCGCCCAGCCCGCGCAACGCACGCAATCAGGAGTCTGAGGCCATGGGCATCGATCTTGCACTGATATGGGCCGTCATCATCCTGTTCGGCGTGATGATGTATGTGGTGATGGACGGCTTCGACCTGGGCATCGGCATTCTTTTCCCGCTGATCCGCGACCGCGATGAACGCGATGTCATGGTCAACACGGTGGCGCCGGTGTGGGACGGCAACGAGACCTGGCTGGTGCTGGGTGGCGCCGGCCTGATGGCGGCATTTCCGTTGGCCTATTCCGTCATTCTCAGCGCACTGCACCTGCCGCTGGTCTTCATGTTGCTGGGCCTGATCTTCCGCGGCGTGGCCTTCGAATTCCGCTTCAAGGCAGACGAACATCACCGCGCCTGGTGGGACCGCGCGTTCGTGTTCGGTTCCGTCTGCGCCACGTTCTTCCAAGGCGTGACGCTGGGCGCCTACATCGAGGGCATCCCGGTGGTCGATCGCGCGTATCACGGCGGCGCGTGGGACTGGATCAGTCCGTTTTCGATATTCACGGGCGTGGGTTTGCTGGCGGGGTACGCGCTGCTGGGCTGCACCTGGCTGATCATGAAGACCGAAGGCCGGTTGCACCGCCACATGTGCGATATCGCCCGGCCGCTGACGCTGGCGCTGCTGGCCGTCATCGCCGTGCTTAGCGTCTGGACGCCGCTGGCGCAGCCACAGATCGCGCAGCGGTGGTTCAGCCTGCCGAACATGTTCTGGTTCTTCCCGGTTCCGCTTCTGGTGGCGGCGGCCGGCTTCGACCTGATCCGCCGCGTGCGCAAGCTGCCTGCCGCTGGCCCGTTCCTGCTGTCGCTGTGCCTGGTGTTCCTGGCCTACAGCGGGTTGGGCATCAGCATCTGGCCCGCGATCATCCCGCCCGACGTATCGATCTGGGCGGCGTCTGCGCCACCGCAAAGTCTGGGCTTCGCATTGGTGGGAGCCTTGCTGATCATTCCCATTATCCTGATGTACACCGCCTGGTCGTACTACGTTTTTCGCGGCAAGGTCCGTACCGGCGAGGAGTTCCACTGATGAACGCGATGAACCGCCCCGCCCCCGCGCCGTCGTGGCGCAGCCGCCTGCTGTGGCTGGCGGCGATCTGGGCAGCCAGCGTGGCCGCGCTTGGCGTGACCGCCTACGCGCTGCGCCTTGTCATGCGCGCTATCGGGATGTCGCTCTGATTCCCATGAACACGGCCACAAAGAAACGGAGCTTTCATGAAGCGCTATGAACGCCTGACAGAAGACATCACCGCCTCGATCCGATCGGGGCTGCTGCAAGTGGGTGACCGCTTGCCCTCCGTGCGGCAAACCAGCACCAGCCGTGGGGTCAGCCCGTCGACGGTGTTCAAGGCCTATTACCTGCTGGAGGCGCGCGGGCTGATCCGGGCGCGGGACCGCTCCGGCTATTACGTCCTGCGCGACCCGCATGGCGCCCTGCCCGAACCCGACGCCCTGTCAACCGCCAGCGCGGGCCGCCACCCGGTGGATGTCAGCGACAACGTGCTGCAGGTGCTGAACGCCACCTTGCGCCGCGACATGATCCCCTTCGGCTCGGCCTTCCCCAGCCCGTCGCTGCTGCCCTACGGACGTTTGGCCAAGTTCATGGCGTCCACCGTGCAGCGGCTGGATCCGTGGGGGTCCATCGACGACCTCAGTCCCGGCGACGCCGCGCTGCGACGCGCCATCGCGCTGCGCTATCTGGCGGACGGCGTGTCCGTGCCGGTCGACGACATCATCGTCACCAATGGCGCGCTGGACGCGTTGAACCTGAGCCTGGCCGCGGTCACGAACCCGGGCGACGCGGTGATCGTCGAATCCCCCACGTTCTACGCCGCGCTGCAATCGCTGGAACGCAATCAGCTGCACGCCATTGAAGTGGCGACGCATCCGCGCGAAGGCATCGACCTGCAAGCGCTGGAACAGGCCATCCTGCGACACCGGCCGCGCGCCTGCTGGCTGATGACGACCTTCCAGAATCCGCTGGGCAGCCTGATGCCCGACGGCAAGAAAGAGGCGCTGGTCAAGCTGCTGACCCGGCACGGCGTGGCCCTGATCGAAGACGACGTCTACGGCGAACTCTACTTCGGCGAAACGCGGCCACGCCCGGCCAAGGCCTTCGACACAGAAGGCATCGTGATGCATTGCTCGTCGTTTTCGAAGACGCTGGCGCCGGGGTATCGCGTGGGCTGGGTGGCGGCCGGGCGCTACACGCGCAAGATCATGCGCAACAAGCTGACCACCAGCCTGGCGACCGCCGCGCCCACGCAAGCCGCCATCGCGGCCTATCTGGAAAAGGGCGGCTTCGACCGCCATCTGCGCCAGTTCCGCCAGGCGCTTGCCTTGCAGCAAGGCGAACTGCTGCAAGCCGTGGCCCGCTACTTTCCGAAGGGCACGCGCGCCACGCGGCCGTCCGGCGGCTATTTCGTGTGGGTGGAACTGCCGGCGCACATCGACACGCTGAAGGTGCACCGTGCCGCGCTGGACCATGGCATCAGCATCGCGCCCGGCCCGTTGTTCTCGTCGTCGGGTGCGTTCGGCAATTTCCTGCGGCTGAACCACGGCCACCCGTGGAGCGTGGACCTGGAGCAAGGGATGGCGACGCTGGGCAAGCTGCTGGGCAGTGCGTGAGTCAGCTGATTAACAGGTTCAGGACATGAAATTCCGATTCTTGATACAGATAGAAACCGGGCCCGCCACAGCCATCCATTAGAGTTCGAGGCCTTTCTTTTTCCAGCGGTGCCGCGTTGCGGCCCCTTGCCTATGACCGCCTCTTATCCTCGTGTTTTGCCGCGCTATGCGTTGGGCTGCTACGCCGGCGCGTTCGCCCTGCTTTACCTGTTCAGCGCCCAGTTGCTGGCCGCGCTGGACATCTGGCTGCTGCCTCGCAGCCTCTTGATCGAGATGCTGCGCTACCGCGCCATGTGGCTGGTCTTCTTCCTGACGCTGCCGGCCGTCGGCTATCTGCTGTGGCGCGGATCGGACCTGGTGGCCTGGTGGCGCGCGCCAGATGCACTGACGCTGGACGGCCACGCGCTGCACATCGGCCCCCGCCAGCTGGCCTATGCCGATGTGGCGTCGATCCGCCATCAGCACAACCGCGACCATCTGGTATTGACCACGCGCGCCGGCGAACGCGTGCGCATCCGCCTGGCGATCTGGGAAGACGGCTATGGGCTGGCCGACCAGCTTGAAGAATCGATCGGCGGCAATCTGGAGGCCGTCACGCTGCGCCGGCTGCAGGCCCAGGACACCGTCGGCTTCGGTCCGCTGTCCATGAACGCGTCGGGACTGACCTACAAGGGCCAGCTGATTCCGTGGGCCGCCATCGATTCCATCCGCACGCAGTCCGACAGTGAAGGCATGGAAACCGACGAGACACTGATCATCGTCGCACGCGGCAAGACCCACAAGGTCGACCGTTCCAAGATCGTCAACGAACCGGTCATGCTGGCCTGTCTGCGCCAGTACCTGCCCGGCGCATAAGCCAACGCGCTGCCGGCGTTGCGTCGGCCACGCATCCCATCATCTTTTTTCGTAGCCTCGACATGGAAATCTACAGCTCTACCGCCCGGCAGTCCGAAACGCTTGCGGATCGACCGGTGTACTTTTCGCGCAATCGCCTGATCGCTGGCGCCGTCGTGTGGTTGCTGGCCACACTGGCCTTCGGCGCATTGACGTTGAATGCGCGCGGCAACACCGGCGGGATGGCGTTCTTCGGCGCCATCACCGCCATCGCCATCTGGCTGGTCGTCAAATGCCTGAAGCGCGCGTTCGGCCCCGCCACGCCGGTCATCACGTTCACCCGCGACGGCCTGAAACTGACGGACGGCACCGTCATTCCGTGGGGCGCCATCACCGAGAACACCTACGTCAACCAGAACTACGTGGGCATTCCGACCGCCAAGCAGATCCAGTTGAAGACGTCCCTGCCGGACAGGAAGCGCGTGCTGATTTCGGCGATGGCGCTGGAGATCGACGGCGACGAGTATCTGGCGCTGTGCGACGCGTATCAGGCGCGGTAACACCGACCGGCGGATAGAACGCCGACCCGGTGTTCCACGGCGCGCCGCGCAACGAATGTGCGCCGTTGCGGTACACGTTCCTGGCGCGCCTATCGCGCGGTGGGCGCAGAGGCGGCGCGTGCCGCCTCGACCTCGCGCAGCAACGAGGCCGCATCCGGCCGCAGGGGCAGCACCAACCTGCCCTGGCGGTCGATCGCGCCCCACTCGCCGCCCGTCATGAAGCTGTGTTCGCCATCCGGCGTGAACGCCTTGCGGCAGCCTTCGCACACCACGGCCAGCCCGCCGCTGAACCGGTCGACCCATTCGTAGGGCGTGGCCAGCACGCGATTCAGCGCGGTGTCGTAATAGGCCATGCCGCCAGACCACGGGCCGCGCGTCAGGCCGGCTTCGAAATCATCGGCGGAATTATCGTAGGTCAGCACCGGCACCGACTTGCCATCGGGCCGCACCCAATGCCAGGACTGGTGCGCAAGCAGCGGCGACAGTCCGTCGAGGTTGAAGTCCATCGACCGCAGGATCTCGGGCCGGAGCACCAGCGCATCGCCGTCCAGGCGCGCGCAATGTTCGGCGGATTCGAGCATTCCTCCGGTGTCCTTGCGGGCGTAGTAGCAAGTTAGATCAAAGGTGGCGGCATTGCCCGGGACAGCCGCCAGCAGCGAGAACAGCAGGGTCGTCAACATGCCGGGAATCCTAGCATGCGGTGGCAGGCAGCCCGGCGACGGGCCGCCTACCGCGGAGCCTCAATTCGCCGTCGCGCCCGAGTCCTTGACGGCTTGCGCCCACGTGGCGATTTCGGACTGGATGAACGTACCGAACGTCGCGGTGTTCACGCTGGACGCTTGCGCGCCCTCTTCCATCAAGCGCTGTTTGACCGCAGGTGCGGCCAGCGCCTTGCTTAGCGCCGTATTCAGCGTAGCCACCACCGCATCCGGCGTGCCGGCCGGCGCGACGATGCCATGCCACGATACCGCCTGGAAACCGGGCAGGCCGGATTCCGCCATCGTCGGCACGTCCGGCATTGCCGGCGAACGCTCGGGCGAAGTCACCGCAAGCGCGCGCAAGGTACCCGCCTTCACGTGCGGCAACACGCCGGGGATGGTGGTGAACATGAAATCGATCTGGCCGCCGATCAGGTCGGTAATGGCCGGGCTGCCGCCCTTGTAGGGAACGTGCGTGAATTGCAGCTTGGCGGCGCTCTTGAACATCTCGCCGGCCAGATGGCCCGGTGTGCCGGCACCCGCCGACCCCATGTTGATCTTGTCGCCCTGCGACTGGATGTAGGCGATCAATTCCTTGACGCTGGTTGCCTTCACGTTGGGGCCGATGACCAGCACGTTCGGCACGGTCGCCAGCAGCGTCACGGGCGTGAAGTCCTTCACCGCGTCGTAAGAGATGCGCGAATACAGGGATGGATTGATGCCGTGCGTGCTGGCGGTGGCCAGCAGCAGCGTGTAGCCGTCCGGTGCGGACGAGGCCACCTGCTTGGCGGCGATGGTGCCATTGGCACCGCCCTTGTTGTCGATGACGATGGTCTGGCCCAAGGTCTTGGCGGCTTCGGCCGCGATCGTGCGCGCCAGGATATCGGAGGTGCCTCCGGCCGAATGCGGCACCACCACGGTGATCGGCTTGACGGGGAAGGTTTGCGCCTGCGCGGCCGGCAGGGCCGGCGCCAGACAGGCAGCCAGCGCAACGCGCGCCAGCAGTCGGGTACGGAACATGAATGTCTCCTGGTTTGTATTCGAATGCGGCGCTTTCAAGAGGCGCCGTCATGCCCACAATGGACGGCTCCGCTTAGTCGGATCCGAGTTGCAGTTTGTTGGGCTGGCGCTTTTCGATGGACCACTTCAGCAACGCTGCGCTCCGGTAGATGCCGTGCGCGAACTTGCCGTAAGGCAGCGTCAGGAACAGCGCCATCACCACGCCCAGGTGGATCGCCAACAACAGCGCCATCGCACTGCCATCGCGTCCGGCAAGCAGCGCCAGGCCCGTGGCGCTGGTCAGGAACAGCAGCATGATGAAGCCGCGGTCCATCGGCTTTTGCGCCGCGTCCCCTTGCTGCGGATGGCGCTTGAAGTTCAGCCACAGCACCCCCGCCGGACCGATCAAGAGGCCGATGCCGCCCGCCGTGCCCAGCAGCACCGGGGCGCTCAGCAACGGATAGGGCGCCTGCTGGCCCAGCAGATAGTGGTAGAGCGTAGCCACGCAGGTGGCGGCAAAGCACAGCATGAAGCCGTAGAACGTGAAGTGGTGGAAGCGGCGGCGCCACAGCGTGAAAGCGTCGTCCGCGTTGTTGCAGCCCTTGCCGTGCCCGCCGTCCAGATAGCGCAGGCGCAGCGCGTCGTGCGCCGCTTCCGCCACCGCCGCGCCCGAGGCCGCCCCCGGGCTGACGTTGCGCCAGAAGCGGGTAACGCCCACCCCAAGCGCCAGCATCGAAAATCCAAACACCACGCCGAACATCAACGCCAGCGTGTTGTGGGGAAACACCGCGTAGAAATTGCCGGCCATCGGTTCGTGGAACAAGCCGCCCGCCATCAGCACTGCCAGCACCAGGAACAGCGCCAACCCGCCGGCCGTGGCCAGGGACAAGGCCAGGCCGTTGCGCTTGTACAGCGTGCCCAGCGCGGCGGGCCAGGCGTAGTCGGTATAGGTCTGCATGCGAACGCGGGCCATCGACTGCGGCACATTCACCGCGAATTCATGCGGCGGCGCATACTGACAGGCGTGCAAGCAGGCGCCACAGTTGTGGCAAAGATTGGCCAGGTAGTTCAAGTCGGCCTTGCCGAATTCCAGCCGGCGCGTCATCGCCGGGAACACCGCGCAGAACCCCTCGCAATAGCGACAGGCATTGCAGATCTGCATGACGCGGGCAACTTCCGTCTCGTCGGCGGTCAGAAGATCGGCCTGGGGCGTTGCCTGCTTGCCGAGCCAGCGCACCGGCTGCTCGGCCATGGCGGGCGTGGCCTCGGCATGCGGGGTGGAAAAAGACTGCGCTTCGCGAGCCAGGGCTTCAAGCTGCTTCATATCGTGCTCTTCGCAAGGGTCTGGGCGCGCGCGGCGGCGGCGGCCCGGGTGCCGGCAATACGGCCGAACGCGGTGCCGATGGACATGCCCACCCCCGCCGTGTAGCCCTTACCCAGCACATTGCCGGCCATCATTTCGCCGGCAACGAACAGGTTGTCGCTGGGCACATCGTTGAACCGGACCGCGGCGGTGTCGTCCACCTTCAGGCCCAGGTAGGTGAAGGTGATGCCCGGGCGCAGCGCATAGCCATAGAATGGCGCGGTATCGATCGGCCTGGCCCAGTGGGTCTTGCCGGGCGTTATGCCTTCGGTATGGCAATCGTCCAGCGCGGTATGGTCGAACGTGCCGACGCGACAGGACGCGTTGTAGTCGCGCAGGGTTTTTTCGAACGTTGCCGGGTCCAGGCCCAGCTTGGCGGCCAGCTCCGGCAGGGTATTGGCCTGCACGCCCGGAAACACGGGCGGCATGAAGCGCCCGATGGCCTTTGCGTCGATGATGGAATAGGCGATCTGCCCGGGCTGCATGGCCGTCAGGCGGCCCCAGATGGCGTAGCGTTTGGGCCAGAAATCTTCGCCTTCGTCATAGAAGCGCACGGCGTCGCGGTTGACCACCACGCCCAGCGACACGCAATCGATGCGCGTACAGATTCCCCCGTCGTACAGCGGCGCGCGCGCGTCGATCGCCACGCAATGCGATTGCGACGGATCGCCAATGCTGTCGGCGCCCGCATCCAGCATGAACTTCAGCAGCACGCCCATGTTGAAGCGCGTGCCGCGGATCAGGAAATTGTCGGCCGGCCATTCGCCGCGCTCGTTCTGGCCCCACGCTTCGCGCAGCCATTCCCGGTTGGATTCGAAGCCGCCCGCCGCCAGCACGCAGGCGCGCGCCTCGATGCGTTCCGCGCCGATGCGGGCGGCCTTGAAACGCCCTGCTTCCAGCTCCAGCGCATCGACCGGCGCGTTATAGCGGATCTGCACGCCCAAGGCCTCGGCGCTGCGGTAATAGGCGTTCACCAGCGCCTTGCCGCCCCCCATGAAAAACGCATTCGTGCGCGCCACGTGCAGCGCGCCCGACAACGGCGGCTGGAAGTTCACGCCGTGACGGCGCATCCAGTCGCGACACGTCGACGATTCGCGGATGACCAGCCGCGCCAGATGTTCGTTGGTCAACCCGCCGGTGACCTTCAGCAGGTCTTGCCAGTATTCTTCTTCGGGATAGGCGTCGGTCAGCACATCCTGCGGCGCATCGTGCATGCAACGCAGATTCCGCGTGTGCTGCGAATTCCCGCCGCGCCATTCCCGTGGCGCGGCTTCAAGCAGCATCACGCTTGCGCCGGCCTCGCGCGCCATCAGGGCCGCGCACAGCGCCGCATTGCCCCCTCCCACCACCAAGACGTCCACCATGCCATCGTCCCCAAATCAATGGGGCGACTGTACTCAGCGGCTGGCAGTTGCGATATCAGGCGGGCGTCAACGGGTGTTCACGATTCGTGAAGGGCCACGACCGCCCATTTTCCGTCGCGCGCCAGCGTGCGCGACACGTCCGCCAGCACCAGCCGGGCCGCCAGCCCGGCGGGCGAGAGTTCCTCGTCGGACAGGCTGGCCAGCAGATTGGGGCGAAACAGATGCGCGTCGTCAATGCGCGCCATGTGCAACTGGCCGGGCGCGATCCGCGCGGTGGCCGAGCTGGGCTGGATGGTGGCGGCGTTGCCCAGCTGCACCACGTCCATCAGCAACGACAGACCGTCGACTTCCGCCACCACGCGCGGCGTCTGCCCCAATTGCTGGAACGCATTGTTGACCAGCGCGCGCAGGCCGTGGCGGCCGCTGGGCAACACCAGCGGCAGATGGGCAATGGCGTCCAGCCGCGTCGTGTCGCCATCGGGCACGCCCGGCATGTCGCGCCGGGCACAGAGGTACAGCGGTTCGTCCAGGAGCGGCATGATGCTCCAGCGCCGCGCGGACTCGGCATGGAACACGATGGCCAGATCCAGCAGGCGGCCGTTAAGCATGTCGGCCAAGTGACCTGACAGGGCCTCGACCAGATGCAGGCGGATATCCGGATAGCGCTCGTTCATGGCTTGCAGGAAGGGCGCGCCAAGAATGGCCGCCGTGGTCGACGGCAGCCCTACGCTGACATGGCCGGCCAGCCGCGCCTGCTGGGCCGCCGTCACGGCATCGTCGGCGTGCCGCAAGGCAAGCTGGGCCTGCCGAAAGAACGCCAGCCCGGCGTCCGTCGGCACGACGCCGCTGGCGCTGCGTTGCAGCAGGCGGGTCGAGAGCTCGCCTTCCAGCCGGCTGATCTGCTGGCTGAGCGCGGACGTGACCATGCCCAGGGACATGGCCGCGCGGCCGATGCTGCCCGCTTCAACGACGCGGACGAAGTAACGCAGCTGGCGGAGTTCCATGGCGGCTGTTTGTCCGCGCCGTTATGCGGCCGGGATCGTCAGGCCCTTCACCACGGCCGGGCGGGCGACGAAGGCCTCGAGCACCCGAGCCACATTCTTGAACTGCGAGAACTCGACCAGATCGCCGGCGCCGTAGAAGCCGACCAGATTGCGCACCCACGGCAGGATCGCGATGTCGGCAATGGTGTATTCATCGCCCATCACCCAATCGCGGCCTTGCAGGCGCTGGTCCAGCACGCCCAACAGGCGCTTGGACTCGGCCACGTAACGGTCGCGCGGACGCTTGTCTTCGTATTCCTTGCCGGCGAACGTATGGAAGAAACCCAACTGGCCGAACATGGGCCCGATACCGCCCATCTGGAACATGATCCATTGCAGCGTCTCGTACCGCCCCGCGGTGTCAGCCGGAATGAACCGTCCCGTCTTGCTGGCCAGGTAAATGAGGATGGCGCCGGATTCGAACAACGCCAGCGGTTTACCGTCCGGGCCATTGGGGTCCAGGATGGCCGGAATCTTGTTGTTCGGGCTGATCGACAGGAATTCGGACGTGAACTGGTCCTTCGTGTCGAAACTGACGCGGTGCGGCTCGTAGGGCAAGCCCAGTTCTTCCAACAGGATCGAGACCTTCACGCCGTTGGGCGTGGGCAGCGAATACAGCTGGATGCGGTCGGGGTGGGCGGCGGGCCACTTCTTGGTAATGGCAAACGAATCAAGCGAGGTCATGCGGGGTTCTCCAGGCGGGCGGATGCTCTGCGGCGGGATGTGCGCGGTAATCCTAGCGCAAATCCCGGCGATTTCGCGAGATTTCCGGGTTGCCGGCCGACTCAGCGCCGGCCCTTGCCCCTAGCGCGGCCGACGCCCGGGCAGGCGCCACAGGGCTGCCCGAAGCGCCGCCACG
>LNAP01004885.1_pt1 | contig 12135 bp, 15 predicted proteins | sample 602601 | NCBI WGS metagenome assembly LNAP01 (sample SAMN02440304, study PRJNA202911) | soil metagenome | biome: Subtropical and temperate rainforests or woodlands; isolation source: soil samples (1 kg each in a 20% v/v slurry with milli Q water) were... ... | reverse complement strand
TTCCCCGACGGCTGAAGCCAGGGGATTAATAGGGAACACGGTGCGGACGACCCAAAAGGGGCCTAAACCGTGGCTGCCCCCGCAACTGTAAGCGGCGAGTCTGCTGCCAAGAGTGACCACTGGCGACGCCCCCGGGATACCCTATGGGAGCAAGCTGGGAAGGTTGGCAACAGACAGAGACCCGCAAGCCAGGAGACCTGCCATCGGAACGCGGCAACGCGGGTATCCGGGCGGGATTCCAGGGGAGGGCGAGTTGCGCCTCTTTCGGACATGACCCCGATCGGCATGACCGGCGGCTGCCGTAGTCGTCAATCGTTTCGGGGAACAGCATGTCAGGTTTCATCTCAAGTTTTCTGCAGGACGGCGCCGGTGATCTGCGCCGCCGCATCATCAGCATGTATACGCTGCTGATCGCCGGCAATATCGCCGTCTGGATCTGGGCCTTCACCGTTCTGCACGACAATCCGGTGCTGCTCGGCACCGCTTTGCTGGCCTATACTTTCGGCCTGCGCCATGCGGTCGATGCCGATCATATCGCCGCCATCGATAATGTGACGCGCAAGCTGATGCAGGAAGGCAAGCGTCCGGTCGCGGTCGGCTTCTTCTTCTCGCTGGGCCATTCCGCCATCGTCATTGCGATGTCGGTGGCGATCGCCTTCGCAGCCGCAGCCGTGCAATCGCGCTTCGACGAATTCAAGGCGATCGGCGGCGTCATCAGCACCAGCATCTCGGCCTTCTTCCTGTTTGCCATCGCCGCCCTGAACATCATGATCATGGCATCGGTCTACCGTACTTTCCGGGCGGTGAAGCGGGGCGAGCCCTTTGTCGAAGAAGATCTCGACATGCTGCTCAATAATCGCGGCCTGCTGGCGCGGCTCTTTCGGCCGGTCTTCAAGATGGTTAGCCGTTCCTGGCATCTCTTTCCGGTCGGGATGATGTTCGGCCTTGGCTTTGACACCGCGACCGAAGTCGCGCTGTTCGGCATTTCCGCCACCCAGGCGACGCATGGTCTCTCCTGGTGGGTGATCCTGGTTTTCCCCGCTTTGTTCACCGCCGGCATGTCGCTGGTCGATACCACCGACAGCATCCTCATGCTGGGCGCCTATGGCTGGGCCTTCATGAAGCCGATCCGCAAGATCTATTACAATCTCACCATCACCTTCGTGTCGGTGGTGGTGGCCGTCCTGATCGGCGGCATCGAGACCCTGGCGCTGCTGGCGGACAAGCTGCAATTGCAGGGACCTTTCTGGACTATGATGGGCGATCTCGGCGACAATTTCGGCCTGCTCGGCTATCTGATTATCGGCCTCTTCATCCTCAGCTGGCTGGTCTCGATCGCCATCTATCGTCTGAAGCGCTACGACGATCTGGAAATCCGGACGGCCGCCTAAGCCGAGCCGCCCGGGCTCAACAGCGTGGTGCGCCAGGATGCCGCGTGCGGCAGATCCGCCGTGAGATAGGCTTGCCGCCTCGTGCGGTTTCCTGCTACGCCTTTGGCGGATTTCGGCCGGGCCGCAGGGCTTGGCCGGATAGGGGAGTTGGCATATGGCCGCTGGCCGCCGCTGCAAGATGAGTCATGAAGACCGGCGCTGGGTGACCCTGGCGACCGGCCTGCTGGCCTTGTGGCTGCAACTGGTGGCGCCCTTCGCCCTGGTTTCCGGCATGCAGATCGGCATGGCCGGCAATGCTTCGGCAGATGCGGCGACCGATGCCGTCATCTATCTCTGCCAGCCGCTGACACAGGATCACGGCTCTGATGGACCGGCAGGTAAGCATCTGCTGCGTCTCGATTGCCAGATTTGTCAAAGCCTGCATCAGCTGGCAAGCGGCATGGCGCCGGCATTGCCGGTGCAGCCGTCGATCGCCTTACCCGATACTGTCTTCGGTCGCGCCGGAGATCTGCTGCAACTGGTGGCCGCCGCGCCGCTGGCCTTTTCATCACGGGCCCCGCCCGCCGTCTGAAACGATTGTCTTTCAGCATGACGATCCGTTGCGTCGACTGATGTCGGCCACGGCTCGCATTTTTGAGAATTCGATTTCAGACGGAGAAAAAGATGACCCGTATTCGGGTGGCCGCCATTGCCGCCACCGCTTTCCTGTTCGCCGCCCCGACCCTGGCTTTCGCGCATATCACGCTGGAAACGCCGGAAGCTGCCGCCGGCGGCTATTATAAAGCCGTCCTGCGCGTGCCCCATGGCTGTGCCGGTTCCGCCACCACGGGTATCCGTGTCCAGATTCCCGATGGCGTCCAGGAAGCCAAGCCGATGCCGAAGCCGGGCTGGAAGCTGGATGTGAAAAAGGTCAAGCTGCAGCAGCCTTATCAAGATGAAGGAACGACGATCACCGAAGATGTCGGCGAAATCGACTGGTCCGGCGGCAACCTGCCCGACAGCTATTACGACGAGTTCGTCTTCCGCGCCAAGCTGCCGGCGACCGAAGGCAAGACGCTCTATTTCCCGGTGATCCAGACCTGCGCCAAAGGCGAGGAAAAATGGATCGAGATTCCCGCCGAGGGACAAGGCGAGGACAGTGTCGAGACGCCGGCGCCGGCCCTGAAACTAGGCAAGAAAACCGATAGCGACGATTGATCCGTCATTCCAGGCGGCGGGGCGCCGCGCTTTATATGCGATCGCTCCGTCCGGCCTGTGATGGCCCGGTTTTGTCGCCGCGCCGGAACAGCCCGTCCGCCGATCAACGGCATGGGTTGTCGTGCACGGCAACGCAATTTCTTCGGGGAGTTCATCCATGAGCATTTCTGCTCGAACTGACGGCGGTGCGACGGTTGCATCTGCGGACCAGTCCAATCGTCTTTATCGCGCCATCTGGCGATGGCATTTTTATGCCGGCCTGCTCGTCATTCCAATTGTTGTGGTGTTATCGATTACCGGTGCGCTTTACCTGTTCCGGACCGAACTGGATCATCTGTTGTACAAATCGCTGATGGTGGTTGAGGTGCCAACGGCCAGCACACCATCCGCTGCGGCATTGCCGGCCTCCGTCCTTGTTGAGGCAGCAGCCAGGACGGTGCCGGAGGGGACGGTGACACGTTACGTGCCGCCTGCGACACCGACATCGAGCGCCGAGATCGGCATAAAGGATGGGCAAGGCGAAGCCATTTCGGTTTACGTAGATCCTTATGACGGCGCGGTCCTGGGAGAGCTCACCGACGCCAACAAATTCATGAAGGTCGTGCGGCGGATTCACGGTGAGTTGATGATCGGCAAGATCGGCGATCGCATCGTCGAGCTGGCGGCTTGTTGGACTCTGATCCTGACATTGACCGGTCTCTATCTCTGGTGGCCACGCCGGGCGGGGGTTTGGGGCACCTTGTTGCCACGCCTCCATGCCGGTGGTCGTGTCTTCTGGAAAGATCTGCATGCCGTGTGTGGTTTCTATACGGCCGGGTTCATTATCTTTCTGGTGATTTCAGGTTTGCCCTGGTCGGGCTATTGGGGCCAGCTTCTGACGCAGATCGCCAACAAGACGGGGACGGGTTATCCGGCGCAGGTATGGGACGATGTCCCGGTTTCCACGGTACCGACCGGCGCAAAGGTGACGGTGCCCTGGACCCTGGAACAGGCGCCGATGCCGCTCAGCACGATGACTTCAGGAAGTGCCGAGAGAATCGGCATCGACCGTATCGTCGATATCGCGACGGCGCAGAACATCGCCGCCGGATATGAAGTAACCTTCCCGGATGGTCCGACCGGCGTCTATACCGCTTCGGTATTCCCAAGCGATCCGGCACAGGATGCGACGCTGCATATCGATCAGTATTCCGGCAAAATCCTTGCCGACCTGCGCTTTCCGCAATTCGGCGCGATTGCCAAGCCGGTGGAATATGGTGTGGCACTGCATATGGGCGGCTATTTCGGCCTCGCAAATCAGCTTATCCTGCTGGCCGTCTGCTTGGCGCTGATCGGCAGTTGTGTCACCGCCGCCATCATGTGGTGGCAGCGGCGTCCGGCCGGGCGTCTGGGCGCACCGGCTTTGCCGCGCAACTTGAAGATGGCGAAGGGCCTCATTCTGCTGATCGTTGTTTTGGGCGTGCTGTTTCCCTTGGCAGGCATATCGCTGGTGGCGGTATTGCTGCTCGATTGGCTTGTCATTCAACGCGTGCCGGTTCTGCGCACGGTCATCAATTGAATTTTTAACGGAGGAAATCATGAGAAAACGTTTGACGATCCTGGGCTTCATGCTGGTCGCGGCGACCGCCCAGATGGCTGCGGCCCGGCTGGCGCCGGCGCAGGCCGATGATGTCAAAATCGGCGACATCACCATCCATCAGCCCTGGTCGCGGGCAACGGCAAACGGGGCGCAGACCGGCGCGGTCTATTTTGAGATTCGCAATGCCGGTGCGGCGGACCGGCTGGTCGACGCCTCGACGCCGGTTGCCGGCATGGCGCAACTGCACACCACCGATATGCAAGGCGACATGGCCAGCATGAAGATGATGCATGCGATCGATCTGCCGGCTGGCGCCACCATCACGCTGAAGCCTCAATCCATGCATCTGATGCTGATGGATTTGAAGAAGACCCTGCACAAAGGCGACAGCTTTCCCCTGACGCTGCAATTCGAAAAAGCGGGTACGGTCGATCTGCAGGTCAAAGTCGAAGCTGCAGGTGCGCTGGCGCCGAGCGGCATCTGAGAACGGGGCTCGGCCGATCCCATAAGGGACTTCGGCCGGGCTGCATTCCATCCCATGCGAAGGAAGACGAATTGCTGATGCGGTTTTGGCGCGGCAGGCCGATATCGGCGGGCTGGCTGTTATGGGGCTTGCTCGGATTGTTTCTGGCACTGGCACCGACCAAGCCGGCATCGGCGCATGCCGTCCTCGAACTGGCAGTACCGGCGGATCGATCGGTGTTGCAGGTGCCGCCGCGGCAATTCAGCTTGCGCTTTGACGAGGCGGTCGTCGTCACCGACCTTCGCTTGCTTGATGGGTCCGGACGCGCGGTCAAGATCATGGTGACGCCGACCGATGGCGCCATAGACGGCATGATCGATGAAGACCTTGCCGCCGGCACCTATACGATCGGTTACCGGATTATTTCGGCGGACGGTCATCCGGTCGCTGGCGCCGTGCAGTTTCAAATCGGTACGGGGCCGGCTCATTGGGCTGCGCATGAGACCGGCTTCGTCTGGTGGCAATGGGGCAAGCTGGCTGCCCGCTGGATCCTCTATCTCGGCGCCTTCCTGGCCTGGGGCACCATCAGCCGTGGCGTGAGGCGCGGGGTGATGAACCGCCATGTGCTCGCTGTGTCGAGCGTCGCGGCGATTGCTGCGGATATTGCCGCCATCGGCTTGCAGGGCATCGCCATCAGCGGCGGCGGCCCGGCCGATCTGCTCTGGCCTGCCCTGTGGTGGAATGCGACGGCAACGCAGGACGGCAAGGTTCTGCTGTTGACGGCGATCGGTATCGCCCTGGCCTGGTGCGCCTGTTATCTGCGGCGCAATGGTCTTGTTGCCCGCATCCTGCTCGGTGCGAGTGCGGTGGCCCTGATCGCGATCTTTGCCACGACCGGTCATGTTTCGGCGATCGGCAATTTTGCTGCCGCCGTGCTGGCGGTGCATGCGGCCTGCGCGTTGTTGTGGATCGGTTCGCTCGGCGCGATGTTGCGCCGCCCGCAGCAAAGCGTGGTTTCGGGCATCGATACGGCTGGCGAGATTGCGGCCTCGTCATCCGGCAGGACGCGACGGCGGCAAGCAATGTATGCCATCCTGATCGCCGCCGGCATCGGCATCAGTTGCTGGCAGGTCGTCGCGCCCTCGATGCTGTTCACCACCACCTATGGCTTGGTGCTGGCCTTTAAATTTCTGCTGGTGATGTTGGTGCTCGCCCTGGCCGCCGTTAATCGTTGGGGCAGGGTACCGTCATCCGCCGGCCGACGGCGGATGTTTGCCTTGGGACAGGCGGGCCTGCTGGTGATCGTGCTCGGCCTGACTGCTGCTCTGGGGCAATTGACGCCGCCGCGGCATATTCTGGCTGCCCGGGCCGGGGCGGCCGCCTTGCAGGCATCGGGCCATGCCGGGCATGGCGATGCCTTGCTCGATGTGATGTTGACACAATCGAACGCACTGGCGGAGATCAACATCACCTCGGACGGCGATGGCGGCTATGATATGGCGGTCTGGATCGACGATGTCTATGAGCGGCGCCTCAATCCGCAGCAGGTGACCGTCAATCTGACCAATCTCGATGCCGGGATCGGTCCCTTGACCCGCGAGCTTACCGCTAATCCCGATGACGGTTCTTATGTGGTGCATGATCTCCGCCTGTCGCCGGTCGGACGCTGGCGGGTGGAGGTGAAAGCCGATGTATCGGATTTCGATCGGCGCATTTTCCAAACAGAGGTCACGGTCACCGAATAGCGGCAATCCGTTAACACCGAGTCGCATGATCGAAAGCGGCGGATCACGATCAGGAGACTGGCAACCTGCCAGGGTACGCCTATAATGGCGGCCAAAAATCGCCCTGACAGGAGGCTCTGTATGAAACTCGTATCACTGACCGTCGCACTTTTCGCCTTCAGCACCCTGATCGGTGCCGATACAGCTTTCGCTGTTACGGCGGATGAGACGGCGGCTGGCAATAGCGACGGCGCGCAGCAAGTGGCCGATCCCGATGGATCGGCCGTGAATGTAAACACGGCGGATGACTCGGAAGGGGCGGGATCCTTCTCGATCATCGTGCCGCAGCAGGATAACGGTCAGCTGCAATTCGGCGGCAGCAGCGTGCTGCCGAACTTTCCCAGCGACGGCAACTCACAATAAAATCGAGTCGGTGAGAATTGCATCGGTGACGGCCGGTCGGCAGCGTGCAATCCGGTCATATCCGGTTGGTGCCGTCTGATGGAAATCCGGTGAAAATCACCTTTCGATGCGATCCGGCCCTGGCCGATCTGCTGCCGCGGCCGGTTGCGGCGCGGGATCAGCTGCCGGATTGGCTGCGGTCGATGCCGGCCCGGGCGCTGTCGGATTTTCACGCTCAGGAGATCCGCACCGTCAAGCACTGCCCGCCTTTCGTTGACGCCATGTCGGCGGGATTCCTCATCCCCTTGCCCTGTGATGTACGGGTGGAGCGCGGCGGCCGGTTCAGTTGGGACTGGTCACTGCCGCCGCTGACACTGGCGGATCACACCCGGTCGCCGCTCAGCTTCCACGTGCCGGCGCAGATGGCAGGATCGCCCCTGTTCCAACCTGGCCGGCCCGCGATCAAGTTCAACAGCTTCTGGACCGTTGAGCTCGAGCCGGGCTATGCCCTACTGGCCATGCATCCGGTCAATCGGCTCGATCTGCCGTTCCGGCTGCTGACGGGGCTGGTGGACAGCGACAGCTTCCATGAGGTCGGCATCTTCTTTCCGGCTTTATGGACCGATCCCGATTTCGAGGGCGTCCTGCCGCGCGGCCTGCCCGTGGCGCAATGCCTGGCCGTCCGCCGCGAAACGCAGGAACTGGTTTTCGAGACGATCACTGGCGACAAGGCGGAGCGCTTCGGCGAACTCAGCCGGGAAATCCTGGGCACGCCCGGCGTCTATCGGCGGCGGTTTCGCGCCAAATAGGGTCCTTCAACCCGCTTGCTCCAGCTCCCGCCGCAATCCGGCGAAGTCGAGCCAGAGCTGCCCGGTCGACTGGGCGCAAAGATTGTTGACGATGCGCTGGAAACAGCCGGGATCCAGTTCCAGGGCTCGGCGATAGGCAACCAAGGCATCGGCCAGACGGCCGGCACGTTGCAGCGCATCGCCAAGATCGAACCAGGCCACCGACCAATCCGGCTGCTGCTCCGTCGCCTGCCGATAGGCCGAGATCGCCGATGTCAAATCGCCCTGGGTCAAATCGCCTCGCGCGAGGTAGGCATTGCCCAGGGCGTAATGGGCAGCGGCGAAATCGGGCCGCAGCTCTGCCGAACGCCGCAGGCTGGCAACTGAGTAAGGAATATCATCCTGCGCAGGATCAGCCCGCTGGAGCAGGGCAATGCCGAGATTGTAAAGAATGGCGGCACGGTCAGGAGCGAGGGCAGCCGCCCGGCGAAACGCGGCAATCGCAACTGCCAGGTCGCCGCCTGCCTGCTGGACGATGCCCAGGTTGAAATGCGCTTCGGGATCGTCCGGGCGCAATCGCAATGCCGTCTCAAGCGAATCCACCGCTTCGGCTTTCAGGCCTTGCCGCCAATGGGCCTCACCCAGCAGCAGGTGGATTGTCGCATCCGCCGGCAGGGTCTCGGCCGCATGGCGAAGCACCGGCAGGGCCTCGGCCGGCTTTCCCGTTTTGAGGAGAGCCTGGCCGAGATCGCGATGGGCCTCTGCGTCCGAGACCGGTGCGTCCGGGGGCAGGGCCGTGATCAGCCGTTGCAGCAGGATGACGGCGGCGGCTGGTTGCCCGCTTTGCGTGGCCAGTTCGGCCAGGGCACGCAAGGCAATCGGATCGGCCGGATCGCGATCCAGGATTTCGCGATAGCTCTGGACGGCAGCTTCGATTCGCCCGGCTGCCTGATGCTGCCGGGCAATCGTCAGAAGCGATGCAGGTTCGGAACCGGTCAGTGCGATACCGCCCGATGAAGAAGTCTTTAGTGTGAGGCGAGAAGATTGCGGCCGGCGGTAGTGAGCTTGCAGACCAGCCAATCCGGCTTCAGCGGATTGCTGAACCAGGGCTCCGCCCAGCCATGTTCAATGCAGCTGCGGATGGTCCGTTCGCTGACCTTCTGACCCCATTCGTCGAACAGCGGCAGCTTGCCGCCCGGCTGGCTGAGGCCGCGCTTCAACCAGGCAATTTGCAGGTCGCTCGGCTGCGTGGTCGGATGGGTCGCGGCCGGCGCCGTTGGATTGACGATGGACAGATTCGGCGACATTGCCACCCCCTCGAATTCTTTTCGAGGATTACTTTAACCTAAAGTTTCTCTATCGCCAACTATTATGTATCTTCAATAAATTATATGTCATTCCTAAGATTCAAGGTGATCTCGCTGATCTTAATGTTATGGATCAGCTTCTGCTCTTTGGTGGCGGCAATTTGTTGCCCATGACCGCATGGATTTCGCGGGCATCGGCATAGCTCATATCATGGATCGCACCCTCAAGGCCGGTCGAGGAGAAGCCGCTTCGCGCGCGTTTTTCGTTGGCAGAATCCTCTGCCGACGTCACCTCATTTGCGACGTGAAAGGCGGCAGAATCGCGATTGGCGAGCATGATCCGGTCACGGCCGGCCAGTGGCCCGGCAAGGCTGGAAACCGGACTGAACCCGAAGAGGGATAGATGGAGGCGCCGCTGGGCTTCATCGGCCTGTTGTTTCAACTGGTCAATCCGGCGCTGGTCTGCTTGACTGGATTGGAACCCCGACATCCCCCCATGGAGCTGAAAAGATCTTGGATGGCGGCGAGGTATTGCCGTTCCAGTTCCGGGAGATTGGCGCGGCGCGCTGGATCGAGGTGGTCTGCTGTTTGAGGCAGGGTTCAGCTGAGCCTGGGACCAGTCGATCACCTCACCCAGGACAGAATGAAAGGTGTCTTCGCGGGCGGTCTTGAGCTTGTAGCTGATGGCGGGCATTACATCCGCCACCGCCAATGTCCCCGCCGTGATTGCTGAGGGCTTGCCGATCCTTGCCGGAGAGCTTGCTGAAGATCGCTGCAATCTCGCCGCTCAGCGCGGCGGCGAAAGGGTTCAAGGCCACTTGGTCGCCGGGGACGATGCCGGAGATGCCATCGCCGCTGCTCGTTACTGTCGATGTTCCGGCAGCAGCGAAAGCCGGTCTCGCCGATCTTGTCGTATCGACGGCATCCACGGAGAAAGATCCGGCGACGAGCAATCGAGTCGAGCTGGTCATGGCAGTTCTCCCCCCTAGCTGTCGACCCGCGGCGACAGGAAGCTTTCATGACCAGCGTGAGAGGAAAATCCTAACAAAAAACGAAAGCGGGACGGAGTTGATGGTCGCTTCGCTCAGCCGATCAGGCGTGGATATTCGATCGCGGGACAGCGATTCATGACTACTTTCAAGCCGGCTGCCCGGGCGCGATCGGCAGCTTTCTGATTGACCACGCCGAGCTGCATCCAGACGGTCTTGGCGCCAATGGTAATGGCCTCGTCGGTGGGTGCCGCGGCGGCCTCGGAATTGCGGAAGATGTCGACCATGTCGATCTTGCCGGTCACATCCTGGGGGATATCGCGCAGGCTGGCATAGACCGTTTCGCCGTGGATCTGCTTGCCGGCCAGACCCGGATTGACGGGGATCGCCCGATAGCCGGCCCGCTGCAGGAAAGCCATGACGTGATGGGAATCGCGTTGCGGTTTCTCGCTGGCGCCGACCAGGGCGATGACCTTGGTTTCCTGCAGGATGCCTCTGATAAAATCATCCGTATACGTTTCCGGCATCTTCGTCTTTTCTCCCGCGCTTCTCAGGCTAGCCCGCAACTCACAGGTTGATCGGGCGGCCAAGGCGGCCTGCCAGATCCTGGATGAATTGCCAGGCGACGCGGCCGGAACGGGCGCCGCGTGTCATCGACCATTCCAGCGCCTGGGCACGCAGCTTCTGCTGGTCGATTGGCAGATCGAGCGCCTTGGCATAGCCCTCGATGATGGCGAAATAGGTGTCCTGGTCGCAGTTGTGGAAGCCGATCCACAACCCGAACCGGTCCGATAGCGAGACCTTTTCCTCCACCGCCTCGGACGGGTTGATGGCGGTCGAGCGCTCGTTCTCGATCATGTCGCGCGGCAGGAGATGGCGGCGGTTGGAGGTCGCATAGAAGATGACGTTATTCGGCCGCCCCTCGATGCCGCCTTCCAGCACCGCCTTCAGCGACTTGTAACTGGTATCGGCCGCGTCGAAAGAGAGGTCGTCGCAGAACAGGATGCAGCGCCGCTTCTGCGCCCGCAGCAGGCCGAGCAGGCGGGGCAGGGTCGGCAGGTCCTCGCGGTGCAGCTCGATGAGGGCGATGCGGTCTTCGACCTTGGCCGCGGCGATCTCCTCGTTGATCGCCGCATGGGCGGCTTTCACCAGCGAGCTCTTGCCGGTGCCGCGCGCACCCCAGAGCAAGGCATTGTTCGCCGGCAGGCCCTTGGCGAAACGGCGGGTATTGTCGAGCAGCATCTCTTTCGAGGCGTCGATGCCCTGCAGCAGATTGATATGGACGCGCGAAACGCTGGGCACCGGTTCCAGCCAGCCTTGGCTCTCGCCGGCCAATCCGGTGCCGGATCCCACCTGCCAGACGAAGGCATCGGCGGCAGTTAAATCATTCGTCTTGGCGGCTGCTGGCGCCAACCGCTCCAGGCTGCTGGCGATCGAGCGCAGCAAAGCGAGGGTTTCTTGATCCGGCATCGGTAATCCACTCAAAAGGGTCAGTCCGTGGGGCGCAGTATGCCGGGACCGATGCCGTCAGGCCAGATGCAAGCCAGCGGCTAGGCACATGGTTGATATGCAGCCGCTGTCAGGCCAGGAAATGAGCCAGCATTCCGAAAGCCGCCCCGCTCGTGAGCGCCCAGAGCGGATTGCAACGGGTGAAAAAGACCATCAGCGTGGTGCCGGCCGTCAGTGCGATATCGAGCAGGCCGGAATCCGCGGCCTGCGCCATCACGAAGCCGCTGGCGGCCATGGCGCCGATGGCGATCGGCACCAGCGCCGCCTGCAGGATCTTCAGCCAGCGTGCCCCGACCATGCGATCGCGCAGGCGGGAGATGAAGAAAGCCAGCACGCAGGACGGACCGCACATGGCGATGGTGGCGACGGCAAGGCCGCTCCAGCCGGCCAGATGCCAGCCGATCAGGCTCACCACCAGCACATTGGGGCCGGGTGCTGCCTGGGCGATGGCGAAGAGATTGGCGAAAGTATTGTCGCTCATCCAGCCCTGCAGGGTGACGACCTGGCGGTGCATCTCCGGGATGACCGAATTCGCGCCGCCGATGGCGATCAGCGACAAAGACGCAAAAGTAATGGCGAGCTGACCCAGGAGCGAAGATTTCATCCCCGCCGTTCCCAGAGGGTGAGGATCAGGCTGACCGGCGTCAGGACGACGATGATCCAGACCAGGGACAGGTGCAGCAAGGCGGCGGCAATGAAGGTCAGGCAGCCGGTCAGCAGCGCGGCGCGGGTCGGGCGCAGCCGGCGCGCCAGTTTCAACGCGGTGCCGAGGACAAGGCCGGAGGC
>LNAP01004884.1_pt1 | contig 12136 bp, 14 predicted proteins | sample 602601 | NCBI WGS metagenome assembly LNAP01 (sample SAMN02440304, study PRJNA202911) | soil metagenome | biome: Subtropical and temperate rainforests or woodlands; isolation source: soil samples (1 kg each in a 20% v/v slurry with milli Q water) were... ... | reverse complement strand
GTCGCTACGCGCTTCGACAAACTCGCCAGAAACTTCCTCGCCGCCGTTCTGCTCGCATCAACGAGACTTTGGCTCCGAGCTTATGAGTCCACGACCTAGGTCGGCGCACTTGTCCCGCTCGGCTATGGCAAAGCGCCGCCGCCCTGCTCTCCCCGAGGAACTTGACCGTGCGGGGCGCGTTGAGCGACATGGTCTGGCCCGTACCTAAATCAATCTTCCACGTCACAATCGCCTTCTGCGTCCTTATAGCGCCAGAGGCCGCCGTTGGGCAGGCGGCTACTGGCGGGACGAGAGACACAGCAGCCCCTTCCATGGTGGTCCCGATCCGCCCGCGCGACGAACCGGCGGGCACCACTGCTGTACCAAACGTATACCGTTCATATCCTCCGGGCTATCGATCGCCCAACATCCGGTTGAGGCGAATCCACCCCATTCACCCGACGTCCAAATAGAGCGCCTCAATTCTTGGCCGAGGCTGCGCTCGCCTTGTTCGCAGGTGGCGCCGGGACATCGCCGTTTTTCGCGAGGCAGTCATTGAAATAGGCCTGCCGGTCACCACTCATCGGCACCGAACCTGGACGCTTGAATGGATACACCGCGTACGCATAATGCAAACAGCGCTTGGCGACTTCCGCGGTCGGAGCCGCGCGCGCGATAGGAATGTTGGCAGCAATGACGGCCAAAGTTGCGATCGCGAGCGTTGCGATACCGGAGCCTGCCGCCGTTTTCGGCGGGCCGTTGGTCGGGCCTACCGCTTCCAAATGCATTGTCATGGATCCTACGACGATCGAGCTTCATCGCCAGCAACGTACCGGCCGGTCGAGCGCTTGTCCAATCAACCCCTCCCAGTTTCAAGGTGCAGACCGGTGTGTGAATCGTTGGGTCGGCAACGGTCCCAAGCGCGTTCATCGACGAAATGCGTGCACGGATTGCTGAAAAACGCTATCCTCAATGTGTTCACGAGAGCCTCGGTCTTGCAATAATCGGGAGAACGTTATGAAGAAGCGAAGCGTCGTCAGCGTCATCGTAGCCGGTACACTGCTGTGTGGGGCTCCCCTTACTCTGAGCGGAGGCTCCGCCTCGAACGGCGCTTTGTCGTTGAGGCTCAATTCTGCCGCTGCCGCAGAACTGACGATCCCAGCCCGAAGGGGTGGATATCGCCACTTGAGCATCTACCGGTCTCGATCCTATGACCTCGTTTGTGGTGGGCCTCACGTTGGCCCAGGTTGGAACGGTGGCACCTATTGGGGCGGACCGTGGATGGACCTCTCCTGTTACGGCCGCATCGTCGAGCCGGTCGCATATGATGAGCCAGTGGTGCGCGTCAAAGGCTGATTCGAACGATCAAGGTGAGACGCAATTTCTTCGCAATTCAGAGCAGACCGAGGCCTGCTCTGTCTTTCTCGTCCCAGGTGAGTATTCGTTCAAAACGCCCATGCCTGGGTTTGTTTTTGATCCTGGAGCCGACCGGAGTTCGGCGGCCGCCGGAGGCCCGGCAACAGCGTCGGGTGCATCCAGATCGTCCTCGCCGGCAATCCCTCCCAGGGCGAACAGAGCATGGCGGCGGGCATAAGTGGGGGCGGCTCCCATCCGTGCTGGTCCTCGACGTTCTTGCCGAGCTACAGCGGCGCCGGCAAGAGATCATTCCCCGGAGAAATAGGCGAGCAGGGTGGTGAGGTGTGGCCGCGGGTGGTCTGGATAGTCGCGATCTCTTGCCGGCTTAGCGCCTTCCGGACGATGTCACGCCCGCTCGCAAGGAATGCGTAACCGAAGTCCAGTCTTCCTCTCGGCGACGAAGCGATCGGATGGTGCTGAGGGTCTTTTCCGGGTTGCTCAGCTCGGCTTTGGGCCTTCGCCAACGCGGCAGCGATAGCGCCGATGTACTCACTGGACTTGCGCATGAGCAACCTCCGTCGTCAGAGCTTCGAAGCTGCGCCTGACTTCGAATGCTTGGCCCGGATGCCGTGACCGAGGCCTCCTTGGCATCCTCCGCGATGAGCTTTTTCAACTCCGTCTTGGCCAGCTCGTGGTCTCCATAAGCATCTCGCATGCGCAGATAAGTCGCGGCCAATTCGGCCCAGGAATTCGACCCGGCTATGTCCACGATTTTGATCGCCGAAAGCCTCAGCCGCGGCGTTTCGATGTTGAAGAGAACAGGACGGCTCGCCGGTCTGTGCGCAACGCCGGAACTTCCGCTCGGCCGTCAGCAGAAGGTGCTGGTATAGCGCATCAGCATGAATCGTGATCTCAGCCCATTGCCGCCACTAGCTCGGCATCGAAGGCGAGAGTCTTTTCGTCGGCGTGGACCGTGCAAGGGACTTGCCACGGATTCGCGACTCACATTCGATGCCATATCTTAGTTCAAGATCATTTCTTTGATGCAGGTTGCCCATGAATGGCGAAGCCGGGTGCCTTGTATGCTGCGGGCCGGGAGCCCTCATAAGAATTTTGCAGCTGACCACGGGCGCCCCTCGCGTCGACGGCAAGTTCGCGCAATCGAGGCGACGATTGTGGAGGCGCAAACCAAGCCAGCTTCTCGCGTCTAATTTTGAAGCGGCAAATGACAACCGCGACGGCGATTGCCGCGGAAAAGCGTTGGAGACGCTGAGTAGGGAAAGGCAATCAGGCGGACGGATCAGATTTCAGCGCCGGAATGCGTGCTTTGAATTGCAGCCAATCCTCTCGATCGCCCGTCAGTGGAGACATTTTGGAGATCGGCCGCCCTGTCGACAACCCGTAAATTTCCCAGTGTCACGTCTGACTTATTCGATCTTGTCGAAATGAAATCGTTGAAGCCAAAGGAATGGACGGAGGCCGAGCGAAAGCGGCTTGCGTTGTTAGCGCGTGGGCGGGCCGTGTCCGAGATAGCGGTAGCGCTCGGACGGCACGTCGGATCCGTAAAGCGTATGGCGCGCGAAATGGAACTGGTGCTGAAGAATAAGGTTGCGTTGCCGATGCGGACCGGCAGATGAAAACCTGGACCGGAATTATAATAACATGCCCCGCCCTCAAGTGAGCGCAAGGTGCGGCTCTCCACTGCTGGACCAAATGGTGGCTTGCACTGAAGCAACGATCGCGCATTTGTAAGGTCGAGGTATGCCCAATGGGTGATCGTCATGGAGCTGAACCTGCCGCCTCGCGTCGAGCATGCCAAGGCTCGCTAATCCCGGCCGCGGTGGCCAAGCGATAAACGTTCCTGCCCGTCGGAATACTGGAGCCACCCCAGCTTCCCGGGCAGCGCCAGACAAACGCGGTCACCTCTCCTGGAAACAGGAAAGCGCGTGTTTTGGAAGCGGCCGTTTGGCGGAAGTGGAGAGGATGACGCAGCCGCCCACGATCGCTCGAAAGAACAACTTGGCTTTTGACGAGAGTTGGCCGCGCTCCTTGATCAGTGGCTGGGGCGTCAAACGGCTCAGTCACCTGTCGGTCGTATCGGTGCTACACCCTTCCTCAGGGGCAAACGCGAGGGGTGAAAGCGGGAAACCCCGTAAAATCACGGGACTTCTGTCATTAGTCACAAGTTTACCAAATTGGCCGGGTGATTGAGCTGCATACGGTGCGTTGAGATTCGTCCGGTATTCTCAGCGCGAGATTGGGGAACACATGTCATTCGCCTTGCTCCGCGCCCTGGCGGCGCTGGTATTCGGTGTGCTTGCGACCGCGTCTGCCAGCTCCTCGCCGAGCTGCTTGCGTGATCACAAAGCCTACAAGCTCGCCTTCGATACCATTGAGTGGTCGATGACCATCGCGCCGGGAGCCGATTGCATCCAGGGCCTTCGCTGGTCGACCATGCAGATTTACTGGGTCACGGTTACCGAAAAGCCGAAGGGCGGCGAGGTCGTTATCGTGGGGTCCGGTTTCCGCTATTACGCCAGGCCCGATTTCTCCGGCACAGACAAGTTCACCCTGGCCGTAGTCGGCAAGAACCGCCACACCGAAGGCGCTTCCATGGTCGAGATCACCGTATCGCATCCAAACGGGCCCAAGGTGGCGAGCGCTGCCACGCTGTCCCCGTGAAGATGCCAATCTAGCGACCGGCCGCCGGCACCTCGCCATCAGAGGGCTCTGGACTATCCAACCGTTTCGGCCTGAAGGCCTGTTCTTCGGATCGCCGAATTCGTCGCCGGCCTCCTCAGTCGCGTTCACCCTAACCAGAAGTGGGCCCCTCGCCGCAACCGTGAGGGTTGACCCGGGTAGCCGATATGTCCAAGAAGGACAGGCGGGTAGATATTTTCCTGCCGGTGGGTCGGTCCGGATTGCATCTCGGGGCTCCCCGATCGCACCAAGTCTTTTATGGGATAAAGTTTGGCATGAAAGAGCGGATTGCTCTGATCACAGGCATTACCGGACAGGATGGTGCCTACCTTGCCGAGTACCTGCTGGGCCTCGGCTATACCGTGCACGGCATCAAGCGCCGGTCGTCATCATTCAATACCGCGCGCGTCGACCACCTTTACCAGGACCCTCATCTCGGCGATGTGCCGTTCCTGATGCACTACGGCGACATGACGGATTCGACCAATCTGATCCGCCTGGTCCAGCAGATCCGGCCGACGGAGATCTACAATCTCGCAGCGCAAAGCCACGTCGGCGTCAGCTTCGAGAGCCCGGAATATACCGCCAATGCCGATGCGGTGGGAGTCCTTCGCCTCTTGGAAGCCATCCGCATCCTCGGCATGGAGAAGGAGACACGCTTCTACCAGGCCTCGACTTCCGAGCTCTACGGCCTCGTGCAGGAGATCCCGCAGAAGGAGACCACGCCGTTCTATCCGCGCTCGCCCTATGGCGTCGCCAAGCTTTACGGCTACTGGATCACGGTGAACTATCGTGAAGCCTACGGCATGTTCGCTTCCAACGGAATCCTGTTCAACCACGAGAGCCCTATCCGCGGCGAGACCTTCGTCACCCGCAAGATCACCCGCGGCGTCTCCCGGATCGAGGTTGGGCTGGAGCAGACGCTCTATCTCGGCAATCTCGAGGCCAAGCGCGACTGGGGCCATGCCAGGGATTACGTCGAGGGCATGCACATGATCCTGCAGGCCGACGAGCCCGACGATTTCGTACTCGCCACCGGCGAGACGCGCTCGGTGCGCGAGATGGTGGAGCTGTCCTTCGCCCATGTCGGCCGTCGCATCGAATGGCGCGGGAAAGGCGTCGACGAGACTGGCGTCGATGCCATCAGCGGCATGACGGTGGTGAAGATTGATCCGACCTATTTCCGCCCGACCGAGGTCGATCTGCTCGTCGGGGATGCCAGCAAGGCGCAGAAGGTGCTCGGCTGGAAGCCGAGGCGGACTTTTGTGCAGCTCGTCGACGAGATGATGACGGGCGATCTGGCCGAGGCCAAACGGGAAGCAGCTCATGGCAAGCGTACCGTTTGAGCTGAAGGGCAAAAGCGTCTACGTCGCCGGCCATCGCGGCATGGTCGGCAGCGCGATCGTGCGCCGGCTGGCGCGGGAGGATGTGAATCTCGTCACCGTCGAGCGTCCCGAGCTCGATCTCTGCAACCAGGCGCAAGTATTCGACTGGTTCGCGAAGGTGCGGCCGCAGGTGATCTTCCTCGCCGCCGCCAAGGTCGGCGGCATCGTCGCCAACAACACGCTGCGCGCCGAGTTCATCTACGACAACATCGCGATCGCCACCAATGTGATCCATGCTGCGCATGTGAACCATGCCGAGAAGCTGATGTTCCTCGGCTCGTCCTGCATCTATCCGAAGCTGGCGCCGCAGCCGCTGCGGGAAGACTCGGTGCTGACGAGTCCGCTGGAGCCGACCAACGAGCCCTATGCCATCGCCAAGATCGCTGGTATTAAGATGGCGGAAGCCTATCGCAGCCAGTATGGCAGCGACTTCATCAGCGTGATGCCGACCAACCTCTACGGGCCCGGTGACAATTATCATCCTGAATTGAGCCACGTCGTTGCCGCGCTCATCCGCCGCTTCCATGAGGCCAAGCTGTCGGGCGCAAAGACCGTCGAGGTCTGGGGCACCGGCACGCCGCGGCGCGAGTTCCTCTATGTCGACGACATGGCGGATGCCTGCGTGTACCTCATGAAGACCTACTCCGGCGCCGGGTTGGTCAATATCGGTACCGGAAAGGACATCGCCGTTGCTGAGTTCGCCCGACTCGTCGCAGACATCGTCGATTACAACGGTGAGATCGCTTTTGACACCACGAGGCCAGACGGCACGCCGCGCAAGCTACTCGATGTCAGCCGCCTCAAAGGGCTCGGCTGGCGCGCGAAGACCTCCCTCACGGACGGTTTGAAGCAGGCGTACGCAGCATATCTGTCGCTCGGGTGATAGAGCGGTTACTCCCGCTTAATCTATCGTGAGCAGTCCACGGGAGCCGTCATCGCTTTTGAAGGTGAGTCACTTCGAAGACTATCTGATCAGATCCTTCGATACTCTTATACTTAGACGGTGTTTGCATCGTCTGCGAAAGCAGGGACGGCGCTCGCGCTGGTCTGCTTCGATCACTTTATTGGTGTCATCGGTCAAAGCTTTGTTCACGTTCGCCGCCCCGCAGCAAGGCGGATCTATGCGCGCCCGGTTCGGGGGCCGTCTGGCCGAGTGCCGCAGAGCATTGAATTCTTTAATCAGCAGCAGGCGCCGAACCTGCGCTCCGTTCAGAAGTGATTCAAATAGCGAGAGGATCTCGCGCGCCTGAACATAAACCTCCATACTGACGGCGTGCTGATCGAAGCCGTACGATCGGAGGCGGGCTTCGATGTCGAGCGCCGCAGAGGCATCTAACTGCCAATCCAGGGCATTACCGATGGTGTAGATCTCGGCTACATCCTGGAAGTCCGGTGCAATGCCCGCCAGATCGACGCGTCGAAGGGTCATCTCGACGGCCTTCTGGCGATAGGTGCTCAGGAGTCTATGCCGCAGGACCCGATAGCGCTGCATCTCCCAGGAGAGTTCTGCGATGTCGATAGCGAGCAACCACTCGATGGCAGACTGAGGATCGAGGTCGCGGAAGATGATAGCCTGAAGAGCCTGATAGTGGTCGATGTTCTCTCCGGGCAGAAGTTGGGGCGGAGGACACAACGCTTCGAATTGAGGCGGCAAGACACTAGCCGGATGCGAATTACAGAGGTCTACAGGACCATTCATCGACCTTGTACCTCCGATCTGGGGCTAGGCAGCGGGGCAACTGTTTCCCCGTTCGTCAGATGGACAGGGCTGGCATCCCAAAGCTCCTTCGCAATCGGTAGGGGCGCGATTTGCAGATTGGTCCACCAAGCTCTTTCATTTCCGTGTCGGTGCAGGGATTGGTGGTGAGATCGGCAAAGCGGGACGGTGAACTCGTCGCTAACCTTGCGTCCCAAGGATCGTGGCTGGGCGAACTTGAGGTGATGCGCATCAGCGGGAGTCTTTTGGCAGACAAGACAACCCTGGGCGCGGATGAAGGCGAGGTGATCCTTGCTTCGTTTCCGAGGCGGCTCTTTCGGGTAGGCAAGGCCGACCTGTACTCTGGGCGAGTCGTTGGCAGGCCCTTCAACGCCACGGGTTGTGTGCGAAGAACCGTCCTCAAACATGAGCTGTCCCACCGTTAGCACCGGCCGCTGGTCTACTATATCGAGATCTGGAAGGGCGGCTTCCTCGAATCTCTTCTGGTAGGCGGCCTCAAGGATACGGGCGTCTGCCTCCAGGAGAGTATTCTTGAGTGGGAGGCTGGTCTTAGCCCAGACGAGTAGGTCATCGCCGCCTTCGCGCAGAGCAAGCTCACCCAAGAGCCGATCCAATAGCTCAGCGGAGCGGTCAGGCGGAAGGATAGGGGAGCGGTTTAGGACGCCTTTAGGCGGCCTTCCTTTGGGTCCCGGTGGGATCTGTGGTTCGGCAGCGGCGGCAGGGCCGGTCATGAGATCCGGGGCGTCCAGATCGTCCTCCCCGGCGATCCCGACCAAAGCAAACAGCGCATAGCGGCGGGCATAGGTCAGCGCCGCTCCCATCCGATGCGGTGCCTCGACCTCCTTGGCGGCGCAGACTGGAAGGTCTGAGGAGATCCACTCGCCTGAAGCGTGGGCGAGCAGAGTGGTGAGATGAATCTGCCCTGCTGGCTGCTCAATGCGGGTCGTTTGAATCGTGGCGATCTCCTGCTGGCTTAAGGTCTTGCGGACGATGTCGAGGCCGGAGGCCAGGGATGCGTAGCGGAAGGTGCGATCATCCTCCCGGGGGAAGGGTGATCGGATTATGGCGGTCAGGGTCTTTTCGGGGTTCGTCAGTTCGGCCTGGGCCCGGGCGAGGGCGGCTGCGATGGTCCCGATGCGTTCACTGGACTGATGCATGGGAGTCCTCCGCCGCTTGAGCCTCGAAGCTGATCGCGCCCGACTTCGAACGTTTGGCTTTGATGCCGTGGCCGGTGGCCTCCTTGGCATCCTCCGGCATCAGCTTCTTCAGATCCGATTTGGCCGTCTCGTGCTCGCCGTAGGCCTCTCGCGTCCGCAGGTAGGTCGCCGCCAGTTCAGCCCATTGGTTGGAGGTCGACATATCGACGACCTTCACCGCCTCGAGTCTTGGGCGGGGTGTTTCGATATTGAAGAGGATGGGCGGCTCGCCGCTCTGGACGCAACGCCAAAACTTCTTTTCGGCCGTGAGCAGGAGATACTGATAGAGCGGATCAGCATGGATCTTGATCTCGACCCATTTGCCGCCACCGGTGATGATCGAGAGCACAGAACTGCGGGACGCGGTGACCCACATGTTATGCTGCAGCTGGGCCATGTGCTTCTCGGCCGCGGCTTCCTCCGTGAAGGCCCAGGGCAGCATGAACTTGGCTTCGAACACGGCGCCGGTCTGCTCGACGATTCCGTCCAACGTGGCTCCCATCCATTTGTGCACCGGATGGCGGAGGCGCTTCTGGATGTCTTTGATGGTTTGCCCGGAGGAGCGCTGGAACCAAGCGCGGTTCAAGACCTCGGTCACAGTTCCGAGTTGAACGATGAGATTGTCCGAGAGGTCTTCCGGCTCGGCCTCTCCACGCTTCTCTCGCCACAGTCGAATGAGGGCGCCTTGATCATCGCCCATAACGATGCGCGCGTCCGAGCCGCCGATGAAATGGCGGCGGTCGTTCGGGTTGAACCTGATGATATGATTTGGCGCGCCTGCGCCATTTTGAACCGTTGTCACCGGTATCTCCTAGGCAAGAACAAGCGGCGATACTTGCCGCACTGCCTTAAGCCCCGCATCCGCGAGGTGAGATATCGGCGCCGCCATTGCGCCCGCCGACTCAGTAACGCTCCGATTGCAGCGGAATGCCAGTCCTTTCTGCAGCAATCTTGTTGCTCTTATCAGCTGATTTTCAGCGGTCGGCCGCCCAGCATGCCTCGTTCTCGCTAAGTGACAAATCGAAGCCAATTATATGAGCCTGCGAGATGGCTCGATTTGATCTCGTGATTTCCTATTTGTCCCGGATATCGAATGCGTGTTCATCTTATTGTCCTTTGCACTTGGCGGCTGCTGAACTTGCTCTTTGTCTTGATCGTGGTCCCACCGCGCAAGTCGGCGGCCACAAAGCCGCTAATTAAGATGATTGGCGCTATCAAGAACCTCTTCAGAAGGACTACGTAGTCGCGAGATCTCCGCAGCCATTCTGATCCGCAGGCCGCGTAGGCGGCGGCAGTTGAATGTTGGGCCGGATGGAGGAATCGTGCGGGGCCAGTAACTCAGAGCGCAGTGTATGGCCTCAGAACGGAAGATCGAAGCGAACCGTCAGAACGCCAATCGAAGCACAGGGCCTAAAACCGAAGTCGGAAAGGCAAAGTCGAGCCGCAATGCTCGTCAGCATGGGCTCTCGTGTCGTGGAATGGAGGAGGTTCGCGTCCGCTCACATAGCCATCCCGCGATCGCGGAGAAATGTAACCAGCAACAGAATTGGGGTGAAGTGGATGATCTTGTCCGAGCTAATCGAAGGTTGGGTCGCATTCGGCAAGCCCGCTACGAGTTGCTGGTTGCCTTGCTGGAATACCCGATCCCGAAGCTGGCCAAACGTCTCGCCGGGCTGGAGCGCTATGAGAGGCCGGCCCGGTCCGCGCAGCGGCGTTTCCTGAAACGCTGGCTAAAGCACGGCTGACCCAGAGTGCACCAGATCGTTTGCGCTTTCGGAGTTCTGGGTTCGCGAAAGTGGGCTTCTCAAGCTTTCACGTCGTTCGTCGGTCGAGCTAACAACGTGGCGGCATCATGAAGCCGTCCGGCCTCGTAGATCAGCTAGGTGTCCGGAGGCGGGGCCGAAAGCTCGACACGCTCGCAATCTACGCCCGCCGCGACAACGAGCTTGAGGATCATCTCGGCAGCGATTTTCTTTAGAAGAGGGCCTGGCAATGCCGACAGAGGTTATTCCGATCGGGACTGGCGCAGCCAATTCGACCGACCAGGTGATGATCGTCACCGACGGCACCTACCGTTCCAGCTTGTAGGTCGCTGACCGAGTCTATGACCAGCGCACCATTATGGACGAAAGCGGCCTACTCCGGCATACGCCTGAAGCGTCGGTTGGCCATTAGTTGCAGGGCCCGGCGCACCATTCACAGCGCGGGTGAAGTCAATGGTCACATCGCCCATAAGCGGCGGCCAGTTCGGTATCCCAAGGCTATCGGAATCGGCAACCGCAGCCATCAGCGGCTGCGGGCTGGCAGCTCAACGAGGAGATCAAGTCCTTTACGCAGAGGTTTCGTTCGATCATACGGCGGATACGGCCGCGTTGATCGCGTCCGGCGACGGAGGGTCGGCCGCCATCGGCGCCACGTCGGGCCATTCCTACTTCACACCTCACGGGGTATCCAGTATTATAGCGTGGGCAAACCCGCGCCACCGTGGCGAGCGGCACGTTTGCGCAGGTTCCGTTTGGAAAGAGTGCAGGATTGGCTGGCGGATCAGCAGCAACGATTTCTACATGCTGCTGGTTCCGTCAGCAGATCGCCAAGGCGGCTTCGCCGGTGCGCTACACGCATCGGGCCAAGGTCAAGCTGATCGGGCGGGATTGGGCGCAGATGACCGCGCTCGATGGTGCGCTCTCGTCATCCTCGTATCGCTTCTACAACCCACCACCAAGAGCGTGGGCGTTGCCGCCGGCGCCGGCACGCTCGCCGATCTCTGAGCGAACCTTTTCCCGATCGGTAAGGGCTTCTTTCAACTCCAGCGGGAATTCCTGTCGTCGAATAACGCCGGGCTTTACCTTGCCTTCGGCGTCGGTTGGCGCGATAAGGTCAGCCTACACAGGCGACCCCACTAAGGCGTGTACGACGAGTGGCCGACCTGACGCGGGTTGAGTTGAAATCCGGATTAGTACGGTTGCTCCGGCGATGCTCGCCCGGATCCGGGATTGCCGATCGGACGGCCGTTCGGGGCGGTTCCGACGTCGCCGCCGCGGCCCACGCTGTTACCCGTTGTCGTGCTGGCTGATTGCCCGTTCCGCCCCGAAAAGGTTCCGTTTTGCGGTGTCACAACCGGGCTGCCGGATCGCCCGCCAGCGGAATTGCCAGCCGAGCTGCTTGACGACGACCCCGAAGATGAGGCGCCTCCGGATGCTGCGCCGGGACCGGCTCCGCCCGCACTACCTCCCCCTCCTTGAGCGACCGCGGGCGACGCCAATGCGGCGCAAACGACAGCCGCGATGAACATCGATTTTCGCACCATGCTGGGTCTCCCTGTGGTGGGAGGACAATGTCTGGCCGGCGGGCAGGTTCCTCGTGGTTGCTGCGCGCAGGGTCACGGCTTCGGCGACGCCCTATCACATTGGCCGGTTTCTTGACTGGCGGTAAATGCTCACGCACATCCAACACAGCCAGACCAGCCAGGTGATGTTGATGCAAGAGCGGTAAAGATATCCTGGCTGCGGCTTGGGTCCTGCGACAGTCCGCTCGCCTATTCTTGGCTGTTTCATGAGCCGTCCAATGGAGCACCGTGCTGAAGTCGTCGACAGATTGCGACTGCCAAGCGCTGACGGCTCTATCGTGGAAGCGCCGTTATGAGCTTGCAACACATCGTTGCGATTAAGGTAACGGCTGAAGGTTAAGGGCCGGCCGGTTCTGGCCTAGGTTCTGTACCCATAACCATTGAGCGTTTGCGTTTGTCGTGATTCAAGGTCCTGGGAGGACCTTGATCATGGCCCGGTACGATGTTTCGGAGACCG
>LNAP01009288.1_pt1 | contig 12137 bp, 12 predicted proteins | sample 602601 | NCBI WGS metagenome assembly LNAP01 (sample SAMN02440304, study PRJNA202911) | soil metagenome | biome: Subtropical and temperate rainforests or woodlands; isolation source: soil samples (1 kg each in a 20% v/v slurry with milli Q water) were... ... | reverse complement strand
CTCGGTCGATTTTCTGGTAGGCCTGTTCGGAAAGCAGCATAGTTTGAATCCGGGTTATGCGGGCGTGCTCGTGACTGTCTGGGCGGATCAGCGATCGATCTCGCCGAAAACGATGTCCTGCGTACCAATGATGGTGACGGCGTCGGCGATCATGTGACCGCGCGACATTTCGTCCAGCGCTTGCAGGTGGACAAAGCCGGGGGCCCGAATCTTCAGGCGGTAAGGCTTGTTGGCGCCATCCGACACCAGATAGATGCCGAACTCGCCCTTCGGGTGCTCCACCGAGGCAAACGCTTCGCCCGGCGGCACGTGGAAACCTTCGGTGAAGAGCTTGAAATGGTGAATCAGCTCTTCCATGTTGGTCTTCATGGCGGTGCGCGAAGGCGGGGCGATCTTGTGATTCTCGATCATGACCGGACCCGGGTTGTTGCGCAGCCATTCCACGCACTGGCGGATGATGCGATTGCTTTCACGCATTTCGGCGATGCGGACCAGATAGCGGTCGTAGCAGTCGCCGTTGACACCCACGGGGATGTCGAAATCGAGCAAGTCATAGACTTCGTAGGGCTGCGTCTTGCGCAAGTCCCAGGCGACGCCCGAGCCGCGCAGCATCGGGCCGGTGAAGCCCAGCGCCTTGGCGCGTTCGGGATCGACCACGCCGATGCCCACCAGGCGCTGTTTCCAGATGCGGTTGTCGGTGAGCAGCGTTTCGTACTCGTCGACGCAGGCCGGGAAGCGGTTGGTGAAGTCTTCGATGAAATCCAGCAGCGAGCCCGAACGCGCGTCGTTCATCAAGCGCATTTCTTTGTCGCCGCGGTATTTGCTGGAGTCGCCGTACTGCGGCATCGTGTCGGGCAGGTCGCGGTAGACGCCGCCCGGACGGTAGTAGGCCGCGTGCATGCGCGCGCCCGAGACGGCTTCGTAGCAGTCCATCAGGTCTTCGCGTTCACGGAAGGCGTACAGGAACACGGCCATGGCGCCAACGTCCAGCGCGTGCGAACCCAGCGACATCAGGTGGTTCAACAGACGCGTGATCTCGTCGAACATGACCCGGATGTACTGGGCGCGCAACGGGGCTTCGACGCCCAGCAGCTTTTCGATGGCCATGACGTAAGCGTGCTCGTTGCACATCATGGACACGTAGTCCAGGCGGTCCATGTAGGGCAGCGCCTGGATGTAGGTCTTGTGTTCGGCCAGCTTTTCGGTGGCACGGTGCAACAGCCCGATGTGCGGGTCGGCGCGCTGGATGACTTCGCCGTCCAGTTCCAGCACCAGGCGCGGCCGGATGCTGAGGGCCGAAGTTGAGCGTGTAGTTCTTGATTTCTGCCATGATTTAACGCCCCAAGCCGTAGGAGTCTTCGCGGACCACGCGCGGGGTGATCTCGCGCGGATCGATCGTGACCGGCTGGTAGATGACGCGCCGTTGTTCGGGGTCGTAACGCATTTCGACGGTGCCGGACAAGGGGAAGTCCTTGCGGAACGGATGGCCGATGAAGCCGTAGTCGGTCAGGATGCGGCGCAGGTCCGGGTGGCCTTCGAAGACGATGCCGTACAGGTCGAAGGCTTCGCGTTCGAACCAACCCACGGTCGGCCAGCATTCCATCAGCGACGCGATGATCGGGAATTCATCGTCGGTGGCCCAGGTGCGGACACGCAGGCGCCAGTTGTTCTCGATCGACAGCAGGTGGATCACCACGGCGAAGCGCGCGCGGTGGATCTTGGTGCTGGTTTCCTCGGGCAGCTGGCGGGTGCCGTTGCCCCACGTCAGGTAGTCGACGCCACAGAGGTCGATACAGGTTTCAAAGCGCAAGCCGGCTTCGGTGCGCAGCTTGTTGCAGACGGCGAACCACTGCGGCGCGGGCACTTCGAGCGTCAGCTCGCCCAACGCCTCGGTCAGCGCGATATCCGCGCCGAGGGTGGTCTGCAAATTGTTTTTCAGGGTTTCGAGCCTGGTCATCATCTTGTACGCTTAGGTGAACCGATACGCTGGATTCGCAAGGCCTGCGGCAACGACTGCCGCCGGCGGGGCGAAGGCTCAGCGCGCAATCGTGTTGGTCAGACGGATCTTGTTCTGCATTTGCAGCAAGCCGTAGACCAGCGCCTCGGCCGTGGGCGGGCAGCCCGGCACGTAGACGTCTACCGGTACGATCCGATCGCAGCCACGAACCACCGAATACGAGTAGTGGTAGTAGCCGCCGCCATTGGCACAGGAACCCATGGAAACCACCCAACGCGGCTCGGGCATCTGGTCGTAGACCTTGCGCAGCGCCGGCGCCATCTTGTTGCACAGCGTGCCAGCGACGATCATCAGATCGGACTGACGCGGGCTGGGCCGGAAGATGATGCCGAACTGGTCCAGGTCGTAGCGGGCCGCGCCCGCGTGCATCATCTCAACCGCGCAACAGGCCAGACCGAAGGTCATGGGCCACATGGAGCCGGTCTTCGCCCAATTAAGGAACTTGTCGGCGCTGGTTGTGATGAACCCTTGCTTGAGAATGCCGTCTATAGCCATATTCGTCTCTGATAGCGTGCTGTGAAAAAACCCGGAGGGGTTATTCCCAGTCCAGCGCGCCCTTTTTCCATTCGTAGATGAAGCCGACGGTCAACACGGCTAGGAAAACCATGACCGTCCAGAAACCGACGAGCCCGACTGTGCCTTGGGCGATGGCCCACGGGAACAGGAACGCGATTTCCAGGTCGAAAAGAATGAACAGAATCGCCACCAGGTAGTAGCGCACGTCAAACTTCATGCGGGCGTCTTCAAACGCTTCGAAGCCGCACTCATAGGGCGACAGCTTCTCAGCGTAAGGACGCCGCGGGCCAAGGAGGGAGCCGGCCGTTAGAGGGTGGCCACTACGATAAACAGCAGGACGGGAAAATACTGTTGCAGGTTCATTCAGGCGTCCGTCAAATGCGCAAACCTTAGGATTGTAGCATTCGCGTGGTTACTTCCGGCTGAACTCTGTAGCTTGAATAACAGGTGAAAGACTGCATTCCTCAAATGGAACAATCGCAGTCTCCGGCAGAGAACCCGAAGAATACAGGACTCTCCTGACAAGCACCTTCGGAACGCTAAAAAACCGCTCGATCGGACGAAAAAAAGCCACCCCGAGAGGTGGCTTTATACGAACGGGCCGAAGCCCGTTCGTTCGCTTGCGCTTTGAATCCAGACAGGGCTTGCGCCCTGCGTTGGATTAGAAGCGGTGGCGGATACCGACGCCGACAGCGGTCGACTTCAGGTCGTCGATGAAGGCGTAGTTCTTGGCGTACGAACCGTAGGCGTACAGGTTGGTGCGCTTCGACAGGTCGTAGGTGTAGCCCAGCGAGTAGACTTGGGTCGACTCGTCGCCGCCGGTCAGCTTGGTGTTGCTGGGGTCAACCATTTGCCACGAACCGAACAGGCTGCTTGCGCCGCCGATCGGGGCGGACAGGCCGACCATGTACGAGTTGGCCTTGAAGCCATCAGCAAAGGCGTTGGCGCCGAAGTTGATGCTGCCCAGGTTGGTGTCGACGCCTTGACCAGCGAACCAGCCGTCGGTCGTGCGAGCGTAGGCCAGAGCCAGCTTGACGACTTCAAAGTCGTACGAACCGCCGATGGCGTACTGACGCGGGGTAGCATCGCTCGATGCGCCCGGCAGCTTGTTCGAGCCGTTCAGTTGGTCGTACGTCAGGGCTGCATTCAGCGGGCCGTTGACATAGCGCAGACCGGTCGTGATGGCGCGGGTGTTGTCGGCGGTCTTGAAGCCGGTTTGAGCCGTGTTGGTGTCGTTCACGTTGAACGAGTAGCCAACGCCGAACTGGAAGCCGCTGAACGACGGGGTCTGATACATGACCATGTTGTCGTAGCGGTTCGTGTTGGCGGCGCTCAGAGCCACGCCGATGTTAGCTTGACCGAAGCCAGCGCCGAACGGATCGATCGAGCCGAAGTACTTCGACGCGATGTTGGTTTGGCGACCGAAGTCCAGTTGGCCCCAGCTGTCGCTGGCCAGACCGACGGTGGCTTGACGACCGAACAGGCGGCCGCCTTGAGCGGAGTTGCCGTTACCGGAGTTGAAACCCGATTCCAGTTGGAAAACAGCGCGCAGGCCGTCACCCAGGTCTTCCGAGCCACGCAGACCCCAGCGCGAACCGTTCTGGACGCCGTTGATCATGCCGAAACGGCTGCCGTTCACGGCATCGTTCGCAGCACCGCTGATCTTGTTGTAGCCGAGGCCCGTGTCGATGATGCCGTACAGGGTGACAGACGTTTCTGCCTGGGCGACACCGGCGAAACCGGCGAGCAGGGCGGCAGCGAGCAGAGTCTTATCTCCGTTGATTTGAGTGACAAGAGCAGCAATCCAGCAAACCAGCCTGCCGCCCCCCTAACTCCGCGAAGGGAAGTTGACGCTATTGCATCAAAAATCGGGGGGACTGGCTATGGTCGGCATCAGAAAAGTGCTGGTTTGCGACACCCCTGTTGGGATCTTGCAACATCACGCGAACATGGCGCCAAAGGTGCTAGGGATTACCCTTGGTTAAACAGGTAAGCCCGTATCCATGCGACTTTCAGCCCTGCCCCCAATTAAATTGGGCGTTTTTACCTGTCCCTTTCAACCACCTTTCTGGCCGCCATCGGGGCGCTTTCCATCTTAACGGCGGTTTCGACCGGGACGTCCGAAGCCTTGCCTGCCAGTGGCCGCGCACCCCACAGATAACATTGTTATTAATAAAAATCGTCGATATTATCGACTTGGTCCCGTCACCCCGCCTGCCCCATGCCCTCGCCCACCGCCCGTGCCGACCGCAATGAACGCCTTCACGCGCTGCGCCGCCAGTTGATCCTGGACGCTGCCCAGCGGGCGTTCGAACGAGACGGGCTGGAGAAAACGACGATCCGGGCGATTGCCAAGGAGGCGGGCTGCACCACGGGCGCGATCTACCCCTGGTTTGCCGGCAAGGAAACCATCTACGGCGCGCTGCTGGACGAATCGCTGCAGCGCTTGCATGCGCATTTGGCCAGCGCGGCCACCACCGGCGACGCACCGGCCGCCGCGCGCCGCGCCATCCGCGCCTTCTTCGGCTATTACGCCGAGCGGCAGACGGACTTTTCGCTGGGCATGTATTTGTTCCAGGGGCTGGGGCCGCGCGGCCTGGGCCGGGAAATGGACGAAAAGCTCAACGCGCGCCTGCGGCAGTGCGTGGACCTGCTGGGCGTTGCCCTGGGCCGCACGAAAGGCTGGGACGCTGCCGCCGTGGCCGTCGAGCAGATGAATCTCTTCACGTACCTGATGGGGTTATTGCTGCTGCTGCACACCCATCGCCTGAAATCCCTGGGCCAGCATGCCGACGCGCTGCTGGACAACTACTGCCTCGCCCTGGAGCAACGATGACCGCAACCGTCCTGGCCGCCGACACCGACGTCCCGCTGATCAGCCTGGCCGACTTTCATATTTTGCTGGCCGATCAGCATCCATTCTCGTTGCTGCTGGGCATCGACATCCTGCGTATCGGCCGCGGCACGGCGCGCGCGGTACTGCCTGCCCGCGAGGCCCACCAACGCCTGGGCGGTATCGTGGCGGGGCCCATGCTGATGGGCTTGGCCGACCTGGCCATGTATGCCGCCGTGGTGGGCGCCACCGGCCAGGCGCACGCCGTCACGGCCAGCCTGACCATCAACTTCCTGCGCAAAAGCCCCCCGGGCGCGATTTATGCCGACGCCCGCCTGCTGAAGGTGGGCCGATTATCGGCCGGCGAAGTCGTCCTGACCGGCGAAGGCTCGGACGAGCCGCTCGCCCACATCGTGAGCACGTGGTCCGTGCCGAAGCCATGAGCCAGCGCATCAGCATCTTGGGGATGGGCGGCACCGGAACGCTGGCCGCGCGGCGGCTGCTCGAGGCCGAACCGGACATCGCGTTGACCGTCTACGACATTGACCCCGAACGCTGCGAGGACTTCCGCGGTTCGGCCACGCTGGCCACCTCGGCCCGCGAAGCCCTGGCGGAATCGGACACCATCGTGCTGGCCCTGCCGCGCGAGCGCGAGATCGACCGCACGCTGGAGCGTTTCAGCGACGGCGAAGTCACGGCGCCCGTCGCCGGCAAGCAGATCATCGACCTGGCCCCTCCTCCCGGTGAACGGGCGCGCCGCCTGGGGCTGGCGATCGCAAGCGCGGGGGGCCGCTACACCAGCATGCCCGGGCTGGCGGCGGAAGACGTCAGCACACGCCTACTGCGCGTCCTGCACTGCCCGGCGTGACGTGCAGTAGCGTTCGGCCACTGCGACGCAAACCGACAGCCAGGCCAGCCCGAACGTGAAACCCGCCACGACATCGCTGGCGAAGTGGACCTGCAACAGGATGCGGCTAAGTCCGATCGCCATGATCAGCGCGGCGAAAAGGGCCACGCAGGGCCACCGCCAGGCAGGTGGCGCCAGCCGCCACACCAGATAGCAGGCCGTGCCATACACCACCATCGCGGCCGAGGCATGGCCGCTGGGGAAACTCCACCCGGCCACCATGGCGTAGCCGTGGTCGTGCTCTGGCCGTACGCGTTCAAAGGTGTGCTTGAGCAGCGTGTTGATCGCCCCGCCCACGCCGGTGGCGATGGCGCAGAATGCCGCCAGCCGCCACCAGCCCGTCCAAAGCAGATAAAGCGTCATCAACACGCTTAGCACCGTGAGGAGGTCGCGGTCGCCCAGATAGGTGAACCAGGACAGCAGCCACAGCAGCGACGTGTCCATCGTCATGCTCAAGGCGCCGGCCAGCGCACCGTCGAACGAGACGATGCCGCCCTGGTGCCGCACTGCCACCGCCAGCCCCAGGAACAACAAGAGCAAGACGGCCAGCCCCGACGCGTAGACCGCGTTGCGGCGCCGTGCCGGGCAGTTGACGTAGGCGCGCGCGGCAAAGAACGCCCCCGCGCCAGCAAGCAGCGGCAGCGCGATAAATAATTCCAGGGCATGCGAGGCTGCCCATGCGGCATACGCATCGGTCATGGCAGCGTCACCAGCGTCCTGTCGACCGGCGCGAACGCGTGCGTGCCCGCCGCGTAGTCCCAACGCTCGACATGGCAGGCCTGCGTGCCGCTTTCGCCTTCGCCTTCGCGCGTGATCACGTTCACGGAGTTGGGCACGCTACCCCGGACGCGGTGCGAGCAGGCGGTACCCGCCTGCACGATCCAGCCTGCCGGCTGGCCAGCTGCGGTCAAGGGCAGCACATAGGGAAGGTGAATGTGCCCGCCCAGGATCAGGTCCACCCCCGCCTGGGCCCAGGCGGCCAGCGCGCGTTCGCGGCCGATGAGCAGATTGGACAGGTCGGATTCCACCTTGGCCCGCACGGGGTGATGCGCCACGACCACCCGCAACTGGCCGGGACGGGCCTGGCGCAGGCGCTGCGCCACGCGGGCGATCTGCGTATCGGAGATTTCGCCATCCTTGCGGCGGCGCGGTCGCGTGGTGTTCACACCGATGGCCAGCAGCCCCGGGTTTTCGAACACCGGCTCCAGCACCGCGCCCAGCGCACGCTTGTAGTTGCCGTACGGATTGAGCGCGCGCGCGAACAGGTTGAACAGCGGGATGTCGTGGTTGCCCGGCACGGTGAGCACGGGCAAGGACAGGCGCTCGATGAATTTGCGGGCGGCGGCGAACTGGCCGCGCCGCGCGCGCTGAGTGATGTCTCCGCTCAGCACGACCAGATCCGGGTTCAGCGAACGGGCCAGGTCCAGGGCCGCTTCAACGACCGGCTTGCGCTCGGTGCCGAAATGCGTGTCGGATAATTGCAGGATGCGCGTCATGAGCGGTCCAGGTACGCCGAGTCCGCCGGCACCACCAGCGGCAGCTTTTCGTCGGCCACCTTGAATTCCAGCGGCGTGCTCATCCAGGATATTTCGCCGTCCATCGCCACCTTGACGCGACTGCGCCCCCGGATATGCACCGTCAGCCGGTCGAAGGCGAAGCTGATCACGTGTTCGGCATCGCCCAACCGGCTGAACAGCCCGCGCACCAGCAAGCCATATAGCGCCAGCGTGCCGACCGGACGCGCCGCCATCGCCATCAGGCGGCCGCGGTCCAGCTCCTGGGATTCGATGCCGATGTGTTCGAGTTGCAGCTTGTTGTTGCCGACCACCAGCGTGGGCGAGCGCAGATCGCGCACTCGGCCTTCGTATTCCAGTTGCAGCCTGAGCTGGCGCGGCGCGCGCAGCAACGTGACGATGCCCGACCACAGCGCCACAAGGCGGCTGCGGCCGAAGCGCTGCTTATAGGCCTCGCGGTCTTCCAGCAGCGTGGGGTACAGGCCCAGGCTGGCGTTCACCAGGAACAGCCTGCCGTTCAGGTGTCCGACTTGCACGGGCTGCAGATGACCTTGCAGGAAACCGCGCAACGCGACCTCGGTGTCCTGGGAGATGCCGTAGCTGCGCCCGAAGTAATTGAAGGTGCCCTGGGGCAGGATGCCGAAGGGCACGCCCCGGCCCAGCACCGTGCTGGCCACGGCGTTGAGCGTGCCATCCCCCCCTGCGGCGATGACGACGCCCTGCTCGTCTTGCGCGCGCTTGACGGCGGCCTGCGCCGTTTCGGTCAGCCGGGAGGGATCATCGACGGGCATCAGCGTGTAGCGCCTGCCCGCCTCGTCGAGGATGCCGCGGATGGTGTCCTGCAGCACTTGCGCGTCGCCACGCCCCGAGCCGGTGTTGAGGACGATGAAAAGCGGTTCTTGTCCCGTCAGGGATTGCGCCCCGGTTGCCGGGCGCTGCTGGGATGACGTCATGGGAGAAAGATAGCCCATGCCGGCAAATCGCCGCAAGGCGGCGGGGCGACTCACCCGTCAGGACGCCTAGCGGCCGATGGCGTAGGCCTGCATCAGCCGCGGCGTGGCGGCCGCGTGCAGCAGCCCGTCGTCATCGCGCGAGGCCGCGGTCAAGCGGCCCACCGACCATTCAGGCACTTCCTCGATCTGGTGGCCGCGCTGGCGCAGCCCCTCAATGACCTCGGGACCGAAGCTGGCTTCGACCGCCAGATGACCGGGCTTGCGGTCGCGCGGGTAAAAGGACGTGGGGAAATGCATGGTGTGGGACATCGGCAGGTCGATGGCTTCCTGCAAATTCAGCCCGTGATGCACGTGGCGCAGGAAGAACAGCAGTTGCCACTGCTCCTGCTGGTCGCCGCCCGGCGTGCCGAACGCCAGATAGGGCTTGCCGTCGCGCAGCGCCAGCGAGGGCGTCAACGTGGTGCGCGGGCGCTTGCCGGGCGCCAGCGTGCCGGGCAGCCCCTCTTCCAGCCAGAACATCTGGGCGCGGGTGTTCAGGCCGAAACCCAGTTCCGGGATGACGGGTGAAGACTGGAACCAGCCGCCGGAGGGCGTAGCCGAGATCATGTTGCCCCAGCGGTCGATGACGTCCACATGCGTCGTGTCGCCGCGCTTGGCCGAGGCGCGCATGTCGGCCAGCGTGGGCTCGTTGGTGGCGCTGCCGTGCGCGGACACCGGGGACAGGCGTTCCAGCGTGTCCATCACGCGCGCCACCTGGGCCTCGAAGCCAGGCACCTGGCCGGGCAAGAGGTCGTGCGAGGCCGTCTCGCCGATCAACGCGCGGCGCTCGTCGTTGTAGGCGTCCGACAGCAGGTGCGCCAGTGGCACGTCGATGAAGGCCGGGTCGCCGTAATAGGCTTCGCGGTCGGCGAAAGCCAGCTTCATCGCCTCGGTGACGCGGTGGATGAATTCCACGCTGTTCGGTCCCACGCCCGCCAGATCCATGTCTTTCAACAACGCCAGCGTCTGCAGGAATACCGGGCCCTGGCTCCATGCGCCGGCCTTGGCCACCGTGTAGCCGTGGTAGTCGTAGGTCAGCGGCTTGTCGTAACTGGCCGACCAGCCGGCCAGGTCGTCCGCCGTGATGACGCCGCGGTGGGTCGTGCCGCTTTCGTCCATGACGTCGGTGTTGCGGGCAAAGCGGTCGATTTCCTCGGCGATGAAGCCCCGGTAGAAGGCGTCCCGCGCCGCCTCGATCTGGCGTTCGCGATCAGCGCCCACGCTTTCCGCCTCTTTCAGCACACGCGTCCAGGTGCGCGCCAGGGCCGAATTGCGAAACAGCTTGCGCGCTTCGGGCACCTTGCCGCCGGGCACGTAGACCTGCGCGGTCGTCGGCCAATGCGTTTCGAAGAAGTCCTTCAGGCCGGCGATGGTATTGGAGATGCGCGGCATCAGCGCATGGCCGTGTTCGGCGTAATAGATGGCCGGTTCCAGCACATCGCGCACGCGCATCGTGCCGTGATCGCGCAGCAGCAGCATCCAGGCGTCGAATGCGCCGGGGATCACGGTGGCCAACAGGCCGTTACCCGGGATCAGCTTCAGCCCTTCGGCGCGGTAGCGCTCAAGCGTGGCCGCGGCCGGCGTCGTGCCCTGCCCGCACAGCACTTCCAGCTTGCCCGTGCGCGCGGAATAGAAAATGGCCGGCACTTCGCCGGCGGGGCCGACCAGATGCGGCTCAACCACTTGCAGCACGAAGGCCGACGCCGCGCAGGCGTCGAACGCGTTGCCGCCGCGTTCCAGCAGCGACATGCCGGTCGCGCTGGCCAGCCAATGGGTAGAGGTCACGACACCGAAGGTGCCAAGGATTTCCGGGCGAGTCGTAAACATGATGCTTCCTGTAGCGGCGGCGCATGCCGCCCGCAAGTAAGAAAAACGGGACCCGATTCCGGATCCCGTCGTTGGCCGCCCGGCTTACTTCTTGGCGATGGTCACGCCCTTCAGGCGGATCAGGCCGTCGGGGTAAGGCACAAAGCCTTCAACCTTCTTTTGCACGCCGAAGGTCCACGGCAGGTAGAACAGGTAAACGATGGGGCGCTGGTCCTGCATGCTGGTCAGCACCTGGTCATACAGCGCGCGGCGCTTGGCCGTGTCGGCTTCAGCGCGCGCGTCGTTCAGCAATTTGTCCACGCCCGCGTCGCAGAACTTGCCGTCGTTCAGGTTGCCCTTGCAGCTGAGGTACTGGTGGATGTTGCCGCTGGGATCGACGCGCCCGGACCAGCCGCTCTGGCCCACTTCGAAGTCGCCGCGCGCCAGGGACGATTGCAGCGACGCGAACTCCACCGGACGCAAGGTGATGTCGAAGCCCGCTTCGGCGCCCATCGCCTGCACCAGTTCGAAGACCTGTTGCATGGTGGTGTTGTTGCCGAAGGTGATCTCGAATTTCACGCGGTCGAAACCGGCTTCCTTCAAGAGCGCCTGCGCCTTCTTCGGGTCACGGCCCTTGTGTTCGAAGGCGGTGTTGTAGGCGAAGCTGGCGGGCGGGAACGGCTGGTAGGCGGGCTGGAACATGCCTTCGCCGATGACCTGGTTCAGCACGTCGCGATCGATCGCAAGGTCAAGCGCCTGACGCACGCGCTTGTCTTTCGCCAACGGGTTATTGGCGCGCGCGCCATTGCCCAGGTTGATCGAAATAGACTGGAAGCCCAGGCCGGTTACCGGCGCCAGGCGCAGGTTGCTATCGTCTTTCACCGCCTTGGCATCGCTGGGCGCCACGCGCTCGATGACGTCCAGGTCGCCCGCGCGCAGGTTGTTCAGGCGCACCGTGTTGTCCGGAATCGGCGTGAAGATCAGGCGGTCGAAGTGGTAGTTGGCGGCATCCCAGTATTTGGGAAATTTCTCGAGCACGATGCGGTCGTTCTGCACGCGCTCCTTGAACTGGTACGGCCCCGAGCACACGGGTTTGCCGCCAGGATCCTTATCGAACGAGGCGGGCGACATCATCATGCCGGCGCGGTCGGACAGTTGCGACAGCAGCGAGGCGTCTGGCTCCGACAGGTTCAGCACGACGGTGCTGGCATCGGGCGCATCGACGCTGGCGACGGTGGCCAATTCGCTCTTGCGGTTGCTGTCGGGCAGCGTGCGGGCGCGGTCCAGGTTCGCTTTGACGGCGGCGGCATTGACCGGCGTGCCGTCATGGAACACCGCATCGGTGCGCAGTTTGAACGTCAGCGACTTGTTGTCCGGGCTGATCGTCCAGGATTGCGCCAGCTGGGGCACGATCTTCAGGTCGGGCGTGATGTCGACGAGCTTGTCGCACAGCGAGGCAAAGACGATACGGCCCACGAAGGTGCGCGCGCGCGCCGGATCCAGCACGTCCGGGTCGTCTTGCAGACCGATCCGCAACGTGGACTGGGCGTGC
>LNAP01004883.1_pt1 | contig 12138 bp, 13 predicted proteins | sample 602601 | NCBI WGS metagenome assembly LNAP01 (sample SAMN02440304, study PRJNA202911) | soil metagenome | biome: Subtropical and temperate rainforests or woodlands; isolation source: soil samples (1 kg each in a 20% v/v slurry with milli Q water) were... ... | reverse complement strand
TTCAAGTATAATGCACGCTTTCGCGCCCGTAGCTCAGCTGGATAGAGTACTTGGCTACGAACCAAGGGGTCAGGAGTTCGAATCTCTTCGGGCGCACCAAATTTAGTAGTAATATCAAAGGGTTAACTTCGGTTAGCCCTTTTTTATTGTACTGAACGTAGCCCAATCGTAGCTGATTCGTTATCCTTCACCGCATGTATCGAAGAAAGCCGATCTACATACTCAGTTAAGTGCTCACTAGATAGGTGCGCATACTTCCTCACCATCTCTACACACTCCCAAGCACCCAACTCTTGCAACACATGCAAAGGTGTACCTGCTTGCACATGCCAACTTGCCCAAGTATGCCTTAAGTCGTGCCATCTAAATTCTGTAATACCTACTTTACGCAATGTAGCACGCCAAGTTTTGGTATTTACTTGGATGACTGGCTTACCTTGATAAGTAAACACATGTATTGGGTGTTTGCCGATCTGCTCTCTAATAACGATCACAGCCGCAGCACTCAAAGGCACAGCAATTGCTTTTCTAGCTTTTGCCTGATCTGGATGAATCCATGCAGTACGCCTAACTAAATCCACTTGCGACCATTGTAAGCCTGTGACGTTTGCACGCCGCAGACCTGTTTCAAGAGAGAATCTAGTCATGGCAGCTAAATGACTGGGTAATGCCGCAATTAAACGACTAGCTTCATCTCGTGTTAGCCAACGCACCCGCCTTTTAGGTTCAGGCAACATACGTACTCTAGGCACTCGATCTAACCATTCCCAATCTAAAGCCGCTTTACGCAATACTGCACGCACTACTTCCATGGTTCGGTTCACTGTACTGTTAGCAACTTTGTCAGCGATCCGTTTTGCCATGATCATTTCAAGCATATCGCGGTTAATTTCATCTAGCATCAAATCAGATAGATATTTATCTAACCAGCGCAAATGGGTTTTATCCGTAATTTGTGTGGTCTTGCCTGATGTTTCTGCTAAATACCGTATAACCGCATCCTTCCAAGAATAACGCGGTTTAACACCGAGCCGTTCTTGATCCCACAATGAAGCTTTCAGCTTGTCGTGATACTCTTGAGCTTTGGCTTTGTCGGTAGTGCCAGTACTTTCCTGTATTGGTCGTCTGCCGTTGTGGGTAATTTTGACCCACCAATATGGTGAGTCCTTTCGTTTGAAGAGTGACATTGTGATACCTCCACTTTTTCACCCTGCAAATCCCGCCGCTTGTATTGTGATCTGATATAGTCGATCAAGTCAACATCCACAAAAACCCAACATTTACCGATTTTTGCGCCAACAACCTCACCTAATCTGGCTTTCTCGCCTAAAGTAACTGGATGAATTTTTAGGAATTTTGCAGCTTCTTGCAGAGTGAGCGTATTCATATTGTTATTTCCAAGAACAAGCCCAACCTGCTGCAAGATCTTCAGCCAGCCAAACATGACCAACTGAACCGATTTTAGTTTGCAATGTATCAATTGCAAATTGAGTAGCATTCCTATCATCTTCTGGTAAATGAATAGATCGACTAGGAACAACAATGCCGCGAGATACTCGGTAACGTTTAGCATTTAAACCATGATCATTATCTGTAAAGGTTTTCGCTAAATATTTAGATAGATACCTAACCAACATGAGCTGACGATGCTGAGCCTGACCTTTAGGCGGATTGATATCAATATTGCCATCTTTGACTGTTTTTAACCAAGCATGGCGTAATCTAGGAATATCCTGACGACCTTTGACGGCTAGATGCCAATGCCATGCACCGCGCTTTTGCTTTTCTGCTACTGCAATATAAATCCAATCTGGTAAGTCTTTTCTAACATATCGAATGAATTTAGTGAGATCGAGACAAGCCTGATTAAAATCCATCATATTGTCACGATAGGTAAGCGTTAATAAATGATCTGCATTGGTAGATAGTATTAACTTTCGCATCCTAGACTTTGCGCGTCTAACAGAACGATCTTGATTAGCTTCACGATTTTCTGATGCACCTCTTGCAGCTTTATTGGGTTGATAGGAATGAATAAAAGACCAACCAATTTCACCTAATCCATTACCGTAATCAGTAAGCATTATTTTGTATTTACCTGTGTTGTGATTTGTCCTCTTTTCAAGTCTAAGAGCGGCAGCTTCGCTGCCAGAGGACTGCGATGCATCATGCGTATATTGCACTGGCTCAGAAACTTGAGAAGTCGCAATTATTCCACCCGCTTTCTCGCAATAAGTCGCCGCTGACGCGGCTGCCTGATTGCAAGAAATGCGGGCGGTCTGATTTTTGTTTTTAGGAACTGACATGTTTTTACTCCGAATGAATGATGGAGTCGCCACAATGCCGAAGTTTTAAAATGAAAAAAATTGGATAGAGCTAATTGATTTGATACAAATTATGTATCAATTAAAAATTAATTAAATTCAACATGTTAAAAGATAATTGATACGAAATTTAGGTCAATTTCTTTGATGGTTTTCGACCAGGTTTACCTGGTGTTGGAGATAAGTCAGCAATATGCTTTCTGATCGCTGATTCTGTAAGTGAAGATGCTTTTAATGCTGTATTTGATTTAATCCGCCTTACAACATCAGATATAGTTAAAGACTTTTCTTGGTCCCAGATAGTTTGAGCTGCGACCCTTGCAGGTTTCCAAACTTCTTCCTTAGCATCAACACGCTTTCCAGATAGCTTTAGAATAGGCTCACGATTAATTACTAAGACAGTATTTTCTGGTTTACGCGTGTCAGTTTCAGCCAACCAATCTTTTTCATTCAATTCATGAACAACCCAACCAGCAGGAAACCAAAACTCAGGGAATGGAATTCCCAGCCGATTGCACCAAAGAGCAAAATCTGAACGATAAATAGTATGAGACTTTAAAAAATCGTGATCATATTTATTTCTGGCAAAACAATCATAAAATTTATCTGCCCTGATTCGCTCAATATTAGAATCAGGGGCTAATAAAGGATCTGGCCTAAGCGACTTGCACCAAAGAACATTGGTGATTATTGCCTGAGTAAGCAATCTAATATTATCTTTAACAGAGGTTGGGATATAAAAACGATATTTCAATGCATCTGGATCAAGACCAGCCCAGCGAAAGGATATTTTCCAGAGAGTTAAATTATCATCTAAAAGTGGCATGTTTTTTAAGTAACTAGTTTCCCAAACAGTTTAAGAAATAAAACCTAAAACTGTTCTTAATTATTTTAATGGCTAACTTGCCTTTTATTTAATAAATTATCAGCAATCTCCCGTCTAAACTAACATTTTTGTGTTTAATTAGTCATGTTAATCATAAATGGATAAAATAATGTCCTTATCACTATCCAGATTCAAGTAAATCACTATGAGCGTAGGAGAGAAACCATGATTAAAGTAGCTAAATCCAAGAACTCGCTTAAGAATGGTTACATTTACATACCCATTCTCCAAAGAGAAATAATCTATAACCTAATTGGGGGTATATTAGCGGATCCTGAAAGAGTTGAAATAGTTTTCAATGACGTCAATATTGGGCTTAAATACGTTGATCACAAATATAATAGAGTAGCTATTGGTAAACCTATAACGAAAAAATTATTAAATTTACCCATCTCAAGTTTCGAGTTTATGGCGGTTAATAAAATACTTCACATTAAATCAATATATTAAACAATAAAGTTTTTAAGGTTACGATTAAACTATGACAATAATAAATAAAGCAGCTGTTGATAACAGATTTTTTTGGGTTGAAGAAATAAGAAAATTAAGTGGTGATTTTAGTTTAGACTCTAATCGAATGGAATCAGAATTAACTAACGAAATAAAGAATAAAGGTATTTTAGCTCTGCTTGACCATTTAAGATTATGTGGTGATATCCCTGAGTCTTATAGCCATGATTCAAGTGAAGAAAAGTTATATTCAAAATACACTGACTCATTGTTATGTGAATCATTTAAAATGCTAGGCCTAAAAAGCCTTGTTATTAAAGAACGTGGTGATGCGGCTGATGTCGATGCATATGCAAAAAACTTTAACTTTGTTGCAGATGCAAAATCTTTTCGTCTAAGTAGAACTGCTAAAAATCAAAAAGATTTTAAAGTTCAGGCAATGGATGGATGGAGAAGAGATAAAAATTATGCAATGGTAGTATGTCCTATTTACCAATTACCAGCATCACAAAGTCAAATTTACCAACAAGCCAGCTCTAGAAATGTATGTATCTTTACATACTCACACCTTGCGATGCTTCTTACCTACTCAGAGATAGATGGAAAATCAAAATCAGAAGAGCTATTACATCAAATATTTAAAACAGTTAACTCATTAAACCCCTCTAAGGATGCATCCTTATATTGGCTTGCTTTAAATAGAACAATGCTCGGCTTTTCCAGTGTTATAAGTGACTTATGGAAAAAAGAAAAAGAGGCAGCTGTAGAATCAATTGCCGCTGCGAAAGAAATAGCTTTAACTTTTCTTGCGGCAGAGCGAACTAAAATAATGAAAATGAGCCATGATGAAGCACTACTTGAACTTATTAAAGTGCATAAAATTGATAGCAAAATTAAAAAAATTAAATCAGTATCTAATAACAGCCTTTTAGAAATGCGATAAGTCAGTGAGTACAGAAAAATACTTAAATAAAATCACACATGGTGATTGTGCAAATGTAATGGAGGATTTTGATGAAGAAAGTATTGATCTTGTCATTACATCACCTCCTTACGATAATCTAAGAAACTACAAAGGGTTTTCTTTTGAGTTTGAATCAATTACTAAAGGCTTATACAGAGTGTTGAAGAAGGGTGGAATTGTTGTTTGGGTTGTTAATGACGCAACAATTAACGGCAGTGAGTCAGGCACAAGTTTTAAGCAGGCTCTACATTTCATGTCAATAGGTTTCAATCTGCACGACACTATGATTTTCCGTAAAAAAAATCCTATCCCTCAGATTTATAGGAAAAGATACAACAATGAATTTGAATACATGTTTGTTTTTAGCAAGGGTCCTGTAAAAACACATAATCCAATAATGGTTGACTGTATACATGCGGGGTTAGAACTCAATAGTACAACTTACAAAAATTACTCTAAAAATGAGCAGACTAGAGGGAAAATTGCAAAACCAGTAAAACAAAAAAAAATAAAGGGAAATATCTGGGAATATGTAGTTGGTAAAAATAAAGAAGATCAAGAGTCTAAATTGCACCCTGCACCTTTTCCATGCCAACTAGCCTCTGACCATATCCTTTCTTGGTCTAACGAAGGTGATATAGTTTTTGATCCTATGTGTGGGAGTGGCACTACTTGCCGAGTAGCAAAATCTCTTGGCAGACAGTACATAGGATTAGATATTAGTGAAGAATATTGCAAAATAGCGTCTGAAAGACTTGGCATAAAGGAAAATCAAATTGATCTTCCTTTTCAAACTCCATTAATAGCCTAAAAAATCAAAAGATAGTTTTTTTAATAAAAATAACAACTAATATATGAAAATTAAAACGTAGCTGATTTGTGGTTAATTTATATTATATGTGATGTAATTCAGACTTCTATATACTGCAAATCAACTTGGCGAGATATGCAAGATATTGATTAATAAAGATTAATTAAATTAGAAACCTGTCTACGAACCAAGGGGTCAGGAGTTCGAATCTCTTCGGGCGCACCATATAAAACAAAGGCTTACAGTTTAACGACTGTAAGCCTTTTGTCTTTGTAAATATCCAATGCCCTAGTTATGCCCTAAAAAAATTCATTGGTTACATTTAAGCCCAAATAAACTTCTTTAAATCTTGTTAGATTTAATAAATGACTTTATTCTAAATTCACCACCAACCAAATAATGGCAATCCTTTAGATTTTACTAATTCAGTTAACTCAGGTGACACTTCTAAAACGCGTAGCTCTTCTTCTTGCTTTTGACCGCGGCCTTTTAAGTAACGCATAGCTACGACTTGGTTCCTAATAATCTGAACATCGTCATTTTTTCCTTGCTTTCGCAATTCCCAGCCAGTGCCATTTTTAAAACGAATAGTATCAGTCGGTTTACTAATTTCAATATTAGCTAGATCAAGACTGCACTTAAATTTATCTACTAATTTAGAAAGCGCTTTTGGAATTAGTTGATCATAAAGTAAATGAAACCCATCAAGGTCTTGTCCATAGCGGGCTTTATGAATATTACCTGTTGTAAAAGCGACTCTATTATGACCTGATTGAAGTGCTATCCAAATCGCAAGTTTAATCCCCAGTTCATACCATTCTTTTTTGAAAGGGGCATCAGGTACGCCAGCAGTCTCATCATTATCAATATCCGCATTAATAGGATAATAATCATGCTCCCTCCCTGCTGCATGCCAATCACTTTGCATCTCATCTACTAGTAATAATGGCTCACCGTTGGCATCTTCCCATTCTGACGTGCGTAAATGCAAAATCACATTCAAGAGATCAAAATGTGACTGCTCAAAGGACTCTGGCCAATCTGGAAGACATACCAGCCACTCTCTATAGCGATTGTTTTTACCTAGTAACGAATATCGTTCGTAGTAATTACATGGTGAATGACTAGAGTATTCACTAAACTTTTCAGCAGCAACTGTGTATAGAAAATCTATGGCTTCAACTGGATTTCCGTAGCTCTGACTCGGCTTGAATTGATGCCAATGTTCATCAAAAACAAACCAGCTTTCACCGCTTCCAAACATACCAGTAAACCTGAGCTTAACTACTTTGTAATTGAAAGACACCAGCTTGTGACAACTTACAATCTCAGCATCAGAAAAAGTATCCAGCACCTTTTGTGGAATAGTATCTGGTGCGAATGCGGCAGACTGCAATTCAGGGCGGTAAGTTGTTGACCGTTCTGTTCTGACCGTGAATAGGCAGCCATATAGACCATATTCAGCAACTTCGAGTAAGCGCTCTTTTAATACTTTATCGGCTCCATCAAATTCACACAGAAAGCTTAACAATCCAGATCGCTTTATTTCCTCTTCCCGTATCCCTTTCGCAGATATAATAGTTGCAATCCATTGTGCGGAAGATGCAGAGCGCATACTGAGTTTCTGCAACCACTCCATCAAATTGGAATAAAGTGTAATTGGATGGTCATCAAATGTTCGATTAACCATCACGCTTCTAGTCTTCTACGCATAATATGCATTACTTCTCTAGTCAGTAAAGAGTGTCTAGCCGAGCATATAAAACTCGCAAAAATCCAGCCAGTATATGCCCCTCCAATACCTGAAACTTCCCGTGTTAATTCCGATGCAGAGTAAACTTTATTGCAACGATGACAAAATACCTGGCCATGATTCGTCTCAATCAAATCTTCGATAATTGTGTCAAAATTCACTAGTAAATCTGGCACTTCCGAAGGCGTAATCACAGACTCATCTCTAAGTGATGTCCAACGTGCGGCTCCATACATGCCTTCTAGTGATGGATGTTCTTTACTCATATGCTCAGCCATCACTTGAACATTAGCCGCACTAAAGTAAAAAATAGCGTTTAGATTTTTGTCATCGTCAGTAAAGGTACGATAGATGATTGTTGAGCCGCATGGAGGTGGATTCTCCATAAAACTTATCCGTTGCCTTGCACACTCAGCTGCGTCTCCCCAGGGTCGATCATGTTTGAATGCAGGCCGATATAGTTTGCTTGGTCTAAGTACCGCAATCAAAGGCCAAAAAATGATTGTTAGCCAAAAATCAAGCCAAATATCAGGCCGATGATAATGCCAGTCATATTTATCTAGGTTTCGGTACATTTTCCAGCCGAGCCAAACCGCTATTGCTATAGTGCATATACTGTAAACAATCAGCATTAGCCGAAATCCATATCAAACATATAACTGCTTTCATCCAGCACTAGCCTGTTTGAATAAACCGCATTAATAAATTGTTCATAGCGACTTAGCCAAACTTTATGTTGTATTGCCCACCCACCAAACCCCAAGTAATCGTCAATAAACTGATTCAGCTTTTCAGAAATCTCTATTTCAAAATTGGTTGAATCTGGCCAAACGTCTTGCATATGCCCACCCAATAAATTTTTGACTAAAATCCAGTCAGGCTTTCCACCTTTATACCAGCTCGATTCCTTTGACATAGGATGTATGCCCTTTGAGAGAATCACAATGTGACGATCACTTGATGCCAAGAGCGCATCCCAGTCATCTATACCAAAAGCATTTTTAATTTGTTCTAACTGCATATTCGGTTTCCACATATGACTTTAACGCTACGACTTATTATTTCTCAAGTCTTCAATACAGTGATCGTGGCTTTTTTGATTTTGAGTTTTAGTTAATCAAATAAACTGCTGGATGATGCTCTTACATTTTGTTTGTCGCGGTACAGTACCCAATCACCAATTTCTTCTTTTGTGGCGCAACCCAGCTCGCCTAGTACTCGTTCTTTAGGCACAAACAAATAGCGGCATAGTTTCATACGGAGCGCTGCGGCCAGACTACCACCTGCACAAGCTTTTTCAGCGTGAAAGACGCGCCAGTTTGGAAGGAAAATAACATCACCATCATACATACCCTCATAAGGAAAATGCACGTAGCCGCCCCAATCTTCAGGCAATTTATTAAGGCCACCATCAGGACCATATAGGGGAAACGCCTCATCTGGAGACATTCCTAGCATCTGAGAGCGTTTTATCTGCTCTTCTACTAAAATACGCCAAATATTCAATCCTTTGAAAGGACAAGAAACAGAATGCACATCATTCTGCGCAATGATGTCAGCCAGTACTTTATATAGTTCTGCAGACTTAACATCTACCGACAAGTCGAGGAACTCTAAATTACAGTAACGATTTACTGTAGCGAAGAAATCTTTCTGATGTTTTTTATCATCAATCAGTTTAATTTCATTCTGCAATAGAAAATCATCTGCATCTCTCAAGCGCTGCTGCAGTTTCACGACAAGGGCAAATAAGTCAGAGAGTTTATCTCGCCAAGATTGTTGTCCTATGTGTCTGCGCCAACAGGCATCTTCAAGATCAGTGTCATCGCCTTGCCAAATAAAACATTTATCAAATTCAACGAATGATAATCCTTTGAGTGGTGCATTTTTATCAAATGAGTATGGATTGCGGTATGCAACACTTTCCTTGACTGATTGGATCACCGCATCGTCCAAATCAATAAGAGTCACCCATAAATAATGTAGCAAATCTCCGGGGCGTTGAATTGTCATAAACTCATAGACCCGATCACCATACCTTGCGGAATTAGCAAGTACCGCTAATGGGCGAGCATCAATATCTACTATAAATTGGCGAGTGCGTGGCTCTTTTGTCCAGCTATCATAGCCGCCAGTATCGTGATGAACTGCTTGCGTCAAAAGTCTGTACTCATCGTCAGTTAAAAAACTAGCCATTAGCCTTCTTTATCTCTATTAGTCTGTTTTTGTTCAAAACTGGTGAAAAAACAGATTAAGCTTGTTAGTCTAGATGTTCAAGATTTTAAATAGGGGAATTTTACAAATGAAGATACTCAATCTTGCCTTCAAGTTGAGCTTCTTCTTTTGCACTTGGCTCTCGAATTGAATGTGCTTCATAATGACCTGACTCCCATTTACCAGCAATATCATTGCTATCGACTTTTAACATCTGCTGACGCTCAGGCCAAACAGTGTGACCTAAAAAGTGGGAGACCAAAATCTCACGTACAAATTGAGATAATGCCATCTTTGATTTATCTGCTAATGATTGCAGATCTGACTTGAGTTGTTCATTTAAAAAAATCTTCATTGGCACAATATTCTTACCTAAGCTTGGGATGAACTCTACGGAACGCACCCTTGAATACCTCGGGGGATCATAATCGTCAACTGATGCATTTTCTTTTGGAGGTTGATAGAAAATCCCTGTTTGATTTTTATACATATCTATTAGTGCATGATTACCATAAAGATAAACAACGAAGTACTCTCGGAGATATTTTGAAAGTGTAGTATCCAAATGCTTCGCCACTTGATCCATTACCAAACGGAGGGGTTCAGGCAACCAAATACGCAACGTTGCATTATTGGCTAGCAAATCAATCAACTCAGATCGAGCAATGGTGACTGGCTCTGAGTCATATAATGATTTTGATTCAATATAAAGCTGATTTCTTTTGAAGGGGAACCACAAGTTACCTGCTCCTTAATGAAGGTGTACTTCATAATCTAACTACACTTTTTAAGATTGTGATAAATTTCTTTTAAGTATCAAAATAGATAGATCAACCATAAAGTCAACGTACTGTTTTTCTCCACTCGACTTCTAGTAAGTGAACCCGATTGAATTTACTGTAAGTCATGAACAATCATGATTAAGAGAATTTTTGGAAAAGAGTCAGCTAAACTAACCTATGAAAACCCTGTAGAGTAATATAAATTTTAGAAATTTAATTTTTATTATGCCGTAGAATTTACGGACAATAATATTAAATAACTAAATTTTTGAGTTAGTAATTGGTCCCTACTAAACCAAGTTAGCAGTAGATGGAGGGTTTGTTAATCGTTCAAGCGCTATGTTAATTGCTCTATCGTCAAACAATCTATTTTTACGTGCCCCAGCTTCTTCACCACCCGCCCAATTTTTTAATCCTTGTCGAATCGAAGCAATATCGGGATTAGTTTTATCCTTAAAAAGTAGCCAATCTACGGTTGCTAGCAGTTCCATTCCATAAGGAGATTCAAAACCATCAATTAAAGCTTCTGTATAGCGCAATGCACTTAAATAGTTTTTTGCTTCAGTATTAATATATGACTGAACTAACGCTTTGTTATCTTCCTCAAACCAAATCACATCAAGCTTATCAGCATCTGCAATACGTTTTTCACAATGCAAATAGCTACCATCTAATCTATTTAATAGATGGGTTAGATTTTGAGCATAAGGACCATATATATGCGCCTTAAATTTTAAGTTTAATGGGTTCTCTTGTGGGTTGAATTGCTCAATTGAGCGTTCCAAAAACCATGCCAATTTTTGAATTTCAAGCAAGCTACATTCCATGCCTAATACCCAATAGCGACGGACCAATTCTGCAATTAACGCACGAGCAGGAGTAAGCTTTTGTTCACCCTCACGTTTTGCGACATTTTGGTATTTTTGGCTTGGTTCAAATACAAATATTTCTATTGTTAAATCACCTAGAACCTTCTCTATTTGCTCGCGCACTTCCAACCATTCAAGGCCGCCATTACCTGCGCCTAAAGGAGGGATAGCAATAGATTTGACTTGTTTTTCGATAATGAAGCGGCGTAGATCAATTAAGCCTTCTACAATCCATTCAATGCGAGAGTCAGCACGCCAATGCTGCTTTGTAGGAAAGTTTACAATCCAGCGAGGGCCAGTAAGTTCATGTACTTCAGTGACAAACATCTTACCAGTATGTACTTGTTTAGATTTACAAGCAGCACTGTAACGTTGGTAGTTGTAATCAAAACGCTCTTTAAACATTAGCGCAATACCCTTACCCATGACACCTACTGTGTTAACAGTATTTACCAACGCCTCAACAGGAGCTTCGAGTAAATTTCCATGTGTAAAAGTAATCATAGTAGTAAGACCATTAAAAATACCAATTCGGGCGAGCATGTACTGTAAGGGTTAATGACCTACGAGTAACTTCTTGCTCAATAGTACCTTTTAATGCTTCAGTATAACAAATTATGCCCAATAGTCCACTTACTGGACAATGGCTATAAATCAAAGCTTCAGCTTGATAACGTTCAAATTTAGCAGGATTCTCTATATCTCGCTTAAAATCACGACTCTGTAATAATGGCCAATCGATTTTATCCAAATCACTTAAATTTTGATAATAATTCGCCCATTGATAGTAAGCATGACTATCAGTAAACAAAAATGGTAAACCTTGTGAGGAAATATGGTGTAGTTTTGAAACCAATATTAAGATTTCTTCATTAGATCTTTGCTTTACTCCCCAACCAGTGTGAATGTTGCGCATCATTACTGAGAATGGTGTGAAATAAAACGGCACATAATCATTTAGAAATCCATAGGGGCTTAAAGGTACTTGAATCGCCACCAATTTTGTAGACACTAATCAGCCGTTTTTCTGAATTGATTTTCGAAGTCTATCGGAGATAACAAGTTATTGGAATTATGACGTCGTT
>LNAP01004880.1_pt1 | contig 12140 bp, 10 predicted proteins | sample 602601 | NCBI WGS metagenome assembly LNAP01 (sample SAMN02440304, study PRJNA202911) | soil metagenome | biome: Subtropical and temperate rainforests or woodlands; isolation source: soil samples (1 kg each in a 20% v/v slurry with milli Q water) were... ... | reverse complement strand
CACGATCGCGCCCTTGCTGCCCTGCAGGTCCCGGTGATAGCCCGAGGGCAGCGACAGCAGCTGTTCGATCCCGGTGCGCGCGGCGGCCACCCTGGGGCTGGCCGTGGCCGGGGTGGACCTGATCGGCTCGGCGCGCGGCCCGCTGGTGCTGGAAGTGAACTCCACGCCCGGCCTGGAAGGCATCGAACAGGTCTCCGGCGTGGACATCGCCGGGGCGATCGTGGAACTGGTGGCCTGCGGCGCGGTCAATAGGAAGCACAGTGGCCGTCGCGCCGCGCCCTGAACCCCCGGGACGGACATGAACCGCCGTGCAGGGAGCCTCACTGGCGGTGTGACAGAATCGGCCACCTGAATGCGGCCGGCCAGCCCCTGCAAGCCCCGCCGCTTCTCGCTTTGCGAAGACAACCCAAGGTATCCCATGACCCTCATTGCCCCGATGCGCCGCGCCTGCCGGCTGCTGGCCATCTGCCCCCAGGAGGCCTGCTGACATGCGCATTCTCGTCATCGAAGACAACAGCGACATCGCCGCCAACCTGGGTGACTACCTGGAAGACCGCGGTCACACCGTGGATTTTGCCGCCGACGGCGTGACCGGCCTGCATCTGGCCGTGGTCCACGATTTCGACGCGATCGTGCTGGATCTCAACCTGCCGGGCATGGATGGCCTGGAAGTCTGCCGCAAGCTGCGCAACGAGGCGCGCAAGCAGACCCCGGTACTGATGCTCACCGCGCGCGACAGCCTGGACAACAAGCTGGCCGGTTTCGACTCCGGCGCCGACGACTATCTGATCAAGCCGTTCGCCCTGCAGGAAGTGGAGGTGCGCCTCAATGCCCTCTCGCGCCGCGGCAAGGGCGTGCAGACCCGGGTGCTGGAGGTGGGCGAGCTGGAATACAACCTGGACACGCTGGAAGTGCGCCGCGGCGGCAAGCTGCTGCAGCTCAACCCGACCGCGCTGAAGATCCTGCAGTCGCTGATGGAAGCCTCCCCGGCGGTGGTCACCCGCCAGGAACTGGAAACCCGCGTGTGGGGCGAGGAACTGCCCGACTCCGATTCGCTGCGCGTGCACATCCACGGCCTGCGTGCGGTGGTGGACAAGCCTTTCGACACCCCGTACATCCAGACCCGCCATGGCATCGGTTACCGCATCGCCGCACCCGAAGCCTGAGACCGGCAGCGCCGCACGGCCCGGTGCGGCGCGTGCGCGCAAGTTCCGTCGGCGCCTTCGCACCCGCATCGTCTGGTCGTTCGTGCTGCTGGGCTTCTGCCTGACGGTGCTGTTCGCCTACGCCTCGATCCTGGCCCGCCAGCGGGTGGAGAACCAGCTGGTCGAAGACGTGATGAACCGCAACCTGGAAGAAACCTGGCGGCGGTTCGTCAGCAGCGGCGGCACCGAGGCCGGGGCCCCGGTCCAGCAGATGAAGGGTTTCCTGTACCGCCCGGACAAGCTGGACAGCCTGCGCCGTGATTTTCCGGACTGGGAGCACCTGGACGACGGCATCCACACCCTGTCGGGCACTGATGCCGACGGCAAGCCGTTTTCGTATCGGGTGGGCGTGCGCAAGACGCCCAACGCGTGGTTTTTCCTGACCTACGACATGGGCCAGGTCGCCCTGGGCGAGGTCCAGTTCAGACGCACCTTGTGGGCCACGGTGGGGCTGTTCACCCTGCTCTCGCTGATCATTGGCTGGTGGTCGGCCTCGCGGGTGATGAGCCCGGTGTCCGAGCTGGCCACGCGCCTGCGCGCCTACCGCGGCAGCAGCAATCCGACCCAGCTGGGGCCGCTGTTCCCCGAGGACGAGGTGGGCGAGCTGGCGCGTGCGCTGGACGACTATTCCCAGCGCCTGACCGAAGTGGTCCAGCGCGACCGCGAGTTCAATGCCGATGTCAGCCATGAGTTGCGCACGCCGCTGGCGGTGATCCGCGGTGCCACCGAACTGCTGCTGGGCCAGCCCAACCTGGAGCCGAAGATCCAGGCGCGCCTGCTGCGCATCCAGCGTGCCGAAGCGGCCTGCACCGACCTGATCGGCTCGCTGCTGCTGCTCTCGCGCAACGAGCGCGGACAGGGCAGCAGCAACGTGGCCCGGGTCGCCGACCAGCTGCTGGATGCGCACCGCGCGCAGATCGGCGGCAAGCAGCTGGAACTGATCCAGCAGGGCAACCAGGACCTGGTCATCGATGCGCCGGAAGCCGCCTTGTCGGTGGCCCTGGGCAACCTGATCGGCAACGCGGTCAAGTACACCCACGAAGGTACGGTGGTGGTGCGCGTGCTGGATGATGCGGTGGAAGTGATCGACTCGGGCCCCGGCCTGAGCGAGGAAGACGCGGCCAAGCTGTTTCACCGTGGCTATCGCGGCACCCACGCCGGGCACTCGCAGGGCGGCGGCATCGGCCTGTCCATCGTCAGCCGCCTGTGCGAGCTCTACGGCTGGCAGGTCAGCGTGCGTCCCGGCGCGCAGCGCGGGGTGGTGGCGACGTTGCGGTTCCGCCCGGCCGACTCGGCTACAGCGTGATCCAGAAGCAGCCATCGCTGCGGCCGATGCCCAGCACCGTGCTGGACGGCGTGCCGGTGTTGGCCAGGGTCTGCTGCAGGCGCAGGCCGACCGGGCGTTGCTTGCGCGGCGGCGTCGGCTGCGGATAGAAGCCATCGGCATTGGCATCGACCACGGTGCCGTCGGCATCGACGACCGGCGCTGGCGATACTTCGGGGAAGATCGGGGCGATGTCCAGCAGCGGCCGGCGCACGATGGCTTCCATCCGGTCCATCAGGCGATTGGCCGAGGCGTCGGAAATCCCGTTCCACCGGTACAGCGAGGCGAGCCGGTTGGCATCGCCGGCGTCGATCGCCGCGGTGATCCGCTGGACCAGCTCGCTCAGCCTGCGCGGACAGTCCAGGTACACCGGCGCAGCCGCTGGCCCGGTGGCATTGACCCGTGGCCGGATCACGCGGCTGGCCGCACCCACATCCTCACAGCGACGATCGGTGAACACGCTGGTCCCGGCGCTATCGGTACAGCGATGCACGGCCTGGGCCGCGGCCGCAGGCACCCACGCCGGCGCCACCAGCGCGGCGGTCACGGCAATCATCATCAGCAGGCAGGGCAGGACAGGGACGCGCATCGCAGCGGGCAGCCTAACCCGGCGCGGCTGAGCTCTCAGCCCAGCCCCAGACGCTTGAGCACCAGCTGGCTCGGCCTTGCCAGGTTGAGGGTGTAGAAGTGCAGCGCCGGCGCGCCGCCCTCGACCAGACGCTGGCACAGCTGCGCCACCACGTCGGCGCCGAACTCGCGGATCGCCTCGGCGTCGTCGCCATGGGCGGCCATGCGCTTGTCGATCCAGCGCGGGATCTGTGCGCCGCACTGCTCCGAAAACCGGCGCAGCTGGCTGAAGTTGGAGATCGGCATGATCCCGGGAATGATCGGGATCTGCACGCCCATCGCGCGCACCGCATCGACGAAGCTGAAATACGCATCGGCGTTGTAGAAGTACTGGGTGATGGCGGCATCGGCGCCGGCATCGACCTTGGCCTTGAAGTGCTTCAGGTCGCTCAGCGCGTCGCTGGCCTGCGGATGGGTTTCCGGATACGCACCGACTTCCAGCCGGAAGGCATCGCCGTGCTCGGCGCGGATGAGCGCGATCAGGTCCGAGGCATGGCGCAGGTCGCCCGCATGGCCCATGCCCGAGGGCAGGTCGCCGCGCAGGGCCACGATGCGCCTGCAGCCGATCACCCGATAGCGCGCCAGCAGCGCGCGGATCTGCTCGCGGCTGCCGCCCACGCACGACAGATGCGGGGCGGCGTCGAAGCGATGGTGCTGCTGGAGGTGGCGCACGGTCTCGGCGGTGTAGCTCAGGGTCGAGCCACCGGCGCCGAACGTGCACGAGACGTACTCGGGCGCGTATTTCTTCAGTTTGGCCGCGGTGCGGTCCAGCTGCGCGCGCTGGTCCTCGGTCTTGGGCGGGTAGAACTCGAAGCTGACAGGGATCATCGCGGAGCGTTCGGCGGCGTGGGAGATGGATTGTATCGCTTCATCGCGATGGATTTGATGCCAGCGCGCGGCACCGCCGCAAAAGGACTGCTTACGGCCGCCGCGCCGTGAACCAGGAGCCGGCGCGAGGGCGGCTCGTGCGATGGCAGGCGGACGGACCGATAGATCAGCCGGGGCGTCCGGTTGGCATCAGGGCCGCCGCCGCATTGCCGGACCCTATTTGTGTCAATAAAAGGACAGGGCAGGGATGGCATATCCCCACTCGATGGTGCCCGGTCATTACGCAGGCCTGTAATGAGCGCTCCTGATAATGCACAACGCTCGTTTCGACGACGTTGGTGTTCTCACTCATAAGGGGTCAGTGTTTATGCACGGTCTTAGGACTACATATAATCGCGCTGCGGTGGCAGTTGCGATTGCCTTGGCTGCTCCCATGGTATCGGTCGCGCAAGAAGCGGCAGAAAATCCGCCTGCGCCGAAGCAAACGCCCCCTTCCGAGAAACGCGAGAAAGTCAGCGATCTGGGTGCGGTCGTGGTGACCGGCGCGGCGCGTACCCAGCGTCGTTTCGACGCATCGTATGCGGTCAACTCCCTGACCGGGGAGGAAATCCAGAAGCTGGCGCCCAAGAGCTATGCGGACCTGCTGGCCAACGTGCCCGGCATCCATGTCGAATCGACTGGCGGCGAAGTGCAGAACATCACCCGCCTGCGCGGCATCCCGACCGACCGCGGCTTCATCATCTTCCAGCAGGATGGTCTGCCGCTGTTCCATGAAATCGACGGGCACTTCTTCAACTCCGGTGAGGGCATGCACCGCTTGGACCTCATGAACCAGCGGGTCGAGGTCGTGCGCGGCGGCCCGGCGCCGATCTACGCCAGCGGTGGCGCGGCCATCGTCAACAACATCCTGGCTGAGGGCGGCGACCAGACCCAGGGCAAGGCCCAGCTCACGTTGGGCGATACCGGGCTCTACCGCGCCGAAGCCTACCAGTCCGGCGCCCTCTCGGGACAGACCTACTATGCGGTGGGCGGCTTTCTGCGCGAACACGATGGCTACCGCGACAACGGCTTTCCCAACGACAAGGGTGGCCAGCTGCGCGCCAACCTCAAACATTACCTGGATGATGGCTGGGTCAAGGTCAGCGGCACCTTCGTTGACGACCACAACGTCTTCTATCTGCCGATCCCGGTCGCTGATCCGCGCAACCCGTCGGTCTCGCTGGATCCGTTCATCGACTACTTCACCGGCACCATGAATTCGCCGTCGCTGCGCAACGTGTCGCTCAAGTACCTGGATTCGTCCAACGTGCTGAAGAGCCTGCACCGAGACCTGGCGGACGGCCGCCACATGCGCTTTGGTAACGTCGGCTTCCAGTACGAAAACAACGTAGGCGACTGGGTCGTCTCGCTCAAGTCCGGATACACCAAGGGCGAGGTGAGCTTCGATGCGCTCTATTCCACGACCAATCCGGCCGATGCAAACATCTTTGCCAACAGCTACCTGGGAACGGCGCAGAGGGCTTTCGGTACCGGAGTCGCATCGATGGGCTATGCCCTGGCCGGCACGAATGGCGCGACGGCTTATGACCCGTATGCGGCTTCCGGCCTGGTGATTTCGGCGCAGTATCGGGCGATCGAGTCGGATTTTTATTCGACCCAGGCGGACCTGAGCGCAGCCCGACGGTTCGAAACGGGCTCCGGCGCGCACGATCTGAATATCGGCATCTATGCTTCGTTCTACGGAACCACGGCCTTCACTGCCTACCAGGACATGTTGCTTGAGGTCAAGGGAAAGCCCAGGACGCTTGATCTGGTCGCCTACTCAGCCCAGGGAACTCCACTGGGATACGTCACTGACAATGGTGTTCTGCGCTACACGACCACGCTCAACGCGGGCGAGGTCGATGCGAAGATGTTTGCGCTATACGTCAACGATACGTGGGAGTTGACCGACAAGCTCAAGCTCGACGCTGGCATCCGACACGAACGGTATGACTACGAAGGCTATGCCGAAGGCACCGCCAGCGCCAACCTCGGAGATGCCAACACCCTGGCCGACGACACCACCCGACGCTTCAGTGGCACAACCCAGACGCACGACCTCGATCCGTCCGCCACCAACTGGACCGTGGGGGCAAATTACGACTTCAACGCTAACTTCGGCACCTATGGCCGTGCTTCCCACGTGGAGATCGTGCCGCAGTCCAACGTGGCGCGCAGCATCGATCCAACCATCATCAAGACCAAGACCGACCAGTACGAGTTGGGCGTGAAGGCTGCATTCGGCCGTTCCTACGTTTACCTGACCGCCTTCTACACCAAGTTCGACCCACTGAACGCGTCGTTCGTGGCTTACAACCCGGTTACCGGACGCAACGACCAGTCGGTGCCGTTCATTGGTACCGCTGTGTCGAAAGGGATCGAAGTCGATGGCCTGTTCAGGGCGAACGAGTGGTTTGCGCTCGCCGGCGCGGTGACATTGAGCGACCCGCAGTACGATGAACTGCAGAACAGCGCCGGCGCCGATCCGGCCGCAGTGAACGGTAACCAGATCGTCCGCGAGCCGAAAGTTTACGGGAATATCCGTCCGACTTTCAGCTTCATGACTGGCGATAGCGAGATCGAAGCGTACCTTCGCTACGATTTTGTGGGAAAGTCCTATGTCGATCTGTTCAACCGTACCGCGTTACCCTCCTACCAGACGCTGGGCCTGGGGCTATCGTGGAAACGCGGCCCATGGGGCGTGCAACTGGTGGGAGATAACCTGACCGAAGAGGAAGGCCTTACCGAGGGAAATACCCGCACTGACGCACTGGCGGGCCAGGGTTCGGGCGAAGCGATTTATGGGCGTCCGCTATTTGGCCGCAACTTCCGTCTGGTCCTGAGCAGGAGCTGGTGATGCGCCTGGCGCTACTCGTGTGTATGGCCGTTGCCGCGATCCAGCCGGCATTGGCCAGGACAGGGGAAGATCAGGTAATTGCCGCGCTCGGCAAGCGCCTGTTTCCGGTGGTTGCCGCGATGGACAGGGCCGGGGCGCCATCGGAAGTTCGTTCGATGCTGGAGCAGCGGGACCGTCGTCTGGCGACATGCGCCGATGATGCGCCGTGCAAGGTCAATGTATCGCTGTGGAGTAACAGCGAGATCGAACTGGTATCGGCGATGGCCGCGGCCGATGGTCCGTCTGCCGAGAACCGGGATCGCGCAAATGCGGCGCATCGCGAGCTGCTGGGACTCAACGCCATCCTTGACGTCTACGGCAGGGGTAGCGCACCGCGTTATCCCCGGATTGACGGACCGATTGGCGAGCAGGATCGCGTTCGGATCGCGGAAGATTGCGTCGTGGCGGCCGCTATTGCCGAGGCGGGTCGCGATGAGGCGCCTGCAGGGTTCGACTTCAGCATCGGCTTGGCGTTGGCGCTCCTTGACGTCAACGAACGACTGGATGCCATTGCCTTCCAGCCGCTTGACGGCGGGCTCAATTCGGACGCTTTCCAACATGCCAGGGGACTGGACTGGTCGCGCTATCGCTACACCTCGATCATCGTGCTTGGTGCGGGACCGAAAGACCTGCTGACGCCACTGAGCGCCCGGGGCAAGTTGCACGTCAAGATCGCGGCGCAGCGTTATTTCAGTGGTCTGGCGCCCTTTATCATCGTAAGCGGCGCTGCCGTGCATCCACGCGGGACACGCTTCGTCGAAGCGGTCGAAATGCGCCGTGCACTGATCGAAAGGTACGCAGTGCCGGCGCACGCCATTGTGATCGAGCCTCACGCAAGGCATACGACGACCAACCTGCGCAACTCCGCACGATTGCTGATGTCGATGAAGGCACCGATGGACCGCGATGCGCTGGTTCTCAGCGACCCCCCGCACATCGACGCAGTGCAGAGTGCCGAGTTCGTCGAACGCAACCAGCGCGAACTGGGCTACCAGCCCGGCAGGGTCGGCGCACGTACTTCACCCTTCGATATCGTGTTCCGGCCGTCCGCGGCTTCCGCGAAGGTCGATCCGCTCGACCCACTTGATCCTTGAATAGTCGGGAGCCATCCATGCCCAATGTTCGAACTGCAGTCATTTTTTTCGGAGTATCACTTGCCGTCGCGTTCGCTGTTGCGCCGGGTCAGGCGTGGGCCTGGGGAAAGCGTGCACACGCAGTCATCAACCGGACCGCGATCGCCAGCCTTCCCGGGGATGGCCCGGTCTTCCTGCGCAAGTACATGGATTACATCGGTGACACCTCGACAGTTCCGGATACTTGGCGCTCGGTTTCCGAACCGTTCTCCAAGATACAAGAGGACCCCAACCATGGTTGGTTCCGCGAACAGTTCGCGTTCATCGATCCGATCCCCCGTTCGCGCTATGAATTCATCCTGGCGCTGCACCGCGAGTATCTGCGGATCAAGGACACCGATCCGGAAACGGCGCAGCGCACCAATGTGCGCTGGACGGGTACGCTGCCTTATGCGGCGATGGAATCCTATGGCCGGCTGATCGCAGGAATGCGTCTTCTGCGCAAGGCGGAGGCCGAAGGCACCGATACGCGGTTTCTTGAACAGGTATGCGCCTTCCATGTCTCCCAGCTGGGGCATTACGTCGGTGATGGCGCGCAACCACTGCATGGATCCATACACAGCGACGGCTGGCGAGGCGACAATCCGAAAGGATATACGCGCGACAAGGCCATCCATGGTCGCGTCGAGTCGCAGTTCGTCGATGCCATCGGCCTCGAGGACGCCAGAATTCTGCCGCACATTCCGGCGGTCAGGCGCCAGCAGGGCGATCTTTTCGAGTCGGTCCTGACCTATCTGGACGAATCCGGCAGCCATGTGGAAACCATTTACCAGTTGGACCAGCGCAATGCGTTCGGCAACCCACAGGATGAGCCGGCAAATGCGCTGATTGTTCAGCAGGTCGCTGCCGGTGCGGCCATGTTGCGCGACATGGTCCAGCGCGCATGGGTGGAAAGCGGACAGGTGCCGCGCGAAGATTTGCCCAACCCGCTCGATCCAAAAAATCCTGCCTACAACCCGGAGACAGGCTCGGCACCCGCACTGCGTTGAGACACGGGCGGCAGCCGGGCAATGGTTGGTACGTCAACTCGCGAGCTGCGCGGGATTCACCGCTTTACTAGGGAATGCTGCGCATCACCGGATCAGGTGGGGGTCATGAGCGGGCAAGTCCCCCGGTCAGGTGTACAACCCGATATCTCTCATCCCCGGAAGGCGACGTTCCCCACCCGGAACGGTGAAGCGCCACATCCTTGACCGGCACGCCGGCGCCGGACTGCTTGAAGATCGAGACGATCTGCGTCTCGGTGAACTTCGAAGCCTTGATCGGCACCTGGTGACGGGAACAGGCCGGAAAGTTCTACTTTCAGCTTCTGTGTCAGGCGGGGAAGCTTGCCGAACCGCACCGGCGGCGCGTTGGGTTTGCAGAAACGTCCGGCATTCGTGCGTGGCTGATTGCAGCCGTGATCTGGCGCAGGCCATCGGCATCGAAGACGGCGCAATTGATCTGCATCAATGCCTGGGTGTGGCGGGAGGACATAGTTTGCGGGCATGCACCCCAAGCCTTGGCATACCGTTGCCTTTCTGGTCCTGGCCAGCGCGGCGCTCACGGCACTCGAACTGCCGGCTGGCACGCGCATGGGCGTGCCAGCCGCCAGCCTCGCTTCGGGGGTGGCGGCGCTGTCGCTGATGGCGGCTGCGGCGGTTCTCGGCGCACGCTGGAGGTTCGTCGAATCGATCTTCGGTGGCCTGGACCGTGTGTACGTCGTGCACAAATGGCTGGGCATCTGGGCGCTGGGGCTGGCCTCGTTCCACCTGACGTTCAAGGCCGGCATGTCCGGCTGGGAGACTGCCGTCATCCTGCCGTTGCCGGAGGGCTGGCCGCGATTCATTCGCCAGCTCTCCTTCGTCGGCCTGATGTTCATCGTGCTGCTGGCGTTGAATCGCAACATCCCCTACAGCGTATGGCGTTGGTGGCACAAGCTGTCCGGGCCGTTGCTGGTGGTGGTGGTGCTGCACTGGCTAAGCTTCAAGCAGCCGATCGCCTTGGACAGCCCGGCCGGCATCTGGCTGGCTTTTTTGTCGGCGGCAGGCGTGGCGGGCGCGTTCTACAAACTGCTGCTGTATCCGTTGGTGTCCAGGCATGCCGAGTACCAGGTGGTCGGGGTTCGTCCCGGCGCTGCAGCGATGCATCTGGAATTGGAGCCGGTGCGCGATGGCATCGATTTCCAGGCCGGCCAGTTCGGCTTCCTGCGCATGAACGTGCAGGGCATGCGCGAGCCGCATCCGTTCACCATCGCATCGGGCAGCGGCGGGAAGGGCCGGGTCTGCTTCGAGATCCGCAGCCTGGGTGATTTCACCGGCAGGTTGATTGCCACGGCGAGCGTGGGCATGCGCGCGGACATCTACGCGCCCTACGGGCGGTTCCTGCGTCGGAAAGAGGCACGGCGCGAGGTCTGGATCGGCGGCGGAGTGGGCATCTCCGCTTTCATTGCCTGGCTTCAGGATCCTCGCGCAGGAAGTTTCGACAAGGTCACGCTGTTCTATTTCTTCACGCCCGGCCGCGATTTCCCGGAAGTCCCGGTGATGGCCTCCATGGCACGCGAGCGCGGGGCGGAACTGGTGCCGGTTGCGGGGGGAGCGTCGGATCCGGCGTTCGTCGATCGCATCGGCGTCATCTGCCGGGAAGCTGTTCCGGCGCAAATCGACGTGGCGTTTTGCGGCCCGAGCGGCCTGCTGGCGCAGGTCAGTCGGACCCTGCAGGCAAATGGTGTGCCTGAGGCCAATTTGCGCCATGAATTCTTTGAATTCCGGTGACGATGATTGATTGCGTCAACCTTCGTTGCAGCGGCCTTTTGACCTGCGCCCGGGCCAGCGCGAAGGCGGCAACGGCCGACTCGGCCTGCATCTCGCCTTCGCCGTAGGGCGTGGGCGGACGATCAGGCGTGCCGGGGGGCGATGCAGCGGGGCGTCCGGCGGCCACCGCGTGTCCATGGCGACTGCCGGGCCGCGCACGCTTTCAGGGCAGCAGCTGGATCCCGAACGGTCGCACCGCCAGCGCGAACAGCCAGAAGCACAGCACCGTCAGCGCCGCGCTGGTGCCCAGCGTCCACCAGAAGCCCAGCCGCGGCAGCAGCCACGGGAACACCACGAACATCGGCAGCGTCGGCACCACGTACCAGAAGGTGTACCAGGCGTGGTTGGCAATTTTCGCCGGCGGTTGGCGCTCCAGGTACAGCCACACCAGCGTGAGCACCGTCACCAGCGGCAGCGCGGCCAGCAGGCCGCCGAGCCGGTCGCTGCGCTTGGCCGCTTCGGAGACCACCACCACGACCAGCGCGGTGAGGGCGTATTTGGTGATGATCCAGGTCATGGCGGTGCCTGCGTGGGGAGGCGCCAGTCTAGCGGCCAGACAGCGGGGCGATCAGGCGTTGGGGCGCAGCCGCAGGGTCAGCCCCTTGAGGAAATTGCGCAGCAGCTGGTCGCCGCAGGGGCGATAGTTCTTGTGCTCGGGCTGGCGGAACAGCGCCGACAGCTCCGGCTTGGACACCGGGAAGCCGGCCGCGTCGAAGATCGCATGCATGTCCACATCCTTCAGCTCGAAGGCCACGCGCAGCTTCTTGAGCACCACGTTGTTGGTCACCCGGGGTTCCACCGGGCGCGGCGGCACCGATTCATCGCGGCCGCGGTACTGCACGATCAGGCCGTCCAGCAGGTGCGCCAGCAGCGCGTCCGGGCACGGCGCGAACCCGTCTTCGTCCTCCTTCTTCAGCGCCGCCTGCACCTGGGCCCGGTCGATGCTGAAGGCGGGGTCGGCCAGCTGCGCGATCTCGATGATCTTCGGTTCGCTCAGGTCCAGCATGTAGCGGATGCTGCGCAGGACGTCGTTGGTGATCATGGGGTTCATCGGCACGAGGCGGCCGCAAGGCCGCAATCACACAGTTTAGCCCGCCTTGCCACGGTGACCCACGCGCCTGTTTCACCCGGCCGCGCCTAGCATGACACTCTTCCTTTTGTATGCAGGAGCGTGCCGCATGGACCAGCAGACGATGACCGCGATCGCCATCGGCGGCGGCAAGGGCGCGGCCGATGCGCTGCATCCGGTGCAGGTGCCGCGCCCGGTGCCGGCCGCTGGGCAGGTGCTGATCC
>LNAP01005251.1_pt1 | contig 12141 bp, 16 predicted proteins | sample 602601 | NCBI WGS metagenome assembly LNAP01 (sample SAMN02440304, study PRJNA202911) | soil metagenome | biome: Subtropical and temperate rainforests or woodlands; isolation source: soil samples (1 kg each in a 20% v/v slurry with milli Q water) were... ... | reverse complement strand
CGGAGCAATGCCTTCGATACGGCATGCCGAGCCTAAGCGAGGCACCGAGTGGTGGGGCAAGAGCGTTTGGTTACTTTGCGCCGGGCGGCGTTCCGCTTTTCAAAGTTACCCGCTGTAAAAGCGGAACCATAGGTGGCCGTTACCGCAGCAATGGATATGTACTCAGACAACAATCTCCCACAGGCTCCGACGCGGCATGGATCAACGTTGGCAGAGGCTGATGAAGGAGCTGCCGAAGGCTGCGATCTTGGCGCCTCCCTACACCAGCCGCTCAATCTTCTGATGCTGCCACACCAGCTTGTAGTACAGCGTCTGCAACGCCAGCATCCCCAGATACGCCACCGGAAACGCCATCCACACCCCTTGCAACCCAAACCGCGCATCCAGCAGATACGCCACCGGCAACTGCACACCCACCACGCACACAATCGAAATCGCCACCGGCACCATCACCGTGCCGCTGGCACGCATGATGCCGCCGATGATCGCCTGGAAGCCGAACACCAACAGGCTCCAGAGCATGATGTGCAACAAGTGCTCGGCCATGCTGCGCGTCGCGTCCTCGGTGAGGAACGAGCCCAGCAACCAGTGCGACAGCAAATAGCCCAACACCACCAACCCACCGGTCAGGCACACGTTGATCATCAACCCCGTGCGCAGGATCGGTCCGATCCGCTCGATGCGCCCTGCCCCGATCGCCTGCGCGCCGAGGATCGACGCTGTGATCGCAATCGACAGCGCCGGGAACTGCACGTAATTGACGATCTGCGTCACCGCGCCGTACGCCGCCGTCGCCTGGGAACCGTGCTGGTTCACCAGCGCCAGGATCACCAGCTCCGACAACGACAACACCACCATCTGCAACCCGGTGGGCAAACCGATGCGCAACACCTTGCCTAGAATCGCCATGTCCAGCTTCATTGCCGCGAAAAACTCCCGGTCGGGCGCCAACGGATGGCCCTTGCGAATCAAACGCCATGCCAGCCACCCCATCGCCGCCAGGTTGCCCGCCAAGCCGGCAAACGCCGCACTCTGAATCCCCATCGGCGGCAAGCCCAACCACCCACGAATCAACGCCGGCGTCAGTGCCAGGCCGATACAGGTCGACACCACCAGCGCCAACAACGGCGACAACGTATCACTCACCCCGCGCAACAACTGCGTGAACAACACAAACACCAACAGCGTCGGCATGAACCACAACATCACATGGGCATACGCCACCGCATCGTCCAGCACATCCCCCGGTGTCCCCAACCCCACCAAGGAAGACCGTGCGAACACACTACCCACCACGGCTGCCACCAACCCGATCAACAACCCCAACAACAACGTCGACCCGGCAATCGCCTTCACCAAATGCGTCTCCCGTGCCCCCCACGCTTGCCCGATCAACACACCCGCCCCCGCACCGAGGCCGATGACCAGGGCGATGAAGAAGAACACGATGGGGAACATGCCGGACACGGCTGCCAGCGCCTGGGTGCCGAGCATCTGGCCGATGTAGATGCTGTTGACGGTGCCGGACATGGACTGGAGGAAATTGGACAGCACCATGGGGGCGAGGAACAGCAAGTAGGTTTTCCAGAGGGCGCGTTGCGGTTGGGCTGGGGTTTGCATTGGGTAGAGGTCCATCTCGACGGCGGGCGTGTTGATTGAGGATAGCTTCGGTGGCTGAAACCAACGGGCGATGACCATCTCAGGTCTGTGTTTGGATTTCCAGCGAAGTGATGGGAAAGGTCTGAGATTTCATCATCACAGGTCCTACATAAAGCTCGGAATGCCTCACCTTGCCCATCGATCCGATGAAGCTTATAGTCCGCCCCGTCGCCCAAATGGCGACTCAGGTTTGGCGACCTGACTGATCGGATGCAAAAGCTCTGTGCTTTCTTGCAGGTGCTTTTGCACGTTCGCAAAGCTGTCTTTATGGCAGCTGTGCGCGGGAGACCTTCGGGTCTGCCGGATTCCGATCCCGGTTCGCCAACCTGCGTACAGCTGTCACCCATTTGTTTGGCGACGAATGAGGGACAGTCCAACTTTGCACTGATCGGAGTTTTCACCTATGGAAAGATACATGCCCCTCACCGGAATCGACCTGATCCCGGCCTCTCTACTCATCGACACTCAAGCCCCACTCGACGTTCTGCAAGCCATGGCGGATTACCGCATTCGCACGGTGACGCAGGTACTGGAGAACATCGCCTTTCGCGCAGAGATTGGTTGCGATACGGTGGTATTGTCGGACTTTTCCAAGCTGCTGGCGATTCCGTTGCGTGATGGCTGTGACTTGATGGATGTGATTGGGCGGCGCTTGCGGGCGCAGGCGGCGGAGTAAATAAAAAAACGCAGATAACAAAAAACCCGCACAAGGCGGGTTTCTTGGGGTGTTTCGGGTGGTGTTGGAGCCACCTGAAAGCGAAAGGTGGTGCCCAGAGACGGAATCGAACCGCCGACACGGGGATTTTCAATCCCCTGCTCTACCGACTGAGCTATCTGGGCCGCGGCGCAATTAAACGTTTTTTACTGCTGGGGCGTCAAGCACGAACTCAAAAAAACTTATTAAATACCTATAGTTACGATTAGAAGTAACCAGTTGGTCGTCAGTTTTACAGATTTTTTTGCAAAACCGCCTTACTCGTTTGCTCATAAGCGAAGGACATTGTGAGGAGCAGATAGTCCAGGCACCCTAGTTTTCGCTCCAATACCTGGCCAGCTCATCCGTGCGATCAGCGACTCGTGGGGTCTTACTGAGCACGACACAGCGAGTCGTACCCACATACTCTTCGATCAGGTAGAGGGTGTCTCCGACGTCGACTCCCATCTCCTGCAATGTCTCATCGGGGATACGAATGCAGCCATCACCCTCCCAGTCCTCAATGACCACTTTTTTGGCGTTGTTCATAAGCACACCTCGGTAATGCTGAAAAAATCGTGATTATTGGCTCACTTTCGGTAAGCAGAAAAATGCCATCCACAAACCCAAACTTTTCACTTCTCCAAGCGTCTTCTACTTAATGCTGCGGACATGCCTTCGCAACTCAAGACACGGAACTCCACAAAGGAATAGTGATGACTTTTTACATTTTTCTCCTGGCCTGCGGGGCTGCGGCCAGCACAGGCGTTTTTTTCCAACCGGGCCAGTGGTACGAATCTCTCGCCAAACCCGGTTTCACGCCCCCCAACTGGCTGTTTCCAGTCGCCTGGACGACTATTTACCTGTTGCTCGCCTGGGCTGGGTATCGGTTGACCCAGATACCTGATAGTCAGGTAGTGCTGGCTTTGTGGGCCGCGCAGATTGCACTGAATACGCTGTGGACGCCGGTGTTTTTCGGCGCTCAACGTATTCTCGCCAGCATGGTGATCCTCGCGCTGCTTTGGCTTGTGGTCGCTGTAATGGTGGTTCTGGCCTTGCGGCTTGATGTGATCACCGGTTTGATCCTGTTTCCATATCTAGTGTGGCTTTGCCTGGCCGGCGCGTTGAACTTCTTCATCTTGCGCAATAACCGCTGATATAAGCCTTCAGGTGCGAATTTAGACTCTACGGTGAGGAGGGCGTGATGATGAAATCCCGATTCGAAGCAAAGCTTCTTCGTCCGACAAAGCTTGGTAATGATACGTCGTGGGCGTTCGTAGTGCTGCCAAGAGAAGTGAGTGAACAACTTCCGAGGCGAGGAAGGACGACAGTCGAAGGCGCGATCAATGGGCACCTTTTCCAGGCAACCCTGGAGCCGGATGGTCAGTTGAGCCATTGGTTGCAGGTCAGTCGCGAATTACTTGAAGCCGCAGGCGCGGCCGTTGGGGATGTGGTTACCCTCGAGCTAACCCCCGTGAAAAAGGAACCCGAACCTGAGATCCCCGCAGATTTTCAGGAGGCACTGGCAGCCACTCCTCAGGCTCATGAAGTCTGGAAGAATACGACGACCCTCGCACGAGTAGACTGGATACACTGGATGACTTCAGCCAAGCAACTCAAGACGCGCGCAAAACGAATAGGTGATGCCTGCGATATGCTTGCATCCGGCAAGAAGCAGGTCTGCTGTTTCGACCAGTCCGGTTTCTACAGCAAGGCCTTCCGGGCGCCCGAGGCAGAAGATTCTTGAATGGGGCATTCCATTGCCCCCTTTACCCCCTCACTTCAGCCTTGCTTGTCGCCCCCTTTCTCAAAGACATGCAACACCCGCCCCTAAGCAAACGTTCACTCCAGCAACGAAACCAGACGCGGCTCAATCGCCCCCTCTTGCACGTCAAGCAACGCCAATGTCACCGGCAACTTGAACCGTCGCGGCCCTGCACTGCCTGGATTGAGGTACAGCCGTTCACCGCGCCACTCAATGCACGGCTTGTGGGAATGCCCGGTAATCACCAGCCTCGTGCCTGGCGCCAGCACTGCCGGGGCATCGGCAATGTCATGCACCAGCAACGTCTGCCATCCCTCAAGTTCGAAACTCAGGTGGTCGGCGAGATGTTCCGCCCACGCAGCTGCCAGGTCATTGTTCCCGCGCACGACATGCAGTGGCGCAATCAACGCCAGTTGTTCGAGTACTTCCGGCTTTCCGATGTCGCCGGCATGAATGATTCGTTCACAGCCCTGCAACGCCGCGAGTGCTTCGTTGCGGAGCTGGCCATGGGTATCGGAGATCACGCCAACTTTCATGCAAGGCTCCAGGTCAGTCTCGAGGATATACGCTCCCCTGTTCCGGCGATTGCGTGTTCCGGGATCAGGTGCTTGACTCACTTCGGCGAATCCGGGCCTTGACCACACCCGGATTCATCGGCGATCTGTACTTTCATTGATCCAGGTCGCAAAACCGTGCGATCGACACTGGATAATATTTTTTTGAGGTTTTTCAATAGGCTATAGATGACCGCCCAACTCTTTGCTGTTCATGGCCTGGTGAGTTTCACCCTGGCCATCCTGCTGCTCTTCCTGGGCAAGACACTGGTCCAGCACAGCACCTTGCTGCGTCAATACTGTATTCCAGAATCGGTGGTCGGCGGCTTTGTGTGTGCGGCGGTCACGAGTCTGTTGTACTTCGGTCTCAACATCCAGGTCGAGTTCGATCTGCAAGTACGCGACACCATGCTGCTCTATTTCTTTGCCGGTATCGGCTTGAGGTCGGACATGCGCCAGCTGATCAAGGGTGGGCGACCGCTGCTGATCCTGCTGGTGCTCGCCGCGGTGTTCATTTTCCTGCAGAACGCGCTGGGCATGGGCATGGCCGAGGTTTTCGGGCTTGATCCCAAGGCTGGCCTGATGGTGGGCTCGATTTCCCTCACCGGAGGGGTCGGCACGACCCTGGCCTGGGCACCGCTGTTCGTCGAAAGGCTGGGCATCCAGAACGCGCACGAATTGGGGATCGCCAGCAACACTGTCGGCCTGATTGCCGCTTGTGTGATCGGCGGCCCTATCGCCAACCGCCTGATCCGTCGCCATCAACTGACGCCATCCGGGGATGCGGCGCTGGAAGTCGGCATCCTCGAACAACAGCAAAGCAAGCCATTGGACTACTACGACGTGCTCTGGGCGTGGATGTGGCTCAATTTGACCTTGATGCTCGGTTATGGGCTCAACCTGCTGCTGGTCGATAGCGGGATCACCCTGCCCAAGTTCGTCAGTTGTCTGTTCGCCGGTATCGTCATTCACCACCTCGTGCGGGGGCTGATCGGCGAGCAGCGCCTGAAATCCTGGAGCGGCGCCAGCCAGGGCCTGTCGCTGATTTCCGATGTCTGCCTGGGTATGTTCCTGACCATGGCGCTGATGGGCTTGCAGTTGTGGCAGCTCAGCGGCGCGCTGTTGTTTATTGCTTGCGCATTGACCCTGCAGATCCTGTTGACCGTGCTCTATACGTATTTTCTGGTCTTTCGCTTCATGGGCCGCAATTACGAAGCCAGCGTGATCGCTTCAGGCTTCGGTGGTATTGCGCTGGGTTCCACCGCGACAGCCATCGTCAATATGACGACCGTGACCCAGAAGTACGGTGCGGCTCACCAGGCCTTTCTGATCGTGCCGCTGGTGTGCGGATTCTTCATTGACCTGGTCAATGCCGTGATTATCGGGATGTTCAGTGGGCTGTAGCCGCTCGTTTTGCTTGAACGGCTAACGCGCCGCGCTCCGGGTCCCGGCAAACGCGCTCGTACCCAACCAGCGCCACAGGTTTTGCGCATCCTGCGCTGCGCCATCCACACGCAGCTCTCGCGACTCAAGCACCTCCCGCGGTGTGCGGTCGCCCGCCCATACCTCAGTCAAGGCACGCACGCTTGAATCCACAACGAGCGTCAATTCACGCCCGGGGTCGTCGCGGCACAGGTCTGCCACACCCTCCTCGACCACCAGCCACCACGCTTGCTCGCCGGACCGCGCGTCGCGAAATTTGAACTGGATGACCACCGGTCGGGACGGAAACGTCTCGAGACGCACGAACCGGCGCACGTCCCACATGAGCAGGCCCGCGTCGAGTTGATCATCGCGCAGGCGACTGCCGATCCAGCGCGCGCCCCAATGCCCCAGCGCCATGATGATGGGGCGCAATTCCTCGCCCGCCTCGGTCAGGCTGTACTCCCAGACTTTGCCAACCGCGGTGCGATGCACCACGCCGATTTCTTCCAGATGGCGCAGCCGCTGTGCCAGCAAGCCGGTGGACATCCGGGGGACGCCGCGGTGCAGTTCATTGAAGCGTTTGCTGCCGCACAACAGTTCGCGCACGACCAAGGGTGTCCAGCGCTCGCACAGTGCCTCGGCACCGCGCGCGACCGTGCAGAACTGACCATAGCTTTCGTTCATTGCCTGCACTCCCATCGCTGCAACGCTTCAGATATTGAACTAGCCCCGCGACTTCGCCACGCGCACGCTCAAGTCTCCGACAGCCAACCGCCCCAGGAGAACATCATGACCAAGATCGCCATTATTCAGCGCCCGCCCGTGCTGCTCGATCGCAGCGCGACGATCGCCCGGGCCGTGCAATCGGTCTCTGAGGCCGCGACGGCGGGAGCTTCGCTGATTGTTCTGCCCGAATCGTTCATTCCAGGTTACCCGTCGTGGATCTGGCGGCTGGCGGCGGGAAAGGACGGCGCTGTCATCGGCCAGTTGCATACGCGGTTGCTGGCCAATGCCGTTGATATTGTGAACGGTGACCTGTGCCAATTGTGCGAGGCCGCCAGGGTTCACGCGGTGACGATCGTGTGCGGCATCAATGAATGCGACCGGCGCAATGGAGGGGGCACGCTCTATAACAGCGTAGTCGTTATCGGCGTGAACGGCGCCGTGCTCAACCGACACCGCAAACTGATGCCCACCAATCCCGAGCGCATGGTGCATGGCTTTGGTGATGCGTCCGGGTTGCGCGCGGTGGATACACCGGTTGGCCGCGTGGGGGCGCTCATCTGCTGGGAAAACTACATGCCGCTGGCGCGCTACGCGCTGTATGCCCAAGGGGTGGAAATCTATGTCGCGCCCACTTACGACACTGGCGAGGGCTGGATCAGTACGATGCGTCACATTGCCCTCGAAGGCCGCTGCTGGGTGCTTGGCAGTGGCACCGCGCTGCGCGGCAGCGACGTCCCTGACGACTTCCCGTCCCGTGCGCAACTGTTTGCCGATCCAGACGAATGGATCAACGACGGCGACTCGGTGGTGGTCAATCCCCAAGGCCGGATCGTGGCCGGCCCATTGCACCGAGAGGCAGGCATTCTGTATGCGGACATCGACGTCTCACTCGTGGCCCCGGCACGGCGGGCGCTCGACGTCACCGGGCACTATGCACGCCCGGACATTTTCGACCTGCAGGTGCGACGCACGCCGGCGACAGCGGTGCGCTACATCGACGGGTGAAGACAGGTAACGTTTGTGCGAGCTATCGCCTGACCATTGATCAAGGAGTCATGCCATGAACATTGAACAGTCTTACAAAGGCAGTTGTTTTTGCGGTGCGGTCGAGTTCACCGTCAGCGGTGAGCCGGCCGCGATGGGCTATTGCCATTGCGAGTCGTGCCGGCACTGGTCGGCGGGGCCGGTCAATGCCTTCACCCTGTGGAAACCGGAGGCGGTGCAAGTGACTCGGGGCGCCGACAACATCGGCACCTACAACAAGACACCACAGAGTTACCGCAAGTGGTGCAAGACGTGCGGCGGACATCTCTTCACCGAGCACCCGGGGATGGGACTCATCGATGTGTATGCTGCGCTCATCCCGGATCTTGAGTACATGCCAGGGGTTCATGTGCATTATCAGGAGTCGGTGTTGCGTATTGAAGATGGATTGCCGAAGTTCAAGGATGTACCGAAAGAATTGGGAGGATCGGGCATTAGCATGTAGGAGCGAGCATGCTCGCGATGGTCGTTAACGATAACACTGTAAACTTGGCACCCCACGGCGTACGGTCTTTCGTCGGTACGCCGCTCGGGACAACAATGGGCACAAAGTTGAAGGCAATCAAGAGAGCCGGTGCCATGCAATTGCCTCGAACCCAATGAAATTGGGATCATGCAACGAGTGCTAATGTGAGATTAAATGAGAAGCATGCTTCGGCGGCGCTTCGACGATGGACTGAAAAATAACGGAGTTACCTACATGGAAGTTTTCACCCAGTTGCAACCCGCGCAATGCAAAGGAATGGAGGACATCAGACGTGAGATCGATGCCCTCGACCAGGCCGTTATCAAGTTGTTAGGCAGGCGATTCCAGTACGTGCTTGCGGCTTCGAAATTCAAGACCTCTGCGGCCTCGGTGCGTGCTCAGGAGCGCTTCACTACCATGCTGGCAACACGTCGAGAATGGGCCGAGGCCGAGGGCCTGAGCCCGGACGCAATCGAAAAAATGTATAGCGATCTGGTTAAACATTTTATTGCCGAGGAGATGAAGCACTGGTCGGCGCAATTGTCCGAGACCTGACCCCGGTGCTTTGCATGTCCAACCCCTTGCAACCTGGATATGCGCTGTAGGAGCCGGCTTGCTGGCGATCGCAGTTCATCAGGCGACATTAGTGTCGACTGCACGTCCGCGATCGCCAGCAAGCCGGCTCCTACAGGATTAGCGAGGATCGTCATGGCTATCCACATACTCAAGCCCCAACGGACCCGTCCCGTAGACCTGCGAGATGTACTCACCTGATTTTGCCCAATGGAAGTGCGGCGTATTGGCCGGGAGTATCACGACGCTGCCCGGCCCGTAGGCAACCAGCTTGTCCGGATCGAAAACCGTTCCGAAGCCAATATAGAAAACACCGGACATGACGGTGTAGATACGATCTTCAGGATGAGTATGGGGCATTAATCGGGTGCCGTTGGGCACTTTGACTCGTACCACGTAGGGTGCTGGCTTGCTCGGGTCGCCGGCGATAACAGCCAGTTTTACCTCTTTGGGGAAGGCGGGGAAGCTGCGCCATTCCACGTCCTCATTATGCAAGGAAGCGGTTTTATCGAGTGGCAAGGGTTGTGCCTGAGTGGACGGCATGATTGCGCTTGCAACAAGAAGTGCTGCCAGGGCAGTTGTTTTCATAATGCGTTGAACCATGAGAGTCACCTTGACTACGCCATAAACAAATCGTCAGGCTGACTCTATGGGCGATTGGCGTTGATGATAACGATGTGATCGGGCATTACAGTTGATACGCAATGTAATCAATGCCCGGTGCCGCATCATCACGCTAACAAGGGGTCGCGAGCGGCCCCTATCAATCGCATCGATGTTCACCATCACTTCAATGAAGTTCTCTAAAAAAATCCGCGGCGTAACATCAGCTCCATACCAACCAACAACACCCCGGAGCACACGATCATGAAACGCCAGACCTTCCTCAGCATCGCTTTCTCGGTTTTCGCAGTTAACGCTTTTGCCGCTACCTCTGTTCAGCCTGTTGTCGCTGAAGGTGGCTCGGATCGTCTGATTGAAAGCCGAGTGGCCGAGGGTGGTTCGGATCGCTTGATCGAGAATCGCGTCGCAGCCGATGGTTCGGATCGCCTGCAAGGCAACACCGTCGCCGCCGATGGCTCCGACCGCCTGCAAGGCAACACCGTCGCCGCCGATGGTTCCGACCGTCTGCAAGGCAACACCGTCGCTGCCGATGGCTCCGACCGCCTGCAAGGCAACACCGTCGCTGCCGATGGCTCCGACCGCCTGCAAGGCAACACCGTCGCCGCCGATGGTTCCGACCGCCTGCAAGGCAACACCGTCGCTGCCGATGGCTCCGACCGCCTGCAAGGCAACACTGTCGCCTGACCCCATCGCTGCACCGCACCCGCAAAAAGCCCGGCCTGATCAGCCGGGCTTTTTCGTGTTCACTGCACTGAGCGGCATCCATCGACTGCTATTGGTCCGGGAACCGAACGTATTCCGGGCAGATTTTTTTTGTTTGCTACTATCAATGGACGGCGTCGAAGTTGAGGTCCGGGTTTGCACGGTCGGCTCGCATTCACCTGGCATTGATCCACTCATTTCAAATCTGCCTGACCACAGGGAGCTGTGATGCGTACTCCATTTTTTTACGTGTTGTCAGCGATTTTTTTTCTGAGCAGCCCGCCCCTCGTGGCGCAGGCGGCGGATACAGCCCCCACCCCGACAGCCAGCCCTGCCAATACGGCAGCGACCACGATACCCGCCAAAGACCCGGTGTTTACCCAGGAACAGCTGGATCAAATGCTCGCCCCCATCGCGCTCTACCCGGACCCGCTGCTGGCACAGGTGCTGATGGCGTCCACCTACCCCGGGGAAGTCGCCGAGGCAGTCACCTGGTCGAAGGCTCACCCGGACGCCAAGGGCGATGACGCGGTCAAGCAAGTGGCGAACCAGCCCTGGGACCCGAGTGTGCAGGCGCTGGTTGCCTTCCCGCAGGTCTTGGCAACACTGGGGCAGGATCCGGTCTGGGTCCAACGCCTGGGTGACGCCTTCCTGGCGCAGCCCGACGACCTCATGAATGGCGTACAACGCTTGCGTCGCCAGGCCCAGGCAGCCGGTAACCTGCAGAGCAACCAATATCAGAACGTAACGATCCAGAACGCTGCGCCACCCGCCCCCGCATCAACCGCCACGACCACAACGCAGGCTCCGGCCCAGGCCCCCGCCAGCAGCAGCTCCACCATCATCATTCAGCCGGCCGATCCGCAGGTGGTGTACGTCCCCACCTACAACCCGACAACCACCTACGGCACCTGGGCCTATCCCGCATCGCCACCTGCCTACTATCCGCCGCCGCCCGCTTATTACCCCGGTCAGGCGCTGATGGCCGGGCTGGCGTTTGGCACCGGTGTGGCCATCGTCGGTGCGCTGTGGGGTGAATGTGACTGGGGTAATAACGACGTCGACATCGACGTCAATCGCTACAACAACATCAATGCCAACAACCGCATCACCAACAATCAGAACAAGTGGCAGCATAACGCCGCGCATCGCAATGGCGTGCCCTATCGGGACAACAGGAGCCGCGAACAGTACGGCCGGCAACTGGGAGGTGCCAGTCAGCGCCAGGCCTATCGAGGGGACAATGCCCAGCGCGCCCAGTGCCCGTAGCTCGATGGACCGGCACGGTATCGAACGACCTGCCACCAGCAACCTTGAGGCCCGTGATCGGGCGCGCGAAGCCCAGTCCAGGGCCTCGGCCGGCAATCGGATGCAAGCCGAAGCAGACAGGCCGAAAGCGGCCGATAGGCCGAGGGCTGCTGACCGGAGCCAAAATACCGCCAGAAATACTCGGGAGAATCAGCAATCGAGAGTTCAGCAACCGAGGAATCAGGCCAACCAGACGAATCAACGTGCACAGACGCGCCAGGCGGCGCAAAACCGCCAGGCCTCGCCGGCCGTCAATAGAGGCAGTGCCCGCAACAATGCCTTCGCCGGTGCGCGTTCGCCGTCCCAGGCCAACCTGCAAGCCAATCGTGGCCGGGCCAGCCAGGCTTCCTTCCAGCGCCCCAACGCCTCGAGGGCAGCCGGTCATCAGATCAGTCGGCCATCCGGCGCAGCGCGTTCAAGGGGGGGCCGCCGTTGAATAACCATCCTCGAGTAAAGGCACGCAAGAGTGTGCTTATGCATGCCCTGGCGCTCACAGTCGCCATGGCCTGGTCGTGCATGGCGACGGCGCAGCAGGAATTTGCAACGCCGGAAAAGGCCGCTGAAGCATTCGTCGAAGCATTGGGTACGAAAAACGCCGATC
>LNAP01007250.1_pt1 | contig 12144 bp, 8 predicted proteins | sample 602601 | NCBI WGS metagenome assembly LNAP01 (sample SAMN02440304, study PRJNA202911) | soil metagenome | biome: Subtropical and temperate rainforests or woodlands; isolation source: soil samples (1 kg each in a 20% v/v slurry with milli Q water) were... ... | reverse complement strand
GGGGTTCGATGCGGCTTAAAGAAGGCGATTATGGGTGAAAGGCCGGGGTAGCGGCAATTGCCGATGTTGTGGGGGTCAACTTCTTGGCGAGGCGTTGATCTTGCTTATTCAGGAATATCGCCACGCGAATAAGGTGCACATAGTCGGGATGACATGTGAGGGAGCGGGTCGAATCGAGTGGCAACAACGGCATTTGCGGTGCGGCTAATTGAGGTTTCGCCCTGACGGTCGAGTCCTTTTGTTACGGCAAAAGGACGAAACCACTTGCACTGACGTCCGGCCCGACGCGCGTTTGGCGGCGTCTGAACTATCACGGTGCGAAAAGCGAAAATCAAAGGCCCCGGGTCGTCGCTCCCACAAAGTCTGAACAAGGATCGTCTGCTTCCCTGCCACAAGTTCCGCTATCCTCGGTTCATGACCCTATTCCCAAGCCTGACCCACCTGCCCCGCCAGTTACGCACCTCACCAGTGCGTGATCTTGCCTGGGTCATCCTGGCACCGCCAATGCTTGAACAAACCCCGTGGCCGCAGCGCCATCCATTATCGGCCAGCGATTGGGTACACCAACCGCAGCAGTTGGCTGACTTCCTGCGCCAGCTGGATCAGGACAGCCGCAAGCTCGATCAATGGTTGGCGCTGGGCGCCACGCGACGTCTGGGTTTGTATTACGAACGGTTATGGCAATTCGCCGTGCATCATGCGCCCGGCGTCGAGATGATCGCCGCCAACCTGCCGATTCGTCTGGGCGGGCATACGCTGGGGGAGCTGGACATGCTGCTGCGCGATGCTGAAGGTGTGCACCACGTCGAGCTGGCGATCAAGCTGTATCTGGGTCCGCAAAGCGGCGATGGCAGCGATCCGGCGCAATGGCTTGGCCCTGGCTGTCATGACCGGCTGGATCGCAAGCTGGCCCATTTGAGCCAGCATCAGCTACCCATCTCGGCACGTCCGGAAAGTCGCGAAACCCTGGCGGCGCTGGATATCGGCCAGTTCAGTGCCGAGCCTTTTAATGCCGAGCTTTGGCTCGGCGGTTATCTGCTGTATCCCTGGCCCGGTCAGGCGCTATCACCCCAAGGCGCGCATCGCCAGCATCTGCGCGGCAGTTGGCTGCATCAGCGCGATTGGGAGGAGTTCGTCACCCAACGACCCCAAGGTCGCTGGCAATTGCTGCCGCGTCACGCCTGGCTGGCACCGGCGCATTACGCGCAACCCTGGAGCCACGAACAGCTTGCTGACTGGCTGGCGGAACTGGACCCACTGGCGCCAGCGCAACTTCTGGTGCGCCTGACAGAAAATCCTGACGGCGAATGGGAAGAAGCCGAGCGAGTATTTCTCGTCGCTGACATCTGGCCCAATCTGGGCGACACCACCAACGCAACGTCGAGTCTCGCCCTGCCCGTTTCCCCGATTTAAACGATCAAAGCGCTTTTTTCGTGCGCGGCAGGAAAATCGCCAGCAGGCCCAGCAGTGGCAGAAACGAGCACAGCGTGTAGACGAACAAAATGCCGTGGCTGTCCGCCAGATAACCGAGCAAGGCCGCGCCGATGCCGCCGAAGCCGAACATCAGACCGAAGAAAATCCCCGCGATCATGCCGACATTGCCCGGCACCAGTTCCTGGGCGTACACCACGATGGCGGAAAACGCCGAAGCCAGGATGAAACCGATGATCACGCTTAGCACGCTTGTCCAGAACAGGTCCGCGTAAGGCAGCGCCAGCGTGAAGGGTGCCGCGCCGAGAATCGAAAACCAGATCACCGCCTTGCGGCCGATCTTGTCGCCAATCGGCCCGCCAAAGAAAGTGCCCGCTGCCACCGCGCCGAGAAACAGGAACAGCTGCAATTGGGACTGCGCCACCGACAGGTCGAATTTCTCGATCAGGTAAAAGGTGAAGTAGCTGGTGATGCTGGACATGTAGAAGAACTTGGAAAACACCAGAAACGCCAGAATCCCCAACGCCATGGTTACCCGGCCTTTGGACAATCCATGATTCGCGGCCTGGCCTTGCTTGAGCTTGAACAGACTCAAGTGCGAGCGATACCAACGGCTGATGGCGTACAGCAAGCCCAGGGAGAACAGCGCAAACAGCCCGAACCACGCCACATGCCCTTGGCCGAACGGAATGATGATCGCCGCCGCCAGCAGCGGACCGAATGCCGAGCCCGTGTTACCGCCGACCTGAAAAGTCGATTGCGCCAGGCCAAAACGCCCGCCCGATGCCAGCCGCGCGATACGCGAAGCTTCCGGGTGAAAGGTCGAGGAACCGATGCCGATCAGCGCCGAAGCCAGAAGAATCAGCGGAAAACTGCCGACCATGGACAGCATCAGAATGCCGATCAAGGTGCAGATCGAACCCAACGGCAACACCAGCGGATTGGGATGGCGGTCCGTGTAATAACCGACCCAGGGTTGCAGCAACGAAGCGGTGATCTGGAATGTCAGGGTAATCAGGCCAACCTGAGTGAAGCTCAGCCCGTAGTTTTCCTTGAGCATCGGGTAGATCGACGGCAACACGGCCTGGATCAGGTCATTGATCAAATGCGCCAGCGCCACTGCGCCGATGATGCGCATTACCAGCGGACTGGTTTGGCTGGCAGTGCTGGAAGACGAGGCTGGAACTGTGTTTGAAGCAGGATTGCTGACGGCCATGAAGTTCATCCGTGGAACGTTTGGATGTGCCCTGACAGCTCATTGCAAAATGTGTCGACGGCACGCGGGGGTCGCCAATGTGCCATTTTTTAGGGCGTCGTCGCCACAATTTGTTGCAGAAATAACCAGCCCGTGCAGACTGTGAAAACGTCACGAGCGAAGGCAAGACAAGGCAAAAACAGTAGGTGTTCTAAATGAGCATTTTCCGCCTGTTTTTAACGCAGTATTGCCGAGCGCAGTAGTTTTCACACAGTCTGCGTGGGAGCGAGCTTGCTCGCGAATAGTCCGTCAGCCCGACACCTGCGAGCCTGACGCACTGCTTTCGCGAGCAAGCTCGCTCCCACAATTTCACGTCGCGGCAGTTACCACTGCGCCCTTCTCCCCCGCCGGAACATCATGCAGGGAAATCCGCGAAGTCTCGCGTAAGGCCAGGCCACCCGCCAACGCCAGCAAGGCGACAGCGATCAGGTAAAATGCCGGCGAAAGGTTGCTGCCCGTCGTCGTGATCAACCAGGTCGCCATCAAGGGCGCGGTGCCGCCAAAAATCGTGTAGGCCATGTTGTAGGTGATCGCCGATGCGGTATAGCGGGTGCGGGTCGGGAAGGTTTCCGAGAGCAGCGCCGCCGTGACCACGCCGCACAACACCGCGCCAACGGCCAGCAGCATGACGCCGACAATGGACGCCGCGAACGAGCCGGAGCTGGCCATCAGGAATGATGGATAGACCACGATGATCAACAACGCGCAGGCGCTCATGACCGTGACACGACGCCCGACACGATCCGAATACAGCCCGGCCAGCGGACAGATCGCCGCAGCGAAGATCAATGCAATCAACGACACCAGCAGCGCCGAGGCACGACTCAGGCCGCCGGCCACTTGCAGGTAAGTGGCGAAATACGTGGTGAACATATAGAACGACAAGGCCGTCAACGAAACGAAAGCACCAAGACAGCAAATTGCCGCACCGTGGTTGCGCAGGGTTTCCTTGAGTGGCGAGTGAGCAACCGCGTGCTCCTCTTTGACGGCCTGAAACGCCGGGGTTTCGTCCAGTTTCCAGCGCAGGTAGAGCCCGACAAGCCCCAATGGCGCGGCGATCAGGAACGGCAGGCGCCAGCCCCAGCTGCCCATGGCCTCGGCAGACAGCGATGCTTCCAGTGCATAGGCCACCACTGCTGCGGCAGCGAAGGCAGAAAAGGTCGAAACCGGAATGAAACTGCCATACCAGGCGCGCTTGTCGTTGGGCGCATGTTCCATCAGATAAGCGCAAGCCCCGGCGTACTCACCGCCCGCCGAGAAACCTTGGGCACAGCGGATGAGCGTCAACAGGATCGGCGCCATCACCCCGATGGCGGCATAGGTGGGTAACACGCCGATCAGGGTCGTGGCGCCGGCCATCAGCAAAATGGTCATCGCCAGGGTGCGCTTGCGTCCGATCCGGTCGCCCAGCATGCCGAAGAAAATGCCGCCCAACGGCCGAAATGCAAAAGCCACAGCGAATACCGCGAAGGTCTTCAGCAAGGCGGCACTGGCATCACCGCTGGGAAAAAACTGTTGCGCGATGGTGGTGGCCAGAAAGCCGTAGACCGCGAAGTCGAACCATTCGACGAAGTTGCCGATGGCGGCGGCAACAATGACTTTTCTCAAAGTGGCGGGACTGACCTGCCCTGCAGTTGCACTGGTCATGCTGAACCTCGACGTTGTATCAGGAAGCTATCGATTATCGGGACAGCGGCTGAAAGGGTTCACTCTGAAAGTGTCATCCACGTATTCAGGGCCGACCCGTCATGACCAGAGAGGCGCAGGATTCGTGCCAGAGGTCCGAATCAGAGGCTTAAAGCCCCATCGCCCGTCGACCTTGCAGGCCACCGGTGTGGATAAAGATCAAACGCGTGCCTGGCACAAAACGCCCGGTCGATAGTTCGTCGCGCAGCATCAGCAGGGCTTTGCCGGTGTACAGCGGTTCGAGAGGAATACCGCTCTGATCTTCGCAGGCAGCGATGAAATCGAGCAGGTGCGGATCGGTTTTGGCAAAGCCGCCACGGCTGGCGTCGAGCAGGTGATAAGCAGAAATCGCATCGGGTCCAAGAATCGCCGCCACATTCTCCCGCACCCCATGGCCGTCCGGCACCGCCATGGCGCCGTACACCGGATGTGCGCCCGCTTCCACCAGCACCAAACCTGCTAGCGTGGTGCCCGTCCCGGCGGCCAGCCACCAGCCGTGATAATCGTCCCAGCCTAAATTACCCAGCTGGCTGCGTGCCATGCTCAACACCCCGGCGCATCCCGAAGCACCGGCCAAGCCGCCACCGCCTTCCGGGATCGGATAAAAATCCGCATAGCGCGCCAGCCAGGGCTGCCAGAAATCAGGCTCGTGCCGCGCCCGATAGCCGCCATAACCCAACCAATGCAACTGCATGCCCAATGCCTGCAAATCCTGTGTGGTCGGTGTTTCCTGGGCATGTCCGCGCAATAATCCCACCGTGGGGAAATCGAAACGTTTGCCTGCCGCCGCCAACGCGTGCAGATGGTTGGAATGCGCACCGCCGAGGCCGATGACACCTTGGGCTTTCGCCTGAGTGGCGGCATCAAGGTGATGCACGAGCTTGAACCATTTATTGCCGCTGATCAGCGTGTCGATCAGGTCCAGACGCAACACCGCCACCTCGACCCCCGACTGTGCAAGCCAAGGCAGAGTCAGCGGTTCAAGCGGGGCGTGGGGAGACCAGCTGATGGGTTTGAGTGACACAGTGCCTGGCCCGCATTAAAGAGAACCGCAGTTTAACACTCACGCAGATTCACCTGGTCTGACGCATATCCGCGAAAGCGCCTGTTCAGACGACGGATATTCACCGCCTGTTCAAATGCCTTCGGGAATAAATTCCCTCCTACAGGGATTGCATCGGTTTACAACCCCGCCGCCAATCGCGAGCCTTGATCAATCGCCCGTTTGGCATCCAGTTCCGCCGCCACGTCCGCGCCGCCGATCAGGTGCACCGACTGGCCGGCGTCCACCAGCCCGTCGTACAACTCCCGCAACGGGTCCTGGCCGGCGCAGACCACGATGTTATCCACCGGCAATAGCTTCTCTTCGCCTTCGCCGATGCGGATGTGCAGGCCGGCATCGTCGATACGCAGGTATTCGACGCTGTTGAGCATCTGCACCTGTTTGTTTTTCAGCCCGGTGCGATGAATCCAGCCGGTGGTCTTGCCCAAACCATCGCCGACCTTGGAAGCCTTGCGCTGTAACAGAAACACCTCGCGCGCCGGAACATGGGGCTCGGGCTTGATGCCCGCCACGCCGCCACGAGCTTGCAGGGCGGTATCGATGCCCCATTCCTTCCAGAACGCCTCGCGATCCAGGCTCGTCGACACACCTTGATGGACCAGAAATTCCGACACATCGAAGCCAATGCCGCCCGCGCCAATCACCGCCACGCTATGCCCTACAGGCTTGCGCGCGAGGATCACGTCCAGATAACTCAGCACTTTGGGGTTATCGATGCCGGGAATCGCTGGCGTGCGGGGCGCAATGCCGGTGGCGAGGATAATGTCGTCATAACCCGCGTTGACCAGATCCGTCACGGCAACCCGCTGATTCAGGCGCACGTCGACGCCGGTGGTCTGCAACTTGCGGGCGAAATAGCGCAAGGTTTCGAAAAACTCTTCCTTGCCCGGCACGCGCTTGGCGATGTTGAACTGGCCACCGATCTCGCTCGCGGAATCAAACAGCGTGACCCTGTGTCCACGCTCGGCGGCCACTGTGGCTGCGGCCAGACCCGCTGGACCGGCGCCGATTACCGCAATACGCTTGACCTGCCGGGTGGGAACATAGTTGAGTTCGGTTTCATGACAGGCGCGCGGGTTGACCAGACAGGTGGTCAGCTTGCCGCCGAAAGTGTGATCCAGACAGGCCTGATTGCAGCCAATGCAGGTATTGATTTCATCGGCGCGACCGGCAGCGGCTTTGTTGACGAACTCTGGATCGGCAAGGAATGGCCGGGCCATGGACACCATGTCAGCGTGTCCTTCGCTGAGAATTTGCTCGGCGATTTCCGGGGTATTGATGCGGTTGGTGGTGATCAACGGGATGCCCACCGAGCCGCGCAGTTTGGCCGTGACTTTGCTGAAGGCCGCACGCGGCACTTTGGTGGCAATGGTCGGAATCCGCGCTTCATGCCAGCCGATCCCGGTGTTGATGATGGTCGCGCCGGCCTGTTCGATAGCCTTGGCCAGTTGAACGATTTCTTCCCAACTGCTGCCGCCTTCGACCAGATCCAGCATCGACAGGCGGAAAATAATAATGAATTGCGGGCCGACCGCGTCGCGTACCCGGCGGACGATTTCCACCGCCAGACGCATACGGTTTTCGTAGCTGCCGCCCCAGCGGTCAGTGCGATGGTTGGTGTGGGCGGCGAGGAACTGGTTGATGAAGTAGCCTTCCGAACCCATGATTTCAACGCCGTCGTAGGCGGCGCTCTGGGCCAGGGTCGAACAGTTCACGAAATCCTGAATCTGTTTCTCGATGCCTTCTTCATCCAGCTCCCGGGGTGTGAACGGGTTGATAGGTGCCTTGATGGCGCTCGGCGCGACTTGTTTCGGGCTATAGGCATAACGCCCGGCATGCAGGATTTGCAGGCAGATCTTGCCGCCCGCCTCATGCACGGCCTGAGTGACGATGCGATGCTGTTCCGCTTCCCCGGCATTGGTCAGCTTGGCGGCGCCGGAATACACGCCACCTTCATCGTTGGGCGCGATACCGCCGGTCACCATCAGGCCGACACCGCCACGGGCACGCTCGGCAAAGTACGCCGCCATGCGCTCGAATCCACCGGGCTTCTCTTCCAGGCCGGTGTGCATGGAGCCCATCAAGGTGCGATTGCGCAACGTGGTGAAACCCAGATCCAGCGGGGCCAACAGGTGCGGGTAGTGAGCGGCGGCCATAAAGACTCCATCAAGCGTAATCACGGGACGCGGATGCCTTGGGCAACCGTCAATTATTCAAGCCCTCGGGGCCTGTTCATGGCGCAACAGTAAAGGCCGCACCCAACGCGCTCAATGACCGAAAGTGACAAGTTATTGATCCAAACGCACAGCAAGGGTTGGCAAGCGCGATGGCGCGCCCTACCCTAGGCGGCAAACCCGCACCCGGCAGCCTTTTTCCTTCCTATGCGTACATTTTTTGCAGTTTTCATGGCCGCACTGCTGCTGATTGCTCTGACCAGTTATGGGGTCTGGACGAAGCAGCGCCCGGTGGGCCATTACTTGTCCGACCTGCGCATCCAACTGGCAGTCGATGACGGTCAGCCCGGCGAGCGCGGCAACTTGCTCGGCGTGCAGGCAGAACTGTTTCCCGCCGACTACCAAAGCACCGAACGCCTGCACCGTAAGCTGGCTGCCTATCTGGAGCAGGCTCGGGACAAAGGCCTGATCAACAGCAAGACCATCGTTGTGCTGCCCGAACATGTCGGCACCTGGCTGTTTGCCAGCGGCGAAAAGAATCAGCTGTATCAAGCCACCACCATCGATGAAGCCATGACCTGGCTGTCAGTGAGCAACCCGTTGAAATTCGTGGGCGCCATGCTGGGCGCTACGGGTGAGAACCGCCTGAATGACGCACACCTGCGCATGAAAGCCGCCAGCATGGCCAAGGATTACCAGGCGTTGTTCGGCGGGTTGGCCAAGGAATTCGGCGTGACACTGGTCGCCGGTTCCATCGTGCTGCCGGAACCCCGTGTGGTGGATGGCAAACTGGAAGTCGGCAGCGGCCCGCTGTTCAACAGCAGCCTGGTCTTTGGCAGCGATGGCTTGCCCCTTGGCCAGCCGCAGCGGCAGTTGTATCCGGCGAATTATCAGCGCGGTTACATCCAGTCCGCCGCCGACGCACCACTCAACGTAGTCGATACTCCTGCCGGACGATTGGGCATCCTGATCGGCCTCGACAGCTGGTATCCGCGCAACTACAGCCGCTTGAACGACAGCGGCGCGGAGTTGATCGTCGTGCCGGCATTCGTGGTCGGCAACGGCGGCTGGTTCAAACCCTGGCGCGGCCCGCAAAGTGCCGACCTCGCCCCATTGGTTGATATGCCAGCTGGCAGCCTCAGCGAAGGCGAAGCCTGGCAACGCCTGACGCTGACCACCCAGACACCGAGCAGCTCGGCCCGCGCCGGAGTCAGCGTGTTCATGCGCGGTCAGTTCTGGGATCAGGGCAGCGCCGGGCACAGTTTCGCCAGCCGCAACGGCCTGAAGATCGTCGAGCCTTCGCTGGACGACAAAACCGGCCACGGCGCGCGCCTGATCAACGTCTGGCTCTGACCATGAATCCGTCTCCGATGCGTCTGGGAGATTTGTCCGTCGGGTTTGTTCACAGCCTGAGTGATGCAGTGCGCAGCTTCGGCTGCGATCCTGCCCCGCTGCTGGAGCAATACGGCCTGGACGCCGCGCGCTTGGGCGAAGCCTGCGCCCGCCTGTCGATTCCGCGCTACATGCGTCTGGGCCACGCCGCCATCCAGCTCACCGGCCAACCGGGACTGGGTTTGCGCATGGGCCGGTTGAGCCGGATGAGCCAATGCGGCCTGGCGGGGGTGACTGCCGCGCAAGCGCCCACGGTTCGAGAAGCGGCGCGCACACTGATCCGTTTTGAAGCGCTGTACGGCTCCAATTATCGGGGCCATTCGAGCTTTCACGAAGACGCGCGAGGCGCATGGCTGCGTTTCTACTCCATCAGCCCGTATAACGCTTACAACCGCTTCGTGGTGGATTCGATATTCGCCGGTTGGGTGCAGCAACTTTCGACGCTGGCCGGGACAGCGATTCGGGCGCAGCGCATTGAAATCGAATTCGATGCGCCTTTATACGCGACCGAATACGCGCCGCTGAGCGAACATCCGGTGGTATTTTCAGCTGAATCCAATCAACTGCTGCTGAATCAAGACGTGCTGGCCTTGCGCAATCCCGAGCATTGCCCGAGCACTTGGCGACACTTGCTGCAGCTGTGTGAAAAGGAACTGGAGCAACTGACTCGCACCCGCAGCCTGCGTGAGCGCATCACGGGCCTGCTCGGCCCCTTGTTGAATGGCGGCCGGGAACCAGACCTTGAGGAAGTTGCCGCACGGTTAAAGTTGCCGACCTGGACATTGCGCCGCAAGCTGGCTGAAGAAGGCACGCGCTTTCGCACCATTTTGAATGACACGCGCCGCGACCTGGCAATGACTTACATACGCGACACCGAACTGGCGTTCGGGGAAATTGCCTATCTGCTGGGTTTCGCTTCGGCCGAAGCCTTCCAACGCGCCTTCAAGCGCTGGAACGGCCAGACTCCCGGGGAGTTCCGCCGCAGCCAGCGCCACATTGCCTGAACGCTTACAACTCGGTCGCGTCGTCCGCAGGCTCGGGTGGATCCAGTTCAAATGCTTTGTATTCGAGTATTTCTTCCAGATAGTCGTCCATAACGCATGCCCTCTTGGCTGTTCTTTAATGACTGCATTCACTGACCATGGCCTCCACCTTAAAGTGCCCAGGTGAAGGAAAAATGTCAGTGTCATTAAAGATACGCGGCGCATTGGCAGGAATTTAGCCAGCGCCGCCTTGACTTGGCCCGCACAACCGAAATAATCTTCAGGCCATGAACGTAACCAAGCATTTCTTCGGCCAGATTATTATTACCGCCATTCCAGTCATGGCGGGTTAGCCGACGCGTGCACCCAACCCGCCCTAGAGGCGGGTTTTTTCTGTCTCCAGGGCCAACCACTCAGGAGTCAGACATGATCATTTGCCCAGCCCCGCTCGCCCATTTCGACTCGCAGGATCTGCGCGACTTCACGACCCGTGAAGGACGCACGCAATGACCGACCTGCTCAATCACTACGCCCGGAAAATCCTCACCTCCCGCGTCTACGACGTGGCCGTGGAAACCCCGCTGCACGGCGCTCGTCAGCTGTCCGAACGACTGGGCAATCAGGTATTGCTCAAGCGCGAAGACCTGCAGCCGGTGTTCTCGTTCAAGATTCGCGGCGCCTACAACAAGCTGGCGCAGCTGAGCCCGGAAGAGCTGGCGCGTGGCGTGGTGACCGCGTCGGCGGGCAATCACGCCCAAGGCCTGGCGCTGGCGGCGAAAACGCTGGGCGTCGAAGCGACCATCGTGATGCCCAAGACCACCCCGGAAATCAAGGTCGAAGGCGTGCGCTCCCGAGGCGGCAAAGTCGTGCTGCATGGCGATTCGTTCCCCGAAGCGCTGGCCTATTCGCTGAAGCTGGTCGAGGAAATGGGCTTCGTTTACATCCATCCGTACGACGATCCCGACACCATCGCCGGGCAAGGCACGGTGGCCATGGAAATCCTGCGTCAGCACCCCGGCCAACTGGATGCGATTTTCGTCCCGGTGGGCGGTGGCGGGCTGATTGCGGGTATCGCGGCTTACGTGAAATACCTGCGCCCGGACATCAAGGTCATCGGCGTCGAGCCGGACGATTCCAATTGCCTGCAACAAGCCATGGCCTATGGCGAGCGCGTGGTGTTGCAGCAGGTCGGCTTGTTCGCCGATGGCGTGGCGGTGGCGCAGATCGGCAAGCACACCTTCGACATCTGCAAGGATTACGTCGACGAAGTGATCACGGTCAGCACCGATGAAATCTGTGCGGCGATCAAGGACATCTACGACGATACCCGCTCGATCACCGAGCCTGCGGGCGCGTTGGGCGTGGCCGGGATCAAGAAATACGTCGAGCAGTACGGCGTCAGCGGCCAGACGTTCGTCGCCATTGATTCCGGGGCCAACGTCAACTTCGACCGTCTGCGCCATGTGGCCGAGCGCGCCGAACTGGGCGAAGGCCGCGAAGCCATTATCGCCGTGACCATTCCCGAGCAGCCGGGCAGCTTCAAGGCTTTTTGCGAGGCCATCGGCAAACGGCAGATCACCGAATTCAACTACCGCTATCACACCGACCGCGAAGCGCACATCTTCGTCGGCGTGCAGACCCATCCCGACACCGACCCGCGTGCGGCGCTGGTCGCGAGCCTGACCGAACAGGGTTTCCCGGTGCTGGACCTGACCGACAACGAGTTGGCCAAGCTGCATATCCGGCACATGGTCGGCGGCCATTCCGAGCGGGTCAGTGATGAAGTGGTGTTCCGCTTCGAATTCCCGGAGCGGCCAGGCGCGCTGTTCAACTTCCTCAACAAGCTGGGCGGCCAGTGGAATATCTCGATGTTCCACTACCGCAATCACGGCGCGGCCGATGGCCGGGTCATGGCCGGGCTGGTCGTACCCGAAGATGAGCGGCACCTGATCCCGGCGGCGCTGGCCGAGATCGGTTATCCGTATTGGGATGAAAGCGAGAATCCGGCTTATAAGCTGTTTTTGGGCTGAATCGACGTTGTGGGATGAATGGCTGATTGTGGGACCGGCTTTAGCCGGGAAGAGGTCAGTACATTCGCTAGACTTTCAGAGCGTGGCCTTGCGTCTTCCCGGCTAAAGCCGGTCCCACATTCGATCCCAC
>LNAP01004876.1_pt1 | contig 12145 bp, 14 predicted proteins | sample 602601 | NCBI WGS metagenome assembly LNAP01 (sample SAMN02440304, study PRJNA202911) | soil metagenome | biome: Subtropical and temperate rainforests or woodlands; isolation source: soil samples (1 kg each in a 20% v/v slurry with milli Q water) were... ... | reverse complement strand
AAGGTCACGCCCTTGGGAGCGGCGGGAGGGGGGGGGCGCTTGCTGTCGGCTTCAGTAACGATTTTGTTGCCCATGGAAATCTCTCTAGTTTGGTAAAGCTTGCTATTGTTCCACATTCGCTCGGATTATTCTTGGCAGCAGGAAACAGGCAGAGGATATGCCCGGCAATGCCTTAATTTGCATAGGCATTGCTGAACGGTCGGATCATCACGGATAGCGGAACCATTTGGCCATTAATACACGCGGACGCAATGGAGGCTATGGTGAACGGTCGATTGGAAGAGGTTCGTAGTTGGAGGCGTATGGGCGATGGGTGCTAAAACAACTCAGGCTCACATGATGGTCGTGCCCGGAAGGTACGAGAAACCCAGTCATTGGCCTTTGACTACAATCGGCCAAATCCGGACATTCGAATGTATCTATCGTGGATTTTCACTCAAGGCTCGTTATTGTCTTCTTCATAGCCCGCATAGTTATCCTCCGGAGCATAATATTCGGCAGCGTCATAGACTTGGGTCTTCTTGTAGCGGTCGCCGAGGCCGACAACCGTCAAGCGAGAGAGGCCGAGAACTCTCAAGCCGCAAGCGATACATTCAAATTGATTGGGCAGATGTTCTTGCGTTTCGGTGATCTCTCCGTCGCTTAGCCTTTGGACCGGCACAGAGACCGCCTCGCCGGCAACCAAAGCTTGCGAAGCGCAAGCGGGGCATTGCACACGGTGGCCGGCTTGTCGACTTGCCCAAACCGAAGCTTGCGCGCTCAGCGTTAAACGCTCTTGTTCCCCTTTGGCTAGCCAGACTTTCTTATGTGCTTCGACCTCGCCTTTCACAGCTCTGGCGCTTTCATCGGCTGCTGCGTCAATCATTTCCCTAGCGACCTTCGCCTCATGCTCGCCAACAAAATTCCCAAGTCCCTCCCCAATAGAGGAGAGAAGAATTGCGCACGTTTGGTAGAAGCGCGGCTGCCAAACTGAGGTCTTAATTCCATCGAAAGCGGGTTCGCCTGTATGTAGCTCGGCGTTGCGTCGGCCAGTATGAAGAATGCCGAAAGCTTCATGTTCTTTTGTGAAATCTGGCAAGATCGCCGTGAGACGTCTGAAGACCTCACTGACCGCAATGGACTTCGGAGCAAACTTCTCTTCGGTAGGTGTAAAACCTAGGGCATGGTAGAGACTAGTCCAATTCTTATCGGTATCTGCCAGCAGCGCGGGACTGACATTTGCGAGCGCTGCTCGCGCTAGGAATTCGAGAGAAAATCCCGACCAAAGGGCATATTCCCAATCATCACTATCTAGGCCGCTCATATGCTGCACATAGCGCTGAGCCTTTAAATAAAGCGCTTTCGGGTCCCAAATCAATGAGGTTGCCTTAGGGGTGACGGTCTTCATCAATGCAGGTTCTCCAAATAAATCCTCTGAATCTTCCTATCCTCACGGTCGGCAGGAATCGGCGAGCGTGCATGCAACATGCGCCAGTTGTCAATCAAGAGTGTGTCGCCAGGTCGTGCGAGGGCGATCGACAAGGGCTGGCACTTGGGGAGCTGCTCTTTGATGCGCTGGCCGGCGATGTCGCCAATCCTGCTCGCCGGCTTAAGGAACACGTCATCCCACCGAAAGCAATAGCCGTCATCGGTGGGTTCGCACAAGCGCAGTAGTGTGACTCGTCCATCCCGAGGGCGGCGCGGTTTGAAGATGGCGCGTGTCAGAATGTCCAGCGTTACAGCGTCGAATATGGCTTGTCCATCTAGCAGCAGCGTTGAGACATCCACATAGCCGGTCACGCATCGTAGTAGAAGATAGCGAGGAGGCCGGTGCCAATGCGCAAGATCGGTGTGAAACGGGAAGCCATCAAGACCGAAGATGCCACTATACGTATTAGGTGTCGCGATGGCACGAGGTACCAAATCTTGAACAAGTCTTCCCTCCCACGGAGTCAGTGGTTGGCCGAGCGTGTCTGCGAGCGCAATGATGTCCGTCTTTGGACAATATTCGTGGATAAAAGCATACCCATGCCTCGTAATCTCTTGCTTAAGGGAGCGTGTCATTTATATGGCTGTACCGACTTTAGATGTTTCCGTTGCTGCCGTGCCCTCCCGGCTTAAACGGCTTTCCAAATAGCGTTGCGAAAATACTGGATCAAAACTCTGATCAGCACATACTATCAAATGACCGCAATAGGTCGAAAGTGGCCGTCCGTCAATGTCAGCGTTGGCGTCCCTTTAACGTGAAATGCTGGGTGTTGATCTGCCATAGCTTAATGGCGTGTAACACCCGCCCGCGCTTAAGCGCATTCCATCGTTTTAACTGAGACTGTGAGGTGGTGCTGACGTTGCCAGCCGACGTGCTCCTGCTTGTAACTCACAAAGTTCAAAAGTAAACGGTGGAAAGCACAGAAAGTTCAAAACTCAATGATGCTTTTTCCGTAAGATGTTGATTTTCAAAGGACGGCAGTTCGAATGTCAGTGATGTTCGACACGAACAATCAGTATTGATTGCCATGTTCATACTCTGAGTAGCAATTCCTTCAAGTCGAAATCGTTTCGCAACTCGGCGTATGGGGAATATAGTCACGATACTGGGCGTCTATCGTTTGAACCGGATACGGCGATAAACAGGATGCCAAACTCCAAGCAGCCCTTGATCCAGAGGAGAAACTTCCATGCGGATATCGAAAGATAATGTGGATGTAAAAATGGAGATTCCAGGCGCCGTGATTCGTCAGCAGACGGATTTCGGGGACGCAACTGGATTAGGCAAGATTAGTGGCGAATACTTCAGCCTCTCGTCGGGCGTCGACACCACACCACTGTTCCAAGGATTAGAAGGCAATTTATGTCAATGTCCTCATTGGGGCTTTGTCTTGCGCGGCCAGCTTACTACGACCGACGCGAACGGCGTGCAGGAGACAGTGAACGCGAATGATCTTTTTTACTGGCCACCAGGGCATAACGTAAAGGTCGAGGCTGACGCCGATATCGTCATGTTCAGCCCTCAGCTTGAGCACAGCCATGTCATCAATCACATGATCGAAAAAGTGAAAGGCTAAACAGTGTGCAGCCACTCGGCGGCATGGGGCGAAGTGGAGTGCCCCAGTAGGTTTAATAACTATTACACCATGTCCAAATCCGCCGCTTCAACAGCGGCGGCCAATACCTTGGCTATCGTTTCCTGCAAGCAGCGGCCAAAGTAAGGCTAGCGCTACGTTTCGAGGCATCGAAGAATGGCCGCGACAGTTTCATCCGGATGACTGATCATGCAATCGTGCCCGGACTGCAACTCGACAACGGGCCAGCCCCACTCCCGCACCAGCTGTTTGCTGCCAAGCAGTCCCGGGAGTGGGGGATTGACGCAATCTATATAGGTACGTGGTACTTGATTATCGTCAGCCGAAGCCAATACCGTATCGGTATATGTGCGGGCGGGGTGCGGCGTGAGCTGGGCATCGGCCCAAGTGATGTCGGCCTGCGTTGACACACCCATCCTTGCGACTGATGGCACGGGAAAAACCATGGCGCCACCGTGCCCCTTTAGGCCGCTGGCCAGGCGTGCTTCACGATCCGGCATTGAGTGCGCATCGGCCCAGCATTGCCCCTGCCGTACCACCACGCCGTCCAGATAAATCGCGTGCTTTATGCTTGGCGATTCCACGTCCTGACCAAGGTTCTGCAACACACCTGGTATTACAAGACCCGCATAACTGTGTCCGACAATTACGGCATCATGCACATTCTGGTGGCACAACAGCGCGCCAATATCTTCGATGTGTTCAAGCACCCCTACTTCTGGCGACAGTCTATGCGCCTGCTCGCCAAGGCCGGTGAGGGTTGGCGCATATACCTGATGTCCCAGGCGCTCCAGCCGCTCTCGAACCCTCCCCCAGCACCAGCCGCCATGCCATGCACCATGAATCAAAATAATATCCATTTTTTCCTTCTTTGATCAAACCGCACAGTAGCGATCTTGCATTTCTTTGTCGACCAGGAGGTCTTGTGCACTCGCTTGATGAACAATCGCACCATTGTCGATGATCATGGCACGATCGGCAATCTCCAGCGCAAGCGAAACGTTTTGCTCCACCAGAAGTATGGTCTTGCCCTTTGCTCGCAAATTGACGAATAAATCGAACATCTCTTCGACCAGCTTGGGCATGATGCCTTCAGACGGTTCATCCAGCAGAAGGACGTCCGGGTCGCTGATCAGGGCACGCGCGATCGCAAGCATTTGCTGCTCACCTCCCGACATGGTGGTTGCCGCCTGCCCAAAACGCTCTTTGAGGCGGGGAAAAGTCTGTGCAACCTCTTCAAGCAGCTCAGCTTCAGGCCGCCCTTGAGGAGCTGCCACCAACCCTAGACGCAGATTCTCCAGCACCGTCAACCCAGGCACGATACGCCTCTCTTCCGGAACGTAACCCAGGCCGTGCCTGAACCTGTAGTGGGCCGGTTGTTGCAGCAACTCGACCCCCCGGCACTGCAAGGAGCCTTGCGTTTTGGGAACGAGCCCCATGATGGCTTTGAGAGTAGTTGTCTTGCCCGCGCCATTTCTTCCGAGCAGTGCCAACAGCTCCCCTTGCTGCAGGAGTATGTCGATGCCTTGCAGTATATGGCTAGGACCATACCACGCATGGAGGCCGCTTACTCGCAAAAGATCGCAGCTGGTGTCCATTTCCTTATTTCCGTATGACATGCTTTTCTCCCAAATAGACACGCTTGACCTCTGCGTTGCCAGCGATTTCCTGCGGCGTTCCTTGTGCCAACAGTTCGCCATGATGCAACACCAGCACACGGTCGCTGATATCCATCACCATCTTCATCTTATGCTCGACCAGCGCGATAGTAAGCCGTTCCCGCAACTTACGGATCAGAGAAATGATCTGGACGGTCTCTTGCGGCCCCATGCCGGCCGTGGGTTCATCCAGCAGCAAAAGAGTGGGCTCGGAGGCGAGCGCCACTGCAATCTCCAGAGACCGCTGTTCGCCGTGAGAAAGCATGCGCGCCATGGTGGAGGACTTGCCCGCCAAACCGACGGTATTCAGCAGTTCATGTATCTTATCCGCCTGAAGCTGCCGGGTATCTTGAATATCCCAAAAATTCAGTGCGCGTGCGGGAGCCTCAATGGCGAAAAAAACATTATCGAATACGGTACTGTCCAGAAACAGGCTGGTAATCTGGTGTGACTTTGAAATCCCGAAACTGACGAAGCGGTGACGCGCTTTCCCAATGATGTCGTTGCCCTTGAACAAGAGCTTGCCCCTGTCGGGCTGAGCGCTTCCACTAAGCATGTTGAACAACGTGCTTTTTCCCGCGCCGTTAGGGCCTATGATTGATACCAGTTCACGCTCCTTGAGAGTGAAGCTGATGTTGCTGTTGGCGACAAACCCGTCGTAAATCTTGTAGAGGCCTTGCGCTTCCATGAGAGTATTTCCGCTCATTTTTCACCTCGCTGTCTGGATCCGATGGCATGCAAGCAACTCTGCAAGCCGCCCCAGATGCCTTTGGAGAAAAACAGTACCAAGAGCATGAAGAGAATACCGGTAAACAGTTGCCAATGTGAAGTGAGATCGGACAGAAGGTGCTCTGCGCCAAGAAAGACGACCGCGCCAAGCACGGGACCAACAAAAGTGCCCATGCCGCCCAATAACACCATCATGACAACCTGACCTGACAATGGTACTGACAACGCTTCAAGAGGGACTGTGCCGAGATGAAATGCATACAGGGCACCAGCCAACCCGGATAGAAGACCCGACAACGCAAATGTGAACTGGCGCACTCTCAGCACAGGTACACCGCAGGCTTCAGCGCGCTGCTCGTTTTGACGGATCATGGAAAGAGACCGCCCAAGAGGCGTATGGAGCAGAACACGTAGCGCCACCAAAGCCGCTGCGACGAAGCTAAAGATAAGATAGTATTTGCTCAAGGGGGTGGAGCCAAACACATATACACCTGCCAGATCAAGTTTTAATGTCGGTACGCCGCGCAACCCATTATCGCCACCCGTCCAGGCGGCGCTGCGGTACGCGAGAAAGTACACGCATTGTGCCAATGCCAAGGTAATCATGGCGAAATATATGCCGCGTACGCGCAACGACAGGAAAGCGAATGCGACCCCGACAATAAGGCCTGCCAACGCACCACCTGCCAGCGCCAGTGCCCATGGCACCTGACCGTGAACGGCAAGCATTCCGGCTCCGTACGCTCCGGCACCGAACAAGGCGGCATGCCCCAGAGACAACATGCCTCCGTAGCCGAACACCAAGTTGTAGGCGCAGGCAAACAAAGCAAAGATCAGCATCGCCGTTACCAGGGAATAATATGGCAATAACAGCGGAAGCAATGCCAATCCCGCCAAGGTTCCCAGAAGATCGGCCCAGCGTCCGCCAGTGGGCATACCCGCGCGCTGCAGCGGAGCCACCGTTTGTTTTGATATGGAAATACTCATGTGGTTCAACCCAAAGCGCCCCGCCGTCCGAGCAGGCCTTGTGGCCGTACCAGCAGCATTAGCGTCATTAAAACGTAGATGGCCAGCTCCTGAAACTGGGGGGCCACTAGTGTCACAAAACTTACTACCATGCCGATGAGCAAACCAGCGACCACGGCGCCCGACAACGATCCCATGCCGCCAACGACCGTTACCACGAATGCATCCACCAGAATGGCCGACCCCATGTCTGGATACACGCCTCGCATTGGCGCTGCCAGAATCCCGGATAGGGCAGCCAAGCCGGAGCCCAGGGCAAACGCCGCCAGCCAGACCTTCGAAATATCGATGCCGAGAATGCGGATAATGGTACCGTCCTGTGCGCCCGCTCGTATCACCAGACCCCAGCGCGTACGCTCCAGCAGCAGCCATAGCAAAGTAACCAGGACGAAAGTAGCGCCGATCAGGAATACGCGATAGCCCGGCAGCGGGCCGAAGCCAAAGTCGACAATCGTTGCAAGTGCTTCGGGTGTAGCGATATGGACTCCTTCGCGCCCGAAGATCCAGCGCACGGAGTCGACGATTACGTAGCCTGCGCCAAAAGTGAGAAGCAGCGGATAGTCAATGCCCTTTCCGTACAATCGGCGTATCAGTACGCGTTCGAAGATTGCACCGATTAGCCCGCCAGCAATGGCTGCAATGGCTACCGCAGCGATAAAGCTGCCAGTTTGTTCTAGCGCAACATAGCCAATATACGCTCCCAGCATGTAGAAGGCGCCATGAGCAAAATTTACGACGTTGAGCAGGCCAAAGATGAGCGTAAGCCCTACAGCCAGCAATACGTAGATGGATCCGAGAGCAAGGCCGGCTGCGGCCTGCTGCAGAATCAGTTCAAGAGTCCATTCCATGTTTCCCCCACTTATGAACTGAACCCAAGGGCGGCGCAAGTCATGAGTCGATCTTCCGCGCCCTCTTCGATTCCAATGATCTTGAACAGGTCATCCTTGCTTTTGGCCTCGCGCGGATCCTTTGACTCAACAATGAACACTGATTGAACGGACTGGTGATCGCAGGCCCGATAGAACTGTGGTCCTTTGTAGTAGTCGTAACGCATTTTTTCCAAGGTGCTGATGATCGCATCGGGCTCACTCGAACCGGCGCTGCGGGCTGCCTGAAGAGGGGCAACGACACTGGCATACCCCAGCGCGGCATAATCGGAAGGGTTGACACCTTGGGCGATCTGGCGGAATCCAGCATTGAACCGTGCTGCGCTGGGCAGCGTATCTTCAACGCCCCAGTAGTATCCGATGCAACCCACCACGTCTTTATAGACTTGGTGGCCATCGACCTGACGCGCTGTGTGGACCATGAGCGGAACCGCCACTTTCATCTTCGACTTCAATCCGAACTCTTGGGCCTGCTTAAGTGCCACCTGTTGATCGCGACCGAAATTGTTAATTACCAGCATGTCCGGTTTTAACGCCAGGATCCGTGGGAATAGTGTTGAGTAATCATTAACACCAAGGGGATGACGGAGGTCGCCGATAATCTCTGCCCCAAGTGCTTCTGCTGCGACACGAAATCCCTTTGCCATTTCCTGCCCATATACATATTCGGCAGTGAGCATGACGATGCGCTTGGCTCCCTGAGGTACCACATGACGCGCCAGCGCACCGGCAGTAGCTGTCGGCGTCATGCCCTCGTGAAACAGATATTTGCTCCATTCTGACGCAGCATTGATAGAGTCGGAATTAGCGATAGGGGTGTAAGGCACGCCCTTATTTTTGATTACGCTGTTGATTGAAAAGGCTGCGGGTCCAAAGGGCCCCGCCATGATGTCTATCTGGTCGGACTCAATAAGTTCCATTGCGCGCGAGGCGCCTTCGCCAGCATTCAGTCGACAGTCCCTCACCAATAGTTCCGCTAGCCTGCCATTCAGACCGCCAGATTCGTTGAACTGCTTGATTGCCAACTGAGCTCCCAGTACCTCCAATCTGGCATCAGCGCCATAGGGGCCCGTCAAGGGCGCAACAAAACCCACTTTAATTGGTTTGGAGGGCTGCGCACGCAACAGGCGCGGGCTGGCTAGAACGAAAGCCGATGCCACAGCTCCCTGTATCAAGCTTCGACGTGAGATCAACACCTTTTCTTTTGTGTGGTCCATTCTTATTTCTTATCCTAGAATTTGTTTATTGTTTAACAGTCAAATAAGGTTGAAAACGCTCTTCCGCCAATGCCGTGTATTCAACCTGCGGCTGAACACCGGCAATGACATAAAGCAGTAGTGACTCAGCCTCGGGGTCCCCCTGGGTGATGTTGGTGAAGCCGCGTGCGACACCTGGAGGCATAGAAATGACGTCATACGGCCCCAAATCCACATGGCCTTGCTCTTCACCTTCGTTGAAAAAAAAGCGCCATTGGCCGGTCAGGGGCATGAATGTCTCGTTGGTGTCATGCACATGCGCGAATGCGCCGCAGCCCGGTTTGGCGCGCGCGAACCCCAGATTGAAACCTTCGTTGATCGGGATTGCAGCGGCGGCCGATGCCGCGGATCCAACCGGCGAGTGAACATTCTTGTCTGCATCAGGCGCGGCAAAGCCGATCACATTAATCAAGGTTCGCAGGCCTTCCGGGTGTGCCATGTCAGGTAGCCCATCAGAGGCGCCTTTCAACTCTGCAAAGCGTGCAACACGTTTACTCATCTCGGTTGCGGTCGCTGTGCGGCAAGAAATCTGCCGAGTCGTGCTGGCTGCTTGATGTTGATCAATCATTAATGACCCTCCTTAAAATTATCGTCTGATAAACAAAATTATCGTGCGATAATTTCGAAACGTCAACGATTTTCACAAAAGGGTTTTCCCGAGTATGGCAAACACCAACGGAAAGACAGCGTCAAAAGAGATTCGTAATTACCTGCCTCATGCGGATCGGCGTCAGCAAATTTTGTATCAGGCGATTGAACTGTTCGCGCAAAAGGGATTCGCGCTGACGACCCGAGAGCTGGCACGTGGATTGCAAATCACGCAGCCGCTGCTATATCGCTACTTCCCGAGCAAACAGCTATTGATCGAACAGGTTTATGAGGAGGTTTTCATAAGCCGTTGGAATCCCGAATGGGAACAATGGCTGGGCGACCGATCCCGTCCCTTGCGGGAGCGTTTAGTGACTTATTTCACCAGCTATACGCAAGCAATTCTCAGCAACGAATGGGTGCGCATCTTCCTGTTTGCAGGTCTACAGGACTCGACGTTGAACCGGCGCTATCTGGAGATGCTGCATCAACGGATATTTAGCGTAATCAATCAAGAGTTGCGTCATGAACGCAAGGACAATGCGCCCGTTGAACCGCATCAATCAGAATTGGAAAATGAGGTTCTGTGGGGTTTTCACAGCAGCTTCTTTTACATGGGCGTACGTAAATGGGTCTACCATTTGCCAGTGCCGGATAATCTGGAAGAGGTGATCACATATCGCGTGGACGTCTTTCTTGACGGCATACTGCACCCGCCGGTTGGGAATGCTTCACGGCACAACGTGAAATAAAACGAGCGTTGTCAGCGCTGCACACGATTACAGCACCACGTCGATTCCCTTTCGCTCGATCAGGTTAAGCAACTTCAGAGATGAACCGCTTGGCTTCTTGTCACCCACTTCCCACTTTTGTACTGTGGACACGCTGGTATTGAGCACAGCGGCAAACACGGCCTGGCTGAAATGAGCCTGCTCGCGCAATGTCTTGATCTGCTGCGGTTGCATTTCGTGCACGTTGAGATGGCGTAACGCATCGAACTCGTTCATGCGACGCTTGCTGATAAGCCCGGCGCTGCGCAGCCCTCGCGCAGTCTCATGCATCTCGTCAAGAATACGACTCTTACGTTTGATCGTTGGCATTGCACATCTCCACAATTTCACCCGCCCTCAAAGCGGTCGCCAGTTGACGGTCATCGAAGCTCAGAAACTCCTTGCCCACCTCTCGCAGCATCTTTAGCTCGTCTTTGTCGATATTAGCCCGTTCGTTCTTACCAAACCCATACAGGAAAAACCAACGATCTGACAGTTTTGTAGCTACGATGGTCCGTGCTCCGCCGCGCTTGCCCTGGCCGGGTAGAGCCACCCGCTTTTTAATGAGGCCACCGCCTAAATCAGCATCGATAAGTCCTTGGATCATTTCGAACACGGCTGTGCATAAGACGTTGTCTATCAGGCCCGCCGTCTTCATCCAACGGGTAAAGACTCGGGTTCGGAACACTCTTATCGTTGAACAACTATACCACTTAGTGCAACAGTTTTGCATTCTGCTTGCCTCTAAACGATTTGCAAGCAGGCACTCTAAAGCAAACAGCCAAGGAAAAACATTGGGCGGATTTGTCCGGGCGAACGGAGAACGCATTGGTGCCGATAGCGACATTGAACCGTTTTAAGAAAAATAATGACCATGATTTGGTCAAACCGGCCGGGTTGTGGCCCATTGCACCGCCAGGATGCTTCCAAGCACCATCACGAGCCCGACCAGCGACACGCCCGTAACGGATTGCCCCAGCAGTGCCCAGCCCAGAATCACTGCCGTCAATGGGCTCAGCAACCCCAGCGATAACACAGCCACCGGCGACAATCGCGCGACGCCACGAAACCACAGCGCATAGGCAAACAGAGCGCCAGCAATAGAGAGGTAGGCATAAGCCAGCATCTGCGTAAGGCTCAATGTTGGCAGTGGCGCATCCGCCACCAAGGCGACTGGCGCCAACATCAACCCCCCCAGTAACAGTTGCCAGCCGGTCAGGGCAAGCACTGGCATGCCCGTTCGCCAGCGGCGTGTCAGATAGGTTCCCGCAGCCATGCATGCGGCTCCGGCCAACGCAGCGGCAACGCCGATCGGCTCCCAAGTGGTGCTCGGGGACAGCAACAGGATCGCCATGCCCGCAACACCCAGCACGCTGGCCCACATTGCCAACTTGATCGGCTTGCGATGATCTACAGCCCATATCAACGCCATGACCAGCAGTGGCTGGATAGCGCCGACTACCGCGGCCAGTCCCCCAGGCAGGCGATACGCCGCCACGAACAACAACCCCTGAAAAAACCCGATATTCAACGCGGACAGTACAAGCAAGCGGCCCCACTCGCGCCCCGCCGGTAGATGCCGCATGAACAAGACAAGCAATAAACCGGCAGGTAACGTCCTGATCAAAGCGGCGGTAAACGGTCGGTCTGGCGGAAGCAATTCCGAGGTAACGATATAGGTCGATCCCCAGATGGCAGGCGCCAGAGCGGTCAGGATAATGTCACCCCAGACTGGGTGTTGTGATGGACTGGGCATGAAACAATCTTCAATTCAAGATAAAATTGAAGTTTGACGGCATTTTATCTTGAAGTCAAGACAAGTGGGGATTGCAATGACAAGAAAGCGACAGCGGGACTCGGTAGATATCATCCTTGAACAATGGCGTCAGGAGCGTCCGGATCTGGAGGTCAGTCCGATGGGCCCCATCGGGCGGCTCAAGCGTTGTGCAGCGCTACTACAGCGCAAACTGGACAAGATGTTCTCGGAATTCGGCATGACCAGTTGGGAGTTCGATGTACTGGCCACGCTAAGACGTTCCGGTGCCCCATACTGTCTGGCGCCGACAACGCTGTTTGCAGCATTGATGATCACTTCCGGTACGATGACTCATAGGCTTCAGCGGCTGGAGGCTGCCGGTTGGGTGCAGCGCATACCGAACCGCAACGACG